>Ga0310695_10009332_pt1 | contig 14777 bp, 10 predicted proteins | sample RumenRJG_04DNA_FD_203882 | JGI IMG/M metagenome (GOLD analysis project Ga0310695, IMG submission 203882) | Bovine rumen microbial communities from Lethbridge, Alberta, Canada - RJG_04 (v2) (version 2) | ecosystem: Host-associated > Mammals > Digestive system > Stomach > Rumen | place: Canada... | reverse complement strand
ATTATGCCTTCTTGTTTACAGATGTAAAGGTACAAAAAATATCCGACATACAAGCATCTTTGGGCAAGCTTATTTGAACTAATTTCTTATGAAATGATAGAGACTGGACTTTTTAAAGTGGACTCATTACTCAAGTTCCGCAAGTTCCTAACTTGCAAATTTCAACTGGTAAGACTCAATATAATGTCGCAGTTTATCAGACCTGTTGACAAGCATGTCGAGGATTTGCTCGTCCTCGATATTGAAGCATTGCGCCATCTCTCTGACGAGCTCAATCATCATATCCCAGATTTTCCCTGTGATGGTGAGTTGGACGCTGTCCGCCATCACGTCCTTGAAGAGACCGCCGATGGTCTCATAGTCGGTGAATCGCCTTGCCATAGCAAGCAAGTTGTATTGCATGGCTGTTATCACAGTCATGGCTATTTGCGAGGAGAAGTTGCGCATTTGGTACTTGCCGAGTCCGAGATTCTGCTTGCAATCCTTGAATACGACCTCCAGAGACCATCTCATGGAATAGATCTTATAGGCCTCAAGGAAGGTGAGTTCCTTATTAGGACACAAGTCTTTATTTTGGTGATTTATGATGACGGATTGGCGTGGTTGGGTGATGTAACGAATCTCAAATTTCTCTCACCGCTAACCCTCGGATAATATACAACGAGCCATTTTTACTGGTATTTGAGTGTGCCTATAGGTTGATGGAAAAGGGGAAAAGCATTAATTAACACTAATGCCGGAAAAACATCTGTGGCGGTCGTCAAATCATTGCGTGGCGCTCGCCACGAGATGCACACACAGGTAGCTTTGCACGAGGGAAGGCAGGCATTCGATGATGTTTTGAAGTCGCTTGCTCTTCTGTTCTGTCTCTATAGAGCTTCTTATCCCCCAATGAATCTTGTCGACAACGGCATTGTTCTTCCCCTAAGTGAGGACGGAGTGTGCTGCTGGGGTTACTGAACTTTCTGTCAGAAACCTTTCCCGATAGGACTCAAAAGGAGGCAGTTTATTAAATTTTATACGAAAATATTTGTCGGTTTCAAAAAAAAGCACTAATATTGGGGGCAAAAAACCTAACCTCATTGTTAACCTATGGACCAGAATAAGAGAATCATTGAGTGCGTCCCCAACTTCAGCGAGGGGCGCGACATGCAGAAGATCAATTCTATCACCGCCGTCATCAAGTCAGTGAAGGGCGTACGTCTGCTCGACGTAGACCCCGGCGAGGCCACCAATCGCACCGTCGTCACCTTTGTGGGCAGTCCGGAAGCCGTCTGCGAGGCAGCTTTCCGTTCGGTAGCCCAGGCTGCGAAAGTGATTGACATGCGCCAGCACCACGGCGCCCATCCCCGTATGGGTGCCACCGACGTGCTGCCCCTGGTGCCCGTGAGCGGCATTACGCTCGAGGAGTGCGCCGAGCTGGCCCGCCAGTTGGCTGAGCGCATCGCCAATGAGCTCCGCGTGCCCTGCTACTGCTATGAGGCTGCCGCCTATTCGGAGCCGCGACACAATCTTGCCGTCTGCCGCAAGGGCGAATATGAGGCCCTTGCCGACCGCATGTCACAACCCGAGGAAAAGCCCGACTTCGGCGCACGTCCATGGGACGACGACCTGGCCCGCACGGGTTGCACGGCCGTAGGCGCACGCGACTTCCTCATCGCCGTCAACTTCAACCTCAATACCACCTCCACGCGTCGCGCCAACGCCATCGCCTTCGACGTGCGCGAGAAGGGCCGTCCCAAGCGTGAGGGAGGAAGCCTTACCGGCAAGCCGCTCCGCGACGCCAACGGTGAGCCCATCATGCAGCCCGGCACCCTCAAGGCCACAAAGGCTATCGGATGGTTTATCGACGAATACGGCATCGCCCAAGTGTCGATGAACATCACCAATATCAACACGACCCCCCTTCACGTGGCCTTCGACGAGGTTTGCCGTGCGGCCGCAGCCAGGGGCATCCGCGTCACCGGCACCGAGATCGTGGGGCTGATCCCCAAGCGGGTGCTCACCGACGCAGGGCGCTACTTCTTGGAGAAACAGCAACGCTCCACGGGTGTTCCTGAGGAGGATATCGTTAGGATGGCTATCAAGTCGATGAGCCTCGACGACCTCAAACCCTTCCATCCGCGGGAGAAGGTCATCGAATATCTGCTTGAGGATGCCCAGCCCGTGAAACGCTTGGCCGACCTCACCGTGAAGGAGTTTGTGGAGGAGACCTCGCGGGAGAGTCCTGCTCCCGGTGGTGGCACCATAGCCGCCTGCATGGGTGCATTGGGCGCGGCCTTGGGCACGATGGTGGCCAACCTCTCTGCCCACAAGCGTGGATGGGACGACCGGTGGCAGGAGTTCAGCCTGTGGGCCGACAAGGGCCAGGTGCTGGTCAGCTCGCTGCTCCATCTCATCGATGAGGACACGGCAGCCTTCAACCGCATCATGGAAGCCTTCGGTATGCCCAAGACGACGCCAGAGGAGAAGCAGGCACGCTCAGCGGCCATCCAGGCAGCGACGCTCTACGCCTCGGAGGTGCCGTTGGAGACCATGCGCGAGTCGATGAAGGCGTTTGAGATCTGTAGGGCCATGGCCGAGACGGGCAATCCTAACAGCGTCTCCGATGCCGGTGTAGGCGCCCTTGCCGCAAGAGCTGCCGTGAGAGGAGCCTCGATGAACGTCAGAATCAATGCCTCCTCGCTCAAGGACAAGGCCACGGCCCAGCGCCTCATCGATGAGGCCAACGCCTTAGCCGCCAAGGCCGATGCAGAGGAAGCTGCCATCTCGGCCATCGTCGATGGCAAGATCAACGGCTGACGGGACTGCCCCCATGAAAATTTTATATCCTAAATATCTATCAACGAAATGATCAACAGTCTATGACAACAGAAGAATTTCAAGCTGAGATCAGAGCCGGCATACCCGACTTCCTTCCGGAGCCCCAGGCCTACGATGCCTCTGTCAACCATGCTCCCAAGCGCAAGGATATCCTTACGGCTGAGGAGAAGAAACTGGCCCTGCGCAACGCCCTGCGCTATTTCCCCAAAAAGTTCCACGCCACGCTGGCCCCGGAATTCGCCGAGGAACTGCGCAAGTATGGACGCATCTACATGTACCGCTACCGGCCGCGCTATGAGATGAAGGCGCGTCCCCTCAACGAATATCCCCACCGCTCGGAGCAGGCGGCCGCCATCATGCTCATGATACAGAACAACCTCGATCCCCGTGTGGCACAGCATCCCCACGAGCTCATCATCTATGGCGGCAACGGAGCCATCTTTCAGAACTGGGCCCAGTACCGACTGGTGATGAAATACCTCAGCGAGATGACCGACGAGCAGACCCTCGTGATGTACTCCGGCCATCCTCTGGGTCTCTTCCCTTCCCACAAGCGTGCCCCGCGTGTGGTGGTGACCAATGGTATGGTGATCCCCAACTACTCGAAGCCCGATGACTGGGAGCGCGACAACGCCCTCGGCGTGAGCCAGTACGGACAGATGACGGCCGGCTCGTATATGTATATCGGACCTCAGGGCATCGTCCACGGCACCACGATCACCGTGCTCAATGCCGCGCGCCGCGTGATGCACGACCCCGCCCGCAAGGTCTGCAATCAGATCCCCCTGTTTGTCTCGTCAGGTTTGGGCGGCATGAGCGGCGCACAGCCCAAGGCCGGCAACATCGCCAAAGTGGTGAGCGTTGTGGCCGAGATCAATCCCAAGGCCGTGCAGAAACGCTACGAGCAGGGATGGGTGGATGAGATCCACGACAATCTCGACGAACTCATCGGTTCCGTGCGCCGTGCGCTGGCCGAGAAGCGCGTGGTCTCGATGGCCTATCAGGGTAATATCGTCGACTTGTGGGAGCGTCTGGCCAAGGAAGACATAGAGGTGAATCTCGGTTCCGACCAGACTTCGCTCCACAATCCCTGGGCCGGCGGCTACTATCCCGTGGGTCTCTCGCTGGATGAGAGCAAGCGGATGATGGCCGACAATCCCGAGGAGTTCAAGAAACGAGTGGAGGCCTCTCTGCGCCGTCAGGTGGTAGCCATCAACCAGCTCACGGCCCGCGGCATGTACTTCTTCGACTATGGCAATGCCTTCCTGCTACAGGCTTCGCGCGCCGGTGCCGACATTCTGCGCCCCGACGGCAAGTTCCGCTATCCCTCCTACGTGCAGGATATCATGGGCCCCATGTTCTTCGACTATGGTTTCGGACCCTTCCGTTGGGTCTGCACCTCGTGTGATCCGGCCGACCTGGAACTCACCGACCGTCTGGCCGAGGAGGTGCTGGTCGTCGAGCGCGAGAATGCCACCGAGGACATCCGCCATCAGCTTGACGACAATATCCACTGGATCCGCGAGGCGGGCAAGAACCACCTCGTCGTCGGCTCGCAGGCCCGCATCCTCTATGCCGACTGTGAGGGCCGTACGAAGATCGCCCTGGCCTTCAACGAAGCCGTCAGGGACGGACGGCTGAAGGCTCCCGTGGTGTTGGGACGCGACCACCACGATGTCAGTGGCACTGACTCCCCCTTCCGCGAGACGAGCAATATCTACGACGGCTCGCAGTTCTGTGCCGACATGGCCGTGCAGAACGTCATTGGCGACTCCTTCCGCGGTGCCACGTGGGTGAGCCTCCACAACGGCGGCGGCGTAGGCTGGGGTGAAGTGGTCAACGGTGGCTTCGGTATGGTTGTCGACGGATCCGAGCAGAGCGACGACAACATCCGAGAGATGCTCTTCTGGGATGTCAACAACGGCATCGCACGCCGCTCCTGGGCCCGCAACAAAGGGTCGATGGACGCTATTCGCCGTGAGATGGAACGCAGGCCCGACCTCCGCGTCACCATGCCCAACCTCGTGGACGACGACGTCATCGACGGATGTATGGGGGAATTTTCTGCCCACAACGATTAGTCCGCAACTTTTATCCATCAACAATAATAACAAATCTTTTAGCTCCTCTTCCCGCCACTGTCCCTACGAATGCAGGCGGGAGAGGAGGACGATAACCACAACGCTATGAACATACATGAAATCAGTGCAGGCCACCTGACCCTCGACAAGGTTTGGGAAATCCTGCGGGGAAACTATAAACTCAAGTTGGGCGACGATGCCATCCACCGTATCACCCGCTGCCGCGAGTATCTCGACCAAAAGATTGCCTCGTCGAAGACACCTATCTACGGCGTGACGACAGGCTTCGGATCGCTCTGCAACATCTCCATCAGTGACGACCAGCTCTCACAACTCCAGATCAACCTGATGATGAGCCATGCTTGCGGCATTGGCGAGCGCGTGCCCAACGAGATCGTCAAACTGATGATTCTGCTGAAGATCCAGTCGCTGTCCTACGGCTACTCCGGCTGCAAGCTCGACACCGTGGAGCGCCTCGTCGACTTCTTCAACAACGACATCTATCCCATCGTCTATATGCAGGGCTCTGTGGGCAGCTCCGGCGACCTGGTGCCCCTGGCCCACCTCTGCCTACCCATTGTCGGACTAGGCGAGGTGGAATACAAAGGCAAGCGCATGAGCGGTGCCGATGTGACGAAACTCATGGGTTGGGAGCCCATCAAACTGGCCTCGAAAGAAGGACTGGCCCTGCTCAACGGCACACAGAACATGGCAGCCTTCTGCTGCTGGTCGATCATCCAGGCCACCAAACTCAGCAACTGGGCCGACTATATCGCAGCCATGTCAATCGACGCCTATGGCGGCTGCATCGACCCCTTCCTGCGCCCCGTGCATCTGGTGCGCCCCCATCAGGGACAGCTTGATACGGCGGAGCATATCTCCAAGATCCTTGAGGGCAGCGAGCTCATCCGTCAGCCCAAGAAGTATGTGCAGGATCCCTATTCTTTCCGCTGCATTCCGCAAGTGCACGGCTCGGTGAAAGACACCGTGCGCTACGTGCAGACCGTGACCGACATCGAGATCAACGCCGCCACCGACAATCCCACGGTGTGCCCCGACGACGACCTCATCATCTCGGCAGGCAACTTCCACGGCGAGCCCATCGCCCTGCCCATGGACTTCCTGGCCATTGCCATGTCGGAGCTGGCCAATATCTCTGAGCGCCGCATCTACAAGCTCGTCTCCGGTACGCGTGGATTGCCCAGTTTCCTTGTGGCCAATCCCGGCGTGAACAGCGGATTCATGATCACCCAGTACACCGCCGCCAGCATTGTCAGCCAGAGCAAGACCCTCTGTATGCCCTCCTCTGTCGACAGCATTCCCACCTCGCAAGGCCAGGAAGACCACGTGAGCATGGGTGCCAACGCCGGAACGAAGCTCTACCGCGTCGTTCTCAACACCGAGCGGGTGCTGGCCATCGAGCTCTTCAACGCCGCCCAAGCCCTGGAGTTCCGCCGCCCGCTGAAGTCTTCGCCCGTGGTGGAGCGCATTTTCAACGACTATCGTAAGCTCGTGCCCTTTATCGACAAGGACGTGGTGATGTATCCTTATCTCGCCAAGTCGGTAGAGTTCCTGCGTACAGAGAAGTTGGATTCCTGAAAGATCCATCAATTGTTGAAATTATCCACAAACGATTCGTCTGCATGATTCATGGGGCTGGCTTCTTATCTTCCGAATTTCCCCTAAAGAATCCAGGGAAAGCCGAAGATTCCTGTCAGCTGAAAAGATCATGAATCATGTAGACCGAATTATTTTGAGATTTCAGTAGAAAGAACATGCGTAGTATCATTTTCAATATCAAGACACTTTTTGGAATCCGTCCCGCCGACTGCCAGCGAGTCTGCGGTGAGGAGATGCGAAATCCTTTCTCGCTCAACAACGCCTGGCTATCAATACGCGACGGAGTCATTGAGGGCTTTGGCGCGATGGATACCTTTCCGGCCGGTGAGTCGTTTGACGAGGAGATCGATGCTCATGGTGGTCTGCTGCTGCCGGCTTTCTGCGACAGCCACACCCATCTCGTCTATGCGGGTCACCGCGAGCAGGAGTGGGTGGACAAAATCAACGGTCTGAGCTATGCGGAGGTGGCCCGGCGTGGAGGAGGCATCCTCAATTCGGCCGACCTGCTCCACCGCACTTCAGAGGAGGAACTCTTCAGAGAGTCGATGGAGCGCGTAGAAGAGATAGCCGCCAAGGGAACAGGATGCGTGGAGATAAAAAGCGGCTATGGACTCAACACTGCCGACGAGCTGAAGATGCTGCGCGTGATCCGGCGCATCAGCGAGACCGGCCGGCTGAAAGTGGTGTCCACCTTCCTTGGCGCACATGCCGTGTCGAGACAGTTCCAGGGGCGGCAAAGCGAATATGTAGACATGCTCATCGGCGAAATGCTTCCCGAAGTGGGCAAAGAGCGTTTGGCTGATTATGTGGACGTGTTCTGTGACAAGGGCTTCTTCACTCCCGAAGAGATGAAACGCATCCTCGAAGCGGCCGAAAAATATGGAATGAAACCCAAGGTACATGTCGATGAACTCGCTGCCGGTCGAGGCCTGCAGGTGGCTGTGGAGCACAACGCCCTCTCGGTAGACCATTTGGAGAGTATGCCCGAGAGCGACATCCCCCTGCTGAAGTCATCGGCCACCATGCCCACCGCCCTCCCCGGGACGTCGTTCTTCTCCAACATGCCCTATGCCAAAGGCCGCACCATGATCGACCACGGGTTAGGCCTCGCGCTGGCCAGTGACTACAATCCAGGTTCTACGCCATCTGGCGATATGAAGTTTGTCATGTCGCTGGCCTGCATGAAGATGAGGCTGCTTCCCGAAGAGGCGCTCAATGCCGTCACCATCAACGGGGCCTATGCCATGGGATTGAGCCGTGACTACGGGAGTATCTCTATAGGGCGTCGTGCCCGTCTGATCCTCACACGGCCCGTGCCCTCGCTCGCCTTCCTGCCTTATGCTTACACCACTGACTGCATAAGCAGAGTCTTTTAGAATGAGCAGATAGAAGCTTTTCCAATTTTGTTATTAAACATGGTTCGTTGGGAAAGCTTCTGTCTTTATAGTTCATGATTTGATTCCATCTGTCGATGCTTATGCCAGTCCTCATCAACAGCAAATGCCGATAGAGTACTTGGGCCATACCGAAGGAGGCAGAAGGTGAAACCTACTCCCTATCCATCCACATCGGGAAGTGCACGTAGGGTATATCAACGGCCTGCTACCCACCTATACAGGCTTGAACCGCGGTGACCTGCAAGTGATTTTGCATCAGACCTTTGAATCGAAAGATAGCAAAGATAGCTATATAAAGAAGTAGTCAGAGATTTTCTCATGATCCGCTTGCTTACTCCGTCTTTTTTCTCTATCTTTGTCCATGAAGAATAATTTTAGAATAAAAACTGTGTCGTATTATGATCATTCGTGTAGCAAATCCCATCTATGACTCCGTCTTCAAATACCTGATGGAGGACGAGCGAATCGCCCGCACAGTTCTTTCCGCATTGCTGAAGAAAGAGGTAGTGGAAGTGCGGATCCGCCGAAACGAGTACACCAATGGCTATCGTGACAATATCTCCATGTTTCGTATCGACTTCGGAGCGCGCATCCGCGAAGACGACGGGACGCTGCGACTGATTCTCATCGAGCTGCAAAAGACATGGCTGGAAACAGAGACTTTGCGTTTCCGGCAGTACCTCGGCGCACAGTATGCCAATCCCGAGAATATGGTGCGCGAAGAGATGCGCCCGCCCTATGGGATTCCTATGGTGGCAGTATATATTCTCGGGCATAGAGTAGGGCATATCAATGTGCCTGTGCTCTATGTCAATCATAAACCCTACGATTACGAGGGTAACGAGGTTACCGAGGGTCTTCCCGACCCGTTTGTCGACAGCCTTGTCCATGACAGCATCATCGTGCAGATTCCACTCCTGCACGGACAAATCAACAACAGACTGGAAAAGTTGCTCAGTGTTTTTGACCAAACCAACAAGGAGAAGAACAACCGGCAGCTTGTTGAACTCGACGATGCCAACTATCAGGACGATGCCGATATGCAGTACATCCTCCATCGGCTGCTCATGGCCTCTTCTGATGCACAACTTCGCCAAGCCATGAATGACGAGGACATATATATACAACCTTTGGAGGATCGAGACACCGCTATCATGAGCCGTGATAAAGTGATTAAGGAAAAAGACCAGCAGATATTGCAGCAGAGTCAGCAACTCTCCGAGCAGAGTCAGCAACTCTCTCTGAAGGATCAGCAACTGGACCGTGTACGAGAAAAGCTGCGTCAGCAGGGATTGTCGGAAAACGAAATTGAAGAGTGGTTGGGAAAATAGCCATATTTATTAGGAAGAATAACGATCAGCAAAGACCGATAGCGATACGTGACGTCATAAAATAGCCCCATAACTGTAAGCTGCCAAATGAGGTGCGGTGGATGGTTGCTAATTCACAACTGATTATTACTTCGTACGTGGTAAAGTGGGCAAGACCGTGAAGGACAATCCGAAGAGAGTAGATTATGTGTCCATCTACAGTAACGCGAAACTCTACTATCGTAGAGACACACAGGGTTGTATCTATAATAGGTATCGCTTTTTTATATGCATCAAGTTATTATCGCGTGAAGAGTTTTCCCAATATGCTCAACACCTGCACAACGCTCTCCTTGTCGGGGACGGGAATGCGCAGGTTGGTTTGGCCCGTCTCCTGATCGACCTCCACAAGGCTGTTGACAAGTTCGCGTGTGGCCTCTGGCGACTCCAAGGTTTTGCTAAGCCCCGTGAGAAATGAAACACCTTCGGCCACGAGTTCCTTGGGTGAGGGTTGGGAATGCGTCCCGCTGTTTGTGCCTTTCTTGTAAGTTTGGGTGTCGTCTTCGCCCTCTTGGTGGTGGAGCGAGGCAACTGACGAGGCTGTTCCAAGCTTTTCTCCAACTTGTTCTCGGTTGTCGCTCGATTGATCATTTTCATCCAGCAGGTTGTCACCTTCGCTATCATGATCGTCGTCGATGGTTGTGAAAGTCTCTGCGGGTGCGTTGGCCGTGGGTTCCATTTCGTCGGTGGTGACCATCAGGGTGTTGCTGTTGTCGGAATCATCCATTGTGGATTGAATGTCCTTCATCAGCTCATTAAACTTGCTGTCAGAAACGAAAATAGAGTCTTGTCCATTGTCCAACACTCCCGCAAAAAGAGAAGCCTTGAAACGCAGCTTGCCGAGCATGGCCTCTTCAAAGCTGTCGGCCGACACAAGGTTGACGACCTGGATGTTGCGCTGTTGCCCTATGCGGTATATTCGCGCAATGCGCTGTTCCAGGACGGCAGGATTCCATGGCAAGTCCATGTTGATGATGACAGAAGCCACTTGCAAGTTGAGGCCGGTGCTTCCCGCATCAGTGGAGAGAAACACCCTACTGTTGGGGTTGTCGGTAAAGTTGTTGACAAGGTCTTTGCGTTTTGCCGATGGGATGGCACCATGGAGATATTCAAATTGGATAGTGCGTTTGTCTAATTCCTCTGCTATCAGGCGTGTCATACGCTCCCACTGGCTGAAGACGACAATTTTCTCATCACCGCTCTCCACAATGTTGCTGATGATGTTCATCGCCTCGTCCACTTTGGTATCATAGCGAGTCTTCTGGTCGAGTACGTAGGTGCTGTCGCATACGCAGCGCATCTGCTGCAACAGCAGCATCAGTCGGTTGCGGTCGCTTTCCGAGAGAAAATGCATGCGTTCCCATTTCTGCAGCAATTGACTGACCAGGCTTTTCGCCTCGTTGTGTATCGTCATTTGCTCTTTAGTCATGGGTACTAACAAGTTCTTATCCTGCCGTGCCGGCATCTGTAGTCTCACTTGTTTCTTTGTGCGTCGGATGAGTATGCCGGTCAACTTTGACTTGATTTCATTGAGGTTCTTGTATCCTATCGTAGCCCCCTTGTCATCCGTAACAATATAATGGTCGCGGAAGAGGTAATAGGGACTCAGGCAGAACTGGTCGACAAGTTGCACGACGGAATATAGTTCCTCCAGCCTGTTCTCTAAAGGCGTTCCAGAGAGGATGACTGCATAATGCGAGATGATTTTGCGTGCTGCTCTTGCTATCTGCGTGTTCCAGTTTTTCAGCCGTTGCACCTCGTCAATGATGACCATATCAGTCTCCAGTTTACCGAAAATCTTGATGTCATTGCAAACAGAATTGTAAGATACAATCTTAAACAACTCGGGTGCGTTGTATTGTTCACGTCGTTTTAGGTGGTTGCCTTCGATGACGTGGGCCTTCTCGTTGGTGAAACGCTCAATTTCTCTTTTCCATTGATATTTTAGCGACGTAGGACAGAGTATCAGCACGCTCCCTACCAGTCCTCTCTGTCTCAGGAGGGTGGCTGTGCCAATGGCCTGGATGGTTTTGCCCAATCCCATTTCGTCGGCGATGATTGCCCTTCCGGCGGTAGCAGCAAAGCGGATGCCTTCTTCCTGATAGGGGTAGAGCGTAGTGTTGAGCAGATGGGCGAAGTCGTCATGGCTCAGACTGTCTACCCACTTCTGTCGTTGTGACTTTTCCCGAGTCTCCAATATGAAGTCGAGAGCATCATTGTAGCACCGCATTGTGTCATCGATGGCCAAGGCGCGGTGCATGAAAGTTCTGAAATGCGAGTAGCCTTGCGGTAGCAGATCTCCACTTTCGGTGAAAAACTCGGAGGCTAACTGTCGGAACTCTTTCTCATGGTCGGTGCCGATACGAATGCGCACCTTACGGCCCTCTGAATAGTCGAGGTAGACAGAGGTGTAGGATGGGGTTTCTCGGTGTACCCGGTGGCCGTTGTGTATCCAGCGCTTTACGGCCTCCAAATGTTTACAAGTGCCGAGTTGAGAGGTTTTGAAGTCCATGCAGGAGCAATAGTTCCAAGTGCTCTGAGCACCGCGGTATATCACCTTATATTCCTGGCCGGTCTTGGGTGAGATCACACGGTAGATGCCGGGAGCATTCTCCTCGTCGATGCATCTGATGGACAGTCGCTCATCGATAGCGGCCTGTCGTCTTAGCTGTATCTGCCACGTTTTCAGGTCCAGTCCTTGTGGTTTAAACTGATAGGGTATGCTTTTGCGCTTCTTCTTGCTCTTTGCCATGCTTTTCTTACGTAATATGATAAAACCTCCACAAAATTAGGCATATTTAGCGAGACTTCAAAACAACTTCGATATTATTTCGGCTCATGCTTTTTCCCAGGCAATAAGCTGGGTAAAAAATAATGGCCTGAGGGGAATGCCCATGTCCATGCGGATGTTATATAAAACGGCCTCCACGGGATTCCGCAGAGGCTGCCATGAGAAAGTGATGGGAGTTATTCTTCTTTGATTTCATTGGCATGGTTCCAGCCAAAAGCGGCGCGGTAGGCATTGCCTGTCCCTTTGGGTACCCAAAGCGTGGTCTCGTCGGAAATGCGGAAGCGAGATAGCGTGGGCGGAACCGCCCACTTCACATGGATGTTCTTCGCTGTTACATTGCCAAGGATGCCGAACTTCTCCACCACCTCTAACGAGGCTGGGAAGGATATGCTGTTGAGACCATGACCGGTGGCGAGCGCATAGATGCCGAGGGTCTTCAAGGTCGAATTGGCCGGAAGGCGGATTTCTTTCATGCCCAGACAATTCTGGAACGCATAGCTTCCGATGCTGCTCACGCTTGCCGGGATGTCGATATAAGCCAGGTTCTCGCACATCCGGAAAGCGTCGGCGCCAATCGCGGTGAGGTTCTTCGGCAGAACGATGCTGTCGAGCTTGCATCCCGCTACAAAGAATGCTCCATCGCCCAAGACGTTGCGCGACTGCACGTAGTTATCGTCGAAGTCCTCAATGCACTCCTCAACCGCAGTGTCGCCATCCTCTACAAGTTCACAGTCGCCCATGTCCAGTTGTTGCAGGTTCATATTGGCGAACGTACTAATCTCTATCTTGCTGCCCGTCGCGTCGCGGTTAGTAACGTGCGATCTGACGCCACGCCTGAGTAGGAGCCGCAGGGTGCGCATGTCGGCTGTGTTGAGCAGACCCGTTAGCTTGAGCTCATGCAGATCGCTCCACGCCGCCGCATTGCCACCCATGAGTATGGGCAACTGCCCCGGTTTATTGACGTGGATGGTCTCCGCGAACTTGAAGTTGCGCGGCCACTGGTGCAACGTGACCTTTACTGGCTCTCCCAAATGTTTGCCGTTATCGGTATAATAGTTAAAGGTGAGAGTGGCCACACGGCCCAATCCCTCGTTCTTATCCACATCAAGCACATACACCATGTCGTAAAAGCCGTGGTATATGGCCCGTGTGCGTCTGCTCCCTGTGAAGTCATGGCCTGCTTCTCTCACCCAAGACGCGTCAACGTTCAGCTGAGGAAGATCGTAGAGCGAGGAGTAAGCCTTAATAAACACGTAAGCCTTTCCACCCTCGGCCTCGACATCAACATGGGGTGTCTCTATCCGCACCTTCTGCTTCACGGTGTCAGTTTCTTCAATAGGTTTGTCGGGTTTGTTGGGTGTGTCCTCACTGTCCTTACAGGAAGTGAAGGACAGAAGGCAGAAAAGCATCGCAAACAGTCCGAATACTGTTTGTAGATTTTTTGAAAAAGGATATTGTTTCATGCTGTTATGTTATTTTTGTTTGGTGATACTTACACCTAAGGTCTGATTAATCAGGCCGATGATCGTGTCGAGACTGTCGGCATCAAAGTCGGCTGTGAGCCGCTTGTTGGTATCAGTGGCCGTGAGCGGCACGTGATAGTAACGGCTGAGCGTAGCCAACACTTCCGGCAGTGGCGTGTCGTTGAAGTGGAACTCATGCGTAGCCCAGGCTGTGGCGTTTACGTCGGTGCGCCTTTCCATCCTCGGCATGTCACCGCCATTCTCCAACACAGCCGACATCCCTGCCTTCAATGCTAAGGCTGTGCCGCCGTGCCGTGTGGAGCCAAAGCTGGCCGCTCCCTCCACCACAGTGAGGCGAGTCATGGTCTCGTTCTCTTCCACTTGCAACCGCGTGCCGATGTCTTGGATGACATAATGATCGTCGGTGATAGTGAAGGGATTGTCCGTGTCGTGGTGGATGTCGAGGAAAGCCTTACCCGTTATTCTGACGTGACGACAGTTGCCGGAGGGGTAGGTGAGGGACGAATGGGGTGCCAGCGTCACCACAGTGCCGTCGGCCAGACGAAACACCTGCGGCACAGCCTCTGCCGTGAGCGTGACATCGGACGGAGCAAGCAGCGCATAAACACCAATACCGATCAGCACGAGAAACGACGCCGCTACGGTGGCCCAGCGCAAATAATGCGTGGGGCGTACAGCCTGATGACCCACGCGCGAGCGGACTTTGGCCAAAGCTTTGCGCGTTTCGAGCCGCCCCTCCTTGTAGTAATGGATAACGTATTTCATAAGCCAATGGTTTTATTCTTCATAAATGTGCCGCACAGGTTTGCTCTTCGCCGCGGCGTATCCAGCGGCCATGCCGATGCCACCACTCACATTGCCCACGTTGGGCGTTATGTTGGACAGGCCAGACTTGTCCAGGTCGCTTGTCTGTATGCTGCCGATGGTACTGACGTAATGGTAGAACTCCGGTGTGATGTGATAGAGCACCACATAATAGTAGGGGCTGATTCGCTGGCTGCGATCCATAACGTAGATTTTGTTGAGATTGAGGCGCAGCGTGTAAGTCTTGCCGTTGAAAGCGTTATCGGTGAAGACATAAAAATCCGGCCCAAGGGGGATTGTCCGTGGCGGGCAGATGCCGCTGCCTAACCAAAGACAGTAACACATCTATAGAAAAAGAAGGGTATATCCCTTATTCCCTTCAGGCATGACCTGAAGGCTTTCATCTT
>Ga0310695_10009329_pt1 | contig 14782 bp, 9 predicted proteins | sample RumenRJG_04DNA_FD_203882 | JGI IMG/M metagenome (GOLD analysis project Ga0310695, IMG submission 203882) | Bovine rumen microbial communities from Lethbridge, Alberta, Canada - RJG_04 (v2) (version 2) | ecosystem: Host-associated > Mammals > Digestive system > Stomach > Rumen | place: Canada... | reverse complement strand
GGTCAAACGCGCCATCTCCAGAGCCAAAATTACTGAAGGTCTGTGTGTGCAGAGCGAAACCAGCAATCAGGGCAAAGTGATCTGTGCCAGCGTCAGCATGACCCAGCTAACTTAACGGGGGCCGGAACGGATCTTACCGAAGAGATCTGGGTCGCCACTCCATTCCAGGGCATGCAGCGTTCCGAATGTGGCTTAAGGGCCGGCGCTTTCGTTTGTCCGCCAGGGAGCTTTCTTTCATAATAAACCGGTAAATTTGCGACAAAAATGTGAGCAGTTTTTACGACAAACTAACAAGTCTGTGACAGGTGGCATGAAATTGCGGTGGGGGTGGTCACCTAGGGGTGTAATTTCCATACCCGGCATCAAGCAGGGTTCTGGACAAGTTTGAAGAATCGAAAGTTATTGATTGAGGAGGGAAGCCGCCTGTGGCGCCTTCCTGTTAATGATTGAAGGGGATTCTCCCCTTCAGCTTGAAAAGCTATGCGACAGCTGCGCCCCAGAGAACAGGGATAAGGTAATGGCAGAAATCGCTAACATGACAGACTCTGCCAAAAAGACCTACGATGAAGCACTGTCCCTTGCTAAAGAGTCCTTTGAAAAGGCAAAGAAAGAGGCGTTGTCTGAGTATGAACAAAGTATTAATGATTTAAAATAGCATCAATGGTTCAGTACCATCGATAATGGAAAACGTGACCGTACATCAGTAGTCACGCTTTCAAATATGGTGGTAGGTGTATGGACAAATTTATTTTGATCTTAGGGTTATTTGCATTACATAATCTCAAAAATCGTGTTGAAAATTTGGCTGAAAATCAACTAAAAATATTCAAAATTTGATAATACCAATTTTTCCTTAACCAGAAGTTCTTCCTGATTATTACCTAATATGCTAAGGTAGAACTTGATTTTTGGTTCTGTTCCAGATGGTCTGACAAATACCTTGCTTCCATCTTCCAAGTTAAATTGAAGAACATCAGATTTTGGAAGCCCATTGATTCCCTGGATATAGTCAATCACCGAAGCAATTTTAAATTCACCAAACGAATCTGACTTATGTCTAAATTCAGACATAATACTTTGAATTTTTTTCATTCCAGCACTTCCGTAAAACTCATAGCTGTGAAGACTGTTCAGACAAAAGCCATGCTTCCGGTATAGCTCTTCCAGTTTTTGAACCAACCCGATGCCTCTGGTTTTGTAGTATGCAAACATTTCGCAGATCATAAACGCGGCATTGACCCCATCTTTGTCCCTGACATAAGTTCCTGTCAGATAACCGTAGGATTCTTCAAAGCCGCATATGTAATCTTTTTCCCGGCCTTCCTCTTCCAGTGTTCCGATAACCTCCCCGATGAATTTGAATCCGGTCAGCACATTAATTGTTTCAACACCATATGCTCTGGCAATCTTTTCGGCAAGATCAACAGTTACAATAGTTTTGACAAAGACCGGTCTTTCAGGCATTTTGCCGTACCTGGTTTTCTGCATACAAATGAAATCCAAAAGAAGCAGTCCGACCTCATTGCCTGATAACAGCTGATAGTTATTGCCATTCTTTACTGCAATGCCGCACCGATCACAGTCCGGATCAGTGGCTATGAGAATGTCGGCATTCACCTTGCTGCAATACCGAAGACCAAGCTCCATTGCATCGCGAATTTCAGGATTCGGATATGGGCATGTAGGAAAATTTCCATCAGGAATTTCCTGTTCTTTGACTACTGTTACATTGCTGAACCCTGCTTCTTTTAAAACTCTGGTGACTGGTTTTAAGCCAGTCCCGTTAAGTGGAGTAAAAACAATGGACACGTTTTTGTTTACAGTTTCATCATAAAGGACAGACTGGTCGAGTATTTCCCTGACAAAGGAATCACAGACATTGTTCTCAATATATTCAAACAGTCCGTCAGACATCGCCTGTTTCAAGGAAATCTTCAGAATATCGTTGAAGATATTCAGCTTCTCAATTTCAGCCGATATTTCTTTTGCAGCATCGGTTGTAATCTGGCATCCATCAGAACCGTAAACTTTATAACCGTTGTATTTTGCAGGATTATGAGAGGCAGTAATCATAACGCCTGCACAGCATTTTAATTTCCGAACGGCATATGACACACAAGGTACAGGCATAAGCTCCGGGTAACTAAAAACCTTAATGCCGCTGGCCGCAAAAACTTCCGCTGCTGTCTTGCTGAAAAGCTCGGAATTAATGCGACTGTCATACCCAAGAGCCACACGCCATTCTGTGGATGGGAAATTATTCCTGATATAATTCGCAAGACCCTGAGATGTTTTGGCCACAGTGTAAACATTTATCCTGTTTGTACCTGGCCCCAATATTCCTCTCAAACCGCCGGTACCGAAAGACAGATCTCTGTAAAAGCAGTCCTCTACATTATCCGATGTCATCGTGTCCAATTCAGTTTTGAATTCAGTTGCATGTTCAATCCATAATGAATACTCTTTTTTAATTTCTTCCAATACTCGCATTGAATTATTCCCCCGGCATTAACAGTTGACATTTAAAAGCTGAGCCTTTCCGTGCAATTTCAGCGAAATGCTGTTTGCCGGGACAAATATACAGTCGCCCTTGAAAAAGTTCAGCATGAAACCGGATTCCCCGAAAATCACACCGCAGCCATCCGTACAGAGAAGTGCATGGAAGCTATTGCTATTTGTTTGAAATGAGACCAAATTCCTTTCAGTTTCTGTATTAAGCTGTATTCTTTCAACCTGAAAATATCGACAACGACAAAGCAGTTCGCTGGATCTCCCACGACTGTATCTGAGTACCCGCATGGTACGTCTTGGATTTGCTGATGAGGACAGTCTGGCAACTGACAAAGCTTTGTCAACATGAAGTTCTCTTAGGTTTCCGTATTTATCCTTGCGGTTGTAATCATATAAACGGTACGTGAGGTTGCTATTTTCCTGAATTTCGGCAACCAGTGTGCCGGCACCAATAGCATGAACTGTGCCTGCTTCAATATAAAAAAGATCGTTCTTGCAAACAGAAACATAATTTAACAAGCTGCATAACCTGTCACTTTTAATCGCGTCCTGAACTTCCTGTTTTGTCAGATCCCGTGTAAACCCGTACACAAGTCTCGAATCTTCTTTGGCCTGGAGCACATACCACATCTCCGTTTTTCCCATGCTGTTTTCAAATCTGCGGGCATAATCATCATCAGGGTGTACCTGAACTGAAAGATCCTTCTTTGCATCGATAAGCTTGATCAGTATAGGGAGTTCAGCCTTTCCGTGCGTTATACTCAAAGAATGAGTCCCAAGATATTCTGGATGAACCCATAATAATTTGCTGAGTGTCAGTCCGGCATTGTCTCCGCTGGCCACAATGCTTTCTCCGTCAGGATGGGTGGAGCACTCCCAGGTTTCTGCAAGAGGCATGGATTCGATGTTCTTCCCGAAATCCTCGTTAAGTCTGTTTCCACCCCAAAGGTAGTCCTTTGAGGCAGGTTTCAGAAGAAAGGGCTTTAATCTCATAGATCAATCTCGTGCTTAATTTTGTCTTCCACGGTAATTTCACGACCAAGCTGCACTTCTACAAGATTCAGATCGGTTTTTGCAATGATGGTGTGCTTGCAACCTGATATCATTGTGATCACGTCTCCCGGAGCGACAGGCTGTTCCATACCGTCAACTATTGTTTTGCCGGCACCGCTTGTGACCACCCATACTTCATTTCTGTGCTTATGACTGTGGTAATTCATACTGTGCCCGGATTTAAGCACAATCTTTAAAGTCATACTTTCTTCGTCAACATTGAGCACCCTATAGCTGCCCCAGCTCTTTTCGGCAAACATAACATGCTTGTCTATATCTTCCACTACAGGCTTGATGTAGCTGCTCTGTTCCTTTTCAGATACCAGAATGCCCTGCGGAGATGCCGAGATTATGGTATCTGTAAGTCCCATGGCTACTACAGGAACATCCAGTTCATTGATTACATGCACATTAGAACAGGTGTCGTGCAATTTGACATTCCCTATGGAATTTTCATTCATAGCTTCAGTCAGCGTGTTCCAGGTCCCAATATCCTTCCATTCGCCGTTAAAACGCTTTACAGCAATGTTGGATTCGGTTTCGGCTATGGCATAGTCAAAACTGATTTTTTTCAGGGTTTCGAATTTTGAATAGAGATCATCATAATCGTCAAAATCAATCAGTCTATGAGCCCGATCCAGCAGATACTTTATCTTGTAGGCAAAAACACCTCCGTTCCACAGACCTCCTTTTTCAATATAATTTCTAGCAGTTTCGGCATCGGGTTTTTCCTTGAAAGAAAGCACGCCTGAAATCTGTTTCTTGCTTTCCGGGATAATGTACCCGTATTTTTCGCTGGGGTAGGTTGGGGATATTCCCATTAAAACAAGGTTGGCCCTGTCTGTCCGTGCTAAATCCCATAAGTCTTTCAATGCTGAAAAATAATCATCGTTGACATAAGGATCAACAGGACAAACCACCAGAGCTTCGTCTTCGTCCACGCCCAGCACATCATGCAGATACGCTGTAGCCAGAACAATGGCTGGAAAGGTATCCTTTCGGCATGGCTCAATGGAAATCCCTACAGAATCTCCCAGCTGGTTATGAATGGCCGGAACTTGAGTTCTGCTGGTGGCAATTGTTACAGAGGCTGATGAATCAACCGACTTGATCTGACGATATACTCTCTGAACCATTGATTCATACTGTCCGTCATTTGTCTTAAAGATTTTAATAAACTGCTTACTGCGAATATCATTACTGAGTGGCCACAGTCTTTTACCGCTTCCGCCGGATAACAGGATGATATTCATACTGCTGTTATGATTGCTCACTTTAGATTCCTCTATTTAAGATATGTCACCTTTCAGCGCGTACAGGATTATTAAGATAATCCTCATATGAAAGCCTGATGCCTTCTCTCAGTTCGGTGGATGCTTTCCAGCCAAGACCGGCGGCTTTGCTGATATCCAAAAGCTTTCTCGGAGTCCCGTTAGGTTTTGATGTATCCCACACAATCTCACCTGAATATCCAATGACATCGGCCACCAGCTCGGCAAGTTCCTTTATTGAAATTTCTTTGCCGGAACCGGCATTGACAGTTTCGTTCCCGCTGTATGAATTCATCAGAAACACACAAAGTCTTGCGAGATCATCAACATAAAGGAATTCACGCAGGGGACTGCCATCTCCCCAGCAGACAACGGTCTGTTCGCCTTGAATTTTCGCCTCATGAAATCTGCGGATGAATGCAGGCAACACATGAGAGTTTGTTGGATGATAATTGTCATTAGGTCCGTACAGATTAGTGGGCATGACAGAAATGTAGTCTGTGCCATACTGACGGTTAAGAAATTCGCAATACTTGAGACCGCTGATCTTTGCCAAAGCGTAGGCCTCATTAGTCTTTTCCAGTTCTCCTGTTAAAAGACATGACTCCTTCATAGGCTGTGGAGCAAGACGGGGGTAGATGCATGAAGAACCCAAAAACAAAAGTTTTTTTACGCTACTTTTCCATGCTGAATTAATGGCATTCATTTCCAGCATCATGTTGTCATAGAGAAAATCTGCAAGGGATGAATTGTTTGCCACTATTCCACCGACCTTTGCAGCAGCCAGGAATACAAAGTCGGGTTTCTCGAGTTTATAAAACTCATCTACACTTTGCTGAGAACGAAGATCAAGTTGCTGACGGGTTCTTGTAATGATATTGCTGTAACCTAACCTGTTCAGTTCCCTGACAATAGCCGATCCCACCATACCACGATGACCGGCAACATAAATTTTTGAATCCAGTTTCATCATTGTGTCATTTTCCTGAAATTGCGGATAATGCCTTTTCTTTTTTCGCTTGAAGTCTATCGTGCTCAGCCATGATCCTTATTAGCTCTTCATAGCTTGTTTTCTGGGGATTCCATCCTAAAATAGTTTTTGCCTTGGTCGGATCTCCCAAAAGGTTATCGACATCAGTAGGCCTGAACCAGGCGGGATTCACGCATACGAGCATTTTGCCGGTTTCAGTGTCGAACCCTTTTTCATAAACCCCGGTTCCCTCCCACCGGAGTCGAATGCCGTTGAGAGCAAATGCTTTTTCAGTAAAATCGCGAACTGTATGCTGAACTCCGGTGGCTATGACAAAATCCTCAGGTTTGTTATGCTGAAGAATAAGCCACATGCACTCGACATAGTCCTTTGCATACCCCCAATCACGCAGGCTGTTAAGATTGCCAAGTTCCAAATGATCCTGAATACCTTCAGCAATCCTCCCGGCTGCCAATGTAATCTTTCTTGTCACAAAATTCTCGCCACGACGCTCAGATTCGTGATTAAAAAGAATTCCATTAACTGCGAACATTCCGTAAGCTTCTCTGTATTCTTTTGTTATCCAGAAAGCGTACTGTTTAGCAACCGCATAAGGTGAATAAGGATGGAAGGGAGTGTTTTCTGACTGCGGTAACTCTTCGACTTTTCCGTAAAGTTCGCTTGTTGATGCCTGATAGATTTTTGTTTTGCAACCGAGCCCCAGAATTCGTACAGCCTCAAGAATCCGAAGTGTGCCAAGTGCATCAATATCCCCGCTATATTCAGGCACGTCAAAACTGACATGCACATGGCTCTGTGCAGCAAGGTTGTAAATTTCGTCAGGCTGCACCATTGCTATTATTCTGACCAATGAACTACTATCAGACAGATCTCCGTCATGAAGTATTAATGAATCTCTTATATGATCTATCCGGGTTGTGTTTGATAAGGATGATCTTCTTGAAATTCCATGTACCTCATATCCTTTGTTGAGGAGAAATTCCGCAAGGTATGAACCATCTTGTCCTGTTATTCCAGTGATTAGTGCTTTCATTATAAAAATCCTTAAATGTACAGATTAGAAAAATATAAGGATATTGCAAAAAATTCATAGATTTGATATACGAATTAAAAAGTCATTTTTGATAAGAATGACTTTTTAAAACACACAATATCAAACAAAAATCCGATTTTGAAATTAATGGACTTACAAATACTTTAAAATATCAAAAAAATTTTCACAATTTTGAAGTTGTGTTATAATATTAGTTTAAAACCAATAATATTTACAATCTTTTCCTGCACACTGTGCTGCAACTCTAGGGAAGCCAGACTTGTACAAGAATTCTGAAAGAAAAAGGTAGGTATCATCAGCATCCATAATTAAATTAAAATCTACAAGCGTTTTAAGAAATGACATTTCAGATGCTAAATTATCATCCATACACACCATATGTTGAATATTGTCAGGAAATACATAAACTGAAGGAATATCTCTTATAAAATTCAAAAAAATTGGACTATCAGACAAGACAAGAATACTTTGATTTATTGAATTATCTTTAATAAATTGCTTTAAAGCTTGCTTGGATTTATGTAAAACAACATACTGTTCATCCGATGATAAAACAGTTGTCAATGGTTCATTAAAATCACCAAGAATCCCTCGAAACCGATATGAAACGGAAATATAATTTTCCCCTATAATTTTCTTATATTTCTTTATTTCATTATTTAAATAGTTAGTTCTTGTAAAATATTTTTCAAAAATTCCAAGAGATGGCATATTTAAAATATTGGTACCCAGCGAAACACATTTAAAGTTATTAGCATTTAATAATATACTTCTAAAAATACCTTGAATATTCGAAATGTTCTCAATATAAGGGATTCCACAACTAACTGCTCCAAAACTAACGTTAGGAGAACTAATATTAGTTAAAGAATTTGAAGCGTCTTTAAAAATATAATACTTATTCAAATTGAAAGGTTTTGTAAATTTAATATAAGTTCTCAAATTTGTATCTTTGAGAATATCCAACAAAAACAATGCTCCTCTCAAACGGTCTGCAAATCCCCAACATGAACATGAATCAGTATCTATAATTACAAAATTATCATTAGAGTGTACAATTTGAGAAGAACTATTTCTAAAGCAGTACAAAAAAGGATTAATTATTTTAAAAATAGATTCATGAAATTTTGACAGATCTATATTAATATAGTTATTATTGTTTATGAAAAATAATTTAATCAATAAACTATTATTTGAAAACTCGATTGTTACATTATTTCGACGGGTTAATTCTATAAAAAAATGATAGTAATTGCCTAAAATTGGGAACAAGTTTAAATCCACACTAATGCATAATAGTAGCTCTCTTTCTAAAATCTGTATTTTATATAAAGCGTAATTATTACATAGGTTATCATAAAAGATAAGATCGTTAGTGTTATCAAGTAAACACCTATACCGCTCACCTAACAATGTTTTTATGCGATTAACAATAGGTATTAGATAAGGACATTCGACAATTGTGTTCAAAAATTCAATCTTTGTAAAAACCTCAATATATTTCAAGTGAAAATAATTTCGTTCTTTTAAAGAAAATTTCAAACAATCAATGATTTTTGGAGAGTCGAAATCAATTTCAATTGTCTCAAATTTCTCGGTGATGTTATTCCAAATAAATGAAATTTTATTTTCATAGTAACCTTCAACAGTTAGAGAATTCGCTCTATCTTTACATACGTTTCTGTTAGTAATTATTATTTTATGTACTTCAAATATTTTTTCGAATTTAAGAATAATATAAGGATTGTCTTCAAGAGCTGTATGAAATGAGAAATCTTGCCAACTAGTACGTAATTTTCTTCTTAGTACATAATGAGCATCATTATCTGTTGAAAAATCTGATAGTGAACTAAATATTATTTTTGCAAAAGGTGCAATATTAATCATTTTACACATCTCTTCTAAGATCAAATTATTTAAGAAGTTTTTCAAAAGTGTATTTCATCAACTCGTTGAAATCAGGTAACCAATTGATTTTTACTGTATTTTGAATATTAGATTTTAAATTAATATTTATAATATATGGATTGTCATGCGAAACCAAACATTGTTTTAAAATTAAATCTTTTCCATTAAAAACAAATTTATTAAAAATAATTACCGATTGGACTCTTTTGTTATTTTCTTTAAAATCAATACCTCTAAGATAAATCCTTAAATTGCAATCAGAAAACGATGTAAAAAATATAGTTATGTTTTGAGAATTCGTCTGAACAACATAACCTTTACCATTTTTTTGAAACCATGATGGCTTTGTAACATAAGTTGAAGCGTCCAAATTACAACTAAAATCAATTTTTGTATTAGAAGAGAATTCAAAATCAACTCTAGCTGTTAGTAATCTATAATAATCGATGTGATTAAAATATAGAAATTTTGCAGGAGTTGATAACTTATACCCATTTCTCTTAAAATTTAACAATTGTTCATACACATCATCATATCTAACTGATTGTGTACGACATTCTGTATCATCAATGATTTTAGCAATAGATAAAATTGTATACGCATGTCTTAAAGGATAAAAATCTGTCTGCGATATGCTATCAAATGCGAAATTATATATTTCTTCAGGAAAATATTTTATAAAAGATCCTTTTACTGTTGATGAAGAGAATATATCCTTTAAAAAATCATTAATGAGTTGATTACTGCACTTAGTATTACTGAAACATTCACTACTACTAGAACTATTGATATTAAAATTAGAAAAATTAATTACATTTATATTTGGTGTAAATTTATTTGAAATTTTTTTTGCATATCGTATTGTTACTTCTGATAACGGAACTCTATTTCCTTCAAATGGAAAATTTAATAATTCTTCACCATATCTTATATATATTAAAATCATAAGCAAATTATTATCAGAGCAATCTTTAGTATTAAGATTTAACTTTAATAACACTGGATCAAAAATAGGTATTAGACTTATAGTGTTTCCAAAGTAAGAGACTACGGATGCTTTACCACCATGAGTTCTACACAACGTATCCCACGATAAATAATGCCCCACTTGTCTCGATTCTTTAGTTAATTGATATTTATTAATAACCTTCTCAAAGCCATTGTTAAAGATATTATACGAACAGTCATGAATTTTTTTGCAAATATACTCAGGATATCGGTACGTAGAAATTCCAATCATTTCATCAGTAAAATCATTTACATTTTTATCCCATCTTAGAGCTCTAATACATTCTCCATTTACTCCCTTTATATGAAAAATCTTATTTTTAGTCTTTTCTAGTATATAGTATGGTTCTTTTTGAAAGCCCATTTTTGTATAAAATTCAATATTAACTATATCTTTAAGAGAATAGTTAACTGTTGAATTTTTGATATTTTTATTTAAAACAAAATTATATGATTTGGCAATTAACTCGGCAATTTTAAAATCATCTAGATGCGTATGTTTTTTATCATCTATTGAGAACACTTTTATATCATTAAGATCTATTCCCGACTTCAAAGCTAAAAGGAATGCTATACGGCTATCATAACCTCCGGTAAGATCTAATTTTATATTGTTACTTTTACTATAAATAGATTTGAAAGCTGATGTCCAAAAATTAAACCACTGATCTAATATTTGCATCCCTTCATAACTATCAACAAAATATTTACCTTCTTCGTAATCAATTTTTTTGAAATTAATGGCTTTACAATTTTTATCAATTACCACAATCATCCCTCTATCAATAACACTAATTTCATTTATAGGTGTTTCACTAAATGAATCAGTTTCAAGAGATGTTGCAATATATTGATACATATAATTGTAATTAATCGTTAATCTATTACCATGTTTTAATTTATCAACAAGAAGTGTAAATGAATTACTTATTGCAAAATACTTCTCGGAATAAAAATAATACAATCCCCACGATCCAGCAAAATCTTGAAAAATCCTAACTTCTTTTTTATTAACTATAATATTTACATAACATCCTCTACCTTGACAATTTTTAAATGAATCCTCATCATAATTTGAATTGTCATACACACCTGTTGTTGAAATATAATAACCATATAACCTTGAATTAGTTTCATCAAGATTATCACTATCTATTAAAAAAAACTCTTCTTTTGGATGAAATAAATTAATACCCATTTATCATCTCCGAATTATTATGACGAATGATATTTGTGTATAGATGTATGAACTTTGGTTTTATGTCTACTTTAGGCCCCAAAACCAATATGAAAATACAGCATCAGAACTTTAGTTCTGACCATAAAATATAACCGTTCTGTGGCCAATTTTTGGGCATGCTCTATTATTAGACAAATTCTATTTCTTGCACAAAGATTATCCTATTTAAATAACATTTTGTTTAAGTATTGATTATAATCCAATATTAAGTTTGATAGTTTTGACTTTTCTAATTCTGAGAACATTGAATCATCAAAATCGCTACTATCAACAAATGATTTGAATTCATAAGAGGCATACTTAGCAAATTCTTCCCTGAATGATTCGTCAATTCTGCATAAATTAAAATTATAGTTATGAAACAATTTTAAAAAGAATGGCTTCATAAATTTAGCCCTTTTTTCAGGTTCTAACACATCAAGAAAATCATGAATGAAATGATACTCTTCGCTGAAGCAGTAAACCTTCCCTTTGCTCTTAACTGATGAATTTTCATTATCTCTTCTGTTCTTGTAGAAAGCCTTGTTATAAAAGTATACTCTGGATGCATTGCAGAATGTCTGAAACCAAAACCCATTATCCTGGAATGATGCCCCTGGTGTTACATTGTGCTTAATATTAAATTTCCTGATAAATTCAGTTTTGTAGATTCCACTCCATGTATTCATTACAAGTCTGAATACATCAAGATTATCTTCTGGATTCAGTACCTTGTTATAAAACTTTTTCGATCTGTCAATTTCAATATAATCAAACTTGTATTCCCCATTATCATCTCTTACAAATCTGTAAAAATCTGATTTTATTAAATCAAGATTTTTACAACGAGCTTTCTTATACAATTCTTCATACATAGTTAAGTCAATGAAATCATCAGGCTCCACTATTCCTATATATTGTCCTGTAGCGGCTTCAATGCCAATATTCATGGTATCTCCATATCCGGAGTTTGCCTTATCTATCAGTTTGATTCTTTCATCGTTTTGCTTGTATTCTCTCGCTATGGCGAGCGAACTGTCTGTTGATCCGTCGTTAACAATAATAATTTCAATGTTTTTAAGAGTCTGATTTATCAACGAATCCAAGCATTCCCTCAGATAATTCTCCTGATTGTATAAGGGCACTATGATTGAAACATACGGAACTGAAGATATGGAAATATCATTTGCCATGATCCATGAGAGCATATTTTCGTTGTATATTTCTGTAACATCCTCAAATATATTTAGATCATTTATCAGCTTTTTAAATTCAGATATAATTTCTGACTTGCAGTCTTCGTCAATTGTCGAATAATGCCAATATGACAGATCAATCACCCAGTTCAGGAATGACTGATTAAAGTAGTTCCAGTATTCGTCGTCACTTTTCAGTTTGTCATAAATAGCACGTATTGCAGTTGCAAAACACGAAGGCTCAACTTTCCTTGTAGCTGCCAATGATGAATTGTGGTATCTGTGAATAACCAAAGGATCGTCAATTGTTGCTATTGTATTTGCATAACACAGCGCCATATATACGAAGTAGGCATCGTTTGTCGACCTGATTTCCTGGAACTTAAGTTCATTCCTTTCAATAAAATCTTTCTTGAATAATTTATCCCACGACCATCCCACAAATGACTGAAACACATAGTTGTTGAAATTGCACGGCCTGAATATTTTTGATTTTGGCAGCATGTCTTTCTTCACAGACCACGGCATTGCTTCAATCCTGTTGTTATCTGCCTCAATCATTTTGTTGGAACGGCACACTGTGATATCGGCACCGGTATTAACTGCTGAATAGACCATACTCCGCAGATAGTTTTGGTCGTAGATGTCATCAGCATCCAAAATGGCCAGGTATTCTCCTTTTGCCCTTGAAAGTCCGATATTTCTAGCATAACCAGCACCAGAATTTTCAGAGAGATGAATCACTGTGATACGAGGATCGAGCTTACTGAATGTATCAAGGATGTCAGTCGATCCATCAGTAGAACAATCATCCACACATATCATTTCCCACGATGAGAAATTCTGATTAATTATCGAAAATAGTGTATCTTTTAGATATCTTTCTACGTTGTAAACAGGAATTACAATAGAAACCAAACAGTCGCTTTTCTGACCTGCCACAAGGTTTGTGAGTAGACAGAATTTTCCGTAAATATCAGAAAGAACCTTCTTCTCAAAAGATTTTATCAATTCTTGAGTTTTCTTGTTTATTACATTCTCGATATTTACTTCGCTGTTTGAAAAAATCTTTGAATTATCATTTATGGATTTTTCTATTTTCTTCAGCAGGTTATTATTGTTTCTAATTCTGTCCTTCAAAAAATCGAATTGCTCGCTGTCAACATAATACTCCCCTTGGTTCTGTGCACCAGCTAGTTTTTTCTCCTTTAATCCCAAACTTAGCTGCTGATTGTGTCTGAATGTCACTTCGCCAGATTCATGCGAATCATAACCAACAGAATCAACAACATGTCTGGTTACAGTGTCATAAATAACAATGTTTACACCTCTTATGTTGACTGAACACTGCACATCATTAATTCTTATGTCCCCTTTATTCCCATTCCGCCAAGGTTCGCTGACAACTGCTATTGATAAATTTCCCTCCAATGATTCATATCGATAGGAGAGCTTTTCCTCATTGGCGCGTACCTCGTCAAAAACAACCTTCCCGCGATGAATCACACCAATATATGAATTCCATAAATCTTTTCTGAAATTCTTAAATCCGGCATCTCTTATCTCCTGAACAATCGATTCAGGCATACCGCTACCCGGCGTATCTTTTACTGTTAAAATTACCAGGAATTTTTTAACAGCAACCTTAAGGAATCTAAACCATGCACCAAAATTTTTTTCAGAAATTAACGCTTGTGACAATGACTCATCTGAATAAGAATTCAATATCAGATTCCACATCTGTTTATTGTCATTTTCCTGTGCCCTTAATTTCTTTTCTGCTGTATCTGCTTTCTCTTTAACCATGACGAAGTCCGCTACAGTAACTTCGGGAACTATTGGATTCGAAGAATCTTCCTGAGAATCAACTGTTAACTTCATGTCTTCACCTGTTTCTACTTTTAAATTTTCTGATGATTGTTCTAGCTCTTTGTTTTCAATTTTAGCCTTTCTAAACCATTTCCTATTGCTTTTATCTTCTCGATCTCTATTTTTTTTATTAATTAAATCTAGCAGCATAAAATCTTCATTTTTCCAAAATGATTAAATAAATTTTGGTAAATACATCAAACAAAACCATGTTTCCACTATTTAGTGGTTACAACCATCACGTAATTATTTATAATATTTTTGTTTTTCTATTTACCTTTATAATATAAACACTGCCCGGTGCACATAAAGCGTTAGCCTTATTTCGACAAGAGACTTTAGTTTAAACATGAGTGCGGTGCAAAAAGTCAGTTCCTGACAGACAAATCAGAATCATTAATGGTACTTTACAAACATTAACTAATCAGCATCAATTAACAAATTATGTAAAATGCTTGCTATTCCTTATAATATGGGGTATACTGTATATAATAGCCAGTATTTAAGGTCAATACCATGGTTGCCAATCTGAAATCCTGTTACAACACTAATGATGGAACATTCCTTTGGGAGGTAGAGCCCACGTTTACCGGTAAAGAGCGTGATGACTTTTTGAAGTGCTGTCAGTACCACTCAGTACTGCATACCTGCGTGAATTCAGCAGCCTCGGAGACGCTGGTAAACGAACTGGAAATATTTGCC
>Ga0310695_10009326_pt1 | contig 14785 bp, 10 predicted proteins | sample RumenRJG_04DNA_FD_203882 | JGI IMG/M metagenome (GOLD analysis project Ga0310695, IMG submission 203882) | Bovine rumen microbial communities from Lethbridge, Alberta, Canada - RJG_04 (v2) (version 2) | ecosystem: Host-associated > Mammals > Digestive system > Stomach > Rumen | place: Canada... | reverse complement strand
CGCCTGCGTCCGAGCTACTTCCCCTTCACCGAACCGAGTGCCGAAATGGACATCTCCTGCCACATCTGCGGCGGCGAGGGATGCGGCTTCTGCAAGCATACCGGCTGGGTAGAGATACTGGGATGCGGAATGGTTGACCCCAATGTTCTCGAAGCGTGCGGTATCGACAGCACCGTCTACAGCGGATATGCCTTCGGTATGGGCGTTGAGCGCATCACCAACCTGAAGTATCGCGTTTCAGACCTGCGTATGTTCTCCGAGAACGACACGCGCTTCCTCGAGCAGTTCACGGCTGCCTACTAACCGACAGACCGCTGCGCGAAAACCTCCACGTGATTACGGGAAAGTAATAAGGACCATATCACAAGCCCACCCCCTACCCCTCCCCAAGGGAGGGGAGAACATACAAACCATCATAAGTTATTCTTCCCCCATTGGGGGAATTGTGGGAGGCTAACAATATGAGTCATATTACTGACCAATATGAGTCATATTACCGACCAATATGAGTCATATTACTTTCTTGGAATTACACTATTAGCTTTCCATTCTTCATCTCTCACCGAGAAACAAGAGTGCTGCCACTGGCAGAAAGCATAAAAGACCGAAACATAACAAGAAAAAATATCATGGCAAAAGAACTGAAAGAATTGACAAAACGTGCCGACAACTACAGTCAGTGGTTCAATGACCTGGTTGTAAAGGCCGATCTGGCAGAGCAGTCGGCGGTTCGCGGCTGTATGGTAATCAAGCCCTATGGCTACGCTATCTGGGAAAAGATGCAGCAGCAGCTCGACAAGATGTTCAAGGAAACGGGTGCGCAGAACGCCTATTTCCCTCTGCTCATACCGAAATCATTTCTCTCTCGCGAGGCTGAACACGTAGAGGGATTTGCCAAGGAGTGTGCCGTAGTGACACACTATCGCCTGCGTGCCAAGGAAGACAAGAGCGGCGTAGAGGTCGATCCGGCTGCCAAGCTGGAGGAAGAGCTCATTGTTCGCCCCACGTCGGAGACCATAATATGGAACACTTACAAGAACTGGATACACTCTTGGCGCGATCTGCCACTGATGTGCAACCAGTGGTGCAATGTGATGAGGTGGGAAATGCGTACCCGTCCGTTCCTCCGCACAAGCGAATTTCTTTGGCAGGAGGGCCACACAGCACACGCCACACGCGAAGAAGCCGAAGCAGAGGCTAAGCAAATGCTGAAAGTTTATGCCCGTTTTGCAGAGGAATGGATGGCCGTGCCGGTGGTTCAGGGAGTGAAAAGCGAGACCGAGCGTTTCGCCGGAGCACTCGACACATACACCATCGAGGCCATGATGCAAGACGGAAAAGCACTCCAAAGCGGTACGAGTCACTTCCTCGGACAGAACTTCGCCAAGGCTTTCGACGTGACTTATCTTAATAAGGAGAACAAGCCCGAGTATGTATGGGCAACGTCGTGGGGCGTAAGCACTCGCCTGATTGGTGCGCTGATAATGACACACAGCGACGACAACGGACTGGTTCTGCCTCCGAAGCTGGCTCCTATACAGGTTGTCATCGTGCCTATCACCAAGGGCAAGGAGCAGCTTGCAGCCATCTCAGAGCGCCTGCAGCCAGTGATTGCCAAGCTGCGCGACATGGGTATCACCGTGAAATACGACGATTCCGAGAACAAACGGCCTGGTTTCAAGTTTGCCGACTACGAGCTCAAGGGTGTGCCCGTGCGCCTTGTGATGGGTGGCCGCGACCTTGAGAACGGCACGATAGAGGTTATGCGCCGCGACACTTTGGAGAAAGAGACTGTTGCTTTGGATGGTATCGAGGAGTATGTAGCCAAGCTTCTCGAGGACATTCAGCAGAACATATTTGATAAAGCCCGCCGTTTCCGCGACGAACACATATACGAATGTGACGACTACGAGGAGTTCAAGCAGAGGGTTAAGCAGGGAGGCTTCTTCCTTTGCCACTGGGACGGCACCGCCGAAACAGAGGCAAAGATCAAGGAAGACACTCAGGCCACTATCCGCTGCGTTCCTTTCATGTTCGAGCAGACCGAAGGCACCGACATGGTGAGCGGCAAACCATCTAAGTGCCGCGTGCTCATAGCACGCAGCTACTGATACAACAATCGGCAGAACTCACATCACAGGGTTCTGCCGATTGCTTTTATTGTCCGTCACGAACGATATTACACATTATCATCTGGTCTATCTCGGAAATCCCGTGGCTACGAAGCATGGAGCTATCGCCCTGCATCTCTTGTTCCAGAGTAGCGACCGGAGCATCGCCTTCGCTGCTTTCACTTTCATTGGAAAGTGCCACAAACCGCCCAAAATAGTCAGCCGCCTTTGACAAATCTCCCATGAGCCAGTGGCAATAGCCGCAGTTGAGACAGTCGGCAGGCAGTGGTTTGCTGCTCTCGAGCAACTGCTCATACATCCGCTGGGCATCGGCATACTTGCCATCGTTGAGCAATGCCCATGCCAGCACTCGCTTTATGCGTTCGTCGTCGGGATATTCGTAGTAGAACTGATACAACAACTTCACGGCTTCGGCAGCCTCCCCATTCCCTATCAATGCTATTCCATGGTTGGCGGCAAGCACCCGGCTCGTGGGATTTTGCTCCTTTAGCTGGCCGTAAAGAGTGCACGCCTGAGCATAGTCGCCCATGGTGAGGCACAGCCGGGCCAGCCCCTTCATGGCTTTCTGGTTGTCGGGCTCCAAGGCGAGCACCTGCTGGTAGTATTGTCGGGCCTGTGGAAGATGGTTTCGCTCGGTGTTGAGCAGTGCCTGAAGCAGGTAGTAAGACGGTGGGAACGTGTTTTCGGTTCCTATCGCCTGCAACAGCTGCTCGCACAAGCCATAGTGTTTCTGGCCAAAAAGGAACATTGCCACGTCGACGCTCTGCCCCGGCATCATCTTGCCGGCAATATTCGGGTTGGCAACGAACAGCGCAGGCAATGACTTCGCAGGGCTGTCTGCTCGGGCGAAAGGATTGTGCAGCTCGGTGCGACGGCTGTATAGATTGAAGAAGCGGTAGAGGTCCTGAAGATACATACGCCTGATGTAAGCCGGTGAGTTGCGTCGCTCGTCGGAAATCATCGGTCCGAGGGCATCGGCAGAGCCTATCATCTCGCGCACATTGGCTGGCAGACGGTCGATGATTTGTGTCATACCGAAGCACAGCGAGTATTTGTCGGAGTCGCAGAACGCACCTCCAAGCATCAGGTTTTCTACGAAACGAGTACCGTTGGTCTTGCCGAACAGCTGACTGAGCGAGGGGTGGCTGATTGAGAAAGGACAGAACCAGTGGGCCAGTGTGCTGAAAAAGGGAAAGCCCTTCATGCGCGAGAAGCCGCCGAAATAGATGTCGGCACCCTGCCGTTCCATATCCATCATTCGTCTGATGCTGCGCTCCACCTCCTCCATAGCTTCGTCGGCGGCCTCAGGATGCAGTATGTCTTGCATGGGATCGTCGTCTTTCTCGCTGATACCGAAGCGGTCGATGCGCAGATTGTTGTTCTTGATGAGTGTGGGAAGCACGTCGCGCTCGAGCACCTGATGGTCTTTCTCGGCGTTCATGCACAGGAATATCTGCTTCTGCAGCCCGGCAAGCTCCTCGCACTGCTGCTTGTCGAGGGTGGCAAGAGCCATCATCTGCGACAGTGCGGGATAGAGAACCTGCTGTCGCGTGGGCATAGACAAGGCCCAACCAACGAGAGCACGCTGGCGAAGATGGTCGGGAGCAGTGTGGCTGAACAGCTGATTGAGCAGCCAGAACTTGTGGAAGTCGAACAGGTGGAGGTTGGAGATGAACACCGCACTCACGAGATACGAGGCATCAGCGGCATCGATGGTCGGCGAAAGGAAGAGTTGCTTGTAGAACTGCGCCTCTTGCTCACTCCACTGGGGCGAAACGAGCAAGGCCGAGAACAGGCGGTCGAGGAACTGGTAGTGTCGTTCGTAGAGTTGCCTGCGCTTTTCGCCGGCTTCATCGCCGTCGAGTGAAAGCATAGCCACATCCGAAACAAACCCTTCGAGCACGGAGCGTATGAAGTCGTGTGACAGGTTTAGTCCGGCAGCTGCTTGCCTGGCATTGGCAAACACGCTGCGATTGAGGCACAGCCAGTGTAGTTCTACGTCCTGTATGAGGCTGTAGGTGCGCCGCAGACAATTCATATATAGCTCTTCGCGCTGCGTGTCGGCATAGCCCCGGAGCATAAATTCCTTCATGCGGGAGTAGTCGGCAGCGATGTCTTCGAGTCTGTCGCGGTGCAATGGAGTGCCCTGAGCAGGGAGTATGGATTTCAGAATGTTGAGGGCTGTGCCTAAATCCTTGTCGTAAACTGCGGCAAGCGCATCGGAAAGTGTGTGGGTCATGGTTCTGTGTGGTCAATGAAGGAAAGCCTGTGCCTTGTCAATATCCGACTGGTTGGGCCGGACGGCCTGCATGAACTTTAGTTTCGGCAGGCGGTCTATGGTGGCATCATCTACGTTCATGTAGCGTTTTATCAACTCGCGATAGTATTTCAGCCCACGAGAATTGAGTTCATCGCAGGCACGGTTATATGCTTTTGTAAATTCGTTGAGCTGTTTTTCGCGCTGAGGCTTAACAATGTCGGCAGTCCTGAGCACTATTGCTCCGAGCTGAAGCTGCTGTTTGCGGCTGTCGAAAAGCACATTGTGGCCCTGTCCGAGAAGCTGAGTGGCCTGTGGTTCAGCGAACCATGCGGCATCCATCTCGTTGTTGACAATCATCTTTGTGCGCAGAAGGATGTCGTTTATCTGCACCTTGTAGCTTTCATACTTTGGTTTGCCCTGCTTCAAGGCCATGTCGGTAAGCATATCAGTGGCCGAGAAGCGCGTCATGGCTATCATCTTGTCGCTCAGCTGGGGCAGCGTTTTCACACGAGCTTTCTTGTTTGCCACCAGCACCCAGTAGTCGTTAGTTGCAGAAAAATATGTAAGCGCCAGATGGTTGCGCTTGAGCCGCTCTGCTCGAACAACATCGGTGATGCTGGCCTGCACGCTTCCGCCAACGAGTGCGGTATCGCAATCCATCTGTGCATTGAACACCCGCAGGCGGATGTCGACCTTAGTGGTGTCGTAGAGGAGACTGTCCTTGAGCAGATAGATGGGCAGGCAGTCGAGCGTGGGCATCACTCCAACCTTGAAAGCAGCCTCGTAGAGAGCTTGCTGGCGTTGCTGCTCGGCACGCTGCTCATGCTGTTGCTGTTCGGTTGACTTGCTGCAAGCCGAGAAAAGCACAGCTACTAATAATATAATAAGGTGAAACTGTTTACCCTTCATGTGGCAGAGGTTGTCAAAAGAATTATGCATCGGCAAACGTCCTGCCGTCTTCAAGGGTGATTTTCAGCTTGGTGTACTCGCTGTGGAACTCATGTTGCAGTCGGTGGAGGTAGCGCCTGCTCTCCCACTTGCACATGGGCAGGTCGTGGAGAAGGTAGTTGCCGCAGGTCTGCGGCTCCGTGGCGGGCACGCTTTCCTGTGTGAGAATCCACTGAAGGCACTCAATGGTGAGCCGTCGCATATCTTCAACGGTGTATGAGCCCGTCATTATGATATACATTCCCGTTAGGCAGCCCATTGGACCGACGTAGACAACGTCGTCCTTGGCCTCGCTGTTGCGGAACCATGTAGCCATGAGATGCTCAAGGCTGTGAATAGCGGCAGGAGCAATGGCCGGTTCCTGGTTTGGTTCGGTGATACGCAGGTCGAAAGTGGTGAACCCTCTGTCTACACGCGACACATAGATGCCGGGCTTCAGGTGTGTGTGGTCGATTGTGAAACTCTGTATAACTTCCATGTTGCTTATGTTATGCGCTTTCAAAATTACTCATTTTTTGTTGGTTAAGCATCATTTATTGGGCAAAAACTTAAGCACTCAGTTGCTGACGGCTACTATATGGGTTTTACGAGGCTGTCTGGGAAGGTTACTCCAACTGCTATGTAACATTGTTCCGGAGGCTTTGGAGCATTGCTCCAGAGGCTCTGTAACAAAGCTCCGGAGCTGCTGGAGAAAGTTTACGGCTGTCGTTGCGAAAGATTGCAATGATGATATGCAACAAAAAAAGGAGGCCACCCGACTGGGATGTCCTCCTTGTATGAAGCCGAAACGATGGATAATGACTATCCGCCGAAGTTGTCGTACATGATGCTTTCGGGTTCAACGCCAAGCGAGTCGAGCATACCTACGACTGCCTTTGACATTGGGCCGGGACCGCACATATAGTACTCGATGTCCTCGGGAGCCTCGTGGTCCTTCAGGTAGGTGTTGAACATAACCTGATGAACGAAGCCTGCGGTGTACTTCACGCCTGCGGCATCGGCTGCCGGGTCCGGACGGTCGAGTGCAAGGTGGAAGTGGAAGTTGGGATATTCCTTTTCCAGGTTGAGGAAGTCGTCGAGATAGAACACCTCGTTGAGGGCACGTGCTCCATAGAAGTAGTGCATCTCGCGGTCGGTAGTGTGCAGGGTCTTCGTCATGTGCATGATCTGTGCACGCAGCGGAGCCATACCGGCACCACCACCAACCCATATCATCTCGCGCTTGGTGTCGAAATGCGGGTGGAAATCGCCGTAAGGACCACTCATTATAACCTTGTCGCCCGGTTTGAGCGAGAAGATATACGAAGAAGCGATACCGGGATTGACCTCCATGAAGCCGCTACGGTCGGGCTTGAACGGCGGTGTGGCGATACGAACGGTGAGCATGAACACGTCGCCCTCAGCCGGATAGTTGGCCATAGAATATGCTCGGATGGTGTCTACCGGGTTCTTACACTTGAGGTCGAACATCTTGAACTTCTCCCACGAGGGCAGATACTCGTCACCAATGAGCGACTTGTCGAAGTCCTTGCCGTAGTCGATGCAGTCGAATGCAGGTATCTTGATCTGAGCATACGAGCCTGGAAGGAAGTCCATGTGGGCTCCGGCAGGCAGCTGCACCTTGAATTCCTTGATGAAGGTGGCTACGTTCTTGTTGCTTATGACGGTACACTCGTACTCCTTTACGCCGAGGATAGACTCGTCGACATGGATTTTCATGTCGCTCTTCACCTTGCACTGGCATCCCAGACGCCAGTTGTCCTTGATTTCCTTGCGCGTGAAGTGAGGCTTCTCGCTGTCGAGTATCTCACCACCGCCCTCAAGCACCTGCACCTTGCACTGTCCGCATGAAGCCTTACCGCCACAAGCAGACGGCAGGAAGATGCCGTTTTCGTTGAGAGTGGTCATCAGCGACGAGCCCTGAGGCACGTTGATAGTAGTGTCGCCGTTGATTTGGATATTCACATTTCCGCTCGGCGAGAGATATTTCTTTGCTACAAGCAGAATTACTACAAGCAAGAGTATCGTTACGAGGAATACTCCTATGCTAACACCAATAAATTGTCCCATAGTTATTTCCTCCTCCTTTAAATGTTAAGTCCGCTGAAGCACATCATGGCAAGAGCCATGAGACCTACGGTGATGAATGTAATACCTAATCCCTGAAGCGGCTTGGGCACGTCGCTGTACTGCATCTTCTCGCGAATGGCACCCATGGCAACGATAGCCAGAGTCCAACCAAGGCCCGAACCGATGGCATATACTATAGCATCCCAGATGTTGGTGATGGCCTGCGAATTGGTCGGGTCGAGCAGAATGCGCTGCTGCATGAAGAGCGAAGCACCCATGATGGCACAGTTCACGGCAATAAGCGGAAGGAAGATACCCAGTGCTGCATAGAGCGAAGGGCTGTACTTCTCGACAGCCATCTCCACAAGCTGCACTATACCGGCTATGACAGCAATGAAAAGAATAAAGCTGAGATAGCTCAAATCAACGCCTTCGATCAGACAGTCGGGGCCAAGCACCTGCGTCTGAAGCAGATAGTCGACTGGCACCGTGACCAAGAGCACGAAGGTCACAGCCATACCGAGGCCCAACGAGGTCTTCACATTCTTCGAAACGGCAAGGAAAGAGCACATTCCGAGGAAGAAGGCAAATATCATATTGTCGACGAATATCGACCGGAAGAATAAACTTATAATGTGTTCCATGACTTACTTCTCCTTATAAAAATAGGCTCTATGAACCCAAATGACACATCCTACTAATATCAAAGCCGTGGCCGACATTGTCATCATGCCGTTGTTGGAGTATCCTGCATCGTAGAAACTCTGCGGAATAATCTGGAAGCCGAGCAAGCTGCCACGTCCGAAGAACTCGCGGAAAGCGCCGACGATAACAAGTATCATGGCATATCCGAGGCCATTTCCTATACCGTCGAGGAACGAAGGCCAAGGTTTGTTCATCATGGCAAACGCCTCAAGGCGACCCATAAGGATACAGTTGGTGATGATAAGGCCCACATAGACCGAGAGCTGCACGCTGACATCGTAGGCAAAGGCTTTGAGAACCTGAGAAACGATAGTCACCAGAGCGGCTACTACCACAAGCTGCACGATGATGCGGATGCGGGTGGGAATGGTTTTGCGAATGATAGAGATGATAACGTTAGAGAATGCCGTGATAATGGTCACTGCAAGTCCCATCACAAGAGCCGGCTTCAGCTGCGAAGTCACGGCCAGGGCAGAACATATACCGAGCACCTGGACAAGGATAGGGTTGTCAAGGTTGAGCGGATTAGTAAATGCCTCTTTATTTTGTTTACTTAATAAAGCCATAATTCCTTATTTATTTGAAGCAGAAGCTGAAAGTTTCTCCACTGTTTTAATATATTTTGAGATACAGTTCTTGAGCATATCGCTTACTCCGTTGGAGGTAAGTGTGGCTCCAGTGACGGCATCCACCTGAGTAGTCGGGTCGTCGACTTTCTTCATTACGGAAAGTGCAATGTCGCTGCCACCGTCCTTATGAAGTTTCTTTCCCTGGAACTTCTCCTGCCATGCCTGCGAATCCTTGATTTCGGCACCAAGTCCGGCAGTCTCGCCATCATGGTCGAAGTAGGCTCCGAAGACAGTATTGGCATCGTCGTTTATAGAGATGTAGCCACGGATGGCACCCCAGAGGCCCATTCCTTTCAAGGGAATGACATACTTAGTCTTGCCGTCAACCTCACATACATAGATGAAGTTGTCGTCAACAGCCTCTGTCTTCTTGACCACCTCGGCATACTTTGCTTCAGCCTTCTCGCCGTCAAGTCCGCGGATATTAAGCGAATAGAGTATCTGCTTCTTCTGGTCGAGCGCAACGTTGGCATCCTGCTTGCTCTTGAGCGACAGCGATATGAAAGCCAGGAGGAAAGCTACGATTACTACCAGTACTGCACTATATATAATAATGTAGGTATTTGAATTGGTGTTTGTTTTCATTTTGTACCTCCTCTCTTCAAACGTTTAGAAATGTTATGCTCCACTACACAGTGGTCGATGGTTGCTGCAAACATATTACCGAAGAATATTGCAAGCATCATTCCCTCGGGATAGCCGGCGTTCATCACGCGGACAACAACAGCTATGGCACCAATGAGGAAGCCGTAGATGAACTGTCCGGTCTGAGTGCGGCACGAAGTAACAGGATCGGTAGCCATGAACACGGCACCAAAGGCAAAACCACCCAATACAAAATGCTCATACCAGGGAATTGTCGAAGCACCAGTGGCATTGAATATGGCAGCCACTACCCCACCGCCAACGAATACGCTGAGCATGGTACGCCATGAAGCAATTCCTGTCCAGAGCAGCAATACGGCACCAATAGCTATGGCAATGACTGATGTTTCACCGATTGAACCGGGAATGAAGCCACAGATTATGTCACACATTGATGCGTCGGGAGCAATGCCTTGTCCAATCTGTCCGAGCGGTGTGGCAGCTGTGAAGGTGTCGGGGAGATCGTTTCCGAGTCCGAAGATGCTGTTCTGAGCCACCCAAACGTTGTCGCCTGTCATCTTGGAAGGATAAGAGAAGAAGAGGAACATACGTGCGGCAATCGCAGGATTAAAGATGTTCATTCCCGTTCCGCCGAATATCTCCTTGCAGAAGATAACCGAAAATGCACAAGCCAGAGCCAACATCCAAAGCGGACAGCCAATAGGCAGAATCATCGGAATGAGTATTCCGCTCACCAAGTAGCCCTCCTGGATTTCTTCACCTTTCCATTGAGCCCAGGCAAACTCGATGCCAAGGCCGACGATGTAGCTCACCAGAATCTTCGGGAGCACTGCAAGGAAACCGTAGAAGAATATCTCAAAGAAACCAGCGGTAGCCAATGTGCCGGCAGCAAGATAGTTCTGATAACCTATATTATACATTCCGAAGAGCAAGGCAGGCATGAGCGCTATCACCACAAAGCTCATTATGCGCTTCGAATCGATGGCATCATGTATGCTTACTCCGCTTTTAGAAGTGGCGTTGGGCACGTAGAGGAATGTGTCCATACCGTCGTAAATGCTCTTGAAGGCATGAAGCTTGCCGTCCTTTTCAAAGTTCGGGCGTATCTTATCAAGATAATTTCTTAAAAAAGCCATTATGCATTCTCCTTTCTGAGGATGTCGAGACCCTCTCTAACGATTTTCTGAAGTTCCAATTTCGACGAGTCGACGAACTCGGCAACGGCAAAATCCTCAGGTGCAACTTCGTAGATACCCAGCTGCTCCTGCTTGTCGATGTCGCCAGTAATGATTGCCTTGATGAGATATTCGCCGTAAATATCCATGGGAAGAACCTTGTCGTACTCTCCGCTCATTATAATCTTGCGCTCACCGCCCTTGACACGGGCATCGAGAGAATACTCCTTCTTGCGTCCGAAGAGCCAAGAACAATAAGAACGGTTAGCTGAAAATTCCTTGAAACGGGGCATTATCCATCCTGCAAATTCGTTAACGTCTTTGCCTTCGGGTATCACCGTTATTTCTGAAATATGGGCACCAACAAAGTCTTCCATACTTGAAACAACTCCCGTAAGGGGATTTCCGTTGATGATGCGCTTGCCTTCTACATCATCAATCTGGCCTTTAAGGATGGTGGCGACAGGAGTGCCGACAAGACAATCAACGTAAGCAGGTTCGTTGACTTCGCTGCCGGCAACAGCAACTTTGCGAGTGAGGTCAACTTTACCAGTGTTGAACAGTCGGCCAAAGAAGATAACAGCTGTCGGATCAACCGTCCATACAACCTCACCCTTGTTGACTGGGTCGAGATGGTTGACGTGTACTCCCACATTTCCGGCTGGGCAAGGACCGTCAAACACTGTAATCTCACAGTTTTCAGCATTGGTAAGTGCTGCTGAAGTTTGAGTGGCACCAATTCCGAGGTAGACTTTTGCTATCTTCGATAGGGCTGTCAAACCAGCCTGGAAATGCTCCTCATTACCCTTCAATTCGTACTCGAAGTCGCCTGCAAGTGGCATATCGCGCATTGCGGATACGAAAATGGACTTAGGAGTGGTGTCGGGATTAGTTGAAATAGCATAAGGCAGCTGATTGATATAGCCAAACAAACCAGCTTTGAGCAACTTGTCCTTGATTTCCTGGGCAGAAAGTCCGCTAACCGAACACTTCTTGAAATCGACATAAACCTGCTCCTTGTCGGCTTTGACCTTTACACAGAGCACCTTACGACGCTCACCCCTGACAACGGCTGTCACCGTTCCACTGACAGGGGAAGCAAACATCACATCGGGATAATTCTTGTTTACAAACAAAGCATCACCCGCCTTGACCGTATCTCCCTCACGAACTACAACCTTCGGAACCATTCCTACGAAGTCTTCGGGCTTCAAAGCATACTCTTCCGCAGTGTCGAGCAAGAGTGTCTTTGCCTCCGAATGTCCTTTGAGATTAACGTTCAAGCCTTTACGTAACTTGATTCTCTTTGTCATAAATAAAAGTTGATATAATAATTTCGTTATTTCCCAAAAATCTAAAGACTAATCTTTTGTCGTGCAAAAGTAGTAAATAAACAGCATTTGTTAAAGAAAAAGGTGTTATTATTTCTACATGATAAGTAAATTTTGTAGTTTTGCATTGCATTTTGAAACGTTGAGATTGCATTTTATTGAAGCGATTAAGGTCTATAGTCAGTTATACCGTCTGGAGCATTGTAGGTTTTTATGTGCTCTTGAATGTCTTGGTACAAGTCCCTGCGGTGCAGAAATGGGCCGGTTCAACCGTTGCCAGCCTACTTGCAAACAAGCTCGGAACAGACGTTAAGATAGGCAAGGTAAACTTAGGTTTCTTCAATCGCATTATTATAGACGACGTACTCATACGTGACAAGGCTGACAAAGAAATGCTGAAAGCTTATCGCCTTTCGGCTAAAATAGACTTGATGGAACTGGCTACAAAGCAAAAAGTGTCGGTTTCATCGGCTCAGATTTTCGGACTCAAAGCCAAGCTGTATCAGAAAAGTGCAGACACAAAACCGAATTTTCAATTTGTACTCGACTCCTTAGCTTCAAAGAGCAAAGAGCCAAGCTCTCCGCTTGACATCAATATACAGTCGCTTGTTATTCGCAATGGTGCCATCAGCTTCGACAAAGGCGACGTTCCAGTCAGCCCCGGACTGTTCAACACGTCACATATTGCCATCAAAGACCTGTCTACTCATATCAATCTGGTGACAATTACCGACAGTTTAATAGCGTTCAACATTAAGAAGCTTTCGCTAATCGAACATTCAGGTCTGAAGCTTAACGCTGTATCCATGAAATTCTACGGTAACAGGACTGAAGCAAAAATAACCGATTTCATCGTAAAGATGCCAGAAACAGACGTTCAGTTTGACGACATTTCTGCCTCGTATAAACTCAACGGCAACAAACTTGACAAGAACTCCCTGCACTATTCGGCCCATCTAAGCCGTTCACAGATAACTCCTTCTGACATAAGCTGTTTCGTTCCGCAGCTCAAGTCCTTCAAAGGCAAGTTGTCATTGGAGGCAAACCTTAGAGGCAGCGCTTCAGAAATCGCCCTTCAGTCACTGCAACTGAACTCCACGAACGGATTGATTGGTTTCAAAGGCAACGGAATGTTGTCATTCAGGAACCATCGCCCTACATGGCGCTTGATTGTTGATGACATGAAGTTAAGTGCCGAGGGTATCCAGTTTGCAGCCAAAAACGTCAGTGGTAAGCACATCAAACTTCCACAGGAGCTGACTCGCCTTGGCAGCATCAGGTATAGCGGACAAGCCAACGGACAGGGTTCAGACATCAGCTCAAAGGGTTATTTGCAGACAACAGCAGGCAATGTAAGGTACGCAATAGCCGTTAAGGGTAACAACATACGCGGTGAAGTACACACTGGGGGCATAGATATAGGAAGGATTACAGCCAACAGCAAGTTTGGTGCGTTAGTTGCCGATTTGACATTCTCCGCAACCAAGGGTAAGATGCCCACGTTGAAGCTTCCGTTCTCAAGAATATCGGCTAAGGGTAAAATACCAAGAATCTTCTACAATGGCTATGAGTTCAAGAACATAGCAGTCGACGGAGAAATAGACAAAGGGGCTCTGAAAGGAGCTTTGTCACTCGACGACCCTAATGCCAATGTCAAATTCAATGGTGTGGCAACCCTTTTCGACAAAGTTCCAAGCCTGAATGCTGAGATAAAAGCGCGCCATCTCAATCCGCAGGCACTCAATCTGACTAAAGCATTTGGCAACAACACGTTTGACTTTGATGTTAAAGCAAATGTGAAAGGCAGCAACCTGAATAATCTTAATGGAAATATTGACTTACAGAACCTGCTTGTGAAGTCCTCGGCAAGCACCATGCAGCTGAATAATTTCCATGTTGAGTCGGCCCATACATCCCAAGGAAAAGTCCTTGATGTAAGTTCAGATTTTGGCACGATTCACATCTTAGGAGATATAAACTATGCCGCCCTGCCCCAGAGCATGGCTAACATAATTGGCGGCGAGCTGCCCATGCTTCCGGGAATGCCGCGGCTTACCAATCAGAAAGCCAACAATTTCACATTGGAAGCCAACATTACCGATGCCAAATGGATAAGATGGCTCACACGCTTGCCTATCGAACTCAAACAGCCAGTACAGCTTAACTGCGCCCTTAACGACTTTGCCAAGCGGATAGACCTTAAGGTTGAACTGCCGGATGCAAGCTACGATGACAACCACTTGCGCGACAGTCGCGTCAGTCTTGCCAACGAGGGCGACAGTCTCTGCCTGCGTGCATATATAGATAAGGTGGAAGACGACGGTCGTCACTTGTCTTTAGACCTCAATGCAAAGGCCGACGACGACAAGCTTACAACGCGCCTGATCTGGAACACCCACGCTAAGAAGCCCCTGCATGGTGTGTTGAACGTGCAGACTGAGTTCCACGAAAACAGCAACAGGCAGAACGAGGCATCGCTGAGCATACTGCCGTCAGTCATAAACTATGATAATTCAATCTGGCAGATACATCCTTCGCACATAACATACGTGAAAAACCGCCTCGACGTGAAGCAATTTACTTTGAGCAACAACAACCAGCGCATTGTTGCATACGGACTTGTAACTAACAATCCGGAAGATTCGATACGCGTAGAGCTAAAGGATGTTGATGTGGAATACATTCAGAACATGGTGAACTTCCACAGCGTTGATTTTGCCGGACAAGCTTCAGGCGAAGCATCGGTCAAGAACATCTTCCACAAACCAGAGGCAAAGGCCAACCTGACGGTTGAGAACTTCAAGTTCGAGAACGGCAATCTCGGAACACTCCACGCCAAGGCAGACTTCGATGCCGATGAGGGACAGATAAACATCAACGCTATTGCCAGGGAGGGAGACAAAGGACGAACGTTCGTAAACGGCTATGT
>Ga0310695_10009324_pt1 | contig 14788 bp, 12 predicted proteins | sample RumenRJG_04DNA_FD_203882 | JGI IMG/M metagenome (GOLD analysis project Ga0310695, IMG submission 203882) | Bovine rumen microbial communities from Lethbridge, Alberta, Canada - RJG_04 (v2) (version 2) | ecosystem: Host-associated > Mammals > Digestive system > Stomach > Rumen | place: Canada... | reverse complement strand
TTTTTAGCGGCCTTAGTACCGCTGCCAGCGAGGGTAGAGCGAGAGCGTGCCCAAGGCGTTTGTGCAGCTTGACGAGACGGTGTTCACTTAACCACCTTTTGACCTCAACATCATATCTAATATCTATAGAAGCTTTCCGCTGAACCACTGGCACAAGGCCTGATCTGTGAAAAAGATGATGGGGGTTTTCTTCACAGGGATGGAACCGGAACAGCGGTCTGCGGCAGTAAAGTGAAGCGGGGATCAGAGTTCCTGCTGCCTGTGCTGCCATATAAAAACGTAAACAGTCCTTACGTTACGCAACTGTTACAAGATGTACACAACAATTATTTACTGCAGAAGAAGAGGAGGAGGTGAGATTTCTGAATGGAATTTGACATTTCCGGTGCGAAGATATTCGCGAGAATCCCGACCGGGATCCCGATTCTGGGAGATATCCTGATCACGGAGACAATCGTGGTAAGCTGGATCGTCATGCTTATCATCACGGGACTGTGCATTTTCCTGACGCGCAATTTAAAAGTGGAGAAAATCTCCAAACGGCAGGCAATCGCGGAAATGATCGTGGAAGCGGCTACCAACCTGGTGCGGAACAACACGGGAGGCACAAAGTTTGACAGCCTGATTCCCTTTGTTTCCACAATTTTCGCCACCAGTATTGTTTCGAACCTGATCAGTCTGATCCCGATTTTCCGGAGTCCGACGGCGGACCTGTCGACGGAAGCTGCCTGGGCGATCGTAGTATTTGCTATGATCACGGCCAACAAGATCAAGGCCGGAGGCGTCCTCGGCTATCTGAAGGGATTCACGGAACCGATTCCCGTGATGACGCCCTTCAATATGCTGTCCGAGCTTGCGACACCTGTCAGTATGGCTTGCCGTCATTTCGGCAATATCCTGTCAGGTATCGTCATCAACGGTCTGATCTATGCGGCTCTGGCCATCGCATCCGGTGCCTTACTGGGACTGATTCCCGGCGCGGTCGGCGATTTCCTGAGCAACATTCCGATCCTGAGTGTAGGTCTTCCGGCAGTCCTGTCGGTCTACTTCGACTGGTTCACCGGCGCGATGCAGGCATTTATCTTCACAATGCTGACCATCATGTACATCGCGAACGCCGCGGAGGGTTGAGAAACAGCGCATCAGAAAACGGCACAGCTGCTTTTTTCAGCAGTTTAAAACAGAACAGAGGAAACTGTCACAATATCGATAGTTTCTGCAAAGACAGTTATTGCAAAGGCAGCTATTGCAAAGGCAGTTACTGTCGGGGCTGTTATGAACTCTGAAAAAAATCAACCTGAACAATTTCAAATTGAATCATTCAACCTGAACAAAATCAACTTGAACAATTTCAAAAAGCGATCGGATTTTATGAAATTGAAATTTGAATCTTTTTTGAAATTTGAATCTTTTTTCTGAATACAATTTTAGAAGGGAAAGATGATTTCCCGAAAGGAGACCAAAATGAGTGAAATGCAATTTCTGGCAAGAGGTATCGCACTGGCTGGCTGCGGCATCGGCGCAGGCTGCGCTCTGATCGCAGGTATCGGCCCTGGTATTGGTGAAGGCAACGCGGCAGCAAAGGCTCTGGAAGCCATCGGCCGTCAGCCCGAGTGCAAGGGTGATGTCACCAGCACGATGCTTCTGGGCTGCGCGATCGCAGAGACAACCGGTATCTACGGTTTCGTTACCGGCCTTCTCCTGATCTTCGTCGCTCCCGGCATGTTCATGGGTTATCTGGGATAATCCGGCTCAAAGGATAAGCGCAAAGATAATCAGAAAATGCGCAGAGCCGGCCGCTTTAAGCTGACAGCGGGAAGCTGACAGCGAAAAGCCGACAGTTAAAAGCGAAAAGCCAAAATCCATGGAGGAAAGGTATGAATACACAGCCACTGGTTACACTCGTACCGTGGACTATGGTCGCCCAGTTCCTGAACCTGATGATTCAGTTATATCTGATCAAGAGATTCCTGTTTAAGCCCATCAATGAGATCCTCGAGAAGAGGAGACAGGCGGCGGACAAGGAGATCCAGGATGCCCGTCAGGCTAAGGAAGAAGCGGATGATCTGAAGAACCAGTACGAGTCCGGCATTGCAAAAGCGCGCGAAGAGGCTGCCAGAATCGTGCAGAGTGCACAGAAAGAGGCCCAGGGCCGCGCCGATGAACTGGTGCAGGAGGCCCAGGCAAAGGCCGCCGGCATCAAGGCGCAGGCGGAAGCCGATATCGCGCAGGAGCGCAAGAAAGCGATCAATGAGGTCAAGAATGAGATCGGCGGACTGGCAATGGATATTGCCGGCAAGGTTGTCGAGAAAGAGATCGATGAAGCCGACCACAAGAGACTCATTGATGAATTTATCAAGAATGTAGGAGAGGCATCATGACGACAGCATGGGGTCTTTACGGGCAGAGCCTGTATGATCTGGCTGTTGAGGAAAAGGCCGATGACCAGATCATGGAGGAGCTGGATGCGGTCCGCGGTATTTTCGCGGAGAATCCCGATTATATCACGCTTCTCTGCGAACCCTCGATCCCGGTCAAGAACCGTACTCAGCTGCTGGATGAGGCCTTCGGCGGACAGATCCATCCTTATCTGCTGAACTTTCTCAAGATTCTCGTGGAGAAGGGGATGCTGCGAGGTTTTTCGACCTGCTGCAGCACCTACCGCAGTTCCTATAACAAGGATCACGGAATCTCTGAGGCGACTGTGATCAGCGCAGTTCCGCTCAATGACGAGCAGGCGTCCGCGCTGCAGGCCAAACTGGAGAAGCTCAGCGGAAAGAAAGTCCTGCTGTCCCGGAAAGTGAACGCAAAGGTCCTGGGCGGCCTGAGCGTCGAACTCGACGGAAAGCTGTACGACGGAACCGTCGGCGGCAGGCTGGACGAGCTCCGCAGGAGAGTCACAGAAACCGTACTTTAAACGGCTGCAGCCGCATTAAAGTACTAAACCGGACATATCTATACCTATTTACATAAATAGAGGCATATATAGAGGAATAACAATGGAATTAAAACCAGAGAAGATTTCCCAGGTGATCCGCAGTCAGATCAAATATTATGAGAATGCGATCATCCAGAACGAGACCGGCACTGTCCTCACAGTCGGTGACGGTATCGCCAGGGTCAGCGGGCTGGTGAACTGCATGGCGGGCGAGCTGCTGGAATTCGCAGACGGCACGTTCGGCATGGCGCAGAACCTCGAGGAGAACAGCGTCTCAGCCGTTCTGTTCGGAGAGGACACAGGTATCAGCGAGGGACAGACTGTCAAGCGCACAGGCCGTGTCGTTTCCGTTCCCGTCGGCGAGGCCATGATCGGACGTGTTGTCAACGCGATCGGCCAGCCGATCGACGGCGCAGGCCCGATTGACACAAGCGAGTTCCGCGCGGTAGAATCCCCCGCACCCGGCATCATTGACCGCCAGCCGGTCAAAGAGCCCCTGCAGACAGGCATCAAGGCCATCGACTCCATGATCCCGATCGGCAGAGGCCAGCGTGAGCTGATTATCGGTGACCGTCAGACAGGTAAGACGACGATCGCCATGGACACCATCATCAACCAGAAGGGCAAGGACGTCATCTGCATCTACGTCGCGATCGGCCAGAAGAGATCTACCGTGGCCGGTCTGGTCTCCGACCTGCGCGCCGCAGACGCCATGTCCTATACCATCGTTGTGGCGGCGACCGCTTCCGAGCCCTCCCCGTTGCAGTTCATCGCCCCCTATGCGGGCTGCGCGATGGGCGAATATTTCATGAACAAGGGCAAGCACGTCCTCATCATCTACGATGACCTCTCCAAGCACGCGGTCGCCTATCGTGCGATCTCCCTGCTGATCAGAAGGCCTCCGGGACGTGAAGCGTATCCCGGCGACGTCTTCTATCTGCACTCAAGACTTCTTGAGCGTGCGGCCAAGCTCTCCGATGAGCTGGGAGGCGGTTCACTGACAGCCCTTCCCATCATCGAGACACAGGCGGGCGACGTCTCGGCCTATATCCCGACCAACGTCATTTCCATCACAGACGGACAGATCTTCCTTGAGACCGAGCTTTTCCACTCCGGTATCATGCCTGCGATCAACCCCGGTATCTCTGTCTCCCGAGTCGGCGGCAATGCCCAGATCAAGGCCATGAAGAAGGTCGCCGGTACTCTGAAGCTGGTCTACTCCCAGTACAGAGAACTGCAGAGTTTCGCCCAGTTCGGCTCAGACCTGGACGAGGACACCAAGTCCCGTCTTGCACAGGGCGAACGTATCGTAGAAGTCCTCAAGCAGGGCAAGAACGTGCCGTGGGAAGTCGAGAACCAGGTCGCAATCCTGTACGCAACCGTCAACGGCATCCTCAAGGACGTCGAGGTGGCGGATATCGCAGAGTATCAGGAGCAGCTGAACAGGCGTCTTAGTCAGGATCCCGACGGCATTGCGGTCATGAAGGCAATCCGCGAGACCGGCGCGCTCAGCAAGGAAGACGATGAAAAGCTGAAATCCGTGCTGGAAGGCTTTACGCACAGCTTTGTCGCAGCGAAGAGCGCAGGAAACAGCCAGGCCAGCCCGGCATAAGGACCAGACAGTCCTTTCTTATGGAGGATTATAATGGCAGCTGCTAATATGAAAGCAGTCAAGCTGCGGATCAAGAGCGTTCAGAATACCATGCAGATCACCAAGGCCATGCAGCTGGTCGCCGCTTCCAAGCTCAGAAAAGCCAAGGATAAAGCGATGCAGAGCAAGCCTTATCTCCGCACCATGAAGGGTACTCTCGCCAAGATCGCCAATGAAAATACGGACTTTCAGTCTCCTTTTACAAAACCGGGTACCAATCCCAAACGCCTTTTTGTCGTCATTGCCGGCGACAGAGGACTTGCGGGCGGATACAATGCAAACCTGTTCAAGTTCATGGAGAAAGAGGTGGAGGGATATGAGTATGCGGTCCTTCCGATCGGAAAAAAAGCAGTGGAGTACTTCCGTCACAGGAACGCGGAAATCTTTACGGATGCATATGCGGAGGTTGCAAAAGTGACCATTTCAGAGTGCTTCCGTATTGCCAAGTCCGTGTGTGAGGCCTATGAGGCAGGACAGTTCGGACATGTGTCCATGTGCTACACCAACTTTGTTTCCATGATGTCCCAGGTACCGAAATCCAGTGCGCTTCTGCCGCTGTCAGATTTCGAGAATCCTGAGCTGGATGACACGCCTGCTACCAAAGACCTGATTTTGTACGAGCCCTCCGGGGAAGAAGTCTTCAATACGATCGTTCCCGAATATCTGGCGGGAATCCTGTACACCAGTATCAACGTTTCGGTCGCCAGTGAACTGGCGGCACGCCGCACGGCCATGGAGGCCGCGACGGACAATGCGGGTGAGATGATTGAAAAGCTCAGTCTCTACTACAACCGTGCGAGACAGGCAAGCATCACGCAGGAGATCACGGAGATCGTGGCCGGTGCAGAGGGAGCATAACAGACGCGCAGCTTAGACTATCTACAATAACGATCCGGTGCAGGGCTCATAGCACATGGCACCGGGATCGATGATCCTATCAGCATTTTCGCCTCCGCGAAAAATGCTTCGGGGTGCCATCCTGACGGATGGCACTATGGAGGAAATCAATGAGTGAAAAACATATCGGCAAGGTAATACAGGTAACAGGTCCTGTCCTTGACATCAGGTTCAAGGAGGGTGAGCTGCCTGCACTGCTCAATGCCATCGAGATCAATATTGATGGCCGCAGACTGATCGCCGAGGTGGCACAGCAGATCGGCGATGACGTCGTCAGATGCATCGCAATGAGTTCCACCGACGGACTGGTCCGCGGCATCGATGCCGTCGACACGGAGGGTCCGATCACGGTCCCTGTCGGCGAGGAATGCCTGGGACGTGTTTTCAACCTTCTGGGCGATCCTGTAGACAATCAGCCCGCGCCCGAAGCAAAGGAGCGCTGGGCAATCCATCGTCCCGCGCCTTCCTTTGAGGACCAGATCCCTGCGACGGAGATCCTGGAGACCGGCATCAAGGTCGTCGACCTGATCTGCCCTTACGCCAAGGGCGGTAAGATCGGTCTGTTCGGCGGCGCAGGAGTCGGCAAGACCGTCCTGATCATGGAGCTGATCCACAATATCGCGACCGCCCACGGCGGTATCTCCGTATTCACGGGCGTCGGCGAGCGTACCCGTGAGGGCAACGACCTCTACGGCGAGATGAAGGAGAGCGGCGTTATCGACAAGACCGCTCTGGTCTACGGTCAGATGAATGAGCCTCCGGGAGCCCGTATGCGTGTCGGTCTTTCAGGACTGACCATGGCTGAGTACTTCCGTGATGTCAAGAACCAGGACGTGCTGCTCTTCATCGACAACATTTTCCGTTTCACACAGGCAGGTTCCGAGGTGTCCGCGCTTCTGGGCCGCATGCCTTCCGCCGTCGGCTACCAGCCCACACTGGCAACAGACATGGGTGCCCTGCAGGAGCGCATCACTTCCACCAGGAAGGGATCCATCACTTCTGTCCAGGCAGTCTACGTCCCTGCGGACGACCTGACTGACCCGGCTCCCGCTACGACATTCACCCACCTGGATGCGACCACCGTTCTTGCGCGTGAGATCGCTTCCATGGGTATTTATCCCGCCGTTGACCCGCTGGATTCCACCAGCCGTATCCTCTCCCCCGAGATCGTCGGCGAAGAGCACTACGCAGTGGCGAGAGGCGTGCAGCAGGTTCTGCAGAGGTATCGTGAACTGCAGGATATCATCGCCATCATGGGTATGGACGAACTTTCCGACGAAGATAAACAGGCTGTTTTCCGCGCCAGAAAGATCCAGAACTATCTGTCCCAGAGTTTCTCTGTCGCAGAGCAGTTCACCGGCATCCCCGGCAAGTATGTCCCTCTCAAGGAGACACTCCGCGGTTTCCGCATGATCCTGGACGGCGAGTGCGACGATCTTCCCGAGAGCGCATTCCTCTTCGTCGGTTCCATCGACGAGGCGTTTGAGAAGGCCAAAAACGCGTAAAGGAGGAGACATCCCATGGCAAATACCTTCCATCTGAAGATTGTCACGGTGGACGGTCTCGCTTTTGAAGGGGACGTACAGCGTCTGATGTTTCGTTCCACGCACGGCGATCTCGCCATCCTTGCACGGCACATCAACTATTGCACAGCTGTCGGAATGGGAACCGCCCATGTCGTCCTTGAAGACGGGTCGGAACGCACCGCAGCCTGCATCGGTGGCATGTGCTCTATGATGGACAACGAATGCCACCTGCTCCCTACGACCTGGGAGTGGAGCGAAGATATCGATGTCGAGCGCGCAGAGGCTGCCAAAGTCCGTGCCGAGGCTAAACTCCGCGAAGAGAAACTCTCCAAGGAAACGAGACTTCTCACCGAGTCCAAACTCAATCGCGCACTGGTCCGTATCGGCAGTGCCAGACACTGAGAATCCGTACATTTATATAAATCGAATATTTATACAAAAATATATGGATATACTGCTGCCGCCGGATCAAAGTCCGGCGGCAGTTTTTTTCTTTCCTGCGCAAGAGCCCTTCCTGCGCAAGAGCCTTTTCCAGGCAAGAAGCCTTTATTACGCAAGAGTCTTTTCTGCGCAAGATGATTGAGCGGGTCTTATTCAAGACTCGCTCGCGAGTCTTGCAAGATGAAGAATAAATCCAAAGCAACTGAACCTGACATGATTCCGGGGGAAATGTCAGGTTTGGTTGGTAGACAGTCACCAGCCCCTGCATTATGATGATGTTAATAATAATTGCGAAGGTGGGATATTTATGAGAAAATATTATTTAGACAACATCAAATGGGCTGTGGTAGTGATCGTGGTCATATATCACGTATTTTACATGTACAATGCGGAAGGCATCCCGGGTGTTGCGGGCAGGATCACAAAGCTTGATGTGCAGTATTATGATATATTCCAGTACATCGTATATCCCTGGTTCATGATGCTGCTGTTTATGGTTTCCGGGATCAGTGCGCGGCTTGATCTGGCCAGGCATACTGCTGGGGGATTCATCCGGAGAAGGACGAGAAAATACCTGGTGCCTTCTACTATCGGACTTTTTGCCTTTCAGTTTTTACAGGGATATGTCAATGTCTCCCTGGGGGGACTCTTTGAGAGAGAACCGGACATTCCCTTCCCGGGCAAAGCACTGATCTGCGTGATGAGCGGGATCGGGGTCCTCTGGTACATTCAGCTCCTGTGGGTCTTTTCGATACTGCTCGTGCTTTTGCGCATGATTGAGAAGGATCGTCTGTGGAAGCTTTTCGGCAAGCCGGGACTGCCTCTGCTGCCGGTACTTATTGCCACGGCAGTGCCGGTCTATTGGTCCGGTCAGATTCTCAACACACCCATCATCGTTGTCTACAGGTTCGGGCTGTATTTCTTTGTCTTTCTGTTGGGATATTTTGTCCTGTCCCACGATGAAGCGGTTGATGTTCTCAAAAGGTGGTTTCTTTTACCTGCGGCCGCCGCGGCAGTATTCGGCATACTTTTCTGTATGCGGTATTTCGGAGAAAACTATGCGGATGTCCCCGCCAACAGATCGGTGCTGTTTTTGGGGTATGGATTTTTTGCCTGCCTTGCGATCCTGGGAGGGATGGCAAAATATTGTGACTTCAGCAACCGCTTTACACAGTGGATGAGCAGGAGAAGCTTCGGATTATATGTATTCCACTATCTGGGAATCTCTTCTGTGGGTCTGTTTGTCGGCAGGTCCGGAGTTCTTCCAGCTCCGGCGGTTTATCTGCTCAGTCTGGTTTCCGGCTTTGCGGGGGCCTATCTTCTAAACGAAATCATTTCACGGATTCCGGGATACAGATGGGCAGTGCTGGGAATCAAGGGTAAAAGGTAACTGCTGCCGAGGCGGGAGCGAAGCGACCGGAGGCTGTGGCGGGAAAAAGATCACTACTGCTGCGCAAAAGTCAAGCGACGGAGAGGTCGCAAAAGCAAAAGATCACCACTGCGTCGGCGGGAGCGAAGCGACTGGAAGACATATTAAGAAAAAGGTCACACATGCCTCAGGAATAGGAGAAGAAAAGTGTTCAAAAATAATCTCATTCAGATGCGAAAGATGAGGAAGATGACGCAGGAAGATGTTGCGGAAAAGGTCGGTGTAACAAGACAGGCCGTAGCAAAATGGGAATCGGGGGAGACCCTTCCGGATCTGGATAAATGCAGAATTCTTGCGGAGATGTTCGGCGTCTCGCTGGATGATCTGGCAAATTATGAACCGGAGCAGAATCTTGGACTGGGCCTGCCTCCCAAGGGCAAGCATCTGTTCGGATTGGTGACGGTAGGTGACAAGGGGCAGATCGTGATCCCGGCCAAAGCAAGGAAACTGTTTGACATTTCCGCCGGGGACCAGCTGGTGGTGCTGGGAGATGAAACGCAGGGCCTGGCTGTCATGAAAGCAGATCACTTCCTGGAGCTTGCTGATCTGGTCAGAAAGATGGAGACTCTGGAATAACCTCGAATAAGCTGCTGGACAATATGTGGTATAATACATCCGGTTAACCGTTTTTGACGGGAAGCGATCTGGTGAAGTCCAGTCATTCACTGAAAAGATTAAAGGATGGAGAACACATATATGATTGATCAACAGGAAAAGAAGGTAGAGTATCTGGAACTGATCTATGATCTGATTTTTGTATACCTCATCGGCAGGAATAATTCGCTTCTGCATTATATTGAGAATGGATTCGTCTCTGCCGGCACCTTTCTGACTTATGTGCTGTGCTCACTTGCCATCATACAGATCTGGAATTTCAGCACATTTTATATCAATCTCTACGGCAGAAACGGAAAAAGGGATCATGTCTTTCTGTTCATCAACATGTATCTGCTCTACCATATGGCAGACGGAATCAGCAGCGGCTGGAGGGCTTCTGTCGATCAGTTCTGCATAGCCTGGTTTCTGATTCTCGTAAATATCGGTGTCCAGCACCTGATCGAAATGCGTAACCACAGGGCGGAACCCTGGATTCTGGAGCAGCTAAAGCGAAAAGCGCTTATTATTATCGGGGAAGCATCCCTGATTTTGGTTCATATGCTGGTATACCATCTTTTCGGGATCTCCATTGCCTATGTGCCGATTCTGTTTGGTCTGGCCGCGACTCTGTTTTCCCATGATGTGAATTCTCTGATCCCTGTAGACTTCAGCCATCTGACCGAGCGGGCTATGCTGTATGTTGTCTTTACCTTCGGAGAGATGATCATTTCCATCACCGGCTATTTTGAAGACAGGATTTCCCTGAACACTTTATATTTTTCCGGAATGGCTTTCCTGATCGTTGCGGGGCTGTTCCTGAGCTATGAAGTTTTTTATGACAGGATCGTGGACAGGGAAATTACCACCAACGGGACGGGCTATATGATGATCCATGTTTTTTTGATCTTTGCCCTGAACAACATCTCTGTCGCTCTGGATTTCATGCGCAAGGAAGAAGTGGCCATCCTTCCCAAGACCTTGTTTATCACGGGTTCCTTTATCCTTTACTTCGTATTTTTATTTCTTGCGGACATTTACGCAAAAAAGAAATGCGCTTGTAACCTGAAGTATCATGAGTTCATAGGTGTGCTTGGCCTGAGTTTCCTCATTTTGATGATTGTCTTCAGGGAGCAGATGGCGCTGAATATTGCCATCAGCGTCGTGTACGTCTTCGCAATCTTCATGGTCATCTACCGCAAGGGGAAATCGGCAAAATCGGCCTCCGCCGAAGCCGGCTCTGCAGCTTATTGACGGCGGCTTTTGCGCCTGCACACAAAAAGATAAAAAGACTCCCTTCCCGGCAGACAGGAGAATGTTGATTTCTCCAGCCTGTCTGGAAGGGAGTCCTGTTTTTTTGATGATGTGAGTATATCGCACAGACTGTCACAATACATAGTGCGCGGAAATACGCGGAAATACTTCTGTCTGGGTTTCAAACCCATCCAAATCCAGGGCCTCAGCCTTTATTGACATCCGGGGAAGAGGGTGCTATTCTCTCAATAGGTTTTATTAGCACTTGGATCGATGGAGTGCTAATCGCCTTGGTTATCCTCTTATAAAAGCGAGTCTTGAATAAAGATATAAAGGAAAAATGTTTAAAAAGGCAGACTTCCACTGCCTGTCGAACAGCTCCTCAGGAGGCGTGATATGGAATTACCGGATCGGAAAATGAGAATATTGAAGGCGATCGTCCGGAATTATCTGGAGACGGGCGAGCCGGTCGGGAGCAGGACCATTTCCAAGCTCACGGACCTCAAACTTTCCAGTGCGACGATACGCAATGAGATGGCGGATCTGGAGGAGATGGGCCTGATCACACAGCCGCACACATCTGCGGGGCGCATTCCCACGGATGCGGGTTATCGTCTTTATGTCGATGATATGCTCAGCAGTGAGCGCAAAGAGCTGCAGGATGAGCGCAAGCAGCTTCTGGATATGCAGGACATATTGCTTGAAAGACAGGGCAAGCTTGAAAACCTTCTCCAGAAGGTCGCAAAGACACTGGCGGTCAGCACCAACTATGCATCCATGATCTCATCGCCGACAACAAGGAGCAGCAAGATCAAATTCATCCAGCTCTCCCAGGTGGATCCGCAGAATGTGCTGGCGGTCATAGTTATAGAAGGAAATCTGATCCGCAACAAGGTTATACCGGTGGAGGAGGAGCTCTCGGCTGAAAACATGCTCAAGCTCAATATGCTGCTCAACACCAACCTCTGCGGACTGGCTGTGGAGGAGATTACCCTGGGCCTGATCGAGGGGATCAAGCGCAACGCCGGTATCCACACCGCGATCATCAATGATGTCATCGATGCCGCGGCGGAGATCGTCCGCAGCGAGGAGGAGCTCAAGATCTATACCAGCGGCGCCAATAACATTTTCAAGTATCCCGAGCTTGCCGATCATCAGCGCGCGAGTGAGATCATCAGCGACTTTGAGGAAAAACAGGCCCTGAGCAGTATCGTCCAGGAGACCCTTGCCGGTGAAGGACAGAACGGGATCCAGGTCTATATCGGTGAGGAAATGCCTGTGGCGCGTATGCGCGACTGCAGTGTGGTCACCGCGACCTATGAGCTGGGGGAAGGCATGAAGGGAACGATCGGCATTATCGGTCCCAAACGTATGGATTACGACAAGGTCGTCGGCGTCATGCAGAACATTATGGGACAGCTGGGCGACCTGTATAAACCGGCCGGTAAGGCAGATGCCGGAACAGATTCCGGCCAGGCTGCGGATCCTTTAAGCCCGGGTCAGCCTTTTACAATTCCGGAGATCCGCATTCCGCAGATCAAACGTATTGAGATCAAGGAAATATAATGACCGTAAAAGTACAGTGTTAAGGAAATGCAGTATTAAGGCAGTACAGCATTAAAGAAGTGCAGTATTAAAGAACAGAGGAATGAGAGTGGTTCCTTTTCAGGCAGACAAGACAGATCATAAAATCTTTTCTGCCTGAAAGGGAGCTTTTTTTATTTCTTTTCATATTTTCTTTATAAATCTTTGTTGACATCCGCCTTTTAGGGTGCTATTCTCTCAAATGAAAGATGTTAGCACTCGAAACGAGTGAGTGCTAACAGAAGCAAAAACGACAGAAAGGAAGCCGATATTTCATGGAAGAGAAGAAAGTGGAAGAGATTCTGCAGGATGAGGAGATCCCTGTGACAGAAGAGGCTTCAGGGGAAGGGGATGCCGTTCAGGCCCAGGATCCTGAGACGGAAACAGCAGAATCCGATCAAGAGGCTGATGAGGCCGGCATTGAAGAGAAAGAAACGGACGATCCCGAAGCGGAATCGGATGAAGATAATACTGACGGCAGGAAGAAAGGCTTTTTCAGTAAGCGGAAAAAGGGCGACAAGGAAAAGGCCGCCATGGAGGAAAAGATCGCCGGTCTTGAGGACCGCGTGAAGCGCCAGATGGCGGAGTTCGAAAATTTCCGCAAACGCACTGAGAAAGAGAAACAGACCATGTTCTCCATGGGCGAGCGAAATGTCATCGAGAAGATGCTTCCCATCGTGGATAATTTTGAGCGCGGCCTTGCAGCTGTTCCGGAGAATGAGAAGGATACGGCTCTTGCGAGCGGCATGGAAATGGTCTACCGCCAGCTGGTCAAGCAGCTCGAGGACCTGGGCGTCACACCCATCGAGGCAGTCGGACAGGAATTCGATCCTTCCTTCCACAATGCGGTCATGCAGGTGGAGAGCGATGAGTACCCCTCCGGCACCGTTGCCCAAGAGTTCCAGAAGGGCTACAAATACCACGACTCCGTTATCCGCTACAGCATGGTCGGCGTAGTCCAGTAGGAAATCAATCACGGCCGGGCCGTGTTGAATATAGAAAAAGAAAAAAGAAATACTGCATTTAGTTTTTTAAACGGAAAAGAACAATTATCTGCAAACGTCTGTTATCGATTATTTCGTGAAAATAAGGAGGAAAATCATGAGCAAGATTATTGGTATCGATCTGGGAACCACAAACAGCTGCGTAGCAGTTATGGAGGGCGGCAAGCCCACAGTTATCGCAAACGCAGAAGGCGCAAGGACAACACCTTCTATCGTTGCTTTCACAAAGAACAATGAGCGTCTGGTCGGCGAGCCCGCAAAGCGTCAGGCCGTCACAAATGCTGACAATACCATCGCTTCCATCAAGAGAGATATGGGCACTGACCGCGGCCGCACCATCAACGGCAAGAAGTACAGCCCCCAGCAGATCTCCGCATTCATCCTGCAGAAGCTGAAAGCGGATGCTGAGAGCTACCTCGGCGAGAAGGTTGACAAGGCTGTCATCACTGTTCCCGCATACTTCAACGACGCACAGCGTCAGGCGACCAAGGACGCCGGCAAGATCGCAGGTCTCGAGGTCGAGCGTATCATCAACGAGCCCACCGCAGCTGCTCTGGCTTATGGCCTTGACAATGAAAAAGAGCAGAAGATCATGGTCTATGACCTGGGCGGCGGCACATTCGATGTCTCCATCATCGACATCGGTGACGGCGTCATCGAAGTTCTGTCCACCAACGGCGACACACACCTGGGCGGCGATGACTTCGACCAGAAGATCATGGACTGGATGGTCCGTGAGTTCAAGGCCAAAGAGGGCGTTGACCTTTCCGGCGACAAGATGGCTATGCAGCGTCTGAAAGAGGCGGCTGAGAAGGCCAAGAAGGAGCTTTCCGCTTCCGCAACCACCAACATCAACCTGCCCTTCATTACCGCAACTGCAGAGGGACCCAAGCACTTTGATATGGATCTCTCCCGTGCGAAATTCGAAGAGCTGATCAGTGACCTGGTAGAGAGGACCGCTATTCCTGTACAGAACGCTATGCGTGATGCAGGCCTCAACAACTCCGATATCGGCAAAGTCCTGCTGGTCGGCGGTTCCACACGTGTTCCCTGCGTGCAGGAGAAGGTCAGACAGCTGACAGGTCAGGAGCCTTCCAAGACTCTGAACCCCGATGAGTGCGTTGCTCTCGGCGCTTCCATCCAGGGCGGCAAGCTCTCCGGCGACAAGGATGCAGGCACAGATATCCTTCTTCTGGATGTCACACCTCTGACCCTGTCCATCGAGACCATGGGCGGCATCGCGACTCCTCTGATCGAGCGCAATACCACGATCCCGACCAGGAAGAGCCAGGTCTTCTCCACTGCAGCTGATAACCAGCCCGCAGTTGACATCAACGTCCTTCAGGGCGAGCGTAAGTTCGCACGCGACAACAAGTCCCTCGGCCAGTTCCGTCTGGACGGTATCCCGCCCGCAATGCGCGGTGTACCGCAGATCGAGGTTACCTTCGATATCGATGCCAACGGTATCGT
>Ga0310695_10009323_pt1 | contig 14789 bp, 13 predicted proteins | sample RumenRJG_04DNA_FD_203882 | JGI IMG/M metagenome (GOLD analysis project Ga0310695, IMG submission 203882) | Bovine rumen microbial communities from Lethbridge, Alberta, Canada - RJG_04 (v2) (version 2) | ecosystem: Host-associated > Mammals > Digestive system > Stomach > Rumen | place: Canada... | reverse complement strand
CTGGTGATGAGCGCATTCAGTGTGGCGCTGAACTGAAACTGCGCACCGGTTCCGCGCCACAGGCGCAGATGTCCTTTATCGGCTGTGTTTGCAGCTCTGTTTCCCGGTGAAGCAGTGTTGTCGTGTTTTTCCTTGTTGTATTGGGGCAATGTGTCCCAGTTCCACTGTATCCCCAGGCTTTTTTCGTCGGACTGGCTGATGGACAGGATTTTTGCTTCCAGCGTGACCTGTTGGGTAGTCTTATCCAAAGTCTGTAACGCTTCTTTGATCTTCCGGGCTTCGGCAGGGCTGCCGTTGAACAGCAGGCTGTTACTTCCGGCGTCTGCTGCCAGTTTTCCGGTGTTCAGGACGGCGGACAGCGGTTTCTGTAAATCTTCTGCTCTGGCGTAATTCAGGGGAAACGTGTAAAAACCGGCGGATAGTTTTTTCAGCGTATCGTCCCGCGATATGAGGATTACACTGCCGTTTTCCGTATAAGAGAGGCCCTGTACGGCAGCCAGGGTTTCCAATGCTGTATGCAGGGAAACGTTTTCCAGCTGCAACGTTACCGGTTCCTGAATCTTTGTGTCAGCAATCACGCTTTTTCCTGACAATTTTGTCAGTGCTGCCGCGATTTCCTTAAGTGAGGCGTTTTTTACAGACAGGGAAATCAGGGAAGTCCCGTTTGGCCTGTACCCGGGTTTGCTGTTATGCTGTTTCTCTACTTGGAGGGTAAAGGATTCAGCAGATAAAAATCCGGCAGGAACTTCGGCGCCGGCAGTTTTTGCCAGGACAATTGCGAGAAAAAAAGCACAGATGGTGATAAAAACTTTTGAAACATCAAACAGATTCAACTTGAATGGAATATTCAATTATTAAAATCCTCCTTTGGATACCATTACTGTTGTAATGTCAGCGTAACGGGCTTCATGCCGGAAGCACTCTTTTCCGGATAAAGCGATACAGCCGTTGCTGTGATTTCTTTGACGTAATATCCGTTCCCTAAGGATTCGCCGCAGCCGAAGGCTCCCTGTATCGCCTTCCAGCGAAGCAACGCGAGTTTGTCTTTTCCATTGTCAAAGATGCCGGTAACGTATGGTTGCTGCGAAACGGGAGCAGCAGGGGTTGCGGACTGCTGTACAGCAGTTTTTTTCATGGGAGCCTCAAAATGAGTATTTCCTGATGTAACACATTTATTCCCCCGGGTAACGGTCCGTTGTTTCTGCAATGCCGCAGGCAGGGCAAAAGGGTCGCGCCGGCCGGCAGCATCCGGATTCTTATCGTCCGGCACGGAATCGTATATCATGTTTTTGTTCGCCTGTTTTTCAGGCAATAAAATACCAGAGGCACCGTGATTAACAGGTGTCTCTGGTTTCTTTTTGCGTGTTTTCACTATGCTGTCAGCCTGTATTTCCCCAGCCTGGTTGCGATTGGCTGCTTCTTTTTTTACCGTGACCTGTGTAACAGAAACCGGCTCCTCACCGGTGTGACATCCCGATACAAAAAAAGAAAAAACCATAAAGGCTGTAAGGCTTCCGAAAAAAGATCTATAAAATTGTAAAATGCCGCGCATGCGTTTCCTCCTGAAAGCGCGTACGCAATGTTTGTATTGCCGTTGCTTTTGCCACAACAATGTCATTATAGCGCTGCCAGGGAGAAAAGAAAAGCGGTTGCATAAAAGTTCATAAAATGTTTTCTGATTAATGCGGATTTTTACAAAAGCCGGGAGAATTACCAAAAACAGGGAAAAAATTTCACGAATATTTTACGATATGCCTCTAAACGATATTTAAAAATCATAAGAGGGCTGGTAACATGGTAATGTGTTCTCAGGGAACCGGACAAAATGGAAAAGGAGATGATTTGTTGTTACAATACCGGCTGAAAGCAGAGGATGCACCGGTTTTGCGACTGCTGGACGGGATTATCGTACAGGGGTTGGAAGCAGGGGCCAGTGATATCCATCTGGAACCGGGAACGGAACGGAACCGGGTCCGGTACCGGATTGACGGCGTGCTGCAGCAGGCACAAAGGATTCCGATGGAACGGCATGCGGCATTGATTTCCTGTGTGAAGCTGATGGCAGGCATGGATATAGCGGAAAAACGGAAGTCCCAGGACGGACGGTCGCAGATTGCCCACAGCGGGCAGAAGATCGACCTGCGTATTTCTTCCCTGCCCACGATACAGGGAGAAAAAATCGTCATCCGGGTGCTGGATTCGGAAGCGAATCAGCTCCGGCTGGAGGATATGGGGTTTTCCGGGGAAAACATGGTCCTGTATCGGACTATGTACAAAGCTTCCTACGGACTGGTTCTGATTACAGGGCCTACCGGCAGCGGAAAGACTACCACGCTGTACGCAACATTGAAGGAATTGAATCAGCCGGAACGGAACATCATCACAGTGGAAGACCCCATCGAGTACCGTATGGAGGGAGTGAACCAGGTCGCGGTTAATACGAAAACAGGAATGACCTTTGCCAACGGACTGCGTTCCATTTTGCGGCAGGACCCCGATATTATCATGATAGGGGAGATACGTGACCGGGAAACGGCGGAGATAGCCATTCAGGCAGCGCTGACCGGGCATTTGGTGTTCAGCACCCTGCATACCAATACAGCGGCCGGCGCCGTTACACGGCTGCTGGACATGGGCATCGAACCTTATCTGGCAGCATCAGCCCTGCGGGGGGTTGTGGCTCAGCGCCTGGTACGAAAACTTTGTCCTGCCTGCAAAGAAAAATATATGGCGGATAAAGGCATGTGGGGATGGAAGCGCTTTCGAAATCCTGTCTGTGACGAAAATATGGGGGATGCATTGAAACCGCCTGATGGTTTGATCTTATACCGGCAATCCGGTTGTGACGCATGCCGACGGTCCGGATACCGGGGACGTATGGCTGTTCATGAAGTGCTGCCGGTCAATGCGGTTTTAAAAGATAAAATTAGCCGCGGCGCTTCGGAACAGGAACTGTGGAACGCGGCAAAAACAGTATTTCCTGACATTTCTTCCCTGGAAGAGGACGGCATGCAAAAGGTAAAACAGGGCATTACGTCGGTACAGGAATTACTGCGGGTGCTGGGGACGGTGTGAGATGAACTGCAGGATAGATGAGATTCTGCTGAAGGCAGCGGAAATGAACGCATCCGATCTGCATATCAGTGAAGGGGGATCCGTTATTGTCCGTATTGCCGGGACGCTGACAAAACCGGGCAGCGTACTGTCTGACGTTTTTTCCCTGTTTGAACCGGTTCTGCCGGGTAAACAGCGTGTTGCACTGAAGCAGTACGGTGAGTGCGATTTTGCTTATGCGCTTCCATCCGGGCAACGTTTTCGTATCAACTTATACCGCAGCATGGAAGGGCTGGATGCTGCCGTCCGGATTATTCCCAACAGCATTCCTACATGCAGTGGATTGGGATTGCCGGAAGCACTGCGGAAACTTTCAGAATTAAAAAGCGGCCTCGTGTTGCTTACCGGTGTTACGGGTTCCGGTAAAAGCACGACACTGGCCGCGATCGTTAATGAAATTAACAGGCACAGGGCTGTACACATTTTGACGCTGGAAGATCCTGTAGAATACAGATTCGCTTCAGACAGAAGCCTGATCCATCAGCGGGAGATTGGCAGCGATACAGTGGATTTTGCATCCGGGCTCAGGGCGGCGCTGCGGGAAGATCCGGATGTGATCGTTGTCGGGGAACTGCGTGATCTGGAGACGATTTCTATTGTTGTCACAGCAGCGGAAACCGGCCATCTGGTTTTGTCTACGCTCCATACCCGCAGCGCGGTAGAGACCGTTGATCGTATTATTGACGTGTTCCCTGAACAGCAGCAACGGCAGATCCGTGTCCAACTGGCCGGCTGCCTGCAGGCCGTGGTTTCACAACAGCTTCTGCCGGATAAGCGGGGCGGCAGGACGGCGGCTTTTGAAATTATGATAGTTACACCCGCTTTGCGCAATCTGATCCGCGAAGGGAAGACACAGCAGATGGGCTCTTATCTTCAAACCGGCGGTCAGTATGGCATGCAGACAATGGAGGCTGCCCTTGAGGAATTAAAGCGAAGAGGACGGGTTTAACGGACCTTGCGTGGTTTTTTCGCTTTTCAAAATGTCTATTGCCCAGTTCCGGTCAATGATTGAATCCTTTTTACGGGGACCTTCCAATACATCGCTGTACCGGTCGATTATCTGATTATAAACATTTGCAACATACTGATCAAAAGAGACACTGGCAGTCTGTCCGCTGTTCTTGTCCTGGAAGACAAGTTTTCTTTCCCTTGTCTCTTTATTAACTATAAAAAAAGCATTTTTAATACGAAAGCCAGATTCGGATAACTGGCGTTCAGCCTCGGAACCTACTATGACTTTGGCAAGTTCTACTATCCTGTCGTCCAGGCCGGAATCGAAAATGGCCAGCTTTTCCAAAAATTCTTCGTGGGTACGTACGATGCGGTATCTGTAACGTGCCAGAGCATTTTCCAGCAATCTGTCATCGGCTTCCGTGTCTGAGCCGGAATCTGATTTGTCATCCTGAGATGTTCCGGCGGATACGTTTTCCAACAGTTTCCGTGTATTATTCACTTCTTCATCTTCCGGGATGTAATAAATCATCAGTCCGTTTTCCATCTGATGATATAAAAAAGAATAATTGATTGTTGAGGTCTGCCCGCAGTAAGGGCAGCAGAACCTGAATAATGAAAGGTTGCGAACCTGCCCGTATGTTTCGGGATGGGTTTTGGTGTTAATGCTGTTCCAGATATTAAAGTAGGCAGTGCGATGACAATGTGGACAGAGAATCATTTGTTTTGCAACGTCAGACATGCTTATTACTCCTTGCTGTAATCAGGCGGCGGCACAGGGCAGTAACGGGGGAATGCTTTCATTACTGTTTAGCAGATCCTGAGCAGTAGTGCGACCAAGTATATTATATTATATCATGTATTGTGAAGGAATTTAAATCACATTTTTGACGCAAATTATATTTGCGTCACAGCCACTGTTCAAGGTATAATAATACCAACAGTATTGTGCTAATTATTATTTTTCAATGAAAAGGAGATGCTATCATGAGTTTACTGGAAACGTTGTTAAAATCGATGACCTCTTCTTCTTCTCTGGATACAATGTCCAGAAGGACCGGCGGAAATAACGACCAGATGGCTGCGCTGATCACTGCTGCGCTGCCGATTCTGCTGCGGGCTCTGACGGCTAATGCTTCTACCAAGTCCGGCGCTGAGTCCCTTCAGCAGGCCCTGACCGAGCATACGGAGACCGGTTCCGTAGCGGAACAGTTTGAAACAGCGGATATTGATGACGGCGCGAGGATTCTGCAGCACATCCTGGGCAGTAATTCTTCTTCCGTTATGAACGGTCTGTCCCGTCAGAGCGGTCTGAGCAACGACCAGGTGGGGTCTGCTTTGGGAGCGCTGGCTCCGGTATTGCTTAACAGTCTGTCCGCTGCGTCCAACCGGGCGCCGGCCCAGCCTCAGAAACCGCCCATCGATCTTAGTGATGGGATTGATGCATCGGACATCATGGGATTTATGCAGATGATGTCCCAGGCTCAGGGAGGCGCTCCTCAGAGGCGTCCCCAGAACCAGGCTTCTTTTGACGGGAGCGATTTGCTGGGACTTCTCTCCATGTTAAAATAAAGGAACCGATGATTAATCAGCAGTTCCAATACGTTGGGAATCAAAAGGTGTTCGGTGGCTACAGCATAATTGTATACTGTAGCCGCCTCTTTTTTGACGGGAGGCAAGACAGATGACGGCGCGTAAAGGCACCCGTCCGGCAGAAAAGTTAAGATGGGTACTGCTGCGCGTGGTACTGTTGCTGTTTTTGGCGCTTTTTGGGCTGGAGTACGCAGGCTATCCGCGATACGGGGCCAGTCAGTTTTTTGACTGGGGCCGCCGTATCGTTCAGTCGGACAGTTTATCGGAAGCGGTTGATGTTCTGAAAAACGGGATGAGAAGGCATGATGTCCCGTTGTTCCCCGGGGCTCCTGCAGATCTCAGTGCCTTAGCCCAAAGCGCGCCGTTTGTGACACTGGATAATTTGCCGGAAAGCGAAGGACGGACCTTTATTGTACTGTACGGAAACGAACCGCAGTTTTCCGCGGAATTCAAGGCAAAGAATAATCCATACTATTCTTTTTCGCCTTTGGACGAACTGGGGCGCTGCGGCTCCGCTTACGGCAAGCTGGGACCGGAATTCCTGCCCACCCGGCCCAGGGGGCCTCTCGGTATGGTCAAGCCTACCGGATGGCGTTACAGCAAGTATGAGGAGATAGATAAGAAATACCTGTACAACCGGTGCCATCTGCTGGCGTTCCAGCTTACAGGGGAAAATGCCAATAAGCGGAATCTTATCACGGGCACCAGACATTTTAACGTGACGGGGATGCTTCCCTTTGAAAACCGGGTGGCGGATTATATACGCCGTACCCGTAAGCATGTGTATTACAGGGTGACCCCTGTCTTTAAGGGCCGCGAACTTGTGGCCCGGGGCGTGGCGATGGAAGCGCTTTCTGCGGATGACGGAGGCAGAGCGGTCCGGTTCCATGTTTTCGTGTACAATATGCAGCCGGGGATAAGGATCAATTACGCTGACGGTTCGAATCATCGGGAATGATTTTTTTGAAAGCGTATGCTTTCACGACTGTTTATACTCCCGGATAAAGATGGCGGAATGGAATTTAATTATATGAAATATGTACTCGTAGCAATCAATTTGCCTGTAAAAAATCTGTTCAGACAGTTTATATACCGGCTTCCGGAGAACCTGTTGCAGGTGGGAGAGGGTTGGCGCGTTATAGTGCCTTTCGGATCGCAAAAGGTGGAGGGCTTTGTGGTGCAGGCCTTTTCCCGTGAGGAAGCTGCCGAAGTGTTACAAAAGGATAATCCGGATTTCTCCTTTGCCGGTGTGAAAGAAGTGTCGGCAGCTCTGGGGACCCGTCCCTGGTTTAATGACGAGATGCTGCAGACGGCGAAATGGCTGGCAAAGTATTACCTGTGTTCTCTGGCGGAAGCCATGCGTCTGTTTATTCCCGGCAAGACCAGTATCAGGCGTAAACCGGTGTATCAGGGCGGAAAACTTATAGCCTATGATGTTGAAGAACGCCTGAAAGCAAGGACGGTCCTGGCTTACAACATTACGGAGGCAGGCAGGGCTGCCTTGCAGGCAGGGAACCCGAGAGCCAAAGTGCAGATGAGGGCCCTGGAACTATTGCAGCAGGCTGCAGAACCAGTGGATGGGAAAGAGGCGGAGGCACAGCATATCAGCGCTGCTGTGCTGCGGGCACTGGCGGAAAAAGGTTGGGCGCTCCGTACAGAAAAGCGTCTGCTGCGCAACAGTTATGACCGGCAGGCTGAATGGAAAGAGACCCTGCAGCTTACTTCTGAACAGGAACAGGCTGTACTGAAAATCAGGGCTTCGCTGGATCATTTTGCCTCTTCATGCCCTCAGGAATTCCTGCTACAGGGTATTACCGGCAGCGGAAAGACGGAAGTCTACCTTCGAGCCGCTGATTATGCGTTGCGGCAGGGAAGACAGGTTTTGGTACTGGTGCCGGAAATCGCCCTTACGACACAGATCGTGCAGCGCTTTCAGGCCTGGTTCCATAATGAAGTGGCGGTGGTCCACAGCAAGCTGTCACAGAATGAACGGGGCGACGTGTGGTATAAGATGCGGACCGGTGAGGCCAACGTTTTGATTGGTGTGCGCAGCGCTGTCTTTGCACCTTTTAAAAACCTGGGCCTGGTAATCATTGACGAGGAACAGGAGAATAGTTACAAACAGGAAGAACGGCCCGCGTATCATGCCAGGGAAGTTGCCCGCTGCCGTTGTAATAATAACAGCGCAGTACTGCTGCTGGGAAGTGCTACGCCTTCTCTGGAGACGTATTACCGGGCAGTTTCCGGAAGCATTGGACATCTGCAGCTTACGTTCCGGCCGGGCAACTCCGTTTTGCCGGCAGTGGATGTAGTGGATATGAGGGAGGAACTGGCACAGAAGAACTTTTCTGTCATTTCCCGGAAGCTGCGTCGGGAAATCGTCGCGGCAGTTCATGCAGGACAGCAGGCAGTAGTGTTGCTGAACCGCCGGGGTTATTCAACTTTTGTCATGTGCAGGGACTGCGGGGAAACCCTGACCTGCCCCCATTGCGCCGTAAGCCTGGTGTATCATGCGGACGAACAGGTGATGCGCTGTCATTATTGCGGTAACACGTATCCGATTCCCCGGACATGTCCTGACTGCGGCAGCCGGCGCATTAAATTTTTCGGCAGCGGTACCCAGAAAGCGGAACAGGAAATCAGCCAGATGCCCGGCGTGCGGGTATTGCGCATGGATCAGGACAGCACGGCCACGAAGCTGGCGCATGAGGAAATTATCGGTCGTTTTGTAAAAAAGGAAGCTAACGTACTATTGGGGACCCAGATGGTCGCCAAGGGTCACGATATACCTGACGTTACCCTGGTAGGTATATTAGCGGCTGACAGCGCGCTGAACCTTCCGGACTTCCGTGCTTCCGAGCGGGGTTTCTCCCTGCTGATCCAGGCAGCAGGCCGGGCCGGACGGGGTGACAAGCCGGGACGGGTGGTGCTACAGACCTATGATCCGGAAAATGAAGTTATCAACTTTGCGAAAAAACAGGATTACGAGACTTTTGCAAAGCGGGAACTGGCCCAGCGTAAAGTGTTGCTCTATCCTCCTTACGGTCAAATAATCAAACTGACAGTAATTGATAAAAACGAAAAGAAGGCATGGGAACTGGGCGATGAGGTTGCCCTGTTTTTACGGAACCGGTGCGAAATGGAAAAATGGGGACGTACAGAAATAATGGGGCCATTTCCATCCGGTGTAGCTAAGGTAAGGGATCTGTACCGCATTAATATCGTAGTGAAATCCATGGACATGGAGAAGGTGAAAAACTGTCTGTCAGGCAGCAGGTTCAGGACAGTAAAGAATATTTATTTTGATGTGGACCCCATAACTGCAATATAATTTTTAAAATCATATAAAATGTGATATAATATAATGTATTTTATTGAATTCGATCATTTTTTGGAGGAAACATGGCAGTTCTGGAGATTAAACGCGCCGGCGATCCGGTTCTTAAAAAAGTTTGCGAACCGGTGAAGCGTATAGATAAAAAAGTTAAACGGATTTTGAAGGATATGGCAGACACACTGTATAAATCCGGCAACGGTATCGGTCTGGCTGCGCCTCAGGTAGGCATCCTTCAGCGCATTGTGGTCATTGACCTGCAGGACGGAAACGGTTTGCTGGAACTGATTAATCCTGTCATAACTAAAAAGGAAGGTTCCAGGATTGTGGGGGAAGGCTGCCTCTCCGTGCCCAATTTTGAAGGGGAAGTGGAACGGGCGGAATATGTGGAGTGTGAGTTCACAGATCCCCGTGGCAAAAAACAGTTTATTGCCGCCGACGGACTGCTGGCCATTTGTCTTCAGCATGAGACCGACCATCTCGATGGCATCCTGTTTACGGATAAGGCCATAACCATCACTCTGAAGACTCCGGAGGAATGAACCATGTGGAACGTGATATTTATGGGTACGCCGGATTTTGCGGTGGGATCCCTGCAGGCCCTGCTGGAAGCAGGGCAGTATCATATCCAGGCAGTGGTGACCCAGCCGGACCGCCCCAAAGGCAGGGGGCAGAAGGTTGTGGAAACTCCGGTGAAGACCTTTGCCCTGCAGCATGGCCTGCCGGTGTTCCAGCCTCTCAAGGTGAAAGAGCCGGAGTTTGTACAGAAACTGAAAGAATGGAAGCCTGATTTTATCGTGGTGGCAGCTTTTGGACAGTTCCTGACGCAGGAAATTCTGAATATTCCAATGTATGGCTGTATCAATGTGCATGGGTCCCTGTTGCCCAAATACCGGGGCGCCGCACCGATCCAATATGCCATCATGAACGGCGAAAAAGAGACCGGCGTAACCATTATGCGGATGGAAAAGGGCATGGACACCGGGGCAATGTACAGCAAAGTGACAGTGCCCATCGGTGAGGAAATGAATTTTGCCCGCCTGCATGACGAACTGAAGGAAAAAGGCGCGAAGCTTCTGACGGATACACTGCCTGAGATAGCAGGCGGTCTGCAACCGGAGAAGCAGGACGACAGGGAAGCCACATATGCCACACTCATCACCAAAGAGATGGCAAAGATAGACTGGACCCGCCCTGCCCGGGAAGTGCATGACAGAGTGCGGGGCTTCGATCCCGCGCCGGGTGCTTTTACGTATTTGCCTGATGGTAAATTATTGAAGGTCTGGGAGACCCGGGTTGCCGGAAACAGCACAGGGGCACCGGTCGGGACAGTAGTTTCTGTCAGTAAAAAAGAGTTTTCCGTAGCCTGCGGTGAAGGGGTGCTTCGTGTTCTGGCAGTACAGCCCGAATCGAAGAAGCGTATGCCGGCTGCCGTATTTTTAAACGGCCACGGTGTTAAAGCGGGAGATGTTTTGGGAAGCAAGGAGTAAGAAGTTTTATGGTTTCAGCGGTGGAAATGGCAGTGAATCCCAAGAAACGGGTTTTTCTGGCGTTGGTGTTATTCAGCGCCATTGTGACAGCCATCCTCTTGTTTTTTGTCTGGAAAGTGACATATCTGGGTTTTGAAGCCATCAGCCAGTTTTTGCCCACGGCATTCGGGCTTCTGGTATTTGGCGCCATATTCTTCCTGTTTGCGGGAGAATTAGCTATCGTGCTGGCAATCATGGGTATGCCCCTGCCGAAAATTTTATACTTTTGGTCATGGAAAGCTATCAACTTTTTGTTCCCGTTTGCCGTAGGGTTGGGACGTATCCTCAACATTCCGCGGGAGAAAGTGGAACAGAGTTTTGTGGCGGTGAATAATGCCCTGGTAAAGCAGCACCATGTGAAGGTACCTTCTGACCGGCTGCTGATCCTGACACCTCATTGCCTGCAGCTGGATACCTGTCCCCGGAAGATTACCCGTAATATTGAAAACTGCCGGCAGTGCGGCGGTTGCTGCGTGGGCGGTCTGCTGGGGCTTTGTCACAAATATCATATGCATTTTGTGGTGGCTACCGGCGGGACGCTGGCCCGGCAGATGGTGGCCAAGGCAAGGCCCAAGGCTATCATTGCCGTGGCCTGTGAGCGGGATCTGACCAGCGGGATACAGGATGTCTTTCCGATACCTGTCATAGCTATTTTTAACGAACGGCCCTTTGGTCCCTGTTTTAATACACGGGTCAATTTAGATAAAGTAGAAGAGGCAATCAGATTGTTAAGTGAAGACCTGCCGGAGGAAGCCAGTGCGTAAAGAAAGGTTTTCAGAATCGGCGGAAGGAACTGCCAGAAAAATTGTTCCGGTGAACGGAAGGGAAGCTGCCCTGCTGATATTGCTGCAAATCTGGGAAGAAAGGGCCTATACGGCCATCGCTCTGAACCGTGTGCTGCGGCAGACAAAGCTGGAAGAACAGGACCGGCGTTTTGCCACGGAACTGGTCAACGGTTCTGTAAAAGCCAGGGGTACTCTGGATTTTATCCTTGGCCAGATGGTGAATCGTCCGCTTCAGAAACTGGAGCCTGTAGTTCGCTATATTCTCCATCTGGGCTTGTACCAGATTTTTTATCTGGACCGTATCCCGGATTCCGCTGCCTGTAATGAGAGCGTGAACCTGGCAAAAAAGTTCAGCCATAAGGGTACGGATAAATTTGTGAACGGAGTATTGCGGAGCAGTGTCCGGCAGAAAATGGCCCTGTGGGAGAAAACCCTTGAGGATGTTTCACTGCGGCTCAGTCATCCCCGATGGCTGGTACAGCGCTGGCGGAAACAGTTCGGTGAAGATGAAACCGAAGCCCTGTGCTGCTGGGATAACGAACCGGCCAGTCTGTGCTTGAGGGTCAACACCCTGATGACAGCGCGGGATGTTTTTTTGCAGGATTTACGGGAAATGGGCTGCGAAGCGGAGGTATCCCTCTGGTGCCCCGATGGTATCGTGATGACAAGATCGCCGGGTCTTCCGGCCCTGTTGCAAACCTTTCCCCACAGTTTTTATGTGCAGGATGAAAGCTCCATGCTGCCGGCCCAACTGTTGCAGCCGAAAGCTGGCGAGCAGATATTGGACATGTGCGCCGCGCCGGGAGGCAAGACCACCCATATTGCCGCGTTGATGGAAAACAGAGGCAGAGTGACGGCCTGTGACATATATCCTCATAAACTGAAGCTGATCGAAGAAAACGCGAAACGCCTGAAGTTGGACAATATTAAAACAGAACTGCAGGACGGAACGGTTTTGCGGGAAGAGTGGATTGAAAAGTTTGACAGGGTTCTGGTAGATGCTCCCTGTTCCGGCCTGGGCGTGTTGCGGCGCCGGGCGGAAGCGCGCTGGACAAAAAAAGAAAAAGATTTACGGGATTTTCCGGCGTTGCAGCAGCGTATCCTGGAAAACGCCAGCCGGTATGTCAAGTATGGCGGTGTCCTGGTGTACAGCACCTGTACTCTGGAAGATAGAGAAAACGGGAAACAAATAGAATTGTTTTTGCAGAATCACAGAGAATGGAAACAGTCCGGTTTTATCCATCCCCGGTCCAAAGAAGTGGTGAAAGAGTTGCAACTGTATCCCCAACGGGATGGCGTGGACGGGTTTTACCTTACGCTGTTGCAAAAAGAATAATAAGTTTCCGGAAATGTTTGCGATATTTTATTTGTTAAACGACAGATAATAACAGACAGTGTTTTGATAAACGTTATATGAAGACTGAAATATTCGGCATGCCTTTGCATCGGTTACAAACGGCACTGGCAGAGTTGGGATTGAAGAAATTCCGTGCAAAACAGATATTTGACTGGTTGTACCAGAAATGCGTGTTTGACTTTGCGCAGATGAGTAATCTTGGCAAAGCGGAGCGCCAGTTGCTGCAGGACTGTTTTTCGGTGCTGCCGGCAGAAATACAAATCGTCCGCAAGATGGACTCCTCCGACGGACTGACCCGGAAGGCTTTATTGGAACTGCCTGACGGGAATGCCATCGAAACCGTACTGATGCATCATGATTACGGATACAGCGTCTGCGTTTCCAGTCAGGTTGGCTGCGATATGCACTGTGCGTTTTGCGCCAGCGGATTGAACGGAGCGGTCCGGAATCTGACGGTTGCGGAAATTCTGGCACAGCTGTATGTGTTCCAGGCGCAACTGCACCTGCAAAATGAAAGAGTCAGCCGCGTGGTGGTCATGGGCAGCGGAGAGCCTATGCTGAATTTTGATGCGGTTTTCGGAGCCCTGCAGTTTTTGCATCAGCCGGATGTCGGCAATATCGGCTACCGCAATATGACAGTCTCAACCTGCGGTATCATTCCGGGAATCAAAAAGATGCAGGGGTTGGGCCTGCCGGTTAATCTGGCGATCTCTCTCCATGCCGTCAGAAATGAACTGCGTTCGGAACTGATGCCGGTCAATAAGGGTTATCCTTTCCCGGATGTGATTGCGGCTGCGGAAGAGTATGCGGCCAGCAGCGGCAGACAGGTCACCTATGAATATATTTTGCTGGCAGATAAGAATGACAGTGACAGGGATGCGGAATTGCTGGCGGAGTATCTGCGCTATAAACAGGCCGGTGTAAATCTGATCCCGGTGAATCCGGTCCCGGAGAAAGGTTTTTTCCGGCCGGCAGAGAAACGTATTGAAAGATTTTTATCTATATTACAACGGCACCGCCTGCATGCCACGGTGCGCAGGGAAATGGGAAAAGATATCAATGCGGCCTGCGGACAGCTGCGGGCGGCGTTTGCCAAAGATAATGAATCAAAGAAACAATGATTGATTCGCATGCACGCTGACTGGAGGGATTGTTGTGTCAGTAGCGACCCGGACTCATAAAGGAAGAGTCAGGAAGAATAATGAAGACAGCCTGTTGCTGGAACGGCCGTATTTATTTGCCATAGCAGACGGTATGGGCGGCTATAACGCCGGAGAGGTCGCCAGCAAGCTGGCTTTGGAGAAACTAAAAGCGGAAAAAGAGGATCTGTACGGAAAAACCGGTTTTTCCCTGGTTTCCAAACTGTATCAGATCATGCGCGATATTAACGGGGAAGTTTACGATAAAGCCCGGTCCGACTCTGCATTGGAAGGGATGGGGACGACTCTTTCCGGTATCTATTTTAACGGTGAGGGAAAAGGATATGTTTTCAACGTGGGGGACAGCAGGGTCTACCTGTTACGGCAGAACCATCTGAAACAGATTACCAGAGATCATTCCCTGGTGGCAGAAATGGTAGAGAATGGCGAACTGACGCAGGAAGAAGCCTTCAACCATCCCCAAAAAAATATGCTGACCAGGGGGATCGGCGTCAACAAAAACGTGAATGGCGACGTGTTTGTCATAGACATTTATACAGACGATATCATCCTGCTTTGCAGCGACGGACTGACGGATATGCTGCACGACAATGAGATTACAGGATATCTGCAGATGGAAGATACGGAGGCCTCCGCCGATGCGCTGTTAAGCGCTTCGCTGGAAAAAGGAGGCAAAGACAATATTTCGTTCATTATACTGAAATTAGATCGGAAGGAGGTGGAACACGATGGTCGGTGAGATTTTAAACGGACGCTATGAGATCTTAAAATCCGTCGGATTTGGTGGCATGGCTGAAGTGTATCTGGCCAAAGATGTTCTGCTGGACAGGAAGATCGCAGTAAAAGTACTGCGGAAAAAATTTTTGGACAACAAGAACCAGTTAGAGCAGTTTAAGCGGGAAGCGCGTTCCGCAGCCCGGCTGATTCATCCGTCCATTGTGACCATCTACGATGTCTGTGATGAAG
>Ga0310695_10009320_pt1 | contig 14790 bp, 18 predicted proteins | sample RumenRJG_04DNA_FD_203882 | JGI IMG/M metagenome (GOLD analysis project Ga0310695, IMG submission 203882) | Bovine rumen microbial communities from Lethbridge, Alberta, Canada - RJG_04 (v2) (version 2) | ecosystem: Host-associated > Mammals > Digestive system > Stomach > Rumen | place: Canada... | reverse complement strand
GCAGTACCTTTGCAGGCAAATTTCAAAACAAACAAACAATGAAAACAACACTTTCTATACTCACTCTTCTCACTCCTGCCCTGCTCTTTGCCAATGAAGCCGACACGCTTTCTGTTCGCAACCTGGACGAAGTGGTCGTCGTAAGCACACCCAAAGAACACGCAGCCCTTCGCGAGCAACCACTTTCCTCCACCTCCCTCGGCGCAGGACAAATCGTGCTGAAAGGCATCACAGGCATCAAGGACTTGACAGCCCACGTGCCCGGCCTCTTCATCCCGCAGTACGGGAGCCGCCTGACGAGCAGCATCTACCTGCGAGGCGTGGGCAGCCGCATCGGCACACCAGCTGTCGGCATGTACGTCGACGACATCCCTCTTGCGAACATGAGCAGCATGGACCAAGACCTGAGCGACGCCGACCGCATAGATATCCTGCGAGGTCCGCAAGGCACACTCTTCGGACGCAACACGATTGGTGGCCTCATTCGCGTCTATACGAAGAACCCGATGCAATACCAGGGCACCGACCTCATGCTCTCTGCTGCTTCCTATAATAATACTCGCGCACGCGTAACGCACTATCACCGTCCGTCAGAACGCTTTGCCTTCAGCGCAGGCGTTGGCTATGAACACCTCGGCGGCTTTTACAAGAACTATGCCCTCGACGGGAAACGCGTGGACCGAAGCGACGACATAGCAGCCCGCTGGCGAGGCATCTTCATCCCTTCCGACAAGGTTCGCCTCGACCTCTCCGCCTGCTATCAATGGACCAAGCAGGGCGGTTACCCGTATGCTGCAAAGCAAGGCACGGATGCCGGAATCGTGGCATACAACCGCGAGTCAAGCTATCTCAGGCACCTCCTCACCCTTGGCCTCAACGCCGAGCATGACTTCGGACAAGTCATGATGACCAGTACGACGGGCTTCCAGTTCCTCAAGGACGACATGTTCATGGACCAGGACTTCTCCCGACAAGACCTTTATTCCCTCCAGCAAAAGCAGAAGAGCAAGACCTTGAGCGAAGAGATTGCGGTGAAGTCGAAAGGCGACGGCCGTTGGCAATGGACGAGCGGCGTGAACTTCCAATACCAATGGCTCAACACGGACGCACCTGTCACGTTCTATCAGGAAGGCGTGGACTGGCTCTCAGGAATGATAAACCGCAGCCTGCCCGACCTCACGCCCCAAGGCATGGGACCTATGTCCATCGCCCTGAAGAACAGCATCATGCCCATGGGCGGAGTTTTCGACACCCCTACCCTCAACGCAGGCCTCTTCCATCAGTCCTCGATAGAAATTGTCGAGAATCTCTCCGTGACGGCCGGCTTGAGACTTGATTACGAACATTATAAGATGGTGTATGACGCACCGGGCAGCGTTGATTTCGATTTCGCGATACGTAGCGCCCGACCGCAGAACAGCGTCGCCCTCAACGGCTTACACGTCGCACCGGCTTTCTTAGGCAAGACCAGCAGCCACAACTGGCATGTGCTGCCCAAGGTTTCGCTAAAGTACGACTTCGGAGAAACGGGCAACGTCTATGCTTCCGTGAGTCGCGGCTACCGTTCCGGCGGGTACAACGCCCAGATGTTCAGCGACCTATTGCAGGTCGAGATGCGCCGCGAGATGATGAGCGCCATCGATGCTGGAACGGAGGCTTACCTCACAAACCTCTTCGCAGGCATTCCCTACGTCCCTGCCGGCCACGTGAACATGATAATGGGACGCATCCGGCAGAACATGCCGACCATAGAGAAGCCCGACGCCTCTGCGGCAGCCTACTACAAGCCTGAGACCGCGTGGAACTACGAGATAGGCTCTCACCTCAATCTCCTCGACGGACGACTCAAGGCAGACCTCGCTGCATTCTGGATCGAGACACGCGACCTGCAACTCAGCCAAATGTCGGAAAGCGGAATGGGACGCGTCACCATCAACGCCGACCGCAGTCGCAGCATCGGTATGGAAGCGTCTTTACTGGCTTACCTTACCGACGACTTTTCTGTCAACACGTCCTACGGCTACACCCGCGCCAAACTCCGCCACACCGATTGCTACGTGCCCTTTACGCCGCAGCACACCTTGTCCCTCGGCGCACAATACATCTGGCACACGCAAGGCTGGCTTCAGCACATCAGCCTCTACATGGGAGGCAGAGCCAACGGACGCATCTTCTGGACTCGCGAGAACGACCTCTCGCAACCTTTCTATGCTTTGCTCGACGCAAGGCTCAGCGTCACACACGACAATCTCGAGTTAGGGCTTTGGGGCAACAACTTGACGCAGACACATTACGACGCCTTCAGCTTCGTCACGCGCAGCCAAATCTTCTCGCAACGCGGCACACCCCTGCAGGTCGGACTTGACTTAAGGCTGAAACTCTAATTGACACTCAGCGTTCCAGCCCACTCCATATCCCATCCGATGTTGAAGCTGCTCTGCACGGCAGGCACGTCTTCACCCGAAGCCTCGAACGCTTTTCCTTGCCATTGGGTCAGGTAATTGATGCGTAGCGGCACGTCGTAGAAGCGCTTCTCGCTTATCAAGGCATCGTTTTGCCCAAGGGCCTGAACAGTGTAATTGCTTGTCGCTTGCTCCTGCGGCAAGAAGAGATAGACGGTAAAGTCAACGCCTTCTGCACCTGCATAACTGGAAGGAACACTTATCTCCGAGGTCCGGCCCGTACTTTGCTGAGCGAAGCCAGTTGTTGCATCGAGCACCATTCCGCCAGCCGTACTGCTAAAACGCATCTTCTTCAGTTCGGCAGGAATAGCATCCTCAGCCGTCACGCGAAACGCTGCCACAACATGTTTAAGCGTAATCTCTTTGTTAAGACTCGCACCCTCATTTAGCGTGAACTCCTCGCAATAGCAGAACGTGTTGGGCACATAGTCGTCAGCCCAAGAGATGTGGCTTGGAGCAGCAATGTTGCAATCGTGCGAACCATTGTAACCAAGGACGAGCAGACGATAATGGCCGTACGGAAGACTAACTGAGAACTGCGGAAACGTCATCGCCGTCTCGCCGTCGCTCTCGTAATCCGTGCTCTTGTGCAGGATTGTCGGAATGACGCGCTCGTTCGTTTCAGCATCGAAGACCGTAAGCGACAGGTTGGCAAGCGTCATACTTATGGTCGCTCTACTCGTTCCTGCAGCGGAACCCGACAGATCATCGAAGCTAACTTGCCTATAATTACTGACTGAAAAGGTAACCGTGCACTGCCCATCCGGCGTTGTCACTTCATCAGGCCCCGACTGGCACGCAGTGAAAACGGCAAGCAGCAAGCACAGGCCTGCAAGGCGATATTGTAAACGTTTCATGTTTTGTTGCTTTGATGCCACAAAGATAGCGAGTTTTTCCTTACGAAACAAGCAACGAAGCGGAAAGTTTTGGCACATGTTCCAAAATCACACGAAACCTCACGTCAGAACTCTCGAAACCTCGTGTCAGCCGGAATCTGCTGCCGAGTTGCCTCACTCGCCATGCCGTCTCACTCAACTCGGCACGTTGCGTTCGTTATACATACATGTACATTTAATTATACATACATGTATCTACAATTATACATACATGTATCTATAAACAACCCCGCTCGCGAAGTCTGGCAACACAGCTCGATGAGACACCAGTTTCAGCGTTTCGGCGTGATTAAAACCTGCCTTTCAGATAAAAATCTTCGCTTTTCGCTCATCACTTTACGTATTTTTTCGTATCTTTGCATCAAGAATGGGAATTGCTATGATGATACTGCTTGGATGGGGCATCTTCCTTTGCCTCGTTTATCTGTTGCTTTGGGGCGACACGTTCTACTACAGGTACAATCTGCCCAAGGTCTGCAAAAAGGTGCTGGATGCTTTTACGGAAGAGGAATAGCCTGCTGCTGCTTTGCATGATGCTTGCTTGTTGCCAGAAGACCGACCTGACCGTAGAACCGGAAGATAAAGGGCCGGCTGATGGCTCGGAAGAGGTTGGCACAATCGTCGGCACAGGCGAAGGCACGAGCCGCTGCCCTTTTACTGTGACGGACATCCTTTCGAAGGAGCTTTCCTCGAACGACGCCGTATGGGTGATTGGCTATATGGTGGGGACTGCACCTCGCTCGATGAACAACGCCATCTTTAGTGTCGAGACCGACAACCAAAGCAACATCCTGCTTTCCTCCGATTCGCTTTGCACAGACGCCTCGCTTTGTATTCCTGTCGAGCTCTCTACGGCAAAGAACAAGACAAGCTTCTCGCTGCCAACCAACACGTCTCATTTCCATCAATGCCTTCTTCTGAAAGGCGTTCCCCAAACGTACTTATACAGAAAAGGCCTGCGAAATGTATCCGCAGGCCTTTGGATGGATGGTTTCGATATTGCTTCTGTATCGCCTTCCGAGTGGGGCTCAATTATTTTACAGCAACCATAACAATCGTCACGATAGCCGAGACAACGCTGATAATGCTTGCACCTGCGCTGAGGAAGGTGTAGAAAGCACTGCTCTTCACAGTCTGGCTCTTGTTGGGCTCGACGTAAATCATATCGTTCTGCTGCACGTAGTAAGCCGGATTCTGGAACACCTCGACCGACGTGAGGTCGATGGGATACTTCTTCAGCACGCCGTATTCTTCGCGATAGAGTGTGACGTTCTGGCGAAGACCTGTGTCGGCAATGTCTCCGCAACGCGAAAGAATATCGAGAATGGTGTTGCGCTCACTCGTAAGGCTTACGACCTGCGGACTCTTGACTGCACCAAGCACAGCAACTCGAGCGTTGAGCAAACGGACAGTCACTTCGGGATCCTTGATGAGCTTGGCATTGATGATGCTCTGCTCGATGCGACGAGCTGCCTCATCTGTGGTGAGACCAGCTACCGAAACCTGCCCTACAGCCGGCAAGGTGATGATGCCTTCGTTGCTGACAGTATAGCCGTAAGCATTGGTCATAGAGCCATTATTGTTCGTGATGTTCTGTGAACTATTAGTACCTGCAGTTCCCATCATAACGTCCTGAGCAAAGATGGAGAGGAGCTCAGGCTCGCTGCAAGTCACCTTGATGAGGACTTGATCGGCAGGCTTGAGGCGCATCTCATACTGCTGCATGAGTTGCTGCCCCTGGCGGAACACTTCCTGCGGGTCCTGGAAATAAACGATCTTCTTCGTTGACACACAGCTCGACATCATGAGCACTGCCATGAACACGAGCATAAGGGATGTTGACTTTCTCATTGTTATTATATATTATTTGCGCTGCAAAGATACGAAAATAAGTTGAGAGAAAAAGGAATAGCGAATAGAAAAATACAAAAAAATGAAGAACTATGGATAATTTTTCGTACCTTTGCCCCCAGAATCGAAAACAAGAAGACAATTATGACCATAGCAGTTGACTTTGATGGTACTATCGTCGAACATCGTTATCCCGATATTGGCAAGGAACTGCCTTTCGCCACTCAGACACTCAGGATGCTCATCGAACACCGTCACAAACTCATCCTTTGGACCGTTCGCGAGGGGCAACTCCTCGAAGATGCTGTGGAATGGTGCAGGAAGAGAGGCGTCGAATTCTACGCCATCAACAAGGATTTCCCAGAGGAAGTGGAAGGCAAGAACAGAAGCTTCAGCCGAAAACTGAAAGCCGATGTCTGGATCGACGACCGCAACGTCGGCGGATTGCCCGATTGGGGAACCATCTACCAGATGATTACAGAGCACAAGTCATATGCTCAAATCATGCACGAACGACTCTCTTTTGAGGACCACAAGCCGAAGAAGAAGTGGTGGCAGTTCTAAAAAAATGATAATAGATAACAGATAATAGGCAATAAAGCATTGCACTTTGAACTATTTTTTGTATCTTTGCAGGGCAAACCGCACATAAAAGACTAAACACACAAACTCGCAAACTTATAAACTCACATATTATGAATCTGAAACAAAACTTAGGTATCATCCTGATTGTGCTCGGCGCACTGATGCTTATCCTCAGCTACGTTTGCAGCCTCGAGGACTACAACTTCTACAACATCGGCGCTCTGCTCGTCATCATCATCGGCATCGTAACACACATCGTTGTGACAAAGCGCTCATAGCACTCTCTGCCCTATCATTTTTCATTTACTTCAAAACACTTTGCAGCCATGACTACCACCCGATTCACTATGGCTCTGTTTGTCGTGCTCTGTATGTGCCTCAATGCCCATGCACAGTTCGATGACACTTATGAGGTTGAGGAATGGACGCTCGACGACGAGGAAGTCACTCCGAAGCCTCAGCACAAGGAATACAAGAACGCTTTATACCTCCAGTATTCTCCCGCCCGATACAAGGTAGGCGAAGAGGTTGATCGAATCCATTTCAACGAGTTTACACTCGGCTACAGCCGTTTCATCGAGGTTGTGGAGGACATGCCGTACTTTGTCGAAGTTGGCGCGAACATGAAGTTTTCCTGGGAAACAAGTGAACTGAAAGCGCGTGCCCTGACTTTCCGCATTCCCGTCAACGTTATGTACAAATGGTATCCCTGGAAGGAGAGGGACTATGCGATTGCTCCCTATGCAGGCGCCTCCATACGTGCCATTGCGATGGCTCGAGAGCATACAGGGCCGGAAAGCACAAGCCTGCTTAATGGCGGCGGATGGAATCATTTCCAAGTTTCCTGGCAGACAGGCGTTCGCTTTTTCCTGAAACGCTATTACCTTGGTTTCAGCTATTCGCGCGACTTCCGCGACTCAAGCAAATATCCGGGTGTCCGCGAGTGTGGCGTACACTTCGGCGTAGGTTTCTAGCGAACCCCCTGTAGGGAGATTTCAAACGCCGCACGCGGAGATTGCAATCCCCGCGTGCGGCGTTGGTCATTTCCGCGTGCGGCGTTATCAATCCCCGCACGCGGCGTTTTTATGCCCCCAAAGAGGGACACTTATCTCTGCTTTCGACGAGCCAACGGATCGCCGCTGTTACCGTCGGCAAGGGCTTGTTCCACGTCGGGCACCAACTCGAGTATCTTACCGTTTCGGCACACAACAAGACTCTGACCGGCTGCACAAGCACGTTGCAAAAGGCGGTATTGCGCCTTGCGAACGCCTTCGTCTATCAGGCGCTGCATCTCAAGAATCTCCTGCTCTTTCATGCCTTCTCGCCCTCCTCCGGCTTGTTGTACTTTTCCTGAAGCTGCTTGAAAGCCTCTTCATCATAAACCATAACCTTGTCTCCGCCTAAGCCCGATGCCAAATGAACCGCCGGACAATCGCTGTTATCATACAGCGACCAGCTATCCACGACTGGCATATAGAGCTGGAACAAGTTCGCTAAACCAGCATCATACCTGCGCAGGATGACGTCGGTCGGTATGTTGTGACCGCCCATTGCCACGCGTTTTGCCACACGAGCCACTGCCTGTTCAGGCGTGCTCAGCAGGAAGAAGAGCAACGTCACAAAGTATCCGCGCTTCTGCGCCTGCTTGATAAGCTTCACGTACGACCTGGTTGCCAACGTCGTCTCGAAGGCAAAAGTCTCGCCTTCTTTCAGGAGATAGATGATGCGGTCAATCATCAATCGCCCTGCTTGTATGGCGACGCCTTCTGGATTGAAGGGCGAGAGACCGGCTGCTATCTCGTCAGCATTGACGAATTCGCGGCAACCCAACATCTCCGGCAACACCGTGAACGAGGCAGTTGTCTTGCCTGCACCATTGCAACCGGCTATGATGTAAAGGTTCATTTTCTTCTTTTCCATATCTCTTTTATTTGTTTTTTCCTTTCTTCTTCATGTTTGGAATGGTCTCGCCCTTGAGCAAATCGGGCCGGAGCCTTTGTGTCCGCTCGATGCTTTGCTGCAATTCCCACTCCTTTATCAAGCGCTCGTTACCCGAAAGCAAGACCTCGGGCACCTTCCAACCTTTGTATTCAGCCGGCCTTGTATATACTGGAGCCGCCAAGAGGTTATCCTGAAACGAGTCGGAAAGGGCGCTTTGCTCGTCGCCAATTGCTCCTGGAAGGATGCGAACGATTGCATCCGCCATTACAGCTGCCGCAAGTTCTCCACCCGTCAGGACATAATCGCCGATGCTAACTTCCTTAGTTATAAGGTGTTCACGAATGCGATAGTCAATGCCCTTGTAGTGTCCACAAAGGATAATGATGTTCTCGCAAAGCGAAAGACTATTGGCCATCGGTTGGTCGAACTGTTCCCCGTCAGGCGTTGTGAAGATAATCTGGTCGTAATGACGCTCGGCTGTTAAGGCTGAGATGCATCGGTCAATAGGTTCACATTGCATTACCATCCCCGCAAAACCGCCAAAAGGATAGTCGTCCACGCGACGCCATTTGTCCAATGTGTAGTCGCGAAGATTGTGGATATGTATTTCCACCAAGCCCTTCTTCTGTGCTCTACCGACAATGGATTCCTGCATGAAGCCTTCAATCAGTTCAGGCAAAACGGTGATGATGTCTATTCGCATAACCTTTCGTCACTTATTCGCACGTTCCTATTATCTCGTTCACGCTCTTGAAGCCATGTTTCTCGAGGTATTCGTCGATACCCTGAGCCACCTTGACACTAACGGTCGGGTCGAGGAAATTTGCCGTTCCTATCTCTATCGCGCTTGCCCCTGCCAGCAGGAACTCTATTGCATCCTTCGCACAGCTAATACCTCCAAGACCAATAACAGGCACTTGAACCGCATGAGCCACCTGGTAAACCATGCGCAAGGCTACTGGCTTGATGCATGGGCCGCTGAGTCCTCCCGTACCGATGCTCAAGACACGTTTACGCTTTTCTATGTCGATGGCCATTCCCATCAAAGTGTTTATGAGGCTAACTGCATCGGCACCAGCGTCTTGGACTGCAAGGGCGATGTCCGTGATGCTTGTTACATTCGGCGAGAGCTTCACGATGAGCGTCTTCCCGTAAGCTTCTCTGACGGCCTTCACGACGCTGGCTGCGCCCTCGGTCGTCGTGCCGAAAGCCATACCGCCATGTTTCACGTTGGGGCACGAGATGTTTAGCTCGATGGCTGGTATGCAGTCGAGTTCATTGATACGTGCTGCACACTCGGCATAGTCCTCAGGGCTGTTGCCGGACACATTCACAATCATGTTGGTCTTGATGTCCTTAATCTGAGGGTAGATGTGCTGGCAGAAGTAGTCAACACCCTTGTTCTGCAGGCCGACGCAATTGAGCATTCCTTGTGCCGTCTCAGCCATTCTGGGGTAAGGATTGCCTTCTCGAGGCTCGAGGGTAGTGCCCTTGACGATGATGCCTCCCAGTTGACTCAGGTCGATAAAGTCTTGATACTCTATGCCATAGCCAAATGTTCCGCTTGCCGTAAGCACCGGATTCGTCAGTTCCAAGCCAGCTATTTTCACTCGCAAATCTGCCATCTTTGTCTTTCCTTTACAGTATCTTTGTCAACCACCCTAGTGTAGTTGCCAAACTTAACACGTCAACTTTATCATTTTAACACGTTAACTTTGCCAACTTAACACGTTAACTTTGCAATTTAACTACGCCACGTTTTGAGACTTCACCAATTCAGTTTCTCGACATCGAACACAGGTCCTTCCTTGCAGACACAGACGTTGCCGTCTTTTGTCTCTTCGACGCAGCAAAGGCAAGCGCCCAAGCCGCAAGCCATCACGTTTTCCAAGCTGACTTCGCACGGGATTTGCGCCCCTCTTGCACAGGAAGCCATTGCCATCATCATAGGTTTAGGCCCGCACACAGCGATGTTGTCGAACTTCTCTCGTTGCAAGATACTATGCTGCGTGACGAAGCCTTTCTCGCCTTCCGAACCATCTTCTGTGGTCACATAAACAGTTCCGCAGGCACGATAGGCGTCGAGTCTGAGCAGATCAGACTTGCTGCGTGCACCAAGCAGGAACGTCGGCCGAACGCCCATCCGCAGCATCGCTTCGCCCATGAACAGGAGGGGAGCGATGCCGACACCGCCGCCGACGAGCAGGAACTTCTGTTCCTTCGACTCAGGCATCGTGAAGCCCTTGCCCAAAGGCAATATCACATTCAGCGTCGAGCCAGGCTGCTTCTCCCAAAGCGATGCAGTGCCCTTGCCGACCTTCTGTATCAGGAAGCCCACCTCGTTCTTTTCGTAATCAACATAATGCAGGCTGATTGGGCGGCGCAGAAACGTCTCCTTACTGTCATCGATGCGAAGCTGCGCAAACTGTCCCGGCTTCATTTCGGGCAGAGGACCAGTCGAATCGGTCGCTGCGAGCAATAGGTATCGCTCACTCAACGGCTCGGCAGAGGTGACTCGCAAGTCCAAAACGTACTTCCTCATATACATTATTATATATATTGCGCTGCAAAGGTACAAAAAATATCGGAACATATATAATGTTCCGACGTTTTTCATCGCTTAAGACGATATTTTGAAACACTCGCCCCAACATCTCTCATCGTCCCGCCCGATGTTTTTCACCGGCCAACGCAATATCCCTAAATGGTTGGTGCAAAGTTTTACGGCACTTAATCGAAATGCTACTACGCTTGGCGCAAAGTGTTAGGACACTTAAATCGAAATGCTACTACGCTTGGCGCAAAGTGTTAGGCCACTTAAATCGAAATGCTACTACGCTTGGCGCAAAGTGTTAGGACACTTAAATCGAAATGCTACTTTGCTTAGCGCGAAGTGTTTCGTCACTTGGCAGAAAAAGTCTCGAACGTTCCGTCGTCATAAAAGACTCTAATTTCTGCTATGCGACGTGAAGGTTTGTCAAATATTTTTCCTTCCGACGTAAAATTAGAATTTTGAGGTGCCATCTGTTGAGGGCTTGGAACATGATCTAAGAAGCCTGGTTGGATAGGCAAACCTGTTGGCTGCTGAACTGTTCCATTTTGACCAGCTTCACCAGCCTCGATTTGTGTCGAAACCTGCGCTCCGGAAACAAACATTTCGCCATTTCCATTCATCAGCCAGTCCATGTTGACCTCCGGGAAACGTTCGTGAATGTTATTAAGCGTGTTGAGCGACGGATTATTTCTGCCGCTGAAGATACTCGAGAGACTTCCCGGCGAAATACATATCTCTTCTGCAAAATTCTTTTGCGACATTCCCATGTGCTTCATGAGAGCACTAATTCTGTCCTTCATAATGTCTATACCTATCAGTTTTTGTGTCTGTTTATGTCTCTAAACTGGTGCAAAGGTACAAAATAAAGTTTAAAAAACAAAACTTTGACTTTAGAAATTTGGTAATTTGCCACAACAAATTATTCACAAAACCATATTTATCCCGCCAAACCCAAAACATCAAATCAAATACTTTTGCCATACAAAACCCTCAATATGCCACGAAATCAGCTTAAAGTAAGCAAGTTTCGCAAAATTGCATAAAGTTTTGGGTTAGAAAGCGTAATGCGCGACAAAAGAGGCCGAAATGAAGCCAATTTGGCCACTTCCTGCATCAGGTGGCCAAACATGTGCAATTGTTTACCTTATTTACTTTAGCCACATTTCATTATCCGCTGGTTTACAATACTATACGAGAAATTTCATATTACGCATAACTTTTCGTTCAATTATGCAATACAGGGCGTTTGGCTTTTGATATGGGTGTTTGCAAAACCAAATTTTACAGCATCACAATAGAAGGTTTTGCGAATTAAACTACCCCACCCGTTTTGTTTTATGTGAAATGTTGGCAGTTTGCGTTTCCAAACCAAAACAGGCAAAAAGCATGAAAAAACGAGGAAAAACAGGAAAAACGACGTTTTTCGCGTTCTTTCCAGCCAAGGGCAAGGACGACGAAATCCGTGCGATTCTCAGAGAGTCGCAATCTTATATAAGCCGTTTTATTTCAGCAGATAAGGTGCAAAATCAGCCTACGTGAACCGAGACAAAATAGAGAGAAATCAATGCAAAATGAAGAAGATGAGGTCTTGCAAAAGCTCCTCGTGGGGTGTTCTAACGCCTCCTACCCCCTTACTTTGGGCGTCAGTTTTGCGTATTTCACTCAAAATTTGCATTACCTTCACGCCAGAGTAGTTTCTTCGTGCTGGTCCGATATCCATCCTAACCTTCCATTCTGTCTTCCCTAGCCAGGCTGCGATACCAGCATCGCTCTTATCGGGAGCATAATATGACAGCATCACGTCAGAAAAAAATGTAAATAAATTGGTCAGCGTCTTAGTGATGAAGAAGCTACGCGGGTTGCCTTGATAGTATTTAACAATTTGGTTGGCGCGGAAGATGTTGCGTTGGGCAAGTGCGGACTGCAGTTCGAAGTCGTTGAAGTCCTTGCTCATTCCGGTCTGTTCCTCAACGAGCGCAGCACTAATCACCCTACCCTTGCTGCCTTCCGGGCTGCCGTCGGACAAAGCGAGAAGCAGCTTGTCCATCTCCGTCGTGAGTCGGCTGAGGTCGGAACCCACGTGTCCGGCAAGCATTTGTATGGCTTGCGGCTTGATATCGACGTCGTGCTGCCGAAGATAATGCGCGATGAAAGGTGCGAGTTGATTTTCGAAGAGTCGTTTGCTCTCGAAGATGACGCCCACTTGTTGAATGGCTTTGGCAGCGGCTTTGCGTGCGTCGAGTTTGCCGTGCTTGTGGCAAAAGATGAGCACCGTCGTTGGTGTAAGGTGCGCGAGATATGCTTCGAGTCCATCGATAGAACGCATCGCCTGGGCTTCTCGCACGAGAACCACGCGCTTTTCTGCCATCATGGGATAGGCATGAGCCAGTTCGATGACCTTATCTATATCGGTTTCCGCGCCATAGACGATGTCGAGGTTGAAGTCCCTCTCGTCCTCCGTCAGCACAGTTGCCACGATGGCATCGCTCAACTTATCAATATAGTAGTCCTCCTCGCCCATCAGATAATAGACGGGAGCCACTTTCTGCGCCTTGAGGTCGCGCATGATTTCGTCGAACGTAATGCCTCGTGCTGCCATATATATAAAAGGTGAAAAGGTAAAAAGGTGAAAAGGTGAAGATGGTTTGGTTCTTTAACTTTCTTATTTTTCAGCTTTCCAACTTTTCATTTAATAGTCGAACTTCAGGTGTCGGACGGTCTTCTTGTCCTGTTTGATCATTTCGAGTGCCTGAATGCCTATGTTTACGTGGTTCAAGACGTAGCTTTCCGTCACCTGTCGGTCGCTTTCGCTCGTCTTAACGCCCTCAGGCGTCATGGGGTTGTCGCTGACCAGCAGGAGGGCTCCCGTCGGGATGTGATTGGCGAAGCCACATGTGAAAAGCGTTGCCGTCTCCATGTCGACAGCCATTGCCCGCGTTATGCGGAGGCGTTCCTTGAAGGCGTCGTCGTGTTCCCAAACGCGGCGGTTCGTCGTATAGACCGTTCCTGTCCAATAGTCGAAGCCAAGGTCTCGAATCGTTGAGCTGACTGCACGTTGAAGCATGAACGCGGGAAGCGCGGGCACTTCGGGCGGGAAGTAGTCGTTGCTCGTACCTTCTCCTCTGATGCCAGCAATAGGCAGGACGAGGTCGCCGCGTTGTGTCTTGGGCGATATGCCACCGCATTTTCCCAGGAACAGGCAGGCTTTCGGTTTAATGGCACTCAGCAAGTCCATGATGATGGCAGCGTTGGGGCTACCCATGCCAAAGTTGATGATGGTGATGCCGTCAGCCGTCGCGCATCGCATGTTCGAGGTGTATTCAGGTTTTTCTACGCCGAAGTTGTCGCAAAAGATGTCCACATAGTTGTTGAAGTTCGTGAGCAAAATGTACGAACCGAAGCCTTCGAGGGGCATTTGCGTGTATCTTGGCAACCAATTTTCAACGATTTCTTGCTTTGTCTTCATCTTTTATGTAATTTTGCAGCAAAGTTAAGAAAAAAATCGATATGCAGGTACTGAACCTCCCGAAAACAGAGCTTAAAGTGACGACAAAGGCCGGAAAGCCTCATGTTTTTGACGTTTTAAGGCGAAAATATGTGGCTCTGACACCCGAAGAGTGGGTCCGGCAGCAGTTCGTCCACTATCTGATTCGGGAGAAAGGCTATCCGGCTGAGTGCATCGGCAACGAGGTGTCCATCAATTTGAATGGCACCAGGAAGCGTTGCGACTCGGTGGTCTATGGCCAACAGGCTGAGCCTCTGATGATTATCGAGTACAAAGCGCCCACAGTTGACATTACGCAGCAAGTCTTCGAACAGATCAGCCGATACAACATCAAGCTTCGCGTCAAGTGGCTCATCGTGAGCAACGGGTTGCAACATTACTGCTGCCAGATAGACTACCAGAGCGGAAGTTGCCAATTCGTCGAAGACATCCCGACATACGAAAAGGTGAAAGGGTAAAAGGCGAAAAGGTGAAAAAGTGAAGAGGCTGGCAGAGAAAGGCAAAAAGCAAGGCCAAGAGACACCATTCCGCGTTTGACATTTTGTCACATAAAAGTCCCTGTTACTATCTATCTGCTATTATTGCACACATCACAAAGCGGCGCAAAATAGGTCGTAAAACGCCGAGTTTGGCAACGCAGCACGCGAAGATTGCAAACTCAGCACGCCGAAATTACAAACTCGGCACGCGATGTTTGGAATTTCAACACGCTAAGTTCACAGAAAACACACGCCAAAAAGTGTGCAAAAACGCGCATAAATGGGCGCTTTTGCAATCTAGAGTTGCCAATCCGGCACTTCCTTCCGAAAAACACATCTTGCAACCTCCTCAGTATCAGCACAAAGCGTTTTAAGCCATTTTCTTCGAAAAAATGAGGCAAAGTACGCCTCGAGCCATTTCGTGCCATTCTGAGCGACTTGGAAAAATTCAGAACGTCAGCAAATCTGACATTTTAGCTTCATTTTGTCAAAACGCCACAAATGCTTTCAGCGCGTT
>Ga0310695_10009319_pt1 | contig 14791 bp, 11 predicted proteins | sample RumenRJG_04DNA_FD_203882 | JGI IMG/M metagenome (GOLD analysis project Ga0310695, IMG submission 203882) | Bovine rumen microbial communities from Lethbridge, Alberta, Canada - RJG_04 (v2) (version 2) | ecosystem: Host-associated > Mammals > Digestive system > Stomach > Rumen | place: Canada... | reverse complement strand
TTCCCTTCCCGTGGACTTAAGATTCGAATCAAACAGGCTTAGAAGATGAGGTAAAAACGATGGGTGCGGCCAGTTGGCAACAGCATGGAGTGCGGCATAGGCCTTACTGGGCTGACTAAGTGCCTGTGCAATCAAGGAAATATCTTGTTCACGATGATATCTGGCCAAGGGAATCAAAGCATTATCAATCCCTTCTTGTTCAAACATGCTATGAAGGCGTGCATAGTATTTTTCAAGTGCTGGCAATGAGGGCAATAGATTGATGCCAATGAAATCGATGTGACTGAGGTTGGGTGTGAAAATGAGCAGGCTGTCAAGTACCTGATAATTATATGTCAGGGAGGAATCTATCATTTGGCTTTTCCTGAAAGCCCAGACATCATATTCTGCAACATTGCTTGTCCATCTCATGTCAGCACTGTGATGGAGCAACTCACATGTGTCGGTCAGTGCATGCTCCAACAATTGTGGAACCGACGGATCGTCACGATAGGTCAGAAATTCAAAAGCCAACGCCCGGATTTGAGGCTTAGGGTGTAATTGTGCCAAAGTTATGAGATCACTATTGGTGCACAAGTTGCTGAGCAACTGCTGATAGGCCATATTCTGATCACCAATGTAACTTGAAGTGCCTATCCAACTGATTTTCTGTGCGATGTCAAGAATACGATTATCCGAAAGCCCCAGTTCATCACGCAGCCTTACGGGGCGACTAGACTTGGTTTTAATCACGACAACGGTGTCAGTATCGATACAGCAGGAGGTTGCCACCTTGTCGCGATTGAGGATTGAAATCGAGGCAATGTCGTCAGCATCCAGTCCCACAAATGCTTGTGCGATAAGGGCATCGGTCTGGTTATCAGTCGTCAGGTCTTGAATACTGATGCCGACATCGCCGTTTATGACCTTGCCGTCAACCACCCACACCACGTTCTGAGTCTTTGCGAATCCGCAGAGCGCAATGATGCCCAATGCTATGGTGAGGAGTCTCTTGATCATATCAGGAATTATTTGTTTAACAATAGGTCACCGATGGCGGCCAGTTGGTCGTGGGCGGTCTGGTCGACGCGGCACGGAGTGGCGGCAATCCACCCACGCTCCAGGTTGTAGAGGTCGGTGGTGGGGTCGTCGGGGCGATCCTTCTCATAACGACCGGTGGTCCAATAGTAGTCGCGGCCGAAGGGGTCAACGCGGTGCTCATACTCATCACGCCAGCATCCCATGGCGGCTGTAGTGACCTTAATGCCCTGAATCTGGTCGCAGTAGGGCATATTGACGTTGAGGCACACGTCACTGGGCAGGCCTTGCTCCAGCACACGGGCAATGATTTGCCTGACCCAGGGCAACGTTGGAGTGAAGTCAACATGGGTCTCATAGCGGGCATAACTGAACGCCACGCTGGTGACATGATGGGCTGCGCCCTCAAACACAGCGCCCATCGTGCCGCTGTACACCGTGTTGACACCCGTGTTCAGCCCGTGGTTGATGCCCGAGAGCAACAGGTCGGGGACACGGCCGTCGAGCAGTTGGTCCAGTGCCATCTTGACGCAGTCGGTGGGTGTGCCGTCCACCAGCCAGACTGTCAATCCGGCCTCTTCGACAATCTTGTAGGCACGCAGCGGCCGACTGATGGTAATGGCACTGCCCATGCCGCTCTGGTGCTGCTGTGGAGCCACAACCACCAGGTCGCCAAACTCACGTGCCACGCCTATCAGTGCCTGAATGCCATCGTAGTCATATCCGTCGTCATTGCTGATCAATATCAGCGGTCGTTTGTTATCTTTCATATGCATCTTATTTTCGGCAAAGTTAATGATTTTTCGCCGAACTGTGTGACATTTGTCTAAAATTCACTAATTTTGTAGCGATTTTTTCAAAGCTAAATGCAACTCTCAACTTTTAATTATAAACAACAATGAGACTTATCATCGAACCGAATTATGACCAAGTGTCGGAGTGGGCTGCTCGCTATGTTGCCAGCCGTATCAATGCTGCTAAACCCACACCCGAACATCCCTTTGTGCTAGGTTGCCCCACAGGCAGTTCGCCCCTGGGTATGTATCGCCGCCTCATCGAGCTGAACAAGGCAGGTGAAGTAAGTTTCCAGAACGTGATTACCTTTAACATGGACGAATATTGTGGCCTGCCAGAGGAACATCCTGAGAGTTATCATTCATTCATGTGGAACAACTTCTTTAGCCACATTGACATCAAGCCTGAGAATGTCAACATTCTCAACGGCAATGCCGAGGACTTGGAGAAGGAATGTGCCGACTATGAGACCCGCATCCAGGCTGCAGGCGGTATCGACCTGTTTATGGGTGGTGTTGGACCCGATGGGCACATCGCCTTTAACGAGCCTGGATCATCGCTGGCTTCGCTCACTCGCCAGAAGACTCTTACCCAAGACACGATCATTGCCAATAGCCGATTCTTTGACAACGACATCAACAAGGTGCCCAAGACAGCACTCACAGTGGGCGTGGGTACAGTGATGGCTGCCAAGAGCGTGATGATCATCGTCAACGGCTACAAGAAGGCCCGCGCCTTGCAACAAGCCGTCGAGGGTGGCGTGAGCCACATGTGCACACTCAGTGCTCTGCAGATGCACCGCCGTGCCATCATCATTGCCGACGAGGATGCCTGCATGGAACTCAAGGTTGGCACCTACCGCTACTTCAAGGACATCGAGCGCAACAACCTCGATCCCAACACCCTTGCCTGAAATTAAGAGTCAAGAATTAAAAATTAATACTGGGCTTCGCATGATTGCGGAGCCCAGTGTTTATTTGATAGTTGAGATAAGTGCACAAAAAAAGCTGCTCGACTCTCAACGAGGGGAACAGCTTCAAACTCTTTGTTGTGTTTAGAGTGTCGCGAAATGCGATTACTCAGCAACAGCAGCCTTAGTGCTGTCGACAGCCTCAGTAACAGCAGCAGCTGCGCTGTCAACGGCAGCGGTAGCAGCGCTATCAACGGTAGCAGCCAGAGTGTCAACCATCTCAGTTGCAGTGCTATCAACAGCCTCAGCAGCCTGCTCGGCATTGCCAGTGCAAGAGAAGAGAGATACACTAAAAACAACAGCAAGTAATAAAACTAACTTTTTCATTTCTTTGTTTAAAAATTAAAAATAAAACAATTAAATTAATAGTCAAACTAAATTTTGGACCTCGGATATCTCCGTCCGAAATCCGCTGCAAAATTATATCAAATTTTTAACATGCAAACTTTTTTTGCGATTTTTTTTATCGAGGTTCCTCTATTTCCTTCCAAAATTAGAGGAAAAGCACATGGTAAAGTGTTGAAAATCTTTAACTTGTCTAAAGTTAACAAGGTTTAATCTGCATCTGTTAAATATTGTTTAAAGAGCCAAGTTGTAACAGTTTTGTAGCAAAAAACATCCTACTCACCGACCGATGGTAGCCCTGAAGGCAAATGCGATAGAAAACACAGCCGAAAGCGCGTAAACCACAGCGGCACTAACGACGATATCGCCGATTCCCATCAGTGGAGACACCAGCGCACCCACCACAAATCCAACTGCTCCCAGCAGTGCACTTGCAGTGCCAGTCTGGTCGCTTGCACACTCCATCGCATATCCGCTGCTGCTGGTGAGTGTCACGCCCACAAAGAACAGCATCACGCTGATGCACAACTCGTAGGCCCAGAAGGGCATGTGCCCCAGCAGAACGACGAGCATGACCAGTGCACTAATCATCAGTCCCAAGCCCGAAATCCGCATGCCACGCACCGCTGTTCCCATTGCGGCTGCAAACCCTGCTCCAAGGGCGGTGAACACTCCGTTCACACCCAGTGCATAGCCAATGGTCGAGGGACTGTAGCCATAATGAACGACCAGGAATGGCGTGAGGGCAATGTTGCCAAACAACACCGCCAGTGCTGCACCTTGATGCAAGATGGTGAAGATGCATGTGCGGTTGCGAAACACGCTTATATATAATGTGGCAGTGTTACGCAAGTTGCTGGTCTGCCGGCGAGAGGCTGGCAACGACTCAGGAATCCACCAGCAAGCGACCATCAGGAGCAAGGCCACGAACAGCATTCCCGCCATCGGGCCCTGCCATCCCATCGATGTGGCTAGCGCACCACCCAGCATCGGAGCAACAATAGGGACCAGGCCATTAAAGACGTTAATCACAGCAAGCATCTTGAGCAGCTCAGCGCCCTGACTGTGGTCGGCGGCAACCGACCGGGCAATCACGATGCCGCCACCGGCTGCAATGCCCTGCAACACGCGCAAGACGATGAACGATGTCATTGATGGTACAAAAACGCAAGCCAGCGATGCCAGCACAAGCAGTGCCATCGACCACAACAACGGACGGCGCCGTCCCATGCGGTCGCTTAATGGGCCTATGAACAGTTGGCCTATGGCCAAACCCAACATAGATGCAGTCAACCCCAGTTGCACTGTCGACTGCTTGACACCGAAGGCCTCGACCATATCGGGCATGGCGGGTGAGAACATGTTGTTGACAATAGGAGCCAGTGCGGTGAGCATACCCAGCACTGACAACAGATATAGTTTCTTCATGACATCGTGCGTTTGAACGACAGTGGTGACTGCCCTGTGAGTTTGCGAAAGAACTTGCCCAGACTCGACTGGTCTGAGAAATTAAACTCGGCAGCCAATTCCTTCATCGACTTGCTCGAGTAAGTGATTTCACGTTTGACGAGCGTGACCAGTATTGTTGAAATGATTTCCTTGGCCTTGTGTCCCGACTTGAGTTTGCATATCTCGTTCAGATACTTGGGCGTGATGTGCAACTGCTCGGCATAGAAGACGACCTCATGCTCGCGCCGCACGTAATCGTTAATGAGGTTGATAAAGTTGCGAAAATAGGTATCGGCCATTGAATAACCTTGTGTGCGCGAACTTGAAACAGCAGAGGCATACTCCACTTCGCTCTCCCCAAGAATGATGACAATGCTGCGAAAGATGCTGCGTGGTATCTCGTGGTGAAACTTGCCTTCGCCCATCGAGCCATAGATGCGCATGCTCTCGACCAGGTTGAGCAGCAACTTCCAACGCAGAGTGTCGTCAATCTGGCGAACAGGCGTGATGAAGAGTGACTGCAGTAGTTCGGTCTCGACCCCAACGACCGATTCAAACGAGAACTGGTCGCTCATCACAAGTGCAATGGCCTCGAAGTCGCTCGAGACCTCCAGGTGGCGCATCTCAAGGACATGCGTGTAGCAAATGCGTGATCCAGCCTGTGCCCTGACCTGCTCCATGTTCACCTCAAGGAGGGCAGTGCCACGGGTACACAACATCAGTATGGTTACCTTGTTAATGGGTCTTTGTGGCCGTATGTCACTGGCAGTGATAGTCGTACAACAATAACCCTGCCGTTCCAATTGTTGGTCAAAATTCATCGCAATTTCGGTTTTGGACTGCAAAGGTACTATATTTTTGACAAATTCTGGTCTTTTTCTCCAATTATTGTCAACAAGTGCCATGATTACAACCGCGCAACGATGCGCTCAAGTGACAATAACTCAAAATTGCAATAGGGTTAAATCAGTTGAAAAAATGCCAAACGAGTCTTTTTCGGAGAGCATTTTTTTTGATTGTCAATTAAATGTTGTAATTTTGCGGACTGTTTCATTGAAACCTATATACAATTTAACGATATTAAATCATCATGATTTATCCGATTCTTACGCCTGAAGAGGCTGCCGAGTTTGTACAACATGGCATGAATGTGGGTGTGTCGGGCTTCACCGCCCCTGGCTGCCCCAAGGTTGTCCCCCCTGCTATCGCTGCCAAGGCAAGACGCGAGCATGAGGCTGGACGCGAGTTTAAAATCAATCTGTTCACTGGTGCCTCAACCAGTGACTATATTGACGGCGAGTTGGTAAGAGCCGACGCTATTAACTTCCGTGCTCCCTACCAGTCGCTGGGCGAACTGCGCAAGCACATCAACTCGGGTGACTTGCACTACAACGACCGTCACTTGAGCGAGATGAGCCAGGAGTTCCGCTATGGCTACTACGGCAAGATGCACATCGCCATCGTCGAGGTGCAGAGCATTGACGACAATGGTGACATGGTGCTGGGCACCGGTCTGGGCAACACCCCCACTTGGTTGCAGTGTGCCGACAAGGTCATCATCGAGATCAACGACATGATTCCCGAGAGCATCCGTGGCATGCACGACATCTACATTCCCATGGATCCCCCCGCACGCCGCGAGATTCCCATCTACAAGCCAAGCGACCGTGCCGGCAAGCCTGTGGCACACGTCGATCCCAAGAAGGTCGTCGGTGTCGTCAAGAGTTCGATGCCCCTGGGCGTGACCACTCCGTTCACCCCTGTCGACGAGGTGACTGCCAAGATTGGCGAGTATGTGTGCGAGTTCCTGGTCAGCGAGATGAAAAATGGACGCATGCCCAAGTCGTTCCTGCCCATCCAGAGTGGTGTGGGCAACATCGCCAACGCTGTGCTCAACTCACTGGAGGCCAGCACCGACATCCCCGCCTTTGAGATGTACACCGAGGTCGTGCAAGACAGTGTGCTCAAGTTGCTGGAGAGCGGACGCTGCAAGTTTGCCAGCACCTGCTCGATGACCTTCTCGCGCGACGCGATGACCGAGTTCTTCCAGAAGCCCGAATTGCACGACAAGTTGCTGATGCGCCCCAGCGAGATTTCTAACAACCCCGAGGTGATTCGCCGCATCGGTGTGGTGTCGATGAACACCGCCATCGAGTGTGACCTCTATGGTCACATCAACTCGTCGCACGTCAGCGGCTCGCGTCTGATGAACGGTATCGGCGGATCGGGCGACTTCACCCGCAATGCTTATACCAGCATCTTCCTGTGCCCGTCGATCAAGAAGGATGACTGCATCAGCACCATCGTTCCCATGGTCACCCACTGCGACCACACCGACCACTCGGTAGACATCATCATCACCGACCAGGGTATTGCCGACTTGCGCTTCAAGGATCCCGTACAGCAGGCCGAGGAGATCATCGAGCACGCTGCTCATCCCGTCTATCGCCCATTGCTGCGCGACTACCTCAAGTTGGCTGGTCAGGGACACATTCACCTGAACCCCGACATGGCTCTGGCATTCCACAGCGCACTGGCTCACGAGGGCGACATGCGCAAGGCCAACTTCTCTAAGTGGCTCTAAATCAAATTAAGAGTTTTGAATTAAGAATTAAGAATTTCGTTCGCTGTTGAGAAAAACACCACACAAATGAAAAATCTTAATTCTTAATTCTCAATTCTTAATTAAAAAAGTAGTACCTTTGCACCCCGAAATGCAGAGTGGCCCCTGTAGTTCAATGGATAGAACGGAGGTTTCCTAAACCTGAGATTTGGGTTCGATTCCCAGCGGGGGTACTTTTTAATGACCATTTGCTAGCGGGCGACATAGCCATGTCGCCCCTACATATATATGACAGACAACCACACTGGGCATAGAGTAAGATTTGAGACGCTGGGGTGTAAACTCAACTTCTCGGAGACGGCGACGCTGGGCAAGTTGCTCGGCGAGCGTGGCATCGCTGTAGCCGCTGCCGACGAGACCCCCGACATCTGCGTGGTCAACACTTGCAGTGTGACCGAGCTGGCCGACCGCAAGTGTCGCCAGCACATACGCCGGCTCATCAAGCTCTATCCCGATGCACTGATGGTGGTCACCGGTTGCTATGCCCAACTCAAGAGTCAGGAGATTGCCGAGATTCCTGGGGTGGACATCGTGCTGGGCAGTGAGCAGAAGTTGGACATCGCCGACTATGTCGAGCGGTGGCTCAACGACCGTCAGTCGGCCATCGCGGTGACCCGCACGCCCGACATTCGCCGCTTCAGCCCATCGTGCGAGCGTGGCGACCGCACGCGGTATTGGCTCAAGGTGCAGGACGGGTGCGACTATTATTGCAGTTATTGCACCATCCCCATGGCGCGCGGCCGCAGCCGCAGTGGCACCATCCAGAGCCTGGTGGACCAAGCGCGGCAAGTGGCCGACGAGGGCGGCAAGGAGATTGTCATCACAGGTGTGAACATTGGCGACTTCGGCAAGAACACGGGTGAGAAGTTCTTGAATCTGCTTGAGGCTTTCGACCGCATCGAGGGCATCGAGCGTTACCGCATCTCGTCGATCGAGCCCGATTTGCTCACCGACGACATCATCCAGTTCTGTGCCCAGTCGCGAGCCTTCATGCCGCACTTCCACATTCCGCTGCAGTGCGGCAACGACGAGGTGTTGCGGCTCATGCGTCGCCACTACAATCGCCAGTTGTTTGCCGACAAGGTGTCCCGCTGCCGCCAGTTGATGCCCGACTGTTTCATCGGCGTGGATGTGATGGTAGGCACACGCGGCGAGACCAATGAGTTGTTTGAGGACAGTTACCAGTTCATCGCCAGCCTGGACCTGCAGCATCTGCACGTGTTCCCCTACAGCGAGCGTCCCGGCACCATGGCACTGCGCATACCCGTGATTGTGCCACAGCGTGTCAAGCAAGAGCGTGCCGCACGGATGATAGCCCTGAGCGACCACAAGCAGCGCGCCTTCATCGAGCGCTATTTGGGCACAGTGCGCCCGGTGCTGCTCGAGCAGCCTCATGGCAACGGCCCGATGCACGGGTTCACCGACAACTACATCCGCGTCAATGTCGCCCCTGACGACAGCCTGACCAACCGCATTGTCCCCATCCGTCTGGTCAGCCTCAACGACGACCTCACCGTCGAAGCCACAATTCTTAATTCGTAACTCGTAACTCGTAACTTGTAACTCGTAACTCGTAACTCGTATCTCGTATCTCGTAACTCGTAACTTGTAACTCGTAACTCGTAACTGAATTGAAAAAAGTCGCCGTCATCATCCTCAACTGGAACGGAGCCAAGCTCCTGCGCCGGTATGTGCCCAGCGTCGTGCACAACACGCCCGATGCGCTGGCCGATGTCGTCGTGGCCGACAACGGGTCGACCGACAACAGTCTGGACGTGTTGCGCAATGAGTTCCCGACCGTGCAGGTCATTAAGTTAGACCAGAACTATGGCTTTGCCGAGGGGTACAACCGTGCTATCGCCCAGTGCGCCGACTATGAGTACACCGTGCTGCTCAACAGCGACGTGCGCACACCCGAACATTGGCTCGATCCGGTGATCGACTATCTGGATGCTCACCCCGACGTGGGTGCAGCCCAGCCCAAGTTGCTGCACGACCGTGAGGATGGCAGGGAGATGTTTGAGTATGCCGGGGCTGCAGGTGGTTACCTCGACTGCCACGGCTATCCCTACTGCCGCGGTCGCATCTTCGAGGCCATTGAGGACGATCACGGGCAGTATGACGACATCACACCCAGCATCCTGTGGGCCAGTGGCGCATGCCTGGTGGTGCGCACCGCGCTCTATCTGCAAGCCGGCGGGCTTGACAAGGACTTCTTTGCACACATGGAGGAGATCGACCTGTGCTGGCGCATCCACTTGCTGGGCAGCGACATCCGCATGGTGCCGCAAGCGCGGGTCTACCACCTGGGCGGGGCAAGTCTGCCGCAAGGCAATCCCCGCAAGACCTATCTCAACTTCCGCAACAACCTGTTGTTGTTGCACAAGAACTTGCCGGCTGGCGAGGGACGGCGGTTGTTGTTCATTCGACGGCTCTACGACACGCTGGCCTTTGGCATGGCATTGGCCAAGATGCACTGGGGCGATGCCAAGGCGATCCTCAAGGCGCACCGCGACTACCGTCGCATGCGGGCTGGCTACACCGAGCACCCCACCCGCAACCTGCTGCGCGAGATGCCCGAGTGCCACTGCAACATCGTCATCGACCACTACCTGCGCGGCCGCAAGGTGTTCTAACACAAAACATTATCGACTACTCGATTGCTCGATTATTCGATTACTCGAACACTCGAGCATTCGACTGAAAAAACAAAAAACAACCACCTGAAAGCCAGATGGTTGTTTTTTGGTTGTCCTACCCGGACTCGAACCAGGAAATGCGGCACCAAAAACCGTTGTGTTACCATTACACTATAGGACAATCCTATGTCAATCTGTGGCGTGTGCCACACAATTGCGCTGCAAAGGTACTGCTTTTTTCGGAAATGACCAACAAACTTGCAAAAAAAATGCGAAATATTTTGTTTTGACACAAAAATGCCTTACCTTTGTGCCTATCTTTAACATGTGTACACAATGAGCGACAAGATTCAATACTGGATTAATCAAGACGGAGAGCAGACAGGTCCGCTCACCCTCGAACAACTGGAGCAGATGACCTTGAGTGAGAAGACCTATGTGTGGAGTGCAGGCTTCGACGACTGGATGCCGTTGCACCAAGTGCCCGAGTTGGCGCACTTGCAGCCGGCAACCGCCGAGCATCCCGAGCCAACGATGGGTCAACCCATCGAGGAGCCTGTGATGGGTACGCCCGTTGAGCAGCCTGTCATGGGCAACCCCGTGCAGCAGCCTGTGGTCATGGGCCGTCCGGTTCAGCAGCCAGCCATGGGGCAACCCGTTCAGTCGGCCAATGCTCCCCAGCAGCCTTACCCACCGTGTCCACCCACCAACATGGTGTGGGCCATCATCAGCACCATCCTGTGCTGCATCCCGCTGGGCATCGTCGCTATCGTCTATGCCAACAAGGTATCGAAGAAATACTACGAGGGCGACATCGCTGCAGCCGAGCACTACAGCGAGGTGAGTGCCTGGTGGTGCATCGGCACCATCGTGGCTGGACTCGCCCTGCAGCCGCTCGTCTCGCTCATCCAGATGTCGCTGATGGGTGCCTGACCCATCCACAGCAACCACAACAAAAATCGCTCACCGTGCTGTGAGCGATTTTTTATTATACCCCCAAAAACTCGCGCAAGATGCAAAAATGATGCAAAATTTCCTTGCCAATTATAAGATGCTGATTTACTGTAAAATGCAGTGTCTGATTATATAAAACAGCACATGGACAAGGAGAGCGAAAGGGTGAGTTTTGTGCCGTTGTGTAAAGCGGCACATTTCCTGTGCCGAAAAATTTGGTCGCCCCATCATGCGGCAGTAATTTTGCACTCGAAAACGTTTTCAATCACTCATTTTTTCACCTTTAAAAAACAACATTATGAAAGATCAGCAACGAATCCGATGTATGATGATGACCCTGGTCATCATCATGGCAGGCATCTTTGCCAGCGGACAAATCATCATCCAGAACAACCCGATTGGCTCTGATGCCAACAATGCCAGCAAGGTGTTTCACATGCAACCCAATATTGACCTAAACCAATATGATGTCTTCCAAACACCAAACTCAAAGACCTATGTACCCAAACAGAAAAGACTAGCCCATGAAGAGCAGCAGATGGTCAATGTTACATGCAAGCTCGTGTATGATGAAAATGTGTACCTATCCGGTTATTCTGCACAAATCTATAACGAAAACGATTCATATTATCTTAACCTTGATTGGGAAACAGGCCAATTGAAGGGTCGTGTACCAATAGGGACATATGACATTTTCTATACGTTTAGTGCAATTGAACCTGAGAAATATGGTTCAACTCATGTGATTATTAAAGAGCAAATTGATATAGTCAATGATACCTTAATAGAGTTACGTCAAGATGAAATAACAAACAAAATAGAATGTATAGCTCGTAACCAGTATGGGGAACAACTAACACACAGATTAGGTAACTATGACGAGAATGGCCAGTTTATCGTGACTGAAGAAGGCAACATTATGTTCACTGACAGAGCAGTAATGATTTATGCAAATGGATGTGGCCCAGTGGCTTCTATCGGTAGCTCTTTTGGGGATGCAACCTACAACCAAACAGAGAGTTGTCTTGACTTAAGAATCAATGATGTCAGTGATAGGTATAAGATTATTATCTCAAAAACTAGTTATGATTTCATGAGCAATACATGGTACGTGAACAAATACTATCCAGAGAATGTTCATGTTGGAACAATAGAGTGTAATCCTGAAAACTATAAGTTTACTCAAGAAGTCTACAAACCATCAGTTCTTGGAAACGAAAGCAATTGGAAGGCACAAGGAATCATGGTGGATTATATATTCTATGATTATTTGATGCCTGGTACATTTATGACTGCAATTACAATGTCAAACAATGATGAAATAGAAATGAATGCCTATATAAACAGTCCGTACGAAAATGGCTCCTTCAATATGTTTGCAATACCATATTATGGGGACAGTAGAGATGGGCGCATACCTACATGGACATCAGGTGTACCCATGGCAACGGAAAATAATGAGATTCGTTATTATAATTATGGGTATTTTCTTAATCTTAGCGCAGGTCAATTTATGAATGATGTAGATAATCATCACAACAACAGAATTCACCCTGCTTTCTCATTTGCACAAAGTCAGAAATCACTTGAATGGGGTTCTACAGTTCCAGTAGCATCATTAGCAAATATGACTTATTATGACGATTGGTATGATAGTGATTATTTAGTACTTGGTTGTGATTATTTTGGCCAACTTGGAGAATCGAGGAAGAACGACCTGTTAGCAATTGATATGAACTTGAAATACAATGACGAAGTGATATGTGACAATTATTCCAATCTTCCTGATGCTGTATATGCCATGATTGAACAAGGAATGCCAGCTGGAACGATTGAAGCTACTTTTATTAATGAGAATATTGAGGTCAATGGTTTACTAGGTCGAAACACGATGAATGTCTATTTTGATCAGACGAATGATGATGGTGCCGCCCCTACGATGAGAATGCTGCAGATGCGCAGAAACGATGGTGTGGTGACCAATTGCTTCACTTGGGCAGATGAAGGTGTCATACAATTTTCCTGTGGCGATTTTAATTATCATATGAATACAGAGAGTTGGTATGCTTGGTTCGACTGCGATGATGCTCCTATTGTCGTAGTGCAATATTCTCCTTACCATGACGATAATTGGAAAGAACTAGAGGTTGAGGAAATCCCAGAGTTATTCTTTATGCCTGGCTTCGGCTACTTCTACCGCGGTTCATTGGCTAGCGTGACGGGCGAGGCATATGAGGGCTGGTTTGACCTGAAGATCCGTCTGGAAGATGCCGCTGGCAACTGGCAGGAGCAAGTCATTAGTCCTGCCTTCCGTATCGATGACCTCGCTTATTCCAGCGTCGCAACCATTGGCAGTGACAATGCCCACGAGGTGGCACGCTACAGCATCGACGGAAAGCGTGTTGATGCCAGCCACCGTGGCGTGACCATCATCAAGATGAGCGACGGCACCGCGAGAAAGGTGATCCTGTAAGCCCCCTCATCTAGCCCTGCAAGCCCCCTAAATCCCCCTAAAGGGGGACTTGCAGATTAATTAACACCGCCTGAGAGTTATTTGCGACTGCCAGGCGGTGATTACATGCGTACATATACTAGTCTTCTTTCAGTTTGAGTGTGTAAATTGCTAACTTATTATAAATCTTTTGTTTGTATCTTATTTCAACACATTTTTGAAGTTAAGGAGCACTACCAAGATACACATTTTTGAGCTTTCGACAAAACTCCACTGAAAATTTTTGCGTATATACGCAGAAATTTTTAAGTCGACCTCTAGTTCCTTTTTTGCCTTGGATTTTAGCAATATTTTGTCTTTTTTTGCCTTGGATTTCGACATTATTCGTATCTTTGCCAAAAATGTTTTAGTGCATGAAAACTTATTTTAAAGTTGTTGCGTTGCTTGTTGCCCTGCTTCTGGCTGGGCAGGTGGGACGTGCTGCTGAGGCGGCGCGGATGAAGAACTATGACCAATGGAAAGACTTGCCCAGTAAAACATTGTTCGATATGGGAAATGGCTATATGCAGGTTGACAAAATCGACAGTGCGTTAGTCTGCGCTACCATTTTGTTAAATCGTTATAATGACAAAATGACTATCAAAGAAAAAGGTATCTGCATAGGTGCTATAGTAGGAGCTGGGGATATTTATATGCATAGGTATTATGACTATCAGACCGCTTACCGCTATCTGCTGAAAGCAGAGATGATAGCACAAGAGAATCATTTTGAGCAGCAGCTGGCCAATATATATGTATCGGAAGCCATTCTGCAAGCTGACAGATTAGACCTGGAAAATAATTATTCCTATCAATCAAAAGTGTTAGAGCTGTTTAGAAGAGCATTTTACCAAGCCATCTCAAGCCATCATTCTTCGGCCATTTGTTACTCATTCGGAAATATGGCTTATTACTCAATGAAACATAATCATGTTGGTGATATAATTAATGAAATAAATACTTTTTCCATATTTGAAGTCTCTGACAGTATCAGTCATAGTGGGTATTTTAAAAAAATATGCGAAATTTTGCTGGCATATGAATCGGGAAAGTATGAGGAAGCTTTGGGTAACATATCACAAATAGAAAAACTTTTGCCACAAAACGAAAGTCCTCAAAATATTGCCCGTGACCGCTCAATAACATGTGTGTTCAAGTGTGTCTTGCTATTCTCACTAAACCGTGATGAAGAGGCATTGCAAGAATTAGACAAAGCTGAAAATATCGCTCGTGACAATAATTTACAAGATGCAGTGGTTGAGTATTTGAAGCTTAAGCAAGAATATTACGAGACCCATGGCGACGCAGGGATGGCCAAGGAGTACAAGTTGAAATACTTTGAGGCGAAGGATGAGTTTATCAATCGCAGCAAGTTGTTGAGCGTGGAGCAGCAGAAGTTCCTGATTGAATTGGACGAGATGGGCGAGGAGGTCAAGGACTTGGAGGCACAGAAGCGGGTGCGCGACCTTGTCATAGCAGGCGTTGCCATTCTTGCCTTGATGGTCATC
>Ga0310695_10009317_pt1 | contig 14795 bp, 8 predicted proteins | sample RumenRJG_04DNA_FD_203882 | JGI IMG/M metagenome (GOLD analysis project Ga0310695, IMG submission 203882) | Bovine rumen microbial communities from Lethbridge, Alberta, Canada - RJG_04 (v2) (version 2) | ecosystem: Host-associated > Mammals > Digestive system > Stomach > Rumen | place: Canada... | reverse complement strand
TTTTTTTTAAAAATAAAAAATAATTTATTAGATCCTTTTTTTATATTAAATTTTAAATTATGAATATAAATAATTATATTAATGGAAATAAAATATTATTTTATTGTTTAAAAATATAATTTATTTCCCGTATTTTAACTTTAAAATCAATTTCTAAAATATATTTATTTAATTATATGAAAAAAATAGTATTTTTCCTTTATATAATTTTTAAATATTCTTTTGATTTTATTTTATAAATTTATTTTATTTAATGTATAAATTAGTTTTATTTGTTATTCTATTTTTTTAACAAATTTAATTATACTTTAAATATTATAAAATTCAATGAAATATTTTTATAAAAAAAAAGAGAACTATATTAATTTTTTACTCCAATATATATTATAAATAAGTCAATTAAATAATTAAATATTTGATATTTAAAAATAAACTATCATAAATTTTAAATATATCATTAAAAAAATTCTAAAGAAATTTCATATCAAATAAAATAAATTAAAATTTAATCCAATATAACATTAAATATGAATCAAACAATTTAATTTAAAAATATAAATAACAAAAAAAATTGAAATATATCCTTTAAAAACAAATATTTTTTTTAAAATAATTTCCTAATTTGTTTCTATAAAAAATGAGAAAAACATTATCAATATATAAAGAAGATTCAACATTTGATTTCTTACAAAAAACAATAATTGAAGATAATAACAAAAGAAAAAGTGACGCAAAGGATGACTATGGTTCTTATATTCATATAGAAGATTCAAAAATAACAGAAGCAAACTTATATTTAACAGGATTAGTAAATGAAATGAAAGATTCAATTTTAGATGATATTAATAATATTTTTGAAGAACCAAAAAAAAAAACAAATATTGAAACAAGTAATAATAAATTAAAAAAACAAACATCTTTTGTTAAAAAGTTAACAATTTTATCAAATAAAAGTGGAAAAAGTAAAAAAAGTAGAAAAACACATAATCCAAAATCAAATAGAAGTAATAAAGGAAATAATTCAAGTAGAAGTAATAAAAAAGATAAAAATGGTTCTTTATCAAATCGAAGTGGTAAAAATCAAAAAAAAAATAATCTTTTACATATTAATTATGAAAATAAAGGATTAAAAAGAAATTTAACAATAGCAAAAGATTTTTTATTAAAAAAAGAAAAAGAAAAAATTAATAAAATAAATGATAATAATGAAAATCAAAATGATAATTTATCATTATCACAAGTTGGAGTTCGTCATATGAATTCAATAAATGTTTTAACAAAAAAAAGTTCATTTAAACCAAAAGATATAAGAAGATTTAGTTGTTTTAATAATACAAATTCAAATTTTCTTCAAAATAGAACTACAACTTTAAATAGAAAAAATACAAAAAGTGTAAAATTCAATTTATCAACAAGAACAAATACTTTATTAAATAAACCAAAAAAAAATTATAATAATCCAGTTAGAAGATGGAGTGAAGTTAAAGATAGAAGAAAAAATAATAAAGAAAATAGTTTATTTTCTTTTTTTCAAAGACCAGAATATTTTGAAGAAGATCAAAAAATAAGAACTGATATTTCAAATAAAGTTATTAATTTAAATGATAATAATGAAGAATTATATAAAGTTAGTCAATTATCAAATAAAAATATTTTAGAAATAAATCAAATTGCAAGAAATGTAAGAAAAAGTATTTTATTAACTGGTGATAAAAAATTACCAAATTTTAAATTAAGTGATTTAGATAAAAAAAAATATTTATATGATAATGATGAATCAAAAAGTGATTTTAGTTCAAATGAAAGTGATAAAGAAAAAAAAAAAGAAGAAGAAGAAAAAACAAAAAGAGAAAAAGAAAAATATAGAGAATTACAAAGAACAACAATAGTATATGATTCATTAGATGAATATAATGATGAAGATATTTCAACTTTTTTTATTCATCCTGAATCAAAATTTTTAAAAATTATAGATTGTATTGTTACAATTTGTGTTTTTTATAATTTAATTTATATTCCTTTATTTTTAGGTTTTAATGAAATTTATTGTAGAATTGGAACTTTTTATACTTTTACTAATATAATTGAATTAATTATTGATTTTATTTGTGTTTTAGATTTTTTTATTCATTTTTTTGTTGGATTTTATAATGATGAAGATATTTTACAAACTGATTTATTATCTATTATTATTAATAATTTAAAAGGATGGTTTATTCTTGATTTATTATCTGCTATACCTTTCAAAACTATTTTTTCTTTTTATGATACAAAATGTAAAGATATAAGTTTTTTAAGTTCATATAAATATCAAAATCAATTTCATTATTTATTAATATGTTTACGATTATTAAAAACATTTAGATTATATAATAATAAATTTTTACAATATTGTGATGAAATTTTAGATAAATATGTACATTATAATAATTATTTTAGTTTCTATTTAGATTTTTATATTTTTTGTATAACAATTCATATAGTAACATGTATATTAATATTTATAGGTAGAAATGATTATCCAAGTTGGATAATTCATTTTAATTTTACAGAATATAGTTTTGGTAAATTATATTTTATTGGTATTTATTATATTATTACTACTGTTACTACAGTAGGATATGGTGATTTAACTTGTATTACACCAAAAGAAAAAATATTTGGAATTTTAGTTGAAATTGTTGGTATTTTTGGCTATTCTTGGGTTCTTAGTTCTATTAGTAATTATGTTAAAAGTCAAAATGATGCTGAAGATGAATATTTTAAAAAATATCAAATTTTAGATAAAATAAAAAGAACTTATAAAGACCTTTCTGATGATTTATTTGAAAGAATTGATAGATATTTAAAAAATAAACAAAATAATGAAGAACAAGAAAAAAATTTAATAGACGAACTTCCAATTAGTTTAAAAAATACTCTTGTTTATAATATGTATGAACCAATAATTCAAAATTTTGTATTTTTTAAAAACTATGACAATAAAGATTTTATAGTAAAAGTAATATTTTGTTTCAAACCAATATTAGCAATAAGAAATGACATATTAATAAAAGATGGTGATTTCATTGAAGATATAATTTTTGTAAAAAAAGGAAGATTAAGTTTAGAATTACCAATAAAAATAAATCAAAATCAAGAATATGAAAGTCAAAGGAATATAAATAATAATTATAGAATAAACTCTATAACACAATCAAATACAAATCAAAATTTAAATATAATGAAAACATCAAGTACTAAATTTCAATTTAATAACATTGGGACAAATTTAACAGAAGATTATGAAGAAGAAGAAATTGAAGAATTTCAAAATTTAAAATTATTAGATATTAGAAAAAATGAACATTTTGGTGATGTTTTAATGTTATCTAATGAGAGAAGTCCATTAATGGCAATTGTAAAATCTAGAAAGGCAGAAATGTTTTATTTAAATAAAAAAGATGCTCTTGAAATTTCACAAAGTTTTCCTCAAATTTGGTCAAAAATACAAAAAAAATCAATTTTTAATATGAAACAAATAAAAAGATTAATGACAAAAGTAATTAGAATTTTTTATAATTCAAATGGGATTTCAAGTAGAAAAAATGAAGATGAAGATGAATCAAATGATAATGATTCAAATGATTATGAATTACAACCAATTCCAACAATATCTGAATATAATGATAATTATAAATATGGAAATAGTAAAGTATTTTCTAATAGTAAAATTAAAAATTTAAAAACTATTGAAGAAGGAACTATTATTGAAGATTCTGAAAATGAAAATTCAAATTCAAATTCAAATTCAAAATCAATTACAAATAGTGTTTTTGTTAAATCAGAAGTTTCTGGAAAGGAATTGGAATATGCAGCTACTAAAAAATTTGAAAGTGGAAGTGAGTGTTCTAGTAATTTTAAAAAATCAAATAGAACTAATAAAGATAATAAAGATAATATGACTATTAAAATGGAACATTTATCTAATAGGAATATTGAATTTTCAGATATTTTAACTAATAATGATGATAATTCTATTAAAAGTGATTTAACTCCATATAAACCTGATGAAATTAATAAGGAAATTTATCCTAATGAAAATCAAAATTTTATGAAATTTAATATTTTTAGTGATAGTTATGATAATACAGAAAAAAAAAAATTAGATAATAGGAATAAAATAATTTCTATTTATAATGATTATAAAAGTAATTTTATTTTAAATAATAATTATAATAGCAACAATAATAATAATAATAATAATAATAATAATAATAATAATAATAATAATAATAATAATAATAATAATATTTCTATTTGTTCTACTGAAATTTCTTTTTCAATAAGCAGTAAATATGAAAATATTGATGAATTAAGTGATTATCGTTATTCTAAAACACCAAAATTAAGAAAGAAAATTAAATCAATTTTAAAAGATATTGATTTTGAAAATGAATTTGTAAAATTTAAATCAAATAAAACTAAAAAATCAGAAATTTCAAATATTTCAAATCATAATCAATTATTAACAAAAAAAAATTCAAATATTAAAAAAAGATATTCTTCAGAATTAAAAAAAAAGAAAATAAAAAATCAAGGAGAAAGTAAAAAATCATCTGATAATATTATATCATTTGCATCATTAAAAAATCCAAAATTTAATTTTTTAGATTTAATTAATGGAAAAAATAGTCAAGATAATAGTAATAGTATAATTTATAAAAATGAACCTCCAACTTCTACTCAATTAATTGAGAATTTTATTAATAATTCAAGTTATGGAAATCATAAAGAAATTTTACAACATCGAGATGAATTAAATAAAAAAATACAAAATATTAGAAGTATGAAAGATCAAAATAAAAATTTATTTAAAAATAAATTTGATTAAATTTCAAGTATTTTTTTTCAAATTTTAATTTTTAGTATAATGAATTTCTGGGGATCAATTGAATGTAAAAAAATGTGTCTTTATAAAAAATATTTTATATTATATTTACTTTTATTTATAAATATTAAATTAAATCACAGATGTTTTATATTTTGAAATGCACATTTGAATATAATAATTCACTTTAAATGAAGATTTATATATTAAACTCAATATTTTATTATTGATTATATGCTAATTTCTTTAATAATTTAATATAAATATAAATTTATAAATTTTATCAAATGAAATTATTTTCATTCAATAATAGTATTTTATATAATACTAATTATGTAAAAAAATATTTTTTATTTAAATAATTATAGTAATATAAATTAAATGTCAAAATCAATATTATCAAAAATAACAAAAATATTTAAATCTATAAATATATATGGAGTAAATATTCCCTTATTATATAAAAAAGATGAAATATTCAATACTACATTAGGAGTATTATTAAGTATTCTTTCATATATAATAATAATTTTGGTTTCATTATTTTATTCTTTAGAATTATTTAACAAATCATCATTTTCATTAACAACAAATACAAATCAAATAGATGGAGAATACTATTTAAATTTTTCAAATTTACCAATTTTATTGTCATTTTCAGATTTAAATGGAACAAGTAAAGAATTAGATCCAACTTTAGTAAATTTAAAATTTATTCATCAAATAAATAAACCAGAATTAATTAATGGTAAAAATTATATAAATTTATCATTAAATGAAATTGAATTAGAAGAATGTAAAATAAATAATATAAATTCAAAATTAATTGAAGAAGGATATAATATTAATAATTATATGTGTGTTAAAAAAGGACAAAATTTATATATTAATGGAAGATTCGGTGATTCTAAATTTGGTTTTAGTTTCTTACAAATTACTTTAAATAAATGTCAAAATGGTTCAAATATTATTTGTAAAAGTGAAGAAGAAATAAATAAATATTTTCATAATTCATATTTGAATTTAATTTATCTTTCATATTCAGTTAATCATTATAATGTAACTTATCCTATTATTGAAATTTATAGAAATGATGGTTTTTCTTTATCTTTTAATTTTTTAAGAAGATATTTTTATTATTTTTCACCTTCAATTTATGAAAGTCATAAAAGATTATTTTTTAATAAAATTAAATACCATAAATTTTTTGAATTTGAATTAATTTATCCTGATATAATTGATAAAGATGTTAATATTGATTATACTAAAAATAATCCTTCAATGCTTGAAATATTTATTACTTTTTATTGTAGAGAAAAACATTATGTTAGAAAATATGTAACTTTACAAGATGTTTTAGGTAATATTGGAGGATTTTTAGATATTACTTTATTGTTTTTTCAATATTTATCTGTTTACTTATCTGAAAAATCTTTCATTTGTGATTTAATGAATACAATTGTTAATACTGAATATGTTAAAAATGGGAAGTTTCAAAAAAGTAAAATTCTTAAAAAAATTACTGGCAAGTGTGATATTTTAAGTAAAATTAATATTCAGAAAAATAATCTTCATCTAGAAAAAAGTTCTAATTATTTTGTTCAAACTATTCAAGGTTCTAAAATTTATATTAATAATTATATTGGAATGGATAAAAAATTGAATTTAAATATTGATTTGAATCAAAAACAAAAATCTAATTTTTATATATTTGAATATATTTTTCCTTTTTGGTTTTTGAAATTTTCCAAAAAATATGAATTGTTATTTTTATTTTATGATAATATAAGAAGATTATTAAGTATTGAGATATTAATTCCTGTTATTGATAATTTTAATAAAGTTCAAATAACTGAAAATGAAATTAATTAATATATCAAATATTAATAATTTAACATTTTTAATAATTAAGTATAAATATAATAAGTAATTTGATAAAAATTATTATTTCATGAATAATAATCATTATGACATTTAAAAAACTTTCTAATTATTTTTATTAATTAAAATATATTTGTTATATTAAAAATATATAATAAAATTGATAATAAATAATCAAATATAATAAGTTTAAGTTTTCATTTTGTTTATTTAATTAAGCTTAAATTGTTATTAATTATTATATTTATATCATTTTTACCTATTTTATATTGATTAAATTTAAATATGAAATCTAAAATTAGTCCAATTTCAATCAAACAATTTAAATAAATAAACCATTTAAAACCAGTTTTATAATATTTTAAACCTTCAAGATCAACAGTTTTAATAATTCCTTTAACTCTTAAAAATACACCACATACATGAACACAAAAAAGAAAATTAAAAATTATAGTTATAACAAAAAAGATTATTAAAGTATAATTTATCCATTTTCTTTTAACATTTATTTTTTTTAAATATAAAAATAGTGATAAGAATAAATATAAAATCCATGATATAAATAAAATAGTATTTTTAACTTCAGAAATTTTTTTAGAATAAGTAATATGATCAATAGAATGTTCAGTAAATAAACTTAAATTATTAACACCAACATAACTTCTATAATAAAGATAAATGTTTGAATTATTATTTTTAATATTTATATCATTAATATTATTATCTTGAATAAAATTAATTAATTTTTCTGTATCAATTTTATTATATGAATTATCAATTCCTTCTTTACATTTAATTGAATTTGAATTATCAATATTTATTAAATTAAATCCAATTTCTGAATTAAAATCATCACAAATTCCATTTTCATAACTTACTCTTAATTGTACTAAAATATAGCCTGAAATATAATTATTTGAAAAATATATTTTTTTTCCATTATTTAGCATATATGATTTACATTTATATAATTCACAATTTATTTTACTATATGTCTCATTTGTTATTTCTATATAATTTATTGGACAATTTTCATTTGAAGGAATATATATTTCATTATTTTGACTATCTTTACCACATAATTTTTTATTTTCTAACTTTGCAAAATTAAAAAAATTTGGATAATAATATGAATTATGAAGAATTATTTCTAAAGTTTTTCCTTCCCATGAATTAATATCTTTTGATAAATCATTTGAAAATTTAAAATATCCTAAATTATTTTGATTATCTAATTTATTTATTTTTGTTATTTTTTTCTCATTTTTTATTTTAATATCCATTATTGGCTTCATTAACCAATTATTAACTAAATAATTATATGTTGGGTCATTATATTCTTTTTTAAAAAACATAAAACATATTAATATACCAAGATATAAAATATCAAGTAATAAAAATATTATTAATTGATTTTTTTTAATAAAATTTTCAATCATTAAAATAAATATATTTTAATTAAGTGATATAAATTAATTATCTTTATATTTTTATAATTTTAGATTTAAAAATATTTATTAATTAATATACTATTTTTTTTCAATTTTAATAAATTAATTATTTAAAATAACTGTAAAAATCAACATAAAGAATAAAACACAATAAAATAAAAAATATTATTCTAAAAAACATTTTAATTTTAGTATTATTAATGGGTTTATTAAAAACAGAAAAAATGAAAAATCCAAAAGTAAAACCACAAGAATGAATAACAGGATCCATAAAAGAATTATTAATAAAAAAAAGAGAATAAATAATAAAATAAATAATAATAAAATAAATAAGATAAATTTTTCCTAAAAAACCAAAACTTCTATTTAATTCATTCCAATTAAAAAATAAATAAGATAATAAGGAACCAATAATAGAAAAAATTGCAGGATTTGGTCCAACAAAAAAATTAGTTTTATTATTATTTTTTCCTATATCAATGTATGAAAAAAATCCACTTAAAATATAAACAATTAAATATTCGTGTTTTTTTACAAAAATTTCAAATAATGAAGGAAAAGTATATAAAGTCATTGTATTAAATATTAAATGTTTTAAATTTAAATGAAGTAAATTTGCAGTAAAGGCTCTTATGAAATTTAATTTATTTTCTTTTATTAAATTTGCTTTAAATGAACCAAAATTATTTAAAGTTGTATGTTTTATTGTTAATAAATCTTCCTTACTTGTTTTTTCAATGCCAAAAAAAAGAGTTATTATGTAAATTGATATATTTATTATTGATATATAAAAAGTAATTTGATGTAATGTTAAATTTGGGAAAAAAAATGATTGGAAAAAATAAAATAAAGTCTTTTTTCTTGGATTATTTCTATAAATTGTATAATATTCATTATATATACCAAAAGATGTACCTAAAGAAAAAAATGGCATAAAAAAGTCTTTATTTATAATTAAATGATTTTGATTATTGATATTATTATTATTGTTATTATTATTATTATTATTTAATATTTGTGGTTGTAGATTTTGAATATTATTATTATGATTTAATGGTTGTTGATCCATATTTGGTTCTAACATTAAATTTATATTTTAAAATATAGTTTTTAAATATATTAAATTTTTTAATATTATTTTATAAAAAATTAAATTTTATTTTATTAATCATAAAAACAATAAAAAAATATCCAAAAAATAATCTAATAAAAAACCAATATAACAACCACAAATCAATAAAATTTCAAAACAAATTGAAAAATTTTAAAAACAACATTTGCCTCCTTTTTTTTTTACAGAATTATTAATATCAATATTACCTTTATCACTTTCTTCTCTAACAGGACCAAAAGGACTTTCTTTATTTTTTCTAACCTTTAAAAATTCACTAACTAATTTTATAATAGATTGTTCAACTCCAGAACCAGTTTTTGCAGAAGTTCTAGAAAAAAAAGCTTTTTTTTCTTTAGCAAATTCTCTAACAAGAGCTTCATCAACTTTTTCTTCATCAACTAAATCAGCTTTATTTCCAAAAATTCCAATAACTAAAAAAAAAATAGAAAAATTTTTCAATTTTTAAAAAAATTTTTTACCTTTTAAATCAGTTGAATTATTAATTACTTCATTAATCCAATAATTTTTAATTGCAGTAAAAGTATCTTCATTTGTAATATCATAAACAATTATTACAATATCAGCTCCTTTATAATACATTTTTGTTATTGCTCTAAAAACTTCTTGTCCTGCTGTATCAGATATTGATATTTTTACTTTTTGATTATCTACTATTAAATCTTTTCTTTCTGTTTCTGCTGACATTGTTAATAAATGTTCTTCTTGAAATTCTTCTCCTAGGAAATTACGTAAAATACATGTTTTTCCTACTGTTGATTCACCTACGAGTACTATTTTACAATTTATTGTTTCTTCTGACATTTTTTTTATCAATATATATTTTTATTTTATGGATATCGTTTTATTATTTTTTATTTTTTATCAAAATATTTTTTTTTAATCTTTTTTTATTTTTTTGTGTTTTTATTCAATTTATGGATTTTTTTTATATCTTTTAATTTTTGTTATTATTGTTAAATATAGGTAATCTTTTATAATAATTATAAATTTCATATATTTTGTAATTAAAATTATATAATGTATTATAAAATTTTTTCAAAAGAATAAAATAAATTTAATATTTTTTAACTTGAAATATTAATTTAATAAAAGTTGCATTACCATTACTTTGGTCAAATTTAGAAAGCATTTCTCCGTTTGTTTTATCAACTTTATATTTTACTCCATTAACAAGAACAGTATCATCAGTATTAACATAAATAGAACTAAAATTATCAATTTTTTTTCCAAATTTTTCATTTTCATCAGTATCTTCATTATATTTCATTCCATAAATATTATAATAACATTTATAAAATCCCACAGTAATACATTCAATATCAGTATTACAAATAGGACAATGCATTCTTCCTTTATTTTTTGTTAAATCTAATTCATCTTTATAAATTCTTTCAATAACTTCTTTATCATAAGCTTTACAAGTTTTACAATTACAAATACCATATAAATTAATTCCAGGAGTAACATATCTATATCCACATCCATTATTAGTTTTTCTAACTTTTAATTCTTGAGTACGTTTTTTTGTTACGTCTGTAAAATTAAGACTAAAACCTTGTAAATTTGCTCTGTTTACCATTGAAATTGATTCATTATCTGTGAATGTGTATTGTTTATCTATTTCCATACTCATTTTATTTTTTAGGATTTTTATTTCATCAGGAACATCTATATTATTGTCTAATAAGGCATTTATTACATCGTCAAATGTTGCTATGTTATTTATTTTAATTGTGTAATTGCCACCTGTGTCTGTATCTTTTACTTTTATTGTTACAACCATTTTTTTTATTCTATTGATTTAACGTTTTTTAAGTATATATAGGAATAATCATTAAATTATTTATTTTGGATATTATTATCTCAAAAAATATAAATGATAAAATAATAAAAATTAAATTAAATAAAAATAAATATATAAAAATTATTATTCTTTTTCACCCATTTCATTATCCATAATATCATTCTCATCAGCAAAAATCCCATAATTTTCCTTAATTCCAGTTTTAGTAGCAAAATAAAATAAAATTAAAGGTAAAATAATTAAATTTAAAATAATAACCATAGGTATTTTCGAATTTTTCCCATATAAACCTCTAAAAACACCATATAAAAAAGGTCCAATAAACCTTCCAAAAACATTATATAAAAAAGTTGAAGCAGCATTTGAAGTTCCATTATATTTTTTATCAACAGAACAAATAACAATCCCATTAATAATAGGTAAGATACAACTACCAATAAATAAAAAAACCCAAAAAAAAATAATAAAAAAAATAATATTATTTGTAAAAGGATAAATTAAAGAAATAATTTCTGCAAAAATACTACAATATAAAACAAAATAAAGTGAATTTATTGATTGATAACCTCCTATTTTATCTCCTATTATTCCACCACTAAAAATTCCTATTGATGGACTTGTTATCATTACAATTAAAAATATTGTTAAATTTGATTTTTTTGATATTAAAAGTACATTTTCCATATAATCATTTATCCAAAATTGTAATGCTGATACTATTATAAATATTATTATTAAAGCTATGTTATATATTATAAATAATTTTGAAGAAAATAATATTTTTAAATCTGAAATTATATTTTCTTTATTTTCATTTATTGGGTTTTTTATATTTTCAAATATTGATTTATCATTTTCTTTTTCTTCTTGTGTTAAATTTTTATTTCTTTTTTTCGAAAAAAGAGTTTTTGAAAAAAAAATATCACTTACAAAAAAGACAAAAACACATTGAAATATTAATAAAAAAATTTCAATATAAAAAACAATTTTCCATAAAATAATTTTACCCAAAGAATAACCAACCAAATTTCCAATAGGACTTCCTATATGAATAACAGACATAAGTAAAGTTCTTTGATAATAAATACCATATTGATCACTCCAAACTGGTGTATAAATAGATAAAAAACTACCACAAAATCCAACAATAAATCTTGTAAAAAGTAAAATAAAATTATTTTTTGTAATTAATAAAATAAATAAACTTAAAGAATAAATAATAATCATAATAATTAAATATAATTTTCTATTCATTTTATTTATTAAAATAAATGAAGTTAAACAACCAAATGATGTTCCTAAAAAAATAAAACTTCCTAATAAACCTAAAAAATAAGTATTTAAATTATAATATTTTTGAATTTCTGTTGTTGAACTTGATAATGTTCCTTGATCTATTGCTATTGTGAAATTTAATGATAGTAATAAAAAAAATATTAGGTAACGTGATTTTCGAGATATTTCATTTTCGTTTTGGGAATTTATTTCGTTTAATAGAAATTTGGGGTCTTTGTTTGATATTGGTTTTATTGAAGTTTCTTTTGATTCCATTTTTTTAATTTTTTTTTTTTTGAGTTTTTTTTGAATTTTTTTAAATATTTTAAATAATTTAGTCATAATGTTTTTTATTTTAGAAATTTTAAAAATTTATTTTTAAAAATTTTAAATTATTCAATTAAGAATATTTATGGAAAAAAAAAATATAAAAATATTGTAAAATTAACATTCATTAAATTATTAATAATTAGATTAAGTATTCTAGAATAAAATATATTTATAAATGGAAGAAAACAAACAAGAAAAAACAATAAAATGTGAAAATTGTAAACAAGAAATCTCAGAATCAAAATTAACTTTACATCAAGCATTTTGTTTAAGAAATAACAAATATTGTAACAAATGTCAAAAAGCAATTTTATCATCAGAATATGAAGAACACATAAAAACTCACGAGCAAAAAAAAGAAGAACCAAAAAAACAAATAATAGAAAAAAAAAAAGAAAATATAACTAATAATACAATAAAATCAAAGATATCAAATAATTCAAACATTGAAAATTCTCAATTAAAACAATCACAATCATTAAATAATAATAAAGAACCTAAAAAAAAATTAAATTTAGTCGCAATTGGTTCAAATTCAAATGATTTTTTACCAATGGGAAATTATGATAATTTCAAAAAAATAAATGTTCAAGAAATTTTACAAAAAAAAAGAGAAGAAGAAGAAAAAAAAAAAAAAGAAGAAGAAAGAATAAGAAAAGTAAGAGAAGAAATAAAAAAAAAAGTTCAATCTGTTCCAAAACCAATAATTCAACCTGTAAAAATAGATAAATCATTAGGATTAAAAAAATGTGATTTTTGTAATAACATAGTAGAAAATTTATTTAAACATTACAATGAATGTAATGCTAAAAAATTAATAGATAAAGAAAAAAATTCATATAAACAAAATATGAGACAAATGATGGAAAATGATAATAGATTAGCTCAGAGATTATCTAATCAAAAAGGAATGATTAATACTAGGAATGATGCTGAAATTGCAAGGAGATTACAAAGACAGTTTGGACCTGATGTTAGAAATGATGAAGTTTTTGCAAGGAATTTACAAAGACAATTTGGAAGTGTAAATACTAAGAATGATGCTTTAATTGCTAGAAATTTACAAAGACAGTTTGGAGGTGTAAATACTAAGAATGATGCTTTAATTGCTAGAAATTTACAAAGACAATTTGGAGGTGTTAATACTAAGAATGATGCTTTAATTGCTAGAAATTTACAAAGACAGTTTGGAGGTGTTAATACTAAGAATGATGAAATGATTGCTAGGAGATTACAAAATCAAATGGGGAATTTTGTTAATACTAAAAATGACGAAATGATTGCTAGAAGATTACAAAATCAATATGGGAATAATTTTAATACTAAAAATGATGAAATGATTGCTAGAAGATTACAAAATCAAATGGGGAATTTTGTGAATACAAAAAATGATGAAATGTTAGCTAGAAAATTACAAAATCAATATGGGAATACTTTTAATACTAAAAATGATGAAATGCTTGCTAGAAAATTACAAAATGAATATGGGAATTTTACTAATACTAAAAATGATGAAATGATAGCAAGGAAATTACAGAATCAAATGGGACCTATATATAATACTAGGAATGATGAAGCTATTGCTAGGAAAATGCAAAAAGAATGGGGATATCCTAATATTAATAATGATGAAGATTTTGCTAGGAAAATTCAAAATGAAATGAATCATGAATTTGGTATTAATGATGATATGTTTAATGACAATAATTTATATGATGATATGATGGGAGGAAAAAAATATAAAAAATAAATTTTTATTTATTTTTTAAATTTTTTGATATAAATAGTCAATTTTATATTCTATAATATAATAAAATTATAAATATTCAAAAAAAAATTTATTATTTTTTCCTAAACAAAAATATAATATTATCTGATAGAAAAAAATTAATAAAAAATAAAATAAAAAATAAATTTTTTAATAAAAAAAAAATGTTTAAAGCAGTAGAAGAAGATATAATAAATAAAGACACAGCAAGTTTAATATCAAAATATTTAACTTGTAATTTTTGTAAATTAATAATAAGAGATCCAACAATTTGTACAAAA
>Ga0310695_10009316_pt1 | contig 14797 bp, 12 predicted proteins | sample RumenRJG_04DNA_FD_203882 | JGI IMG/M metagenome (GOLD analysis project Ga0310695, IMG submission 203882) | Bovine rumen microbial communities from Lethbridge, Alberta, Canada - RJG_04 (v2) (version 2) | ecosystem: Host-associated > Mammals > Digestive system > Stomach > Rumen | place: Canada... | reverse complement strand
CAATATTGGCACCGTAAAAAGTCGTTCCGTCCTTGCATAAGACGCAGGCACCGACATGATAATTCGAATAAGGGGCGTAGGCATTGTCCATCGCCTTGAACGCTTCTTTTACCAGCTCTTCATGAGTCATTATAATAACCTCCTGATCAATGAAAAGATACATACGGCAAGGGCTCCGATGCTGGCGGTGAGTACCGCCCCGCTGGAAAGATCCTTGATCGTTTTGATTCTTTCATCTTCATGCATATTGAGATAATCGCCGATCCTTTCAACTGCCGTGTTCATGATCTCGGTGGAGATCACCATGAAGATACAGATGATATAGGCCAGCCATTCATAATAGTCCAAAGAGATGATCAGACCGCCGATCACGGCCATTGCCCCAAGAAAGCACTGCACCAGGACCGCCTTGTGCTTTAAGGCTGTTTTTAGACCGTTAAAGGAATCGGCAAATTTCTTTTTCATTTCAGATCTCCGACGATCTGTCTTTGTAAAGAGAACATCTTCTCTTCATCTTCCTTGTTCATATGATCATAGCCTAACAGATGCAGCAAACCGTGGACAAAGAGGAAAACGAATTCTCTTTTTACGGAATGGCCGTACTCTTTCGCCTGGGAAAAGACACGCTGGCGGTTGATGAAGATATCACCCAGTTCAATGCAGTCTTCATACTCCACGGCATCCTCGTTATCCAACAAGGCAAAAGAGATCACATCGGTAACAGCGTCCTTGTTTCGATAATCGCGGTTGATCCTTTTGATGGTGATCGGACCGCAGATGATCAACGACAGAACGTAATTGTCCTCGATTTGTAAGATCTCAAGTGTTTTTTGATAGTATTCTTCCAGGTAGGGATAGTAGTCTTTCAGATCGTTATATCTGCTTTTATTTACGATGTTCAGCATACATTCATTATACATTACTTGATTTGACGTTTAATTAATGATATATTTAATTAGCAGTCTATGATATAGAGTGCTAATGACATGCTAAGGAGGCAATAAAATGGCAGTAAAAGAATTTAAAACCGAATCCAAACGATTACTGGACATGATGGCCAACTCTATTTATACCAATACCGATATCTTCTTAAGAGAACTGATCTCCAATGCATCGGATGCCTTGGATAAAAGACACATTCTGTCTTTGACTGATGAGACGATCCGCTTTGAAGATCCGAAGATTCACATCGACATCGATAAAGAAAACCGGACGATCACCATCTCCGATAACGGCATCGGCATGGATAGAAAAGAACTGGAAGAAAATCTGGGTACCATCGCCAGATCCGGTTCCTTCGAATTCAAGAAAGAGCTGGATGAGAAAAGCGAAGCAGACATCATCGGCCAGTTTGGTGTCGGCTTCTACTCGGCATTCATGGTTGCCGACCGCGTAGAAGTCCGTTCAAGAAAAGTTAACGAAGAAAAAGCCAGCAAGTGGACTTCCGATATGAACGGATACGAGATCACTTCTGACAATAAGGCGGAGGAAGGTACAACCATTACCCTTTACATCCGCAAGAACAGCAAGGAAAAGAAATACGACAAGTATTTGGACAGCAACGAGATCAAAAACCTCGTCAAGAAGTATTCCGACTTCATCCGCTATCCGATCGAAATGATGGTTGAAAGCTATGAATACAAGGAAGACGGCAAGAGCGAGAAAGTCAACAAACTTGAAATCGTCAACTCCATGCAGCCGATCTGGAAAAAGTCCAAGAAAGAGATCAAGGATGAAGATTACGAAAACTTCTATATGCATGAGTTCTACGATTATGCCAAACCGTTAAAGACCATTCACTACAAGGTTGAAGGCAACACATCCTATACAGCCCTGCTGTTTATCCCGTCGCAAAGACCGTTCAATTATTATACGAGCGACTATAAGCTTGGCTTGAAGCTGTATTCCCGCGGCGTCTTCATCAAGGACGAGGCAAAGGAAATCGTCTCCGATTACTTCCGCTTCATCCGCGGTGTTGTCGATTCCGATGATCTGAGCTTAAATATCTCGCGTGAGATCCTGCAACAGGATTACCAGATGAACGCTCTGAAGAAATCTGTCGACAAGAAGATCAAATCCACTTTGGAAAACATGCTGGAAAAAGACAGAGAAAACTATGAGAAGTTCTTCGATGCCTTCGGTTCCCAGCTCAAGTACGGCTGCTACGACGGCTTCGGTGCCAACAAAGACGTGCTGATCGATCTGATCATGTTCAAGTCCAGCAAAGAAGACAAGTACGTCACCTTGAAAGAATACGTCTCCCGCATGAAGGAAGATCAAAAAGAGATCTACTATGCGGCCGGCGAATCCATCGATAAGATCAAGCAGCTGCCGCAGATGGAAAAAGTCCTCGATAAGGGATACGAAGTACTCTACTTCACCGATTCCGTCGATGAATTCATGACTTCCATCCTTATGGAATATGACGGCAAACCGTTCAAGTCCATCTTAAAAGGCGATCTTGACCTTGACAGCAAGGAAGAAAAGGAAGAGCTGGAAAAGAAGAACGAAGAAAGCAAGGATCTGCTTGCCAGGATCAAGGAAATTCTGAAAGATAAGGTCAGCGATGTTCGTCTCTCGACCCGCTTGAAGACCTATCCGGTCTGTCTGGTCTCCGATGACAACCTGTCGATCGAAATGGAAAAGATCCTGCGTTCCATGAATCAGGAAGGCGCCAAAGCCAACAAGATCATGGAGATCAATCCAGATCATGAGCTCTTCGCAGCATTGAAGAAACAATACGAAGAAAACGGCGATATCGACGAGTATGCCGATCTGCTTTACGATCAGGCATCGCTGATGGCCGGTCTGGAACTGGAAGATCCGGCAAAATATGCCCTTCAGGTATCCAAACTGATGCTGAAGGCATTGAATCACTAAAACCAGAAAAAGGCGACCCGGTCGCCTTTTTCTTTTGCTTAAAAGAAAAGAAGCACGATTGTGCTTCTTAACTGATGATATTGTTGGCGTCGTCGTTGAGGATATCCAGAATATTCAGTTTCTCCTTGCGGCGGCTCTGTTCTTCTTCCAGAAGCTTTCTGACTTCCAGAAGTTTGGCGTTGCACTCATAGCGAAGCTGCAATTGCTTCTTGGCGATATCATCATCGATGCGTTTGTATTCACGAACGATCGAAGCGATCTCACCATTGAGGGCTTTTCTTTGCGAGATGAGCTCATCGAAGCTCTCTTTCAGTGCCTTGGACTGCGCAGCGAATTCTGCCGAGCTTTCATTCAACGAATCGATATGCAGCTGTTCCAGACGCTTCTTTTCTTCCTTGAAGTCGGAAGAAACGTTCAGATCCTGGTTGTACATATTGTTGATGAACTTGTCCTGCTCTGCCTTGGCCTTGCGGATGTCGGCGGCCATGGAAGCCTGTCTGTCTCTTTCATCCTTCAGCATCGCTTCATAAGCTGTGGAGAGTGCCTGTATTTCTTCTTCGTATTTCTTGAGACGATCCTGCTTGTCGATCTCCAGCTGACCGATCTCACGGGAGATCGAATCAATCGCCTCGTTGCGCTTGTTGGCCAGTCCGGTCAGGATCTCGCCATGGGCTTTTTCCAAAGAATCCAGTTTTTCTCTGAAGAGCTTGGTGCGCTTTGCCAGATCGTTTTCACCCTTTTCTCTGGTGTCATCCAGAAGTTCCGGACGGCTTCTCAATAAGGTATCGTATTCCGACATCGTCGAAGCGATCTCGGTCTTGATGTTGTAGATGCGCTTGTTGTGGACATCTTCCAGTTCATGCTGCTTATCCTGCAGCTGTGAAATCTGCTCGGAGACATTGTCGATGTAATCTTTGACGCTTCTGGTCAGATCGTTGATCGAAGTCTGCTTCTCGTTTTCATAAGTCTCGAGTTTAGACTGTTCGATCGCCTTTTTGTTTTCCAGGTCGTTGATCTCATTGCGCAGGTTGGTGCACTTTTCATTGACCTCGGCAAGATACTTCTCGTATGCCGCCTTCTTTTCATCGAGGACACCGGCATAGCCCTTCTTGAGCTTGTCGATCTCGGCAGAGATAGCTTCCTGCTTGCGCTTTAAGGCAAGAGAGAGTTCCTGGCGCTTGAACTCATTGGCCTTGAGCAGCTCATCGAGTTCCTGCTGCGTATTCTTCGTCTTGTCAGCGGCGACAGTATAGCGGGCAATGCATTCTTTTTCGGTCGTCTGCTTGCGCAAAGCGATCTCATTCATCAAAGAATCGAGGGAATCCTTCTTGGTCTGCAGTTCATCGCGGAATGCTTTGACCTTTTCCTCGTATTGCTTCTCTGTCTCGGACTGCTTGTCTCTGTATTGTCTTTCGACTTCTTCGTATTCGTCTTCCAGCTTGTCAGATAATCTCTGCAGTTCGCTGGCATTGGTATCTTTGATCTGCTGTAACTGATCGGAGAGATCCTGACGGAACTGATCCAGTTCACCCTGGCGTCTGGCGAGCTCATTTCCGAGTTCGCTTTCAAGGTCTTCCGCTTCCTTGCGGTTGCGTTCGTACTCGTCTTTCGCCTGTTTCAGCACCTCATCGGCGTTGGCCTTTTCCTGATTGTTTTTTTCGACTTCTTCTGCTTCCTTGTCGTCGATCGCCCTTCTTCTGGCGGCGATCTGTGCAGCAACGTCGTTGTATTCACGCTGCTTCGCTGCATATTCGTCGCGCACTTCCTGCAATTGTCTGCTTGGAAGCGTCTCATATTCTTCGGTGATCTTCAGAAGGTCTGCTTCCTGCTTGGAAGCCATCTGCGAGAGTCTGGCATTCTTTTCTTCTTCCAGTACGGCGATCTGATTCTTGAATTCAGCTTCCTTGTCTTCCATTTCAACCTTGATACGGGAAATGGTTTCATTCAGGCGGCTATTTTCTTCATCCATCGCCTTGATCTTATCGGCAGTATCGGTGTTGATCTTCTCCAGTTCTTCATCAATTGAAGCTTTGGCCGTCTCGTACTCGTTTTTCTTAGCCTCGTACTCGTCCTGTGCTTCCTTGATCCTGTTACTGTAATCGAGCTCGATGGCAGCCATGCTTTCTTCATGGGCCTTCAAAGCTCTGGCGAGATCTTCCTCATGTGCGGCGTTGGCCTCACTCTCTTTCTGCTGGTACTCACTTTGAGCCTGGAGGACCTTTTCCTCATGCTGCCTGTTGGCTTCTTCGCGGCGCTCGTCAATGTCGGCGATCTTGCCTTTATAAGTCGCATCGTTTTCGGCCATCTTAGTCAAAACAGCAGCCATGCGCTGGCTCAGTTCTTCCTTCAAGTCAGACACATTCTTTAAATAAGCGTCCTTGTCCTTGGAGAAGTTCAGCACTCTTGACTGGTAGTCATTGTAATAGTTCTCACCGTCTTTCTCGATGCGGATGATTTCTTTGTTCAAAGAGCCGATGCGGTTGCGGATATCGGAAATATCGCTATTGATTCTGCCGCGTATCTCTTCGTACTCTTTTCTGGTATCAGCCAGGATGGTCTCGTATTCGTTCTTCTTGTCCTTGAGCTGTTTTTCGTTGTCCGCCTTCGTCTGTTCCAGTTCCCTCTTTAACAGGGCGTCCTTGTCTTCAAACTTCTTGGCAATCGAATCCATCTGAGACTTGAGATCATCGATGGCGATCTCGTTTTCCTTGACCTTTTCCTTGTAAAGATCCTCACGCTTTCTGAAGCGCTCGCTTAAAAAGGCGTTGCGGTTCTCCAGCTGTTTTTCTTCTTCTGCCAGATTGGCTTTCAGTGTGCTGAGGTCGCTTTCATGTTTTGCCTTTTCTTCTTCCAGCTTCTGATCCAGTCCGGCGGAATAATCCTGGTATCTGGTCTTGAGTTCACTGCGAAGAGTGCTGAGATTGCGTTTCAGATCGTCCAGCTTTTCGTTTGCGGAATCTTTTAAGAAGGCCAGCAGATCGTTAAGATCCTTGGTCTGTTTTTCGTATTCCTTGCGCTGCTGTGCAATGGTTTCTGTCAGCTCTTTTTCCTTGCGGTCGATGTCGGCTTCCAGTTCTTCATTTTCTTTTTGCGAAGAAACTTTCAGTTCTTCATATTCCCTTTGCGCATTCAGGAAGGAGTTCTCATTTTCTTCCCTGGTCTTTTCCAGATCGGAAAGATACTGATCCTTTTGCGCGATCAGGGCATTGAGTTCTTCTTTATGGTTGGCAAAGACTGCATTAATGCTGGCGACCTTGGCATCTTCCTGTGCCTTCAGTTCTTCCATGTCGGCATCGTGGTTTCTTGCCAGCTGCGCCAGTTTTTCTTCCTGGTCTTCCTTGACGGAAACCAGAGTTGCCTCTAAGGCAGCTTCCTGCGAGCTGGTGGTGGAAACCAGTTCATCTCTTTGATGTTTCAGATTTTCGATGACGCCGTTCTTATCTTCGATCAATTTTTCGTAGCGGGCCTTCATCTGGTCCATACGTTCATTGAAATCATCGTTCTGATCGTTTCTGGTCTGATGGAGCTTGCTGATGGCGATCTCGATATCTTCTTTTTCCTTATTGAAAGCAGCAGCTTCCTTTTCTTCTTCTTTCTGAATCAGCTTCTGCTTGGTTGTCTTGATCAGTTCAATCTTGTCGGCGATTTCCTTTTCACGCTTCCGGTTGGTTTCCATATGGGAAGCGTTTTTCTTTTCATAAGCCGCTGCCTTGTCATCGATCTTTGAACGCTGGGCGTTGATCTCGATCATTTCCTTTTCATGTGCATCATCAAGAGACAGCTTCTTATCTTCGTATTCGCTGTTGTTGTCTTCCATCTGCTTCTGGACGATCGCGATCTGCTTGTTCATGTCGCCGATGCCGTTCTTGGCCTGGGCGATCTGTTCTTCAATCGATTCGATCCTGGCAGCATATTCTTTTCTTACGCCTTGAATCTCATCATCATTCTTCTGGTTGATATTGCGCAAGACTTCGGCATTGGCCTTCTTGGCATCCTCGATCTTCTGCTTCAAGGAAGTGGTTTTTTCTTCATAAGAATGATTGAGTGAGAAGATCTCTTCTTCCAAAGCCTTGATCTCTTCTTCGGCCTTAGCGGCATTTGCCCGGTATTGATCGTCACGGTTTTTGAAACGGGTATTCAAAAATTCCTGACGGCCGGAAAGCAGTTCTTCTTCCCTGGACAGGTTATAATTGAGGACTTCCAGTTCGCTTCTGCGCTTTTCTCTGGCGTTGACGAAGTCTTCGTCGCTCTTGCCTAGATACTCATCGTAACCGGCTTTCAGTTGCGGATCGAGTTCCTCCACGCGTTCCTTCAATGCGTCATATTTGGCATTGCGGGTATTGTTTAAAAGACGAAGCAGTTTATCCAGAACGAAGGAAGTCGAAGTATACTCTTCTTTCTTTGCCGCATCATCTTCCTGCAGTTCTTTATTCTTGCGTTCGATTTCGGCATTGCGCTCTTCGTTTTCCTGAATGCTTCTTTCTTTTTCTTCTTCGTATCTTCTGGAAAGAGAGTCGTAGTCACGGCTGTGATCCAGCTGTGCCTGATCGAGCTTTCTCAGTTTTTCGTTCTTTTCGGCCAGAAGGTCTTTGATCTCACCGTTGTAGGAATTCAGTCTTTCCTTCAAAGCAGCGATCTTTTCTTCTTCTTCATGGCGGATTGCCTTCACTTTCTGTGCCTGCAGATCCGAAAGCTGCGAAACGGCAGCCTCGTGTTTCAGGCGTGTATCACTTAAAAGGTTTTCCAGAGAAGCAAGTTCCGCTTCCCCTTCTTCCTTTGTCTTCAAAAGTTTTTCATTCAGACGGTCGCCTTCTTCATTGTTTTTCACCAGCAGCTTATCGTGTGCTGATTTGATTTCTTCCATCTGGGCGTTGAAAGATTCTTCTTCCTCTTTCTTCTTGTTTCGAAGTTCTTTCAGACGTTTTTCAATACTTGCTCTCTTCTTTTCAAAGGAGGCTTCATCTTCCTTGTTTTCCGTATCAAGGAGTTCTTTTTTCTTTGTCTTCAATGCCTTGATCTTGGCGAGAATATCGGCACTTTGCGTCTCATGGAGTTCCTTGAGATCTTCCTGTTTCTTTTCCAGTTTTTCTAATTCCTTGGCGGTCTTCTTGTTCTTTTTTTCCAGGTCCTGATAAAAAGCTTCCTGCTTCTGATTCAGGCCTGCCAGCTTTTCTTCATATTGGGCATCCGCTGTTTCGATCTGCTGATCCAATTCATCGATCTGCAGATTCAGCTTCGCGATTTCGTTCTTTTTTTCTTCTATCAGACTTTCGAGTTCTTCGATACTCAGTGAAGGATCGTATTGATTATCCTCGTTCTTTTTCCCGCCAAAAAAATTCATTGGAAACCTCCAAATTCATACTATACAAAAATTATATCAAAGATGGTCCTAAAATTAAACGCAATGAAAATTTTTACTGTTGCATTTTTAAAACATAATTGTTAGAATTATATGGCACGGAACATGAAACGCACGTGGTTCCTTAGCCAAGTGGTAAGGCAATAGACTGCAACTCTGTGATCACCGGTTCGAATCTGGTAGGAACCTCCAGAAATGGGGATGTGGCGGAATGGTAGACGCGAGGGACTTAAAATCCCTTGGTAGAAATACCGTGTGGGTTCAACTCCCACCATCCCCACCACTCATTATTATGATTCTGTGTGCGCCCATAGCTAAACAGGATCTTCTTCACAACATCTTGCTGGCTGTGCCGAAACAACCAATCCGTATCGGGATGTAGCTCAGCTTGGTAGAGTGCTTGATTTGGGATCAAGATGTCACAGGTTCGAATCCTGCCATCCCGACCATATTTGTTAAGGCGCATGGCGAGGTAGCTTAGTTGGCTAGAGCGATCGGTTCATACCCGGTAGGTCGTGGGTTCGAGTCCCACCCTCGCTACCACTTATTTTGGACCCTTAGCTCAGTTGGTCAGAGCTTCCGGCTCATAACCGGGTGGTCGAAGGTTCGAGTCCTTCAGGGTCCACCAAACATTTCTGTTTTGCAGGAGTACCCAAGTGGCTGAAGGGTCCGGTCTTGAAAACCGGTAGGTCATGCAAGTGGCGCCTGGGTTCGAATCCCAGCTCCTGCGCCATTCACATCGCGAGGTAGAGCAGTCTGGTAGCTCGTCGGGCTCATAACCCGGAGGTCGTTGGTTCAAATCCTTCCCTCGCAACCAATGGTTCTGTAGCTCAGTAGGTAGAGCAACGGACTGAAAATCCGTGTGTCGCCAGTTCAATTCTGGCCGGAACCACCATTAAAAGATAAAGGAGATCAGCTGATCTCCTTTTTTTTCTTTTCTATTCGCTTTCTTCGTCCGTTTCCGCTTCTTCTTCCTGAGCAGCGTCTTCCTTTTTCTCTTCTTCCTTTACCGGTTCCCATGGACAGGCACTGATATAGGCGTTGCCCGAGATGTCTTCAAAATAGTAACAGCTCTTGCCGGAAGAAACATAGCTGGACTCGATGTCAAAGTAGTGTTCAAGAATGTTGATGCCGTACACCGAAGTGAAGACATAATTGCCGTCACGCATCACCAGTTCCACGTCCTGATATTTCAATTCCGGATAGCGGTGGATCTCCGAGATCTCCTTGATGATCTTGCTGTCGCATTTGTTCAGCTGCTTGGCCAAGGTCACCAGGCCTTCCTCATCAAAGCCTTCAATGATCGGTCCGCTGGCAATCAGATACATCTGATCCTTGCCGATCCCGATCTTTTCGCCGTTGTCGACGATCAGTACATTCAGACCGTTTTCCGGTGCATAGCCGACGATCTTTTTTTCTTTCACGCTGATCTTTACCAGTCTTCCTTCAAGCCGCTCAACTTTGACATCTTCGATCAGTTCGTTTTTCTTTATCTTCTCTCTGACCTGAAACGGCATCACCAGAAGATACTTCGATTTTTCCGACAGGCCGCTCATCTGAATGATGTCTTCATCCTTCAGATAGATGTTGCCGTCCACGCTGATCCGATAGACATTGGAAACGCTGCTTAAGAAATAGGTTGCAGCGATAATGACGAGACTCAAAATAATGGAAAGGACAAAATAAAAACTTCTGGCCTTTTCATATGCCGTCTTCTTCTTCCGGTCTTTGCGGATGTTGAACAGTTTATTCTTTTGAAGCAGATTTTCTTTGTCGTCTAACAATTGAATTTCTCAACTTCCATTACCAGCTTGACGCCGTATTTTTCTTTGACTTTATCCTGGATCTGATAAACGATGCCAAGGTAATCTTCAGCGGTACCGTTTCCTTCATTCACGATAAAGTTGGAATGCTTTTCGGAAACGCAGACATCATTGATGCGGTAACCGCGGTAACCGATCCCATCGATCAGTTTCCAGGCGAATTCATCCTCCGGGTTGCGGAAGCAGGAACCGGCACTTGGTTTATCCAAAGGCTGGGTCTCTCTTCTTCTTCTTAAACGGTCGGCCATCAGCTCTTCCAGTTCTTCCGCCGGTTTTCTGGTGAGTTTCAGTCTGGCGGCAACGACCACCCAGTGCGGATGATCGTGGAAGATCGAGCGGCGATAGGAAAAACGCAGTTCATCTGCATTCAGCCAGAAGTATTCTCCGTCCTTCAGGACTTCCACTTCAAGGACAACATCGGACATCGAGCCCTTGTAAGCACCGGCATTCATATAGACAAGCCCGCCGATGCAGCCCGGGATACCCGAAGCAAACTCCAGACAGCTGTAGCCGTCTTTTGCCAAAACGGCAGCCAGAGCCGGAACCAGAACACCGGCCTGCGCATAGACTTCCTCGCCTTCAACGCAATATTCATTGAACTTTTTTAAGCTGATCACCACGCCCTCATACTTGCTTTCGCCGCAGATCAGATTTGAACCGTTGCCGATCACCTTATAAGGGATTCTCTCATTTTTCAGAAAATTGACGATGACCTTAAGTTCATCCTTGTTTTCCGGCATGACGAAATGAGCGATCCTGCCGCCCATCTTGAGAGTCGTCATATCTTTAAAAGATTTATCATCATGGTATTCACCATGCAGTTGCAGAAATTCTTTGATCATAGTTTTTCTATCGCTTCAACAATATCATTCAAAACGTTCGGATTGCCCATCTTTCTGGCGTTATCTCCAAGCGTTTTGAGTTTTACTTCATCATTTATAACACTATTGACCAGTTCATTCAACATCTTTGGATCCAGGTTCTTTTCCTCAATCATGATCGCAGCATCCTTATCGGTCAAAGCCTTGCCGTTGTAATACTGGTGATTATTCGGTACGAAGGGAGACGGGATCAGGATGCTCGGCATGCCGATCGCACAGATCTCGGCGATCGTTGTGGCACCGGCCCGGCATATGAGCAGTGATGCATTCTTCATCACTTTCACGCCGTCGATCCTTTCAAAGATCCTGATATGATCCTTTGCCTCGACCTTCTGCATCGTCTCTTCATAATGGGACTTGCCTGTCGCGTAGACGATCTGATAGGATCCATCCGTCAAGGCAAAGTAATCGATCAGCTTTTCATTGACGCTGGAAGAACCAAGCGATCCCATGAAGATGACAACGGTCTTTTTATTCGGATCCAGTCCCAGATCTTTGATCACGTTTTTATCTTCCTTTACTTCATATGCTTTGGAAGACTGCGGATTGCCCAGGATGGCAATATTGGAATTTTTGAACTGCTTGAGGTTTTCTTCGTAAGAACCGATGATCAGATCGACTTTTTCGTCCAGCATGCGGTTTGCCCTGCCGACAAAGGAGTTCTGTTCATGGATCACTGTTTTCAGATGCAAGGCGATTGCCGCCTCCATGACCGGAATGGAAATGTAATTGCCGAAACCGATCGCCATGTCATAGTTCTTTAATATCTTTTTACAGTCGAAATAGGCTTTCACCATAGAAAGCAGGCTCTTGACCTTTTGAAATACACCGCCTCTGGTGGTGTAAACATTCAAGCCGATGTATTCAAACCCGTTGGCCGGGATCACGTCTTTTTCCATTCGGTCATTGGAACCGATAAAGGTGATCCTGTGGCCTTTTTTGATCAGCGCTTCTGCCAGGGTGAGAGCCGGATAGATGTGTCCGCCGGTTCCGCCCGCAACTATAGCAATATTCATACCTCATAATTTTAGCATTAAATAAAAACGGTGACTATATGATCTCGTCACCGTTATCAGCAATCGCTTTCCATTTAAAACTGTTCACGATCTTTTTTGTCAGAAGCGGATTTATCACCAGCATCAGAAACAGATAGACATACAGGTGATTGAAGAAACCTTTCAAGACAAAATCGATCAACGGGTCAAGCACAAAGAACTCGACCGAAGTCATGCCCAGATAGACCAGCATGCACAAAGCGATGTATTTCAATGTATCTTTGCCCATTAAAACAATACCTTATTATGCAAGACCTTTCCCAGGATCTTGACCTCATCCGGCGCAAAGGTGCGGTCCGGATAAGCAGGATTGGCCGCCTTCAGCGTCACCTTATCCTTATCGAAGCTGGCACGCTTGATCGTCACTTCATTGTTGTCCAGAAGAAAGACACCGATATCCTTATCATTGAGGTAATCCTGTTTGTGGACATAGACGATGTCCCCTTCCCCGATCCTGAGATCGATCATTGAATCACCTTTGACTTTGAGATAGAAATATTCTCCCGGACCGTATTCGCTGTTGTTGCAGTATTCATAACCATAGATATCTTCATTGGCATACATATCATAACCGGCTTTAACTTCACCAAGGATCGGGACAGCGACCTGTTCAGTTCTGATGTTGAGGTTGAGCAAATGATCCACATCCACATCAAAGATGTCCGCGATCTTCTGTAAAGTCGTCACTCTCGGAAAAGCAGTGCCGTCTTCCCATTTCTGGACCGTGGTAAAAGATTTATAACCCAGCTGATTTGCCAGATCATCCTGAGACATCTGATTCAGTCTTCGCAAATAACGCAGATTCTCTTTGAATTCCATATTTAATTCCTCTTTCCCAATTTCAATGATACAGCAAACTTGATTTTTATTCAAGTTTTGTATTGAACTTGATGTATTTTCAAGTATAATAAAACTGTGAAAAGAACGATTCTGCATTGCGATCTCAACTGCTTCTTCGCCTCGGTGGAAATGCTTTATAACCCGGAACTCCGGGATGTCCCGATGGCCATTGCCGGCGATAAGGAAAGCCGCCACGGCATCATCTTAGCCAAGAATGTTCTGGCGAAAAAAGCCGGCGTCAAGACAGCAGAGACGATCGGCGATGCCTTAAAGAAATGCCCAAATCTCGTCCTTCGAAATGCCGATTACGAGACCTATGAATACTTTTCCGAAAAGATCAGAGATCTTTATTATGAATACACCGATCGGATCGAACCGTTTGGCATTGATGAATGCTGGCTGGATATCACGGAAAGCATTCCGTATTTCGGATCTGCCCAGAAGATCGTCGATGCCCTTCTTTACCGATCCCGAACCGAGATCGGACTGACTCTTTCGATCGGCGTTTCCTTCAATAAGATCTATGCCAAACTCGGTTCCGATCTGGCAAAGGAAGACAGCTATTGCAAGATCGATTCATTAGATGACATCCGCTATCTTCCTGCCTCTTCCCTTCTGGGAGTAGGTGAAAAGACCGGTGAGCACTTGAAGAGCTACGGCATCGTCACGATCGGCGATATCGCCGCTAAGACGCCGGATTATCTGCATTCGATCCTTGGCAAATTCGGTTATTCCCTGCATCGCTATGCCTGCGGCTTGGGAAACGATCATGTAGAGAAAGTCGGCACGATCAAGGAAGAAGTCAAGTCCATCAGCAATTCAATGACCTCTTCAAGAGATATTTATAATATGGATGATTTCAAAGCCATCCTCTCCATTGTATGCGACAGCGTTGCCGCACGTCTTTGCCGCAAGGGATTATTTTTCAAGACCGTGCATCTTGTCGTTCGCAACAACAAGATGAAGATCCGGACGATGCAGACCCGATTGAAAGAGAATTCCGATCTCAGCAAGGAAATCTTTCGGCAAGCCCTTCTTCTTTTTGAAAGAAACTGCGATTTTTCCATCCCCTACCGTTCCATCGGCGTTGCCGTATCCGATCTCTCCTACAGCAAGGAAAGCGTACAGACCGACCTGTTTGATACGAATCCTTCCTACTCCCTGAAACAGAAGAAGGAAGAGCTCGCCATACAGGAAGTGAGAAGAAGGTTTGGCAAGGATGTGATCGCACCGCTTCGCTTATATGAGGACGGCAATCTGTCCAAAGTCAGAAACAAGAATCAGACCATCAGTGAAAGGAGCAAATTATGATCCGGAAATATGTCGATGTCATCTGTCTCAACGATAAGGGCGGCAATATCAAGCCTCTTTTCCTGATCTGGGATGAGAAAAAAAGGATCCCGATCAAAAAAGTGACGGAGATCTGTCCAAGGGCTTCTCTTAAAGTAGGCGGTTCCGGTTTGCGTTATACCTGTGTCTTTGAACCCAACCGAATCAGGCACCTGTACTATGACCGGAGCAAATGGTATGTGGAGATGGAGGACCACGTGCTATAATCGTATCGAAAATAAAGAGGGAGAAGCAATATGAGCGAACGCTATGATGTAGTCATTGTCGGCGCCGGTCCTGCGGGCCTGACGGCAGCGATCTACGCATCCAGAGCCAATCTCTCCGTTCTGATTATCGAAGCGGGAGTCAATGGCGGCAAATTATCCAAAACCTACGAAATAGAAAACTATCCGGGCATCAAATCCATCTCCGGCCTTGAACTGGCAAATCAGCTTACCGAACACGGTCAGCAGTTTGGTGCCAAACTGATCGCCGGCGAAGTCCGTTCCATCGAAGAAGGCGAGATCCTCAAAGTCAAGCTTGCCGATGGAACCATCTACGAAGCCAAGGCAGTCATCGTTGCGACAGGAACCAAGGAAAGAACTCTCGATCTGCCGCATGCTGACGAAT
>Ga0310695_10009311_pt1 | contig 14802 bp, 16 predicted proteins | sample RumenRJG_04DNA_FD_203882 | JGI IMG/M metagenome (GOLD analysis project Ga0310695, IMG submission 203882) | Bovine rumen microbial communities from Lethbridge, Alberta, Canada - RJG_04 (v2) (version 2) | ecosystem: Host-associated > Mammals > Digestive system > Stomach > Rumen | place: Canada... | reverse complement strand
CGCACCATACACCGCCGGTCAGCTCAAGCTCACGGGAATAACCGCAAGAGAGGGCACGTTTTCCTCCCAGTACATCCTCGATGGCCTTGGCATCAGTAATCTTGAGCGGAATCGACACCTGCGTTCCATCCGTCTTGTACGTGTAACCGCCGTCAAAATACATATCGGCCCTGCAGACGTCCTCGCCTGTGGTTCCGACCTGAAGCTCTCCGACGTTATCAGGCGTAACGAAGGAACTCGGGTGGTCGTTGGTAATGGGAATCATGCGCAGGGAGTTCAGCGACTCATCGGAGAACACCTCCTCAGGCAGCCTGAGCTCACGGAAAACGGAACCGTCCTCGAGAAGATAGGGGAAAACACCGATTGTGGTGACCACCGCGCGGCCTACGAGGAATCCGTTGTCATCAATATGGAAAATATCGCTAGGCAGACTCGCGTAAACATCGCAAACATTGCCGCTTTTATTGATTTTGGGCATAATCTGTCCTCCAATTACGCCTTCATATTAACAAGTGTTACCGTCTAAGTCAACAATAATGGACCATTGCCTGTTTTTTTGCACATAAGGCAGTTGACAACGTTTCAGCCATGTCTTAAAGTGAGCATTGTCTTACGACGGGTCGAGTGAGAAGGGTCCTCGCGAGAGCGAAGAGAGTGCATCCACAAGACCCAGCCCTAAGCGGCTGAAAAAAGGTGTAGCGGTATAACAGCACAACACCGGCCAAGGGGGTTCACGGTCTACCAAGACCGTGTGGGCAGTAGGCGCTGTTGGTGGAGAGCATAGTCCACTTATTAGTCTGCCCCGTCTGCGGAATGCTCTTCCGTAAGAACTTGCGTAAGGCTCAGTGGTGCTTTGAATAACTTTCAAACCTAACTGGCCATGAAGCTGCGCAGTGACGTCCCAAGCCAACCGAGAAATTTCAGGCTTAGCTGAGTTTTTCGGAGGGTTATGGGGGTTCTGTGTCCATGCTTCAGGCTAGTGGTGCATATGTGATGCATAAATGCATCAATGATAAGTCAGCAGATTACTATGCCCAAATTCCCGCAAGTGTGTCATTCCGACACTCCCAGCTGGACAAAATGACACGATTTTGACAAAAAAATTGCCGCCGGCTCAATGCACGGCGGCTTTGTTTTTCAGCCTGAATCAGGCCTCTTCCTCTTCCTCTTCCTCTGTCTCTGTCTCTGTCTGCGGGGTTTCAGGCTCCTTTTCGGGAGTCTCCTGTATAGCTGAGGCAGGCAGGTCGGCGGACTGGACTGAGATGTGCTGGTTGTATCCTCCGACAAAGCGGTTCACACGGATTTCCTCGGGACTGAGGATGCCGTTCTCGAGATATGCGAGGTCTGCGTCGGCATTCGACTTGTAGACATCGGCGTTCTCCTTCTCCGTCATCTGATACAGCGGGTTCCACTTGAGGGAAATCTCGCCTGCGGTCAAGGGGCTTCCGACCTTGGACGAGCCCTTGTTGGTACCGTTGTGCAGTGAGCTGGTCAGGCTTTCGTCCGACTCTACCTCTATTGCCTTCTTGTATTTGTCGACATAGAACACGAGACGCTTCATCGGCTCGGTGAGCATGGCCTTCTGATAGGATGCGACCATATCGTAGTAAATCTTCAGGTCGCTCTCGCCTGAAGCATCGAGTCCGCTGGGGCTTCTGCCGAACAGACGGGTCACAGGAATCTCAGACACGCACGATAAGAGGACCATCATCGTGTCCGCAACACCGTTCATGCCGGCGAATGACAACGAATCACGTGTGTAATCCTCGTTGTTATCCGCATCCAGCACAACCCCGTTGATTACACTCTTGGCCTCGTTGATGATGTCCAAGCGTGTCATGAGGGCGGCTTCCTCACCGTTGGCGAGCATCTGCGTGAGGTTGGAAATCTTGTATTTGCCGATTACGGCCTCCTGAACGAGGTTCGAGAGGCTGTCGTGGAACACCGAGAGGTTTCCGACCTGCTTGTAGATGTACTCTAGGACTGACTGACCCCAAATCCTGTCAGACACCCCGGCGGAGTTCACTCTGATAGGTGATGTCTCAATCCAAGGGATGAGCAGGAGCCTGTCCCTGTGTACCTTGTACGGATTGATTGCAATTCCGTCGTTCACGGTGAAGACCTTGGGTTTGCCATATGTGGAGCTTGCCGGGTCCATATCAATCTCCGCATTGTCAATGGACAGCCTGCTGCGGGGGATTACCCTGAGGAAGCGGCAGCCCTTGATTGAGTTGAGCGCCACCGGCTTTTCGAGGTTGCGTCCGTCATCTAAGCCCATCAGGATTGCCGCACCGCCGAAACAGCGTGCCTGACAGAGGGCGTTGAAGAAATTGCCCGTCCAGTTGAGGCTGTCCAGCTCATCCATTATGATGTTGGCGGGGTCTCCTGCGACAGAGAAGCCCTTGTTGACCATATCCTCAGCCACACATGTGATTACCCTGCGGCTGAATCCGTCGTTCTGCCAAATCGCCGCCAGTACCTCGGGTGTGAACAGCGTCGAGTTGGCGGCGAGATAGCTTACATCCGCCTTGTTGGCCTTCTTGTTGTGATAACCGCTGAGGAACCGTCCCCAACCGTCGAATCTTCCTTTTTTCTTGGCTTCATTCTTCTTTTCTGCCATATCATCACCACCTGTATAATGCATTCACGTCCTTGCCGAGTATGGTGTACTCGACAGCCCCGGTCAGTGCGTCAGGCGCATCGTCGTGCCTGTTTGCCTTGAAAACCTTCTTGAAACCCTTCACATCCCTGTAAAACTCAGGATACTTGAGCTCCCACCCCTCCTCGAACACGCAGTACTCCATCACATCGACGGCATTCGTGATGATTCGGGACTCCTTGTTGCTCGCTTGGGGCACACTGTAAATGTAGCAGTTATATTTCTTCTCCGCAAGGATTCGCTTCACATTACGTGCAAATATCTGTCCTCCTGCGTTGGCCTCTATCCATGCTGTCTTTATGTTGTTGCGTACAATCTGCTCCGCAACTTTGCGCTCCGTCACCTCGGTTCCTTCCTGCGTGTACAATATATCATGGAAGAGCAGCCTGTCGTCCTTCAGCCGCACGAACGGCAGCGAAACTAGGTAGTCAGCGCCTTGGTCGGCGACATCGCAGTACAGGAAACGCCCTCTTATGTCCTTTTTCGGAAGAGCCGTGTATGTCTTGAACTGATTCGTGTACAGCAGGCCCTCACGGGGCATCGGATTGCCCTGATACAGGGACTGGAAGCGCCCCGGGTCGAGCTTGCGCTGCTCGATGAGCTTCGACAGGTTGTGCCTTTCGGGCCACAGAACCTCCCCGTGCGCCCTCGGGTCTATCTCGGTGGGCTCGCTCTCCTTGATTGCCTCGAAGTTTATGTGGTACCAAGAGTGCGGGTCGCAGTCCTGAAGCTGGGAGAGGCTGGTTATGTCTATGAATGGGGTGCCTTCCTTGACGCAGGTGTCCCTCAGGCGCCCAATCATGTCGTCCTCATGCCATCTCGTGAACGTGATGAGCTGGCTCGAGTCGTTGTGGAGTCTTGTGGAGAATACGTCGATGTACCACTCCCACGCCGCATCCCTGATGAGCGGCGAGTTGGCCTCGCTGTCGTCCTTGTACAGGTCGTCGACTATGCCTATGTCCACAGGGTTTCCAGTGAGGGCTCCGCCTCTGCCGACGGCAATCAGGCTCCCTTTCTTCCCTATCAGGGAGTAGTTCCTTGCGTTGTTGGCGTAATCCGATGGGTTGTAGGTCCCCTTGTAGGCTCTTGCCCTCTCTGTCTTGGGCAGTATCGTGTCGGGGAACAGGTTCCCGTACGCCCTGCAGCCTATGTTGGCCTTCACGGCCCTGTTGAACTTCTCCGCAAGCGGAAATCCGTACGAAGCGATGCAGATTGCGAGGTCGGGGTTGATTCCATGCATGTAAGCCGGCAGGTTGCGGGTGGACCCCTCCGACTTGCCGCTCTGCGGGGGGCAGGTGACAATCAGCTTGCGCACGTGCCCGTGCGCGAACCTGTCGAGTATCTCGTAATACGCCCTGTGGAACGGGTCGAGGCTGATGCCGGGGTGGATGTAGGCCATGAAGTCCGCGAAGCTCCTGCGGGCCAGCTCTCTTCTGACCAGCTCCCTGCGCACTGCGGTCCTGTCAATCACGAGCTGAGCCTCCCGAGCTCCGCCCTGAGCTCCTCATCCGACATCTCCGACAGGGTCTCCTCCTCGGTAACTCCCGGTCCGTCGAGCTGGGTCACACCGACTCCCGACTTCGGCCTGAGCCCTTGGATGTACTCCCTCAGGGTCTCGAGCGCCTTCTCCCTGTTGGCGAGGATGTAGTTGACGGAGTACACGTCTCCGTCCTTCCCGTAATATCTCGACTCCACCCTGTCGATGGCCACCCTCTTGTCCTCGGGAATCGAGGACAGCGGAAGGCACAGGCCCGTCGGGTCGTGGTAGTCCGCTATGTCGTAGAACGCCCTGATGATGTACACGTCCAGCAGGCGGGCGTCGAGGTTGTCCATGACCTCCCCCATGCGCCTGACGACAGCCGAGCGCAGCAGCTTGCGCACGTCGTCGCGCCTGAGCAGCGCGTCCATCTTCCTGTACTCGTTCCTCCCGAGGTCCTCTCCGGGGTGCAGCCTTCTCCAAGCCCTCCCCTTGTCCAGCTCGCAGTCGAGCATCTCGCTCACGAAGCGGGCTTCCTCCTCGGTAAGCGCACTCACCTTGACCTCGGCGTCGCTGAGCCCCAGCGACGAGAGCAGCTCCTCCCTCGAGAGCGCTCCCTCTGCGTCCCTGACGCTGCGGCGGTGTCGCCTTCTGCCGCTCTCGGCAGCGCTCACGTTCAGCTCATACATCCTGTCGTCGTCGAATCCGTCGAATCCGTCCATGTCCGCATCTCCTTCTGCCGCAAGTATAACATCTGCACCGCCCCTCAGGCAAGAGGGCCACTTGACAGCCTCCCCCCGAGCGGCTAGACTCAACACGTGAGAAGCGGAGGGCAATCCACCTTTCTTTCCATCCATGCCTTTTCTCCGCGGATTCTCTTCTCCTTTCCTGCGCCGGCGGACCAATCCTCCCCGCCGGCCTCTTTTTACACGTACGCACACGCGCACACGCGCGCATATAAGGCTTCAAACTCTATGGGGAATTTTTTCGGGAAAACAACAGAGGGAAAACCAAGATTTGCTCCTGAAAATATGATTCTGAACGGGGGAACCCCGAATGGAGGGGCGGACAATCCCTAGAAGGAACCGAATATGCGCGATAAGAGAAGGGGCGCAAAATAGGGATGAAAAAATGTCGGGAATTTGGGGGGGACTCGGCCCTGCCGAAGGGGTTGTTTTTCGCACAGGTTATGCACAGGTTATGCACAACCTTGTTGACAAGTTATGCACAAGTTATGCACAGGGATTGCACAGAGGAATTGACAGGCTATGCACAGACTATGAACAACTCTATTGACAGATTATGCACAGAGTTATTGACAAGTTATGCACCACCGGGTGCAGGGGTTTATGCACAAGTTATGCACAAGATACTGACAAGATATAAACAAGTGTTTTTGTGCCGTTCATGCCGTGCAGACACACGGACAAAGCACGGCAACACGGCACGGACACACGCAACACGCACGCACACGCACGAAAAAGCCCGAGAACGGCACGGACACACAAAGACAAGAAAAGACACACGAAAGACAGAAAGTGCGTTTATACGCCGTTTTTGTGCGTGTATGCGTGAACGTATGGAAAGCACACACACACGCACACGCACGTGTGAGAAAGACCAGCAACGGACACACCAGCACACCAGCAAAAACAGACAGAAAAACATCATCGCAAATTTGTTTAGATTTTTCTTGATTAAAATTGCACTTTCGTGATATCTTAATAGTGACACACTTTTTTAACGTGTCTGTCCGTTGTGTGTCCGTTCTGACAGACCATGAAAACAAGTTGCCGTGTGTGCGTGATATGCTGGAATACACAACACACGATGATTTGCAAGTAGTGCGTTTTTTGACATAGTGACCGATTAACGTGTGTGCTTTGTGCTAGTGTCTGAAAGACAAGACCGAAAACACAACAACTTGCCAAAGACCGAAAAGCACGCACACGCACGCAAGAACGGCAACGCGCACAACGTAGGATACATCGGAAAACATCACCAGCGTACAAACCCGCTGGTTAGTAAATGGCACTTGAAAGACCGTTTACACGGTAATGTGAACGGCAAAGCAAAAACCAGCACACGTTTAATTGTCGTGTTTGTTTCTTCTCGAAAAAATCACAAATACAAAGGAATTAAACACAATGGCAAAAATTAACACAAACGTAACGTTCAAGAGTTTTTCGGCATCTTCTCGCAAGATGATAACAACAAAGGCACACGCAACACACCAGCACGTTATTGAATACGGCGATGGCATTACAAAGGAAAAAAGCAAAGCACTGTGTGAAGTGTCTAACACAGATACAACTTCACGCAAACCAGTTTTGCTGGTGCTAACTGGTGCGTCACGTGATTATGTTGGTGTTGTCTTGAGAAGTTACAAAGGCAAGAAAGACAAAGACGGCAAAATTCATCTGTTTGCGTATCTGTCAATTCAGAACAATTATTCTGAAAGTGACAGACTGCACCAGTTACACACGGACAACAAAGCACTAGTTGAAAGCAATCTCAAAAGTGCTTTCGTTGACGTATGGAAAGCAAACAGAATGACATTTGAGGACGTTATGTCCTCGCACGTTCTGGACAAGAATTGCAAATCATACGGCGTTGTTTCTGTTAGTGAAGATGAAGAAAACTACTTTCTTTCTCTTGATGATGCAGACAAAACATTCACTGTTGACGGCGTGACCTATGCAGACAAAATGCAGAAAGTTGCAACAATCAGTAATGGACAGTTAACGGCAATTTACACGGCACTTGATGATTTACGCAAACTTGCCGAAAGTGAAACAGACGAAAAAGCACGCAACGATGCCAAAAAGTACATAAACGAGTACGAAAATATTGTTGCTGATGCTTTGACCAGTTACACAACAGTTTGTGCAAACACAACGGCGCACAATGACGTTGTGAAAGCACATAGAGCAAACAACAAATAAACGGAAAACGGACAACAAACACGGCAATTAAACGTGTGCTGGTAAATCTCAAAAACAAAGGAAAGACGAAAATGAAACATTCTTGCAACTATGTTTTTAATGGAAAGTGTCCGAAAATACACAACACTTTAAGACCAGCAAAAAAGCACACCAGCACGGCAATAAAAGCCATGTATATGGACGGCGTTAAACTGGTAAAGAAAGACGCACGCACGGACAAGAAAACGTCCGTGCGTACAATCAAATTTGACATTGACGTTGACCAGTACCGAGAACGGCAACGGACAACGGCAAAGTATCACAAACCATATAAACAAGAGTTTACACGGGTAATTGTGAACGGAAAGACATTATTTATATTCAACGATTAAGACCAGCACAAAGCACGGCAAATCCTGCCGTGCTTTTTGTTTGTCCAAAGACCAGCACGGCAAATCGTGCCGTGCAATTTTCCAGCACGTTTGTGCATAGTGACCGAAATTCCACTAAAAACGTGATTACTTTCCAAATGTTAAGTAAAACTTAACAGCGTACCCGCCCGCACTTTGTGCGCCGCTGGGGACCCTGCGCCCATTTGACGGCAAGCCGCCCGGTCCGAAAGACCGGTCCGGGGAGCCACGACGGCGGGAGCCGGGGAGCCGGGAGGCAATCACCTTTCCTTTGTGAGGGAGCTTACTGTAAAACCGCCCCGCCCTCCGTGGGTGAACACGGGAGGCGGGAGCTCGCGGCGATACGGACGAGAGCGCACGGCTGGGGAGCCGGTAGGTGAGTACGCTCTCGTGGTATCTCTACGAACGGAGGCAGAGTATGAAAGAACATTCAATTATCCGCATGTGGCGGGAGTACAAGGCACGCAGGGAGATACGCAGACTCAAGCGCCTGCACGCTCTCGTGCTGGAGCGTATGCACCAGCTGGGAGCCGCGTACATGCAGTACGTGGACACGCTGGACGGAGCCCAGCTGGTGAACTTCTATGACAAGCAGGGGAGCCTGCTGGAGTCGGTGGAGGAGGCACAGCTGTGGCACATGTTATGAGACGGAGCTCGGAGAGCTGGACGCTCTACGGGGTGACGAGGGACGGGAGCCTCTTCACCGAAGAAGTCGAGACCGCTCCCCTGCTGGGGGAGACGGAGCTGGCCCGCCGCTTGTTCGGAGCGGACGGAGCCGCGCCTCTTGTGCGGGACCCGCGCTGGGGAGAGGGAGCCCTGCTGGAGAAAGCAATCTCGGAGCAGCGCTGCTTCGTGTATATGTGACTTCTACATATGTACCTTATGGGTACATATGTAGAAGTGGGGAGCCGTTGGAGCCGCGCTCCCCTTCGACTTCTATACTCTACTCAATGAGTAGAGTATAGAAGTGGAGCCGTATGGCTTCGTCAATTCATCTTCGGAGGTGCAGAAAATGGCACAGAAGAACAACAACAGGCCCGTCTACGCAATCAATGTAAACGAGGCACCGAATGAGGAAGCACGTCCGCGCGTACGCATGAACGTGTCGCAGAACAGCAAGGGCTACATGCAGCTGGAGATTACGGCTGAGAGCTCGTCACCCGAAGAGTCCCGCAAGATGCTCGAGGAAGGCCTCAAGCAGATGAGGGAGACCGTCAAGGCGCTCGGCTACATGGTGGCCGACGAACAGTAAGGAGGCTGGCATGGGATACAGATTCAAGGACACCCTGCGCAGGGGGGAGCTGCGCGCGCAGAAGAGGAGCTCGGGCATCAGAGTGGTGCCCGAGGAGCTTGTGAGAGCCCTCGCGGAGAATTGCTTCGGAGTGAGTCTCACGGACGCGCAGGTGCTCTGCGCGCAGAGTCGCGGAGGTGATGTCGGTGCCGTCAAGTATGCCCTCGACACCGTCTAGGAGACGGCGCATCATGTTGCGTGGAAAAAAGATGTCCTGCGCAGGGACTGTCTGCGCCTACGGCCTGCGGCCGGTACTGCGCCTGCAGCCGAGAGCCACGGGAGGAGCCTATGGCAAAGTATCTGATAATCGGTGACGGGGTGAACATCCCTGCCAACAAGGACAAGGTGGAGCCGCTGCTCAAGCGCGCAGGCTACAACACCGAGGAGGACTTCGACTCCTTGGTGGAGTCGGTGATTGAGGACGGGGTGCCCCTGCACGTAGACGGGGATGTATTCTATCTCGACCAGTGCCTCAAGTTCAGCAAGACGGAGGAGCGCGAGCGGCTGCGCCGCATGGCGCGGGAGGCGCGCAAGGAGTGGGAGAACGACCGCGCGGCCTATGCGAAGTTCGTGGAGATGTACCGCAGCGGGAGCCTGTCCGTCGTGTAATCAATAGTATATCGGGGCAAAAATCATATGCAGGAAATATTCACCGAACGCGCCCGAACCCCTATTGTGAAAATCTTGCGTTTCGGCAGTTTCACAGCATAAATATGCAAACACCGAGGCACGGATGAATGGAGCCTGCATGCCCGATTATGTACAGAAATTGCCCAAAAGAGGCAGAAAGGAGGCAAAATGCCCGAACCTTTGCTCGCAGCAGGGACAAAATGCGCCCTGAAGGCCCTCGGAATCGTTGTTCCCGAGGGGGAGAAAGTACACTCCTGCCGCAGAATCACGGAAGCGGACGGGGAGGCCACCTGCATGGAGACCGACAATTATGTCTATGTGGTGTCCGAAGATTGCTCAACCGCCATCGTCCAGCGGAAAAATGCGCGGGAGAAACGTGGTGATGGAGCCACATATCTAAGTTAGTAAGCAATCCTTACTAACCTCGCTAACTCTATACGTGGAAAGGAGTTAGAGAGGGCGCGAGGGGGGCGCCCAGCCCCCCGAAAATCCCCCTCAAACCCCACTCTACTATTAGAAACCGACCCCTTTTCGGGTCATTATGACACACCACTGTGTCATCATGGGTCACTGTGTCATATCGGCGCAGGAGCCCGTACAACGTATCGTGCCCTTATGTGTGTGCATGCGTGCGCGCGTATATGGGAGTCGAATCTTTGACATGGAGACATCCCGCAACAAGAGGAAATGATTTAAGACGGGCAGGTCTCCGAGAGCCCCGTTAAGGAGGGGGCAACAGAATGCATAACTACAGAATCGGACAGACAGTTATCGCAAACGGCAACGAGGACGCATGGAGAGATGACGTGCGTGGAATTTCAGTCACTAGGATGAACCGCTTCGCAGGCAGAGTCCTTGAGCAGACCGTGGATGCGGACGGGAATTGCACATACACCCTGATTGGCGTATGCGCTCGCAGGCGCTCGGATGCAGGCAGGGTCTTCGAGGGAGTGCCCGAGAAGTGCGTGAGCGCATACGAGTATCACGACGGAGACAGAGTGGAGGTCTCCGTGGGAGCCGAGCAGGTGAGCGCCACAATCGAGAGCGTGCCCCGCTGGTGGTGGGACTCAGACGCGGAGTACACAGTCAGGCTCGTGTCGGAGGACGCGGACAGGCTCACGGGAGGGGAGCGACTCATCCGCAGGAGGCACGACTCGGTGCGCCTCGCTCCGTTCGGCTCGGTCTCGCTGGGGTATGAGTACGGAGTGGAGGAGCTCGAGGGCTTCCACCTGTGGGATAGAGTCTGCGTGTCCCGTGAGGGGTACAAGACCAACGGATACATCATGGCCATGAGGCCTGACTCCTACGCACCCGTGAGAGTGCTGACCGACGACGAGGTCGGGCGCCCGTTCTGCTCGGACCAGAGCGACGGAGTCGCGGGCAGGTACGTGGTCAAGGCGCGCATCTCGGAGCTCACCAAGCTCGAGGAGGACGTGCCCCTCGAGAGCAAGTACTTCAAGGTCGGAGAGAGGCTGATTGCCTATCATCGCTCCAGCAACGCGTGGTGCGGAGCGGACTCCTATCACGAGTTCAAGGGAGACGTCACCGAGCTTCTGCCGGGAGGACTGGTCAGGGCCGTGTGCACGAGCAACAGAGACAGCCACTACGTGGGGCGCGAGTTCGTGCTGAACGGAAGCAACTACGCCAAGCTGAGGGCTCTCGGCGAGGAGCGCGACCGCATCGTCTGCATGAACTGCGGGGAGCCGTTCGACATCAATCTGATTGACCCCGATGACCCGACGGAGCTCGACAGTTCTAGAGAGAACGACGACTACTACGTCATCGACGGAGAGTACATCTGCAGCACCTGCGTGGAGAACGAGTACGAGAAGTGCTACTACTGCGGCGAGTGGTTCTACAAGGACGAGATGAGCTGGAGCGAGTACCTCGGCTCCTATGTCTGTGAGAGCTGCCGTGACGACAACCTCTACTGGTGCGACCGCTGTGAGGACTACACACCGAACACCTGCGAGGTCATAGTCAGCGAGGACGGAGACACGCAGAGCTGGTGCGATGATTGCGCAGGAAACTACGCCACATGGTGTGACAACTGCGAGACGTACTACTCTGACGACTTCGACTCCTGCCCCAACTGCGGAGCTGTCGACGATGATGCCTGTGACTCCGTGCCTGCGAGAGGCAATAGAGGCATCAACAACTACAGCTTCAAGCCCCATCCCTGCTTCCAGTTCATCGAAGGAGAGGACACCGACCGCGACAACGTCCTGTTCTATGGAGTCGAGGACGAGACCGACAGCGACGGAGGCGGATGCCCGAACGATTATGCGAGAGCGCTCTATGACATGGAGCTCCCGCTCTACTGCAAGCACGACGGCTCGCTCGACGACGGAGTAGAGGTGGTCACACATCCGTGCACGCTGAGGTATCATCTCGAGTCGGAGCTGTGGGACAAGGTCTGCAAGACAGGACTGGACCACGGCATGCGGAGCCATGACACCACCACATGCGGACTCCACGTCCACATCTCACGCAAGCCCTTTATCACAAAGGGAATAAAGGACTACGAGGAGAGGCTCATGTTCGCATACGACCACTACATAACGCAGTGGAAGAAGATTGCAAGAAGATTCGACACGGAGAGGTGGGCGGCGTTCCTCTCGGAGAAGTGCGGAAGCCCGACCAAGGACATCGACGACGTCAAGAAGAAGAAGACGTCTTATGACCGTTATCAGGCGGTCAACCTCGCCAACTCGGCGACCATAGAGATAAGGATTTTCCGTGGCTCGCTCAAGCCGGAGACCGTCAAGGCCACCCTGTGGCTCGTAGATGCCGTCAGCCGCTTCGTCCTTGCCGACAAGGACGTGATGAAGTGCTCGTTCAAGGAGCTCATCGACTACGACAATGCCCCGGCCTTCGTAAGGGAGTATCTCGAAGCCCGCAAGGTGTGGGTAGACTAAGGTAAGGAGGTACTGACAGATGTGTATTATAGCTTTACAGACAAAGGGCGCACACCTCGCTGACGACACTATCCGCACCATGTTCTCAGGGAATCCTGACGGAGCGGGCATCATGTATGCAATGGACGGAAGAGTCCACTGGGAGAAGGGGTTCTTCAAGGTAGAGGACCTGCTTGCCGCATGGCACAAGCTGCCTGCAGGCATCGTGGCGGCGATGCATTGCCGCATCAAGACCCATGGAGCGGTAAATGCGAAGCTCTGCCATCCGTTCCCGCTGGCACCGAACAAGTCGCTGTACAAGTCCAGCGGAGACAGCGCGTGCATGCTGATGCACAACGGAATCATGTCCTTCGTGGAGAAGGATTCGCATTATGACAAGAACAAGGACAGCGACAGTTCCGCTTATGCGAAGATGCTGTTCGACAGGTTCGGGAGCGCAAGGTTGCCGAATGCATACGAGCTGGAGGAAATCCGTGATGAGACAGAAGACAGCAACAGGATTCTGCTCATGAATGGAGACGGAAGCTACGTGACAAGCGGCGAATGGGAGTACAAGGACGGCATTCTCTACAGCAACAGCCACTGGAAGGATTGGTGGGGAAGCGGCTGGAGGAACGGCAGCTGGTACTCAAAGTACTACGGAAGCCGTGAGACTGAAAAGGAGGGAGACAGTTACACTCACGGGAAAATCCTCGGCGGCTGGGACGACGATGACGACGACTACTACGACACCTACGGCAGCAGGTACGGGAGTTATTGGAGCAAAGGCAGCGAGGAAAAAGGGAAAAAAGGAGCGGTCGTTCAGTGCAACAAGACAGCGTCGGTGCTCAGTGAGGACGAGAAGGAGTTTCAGGCGCTGACCGAGATGCGCGACCACATCGCAGACCATGAGGGAATGTGCAGGTGTGACCTGTGGGGAGAGGTGTACGACGAGTACGGAAACCTCATAGATATGGTAGACGACAGTTATCTCTACACGGATGACGGAGAGTCGGTATACCGTTTCGATGAGAATGACGTGCTGGTGTACGACCCCGACCTCATCATCATGGGCGACAAGGACTGGTACGACGATGACGACGTCGAAGGAGCTGAAGATGCCAAAGTCAGTAAAAGAGGAAATTCGTGATATCATAAAGGATTACATTCAGGAAAACGAAGAAGACTTCATCGGGAAGTCGTTTGAAGATATCTGTTGGGATGTCTCGATATGGTTCGACCGCATCTGTGAAGACGCGGTCGGAGAGGGTGTGGAGCTCGCCATGAAAGACTTCCCGTCTGAGCCTGACCCTTATGATGAGGTTAAGGAGCGGCTGCTTCTTGCGAAGGATGGAATCATAGTATGAGACGGCACCCCATGTCGAAACGGTCCGTCGGACCGGGCATGGGGGCTGACAAATAAGACGGGCAGAGCCCGCAAGGAGAAAACATGTCAGTAATTTGTGACACAACCAAAATCAAAGCGTATATCGACAAGTCGATGGGAACATGGAATGTCTTGATTAGGAGACTCAAGAACAGGAACGGAAAGAGTGTGAAATTCAGCATTTCACGTGACCTCTCACTGACTGAGGAAGAAGTCTGCACGATGTTCTTCGAGAGGTTGGAGAGGGGCGAGTTCAAGCAGAAGAGCACCACGGGTGGAGGAGTGCTGAGACAGCATGATGATGGCTCCTACTATCTCGAGTACCCGAAGGCAGCCTTGGGAGCCTCAGAGAAAAAGGTCTCAGAGAGTCCTGTCAAGCAGGTGACCCCGATAGTGGGAAACAAAAACCCTGTGCTCTTCGACACTCATGACCCCGCAGTAAGAGCCCTTGTGGGAAAACCCGTCACCGGCAGCACGACATACGTGTTCGCGGAAGGGACTACTTTCAACGGAACCCTTGAGAGCGTGAGCGGTACATTCCATGTCAGGACTACATATGGCATGATGGAATGCCCGTTTATCAGGGAGCGCAAGCCGGAGCCGCTTGACCTCAGTAATCCTGCGGTACGCCGCTCATTGCTCGGCAAGATAATAATCTGCAAGGACAATACCTGCGAAATCATGCTCAATGTTGCTACGAAGAAAGACGGAACATGGAGGATGAATGGACTCAGCACATATCTTCTCATGAACGATTACACGTTCGAGGACGGCACTCCCCTCACGGCCGCTACGTGAGGGGCCGTGCAAGGAGGCCGTGATGGCAGAGTACAATGAGGCTTTTAAGAAGATAGATGACTGGTGCAGGGAGAACATCCAGCACGAGGTCATTGTCCAGTTTATGGACGGCAATGTGTGGAAGACACTCGGTCTCTCCAACCGTATCCTCGGGCTGAAGGCGAACAAGGACGGAGCCATGCTGCTCAACGGCTATGTGAACATGGTCAGAGGGGGCACCGTATACTGGACGGAAGGGCTCCGTCCCACGAACGACTGTGTGGTGGAGTGGGACGGAGAAGTGAGCAGGGAGATGAACGGAATTTGGAGCGCCCCGATTCGTCCGAATC
>Ga0310695_10009308_pt1 | contig 14804 bp, 10 predicted proteins | sample RumenRJG_04DNA_FD_203882 | JGI IMG/M metagenome (GOLD analysis project Ga0310695, IMG submission 203882) | Bovine rumen microbial communities from Lethbridge, Alberta, Canada - RJG_04 (v2) (version 2) | ecosystem: Host-associated > Mammals > Digestive system > Stomach > Rumen | place: Canada... | reverse complement strand
AAGAAGCACACGTAGGAGGCGACGCTTCCTAGCGTCGCAACAGCACACAAGAGGCACACGTGGCAGGTGTCACGCTGGGAAGCGTGACCTCCTACATTAGCGCAATGGGTAGGAGGCGACACCATTCTTTGCAAGCAAAGCGTCCCAAGGGCCGAGCGCCCGAGCTATGCTCGCCTACCCATAGCCTTTCTCTGCGTCGCAACAGCGCATAAGAAGCAACGAATGGTGGGGGTTCTGGTGAGGTCTCTGGTGAGGTGTTTCGCGAACACCTCACCATCGGGAAGGCCGATAAACAGGGCGATTCGGTGCATTTTGGTGAGGTGTTGCCCCATTTTCGGCAAGACTTTTTCTGTGCGCACAGAACTTCTACCAGGGATAGTCTGCACACGTGTCGCAGATGTCTTCTGAGCTCGTCACAGATGTCTTCTGAGCAGGTCAGAGATGGTTTCTGAGCAGGTCAGAGATGTCTTCTGATCTTGTCAAAGACCATCTCTGACGATGTCATTAACCATCTCTATCCTTGCGGTGATGGTCGAATTTGCGGAGAAAGAGATTGAAGGCTTCCAGGCCGAGCAGGACGAGAGCCGTAGCGGCTGCAGCGAGGACGTACATCCCACCGCCACAGGCCAGACCGATGGCAGCCGTCACCCATACACCAGCGGCCGTTGTCAGTCCGCGAACGGCATTCTTCTGGAAGATGATGGTTCCGGCACCGATGAAACCGATGCCCGACACCACCTGTGCCGCCACGCGCGATACGTCAAGGCGATGGTCGGGCGCGTCAGTGGCACCAGCGAAGCCGTAGGCCGACACAATCATAAAGAGTGCCGAGCCCAGGGCTACGAGGAAGTGTGTGCGGAACCCTGCAGCCTTGTCGCGGTATTCGCGCTCCAGTCCGATGGCACCGCCAAGGATGGCCGCGATGAATATTCTGAGTATAAATTCTAATTCCATAGGAGTTCAGAAGTTCAGAAATTCAGGAGTTCAGGAGGCGTTTGCGTGTGGCTTCGAAGTCGGCCATCAGCTCTTCTATAATCTGCGCCACCGGTTTAATGGCCTTGATAGATGAGACAGCCTGGCCGATTTCCAACTCGCCATTCTCGATGTCGCCCTCGAAGATGCCGCGACGGGTGGCACCGAAGCCGATCATCTCGCGCAGTTCGTCGGCTGTCGCCCCACCCTCCTCGGCGGTGTTCATCCTGTCGAAGAAGGCATTCTTGATAAGACGGGTGGGCGAAAGTCGTTTCAGGGCAAGCATCGTGTCGCCTTCGTTGAGACTGATGCACAGCTGCTTGAAGGCATCTGAGGCAGAGCTCTCCTCAGAAAGAGCAAACAGCGTGCCAATCTGCACACCCTCTGCACCGAGAGCCATCGCAGCCATCATGGCCTGGCCCGAAGCAATACCACCTGCAGCGATGAGGGGCAGCGTGGTGGCTTTGCGGGCTTCCGGAACGAGCACCATCGTCGTGGTCTCCTCCTTGCCGTTGTGGCCGCCAGCCTCGAAGCCTTCTGCCACGACGGCATCGACACCGGCCTCCTCGCACTTACGGGCAAACTTGCTGCTGCTCACGACGTGGGCCACCTTGATGCCGGCCTCGTGGAAACGGGCGGTGTACTTCTTCGGTGAGCCAGCGGAGGTGAACACAACGGGCACCTGTTCCTCGATGACGAGGTTGGCAAAGTCTTCTGCGGCGGGGTTCATCAGCGGGATGTTGACGCCCCAGGGCTTGTCGGTGGCTTCCTTCATCTTGTGGATATGCTCGCGGAGCAGGTCGGGCGGCAGACTGCCAGCACCGAGCAGACCGAGGCCGCCAGCATTGCTGACAGCCGAGGCCAGTCGCCACGACGAACACCATACCATGCCGCCGGCTATGATGGGATACTTGATTCCGAACAACTGTGTGATTCTGTTTTCTTTCATACTGTTTTCCTTTGTTGATGATGTTATTTTGTGCAAATATACGAAGAATAGTTGTATGCCACAAGCTTTTACGAAACATTAACGTGTGTTTTACGTCGTTCTTTGGCCGTTATAACGAAAAATTACTACCTTTGCAGCCATCATTGTAATTATGAATTATGAAAAAAGTATGTATATTCTGTTCGGCCAACAAGGAGATAGACCCCGACTTCTTTGAGACGACGCGTCAGCTGGGCCGATGGCTGGCCGAAGAAGGTCACAGCGTAGTGTATGGCGGCGTGAACATGGGACTGATGGAATGTATTGCCGAGGCAGCGCACAACGCCGGAGGGCAGACCGTCGGTGTCGTTCCGCGCATCATCGAGGAAAGGGGCGCGCAGAGCCATTATGTAGATGTGTGCATCCACTGCGACGACCTCAACGACCGCAAGGCGCTGATGCTGCAGAAGAGCGACGTCTTCATCGCCCTGCCCGGTGGTATCGGCACACTCGACGAGGTGTTCACCGTGGCAGCAGCCTCAACCATTGGCTACCATCAGAAGCCTATCATCCTCTACAACATGAAGGGATTCTGGGATTCGCTCATCGGGATGCTCGACGACCTCGAGGCTCGCGGCGTCATCCGCAGCCAGTGGCGCAACTACATCAAGGTAGCCTCCAGTCTTGACGAGCTGAAGGCCCTCGTGTAGCATTTCCGTCCATAAGAAAGCTCGTAAACATGCTTTTCAACCAAAGATTACACTTTTTGTGTAATCCCCATAGGGAGCATATCTATAATTTGAACGCAAAGACGCAAAGACGCAGAGATTGATCCTATCGATGGACATACAGTGTTTTATTAACTCTGAGTCTCCGCGTCTTCGCGTTCAAAAGAAATAAATAGATAATGCCTTTACTCTTCAAAATAAAGAATCTACTTAGCAACTACCTTGCGGATATCGCAATGCTCAATGCTCAGCAGCTCAGCAGCTTAGCGGCCATATCGCGGCCGAGGGCTTCGCAGGCAGCGAAGGTTTCGGGGGTGAGGGCCTGCTTGATCTCTACGGGTGTGCCGACAGCCTCGAAGTGGAGGTGCTCGTCGTTCCACTTCTGGATTTCGCCGACGGCCTTCGAAGCCCAACCGAAGGAGCCGAACCATCCGAGCAGGTGGTTCTTGATGTCCTTGCCGGCCAGTTCGGAGAGCAGCACGTCCATCTCGTGGTAGAGACCCGTGTTGTAGGTGGGAGCACCGACGATGAGACCGCGATAGCGGAACACGTCGCGGATGATGTATGAGTGGTGCGTCTTCGAGACATTGTACATCACGATGTTCTTCACTCCGGCTTGCGAGGCAGCGCGGGCAATGACCTCAGCGGCGCGCTCGGTGTTGCCATACATCGTGCCGTAGCAGATGACGAGTCCCGGCTCTGTCTCGTAGCGGCTCAGCTGGTCGTAGAGGCCGACAACCTTGTCGATGTACTGATGCCAAACGGGTCCGTGGGTAGAGCAGATATAGTCGAGCTTCACTCCAGCGAGTTTCTTCAAGGCGTTCTGCACCGGCGTGCCGTATTTGCCCACGATGTTGGAGTAGTAGCGCACCATCTCCAGCCAGTAGTCGTCGCAGTTCATCTGCTCGTCTACCACACCGCCGTTCAGGGCGCCGAAGCAGCCGAAGGCGTCCATGGAGAAGAGGACCGAAGCCCCCCCTACGGCCCCCGAGGGGGCTTCATTTGTATCATGTGCCGAGGCATTTGTAGCCCCCTCGGGGGCAGAATGGGGGGCTGCCAGCGTCATCATCGTCTCTGGCCAGTGAACCATTGGCGTCAAGACGAAGTTCAAGGTATAGTCGCCCAGCTCCAGTGTGTCGCCGTTCTTCACCTCGATGGTATCCGCCTCCGAGCCCAGTCCGTAGAAACCGCTCATCATGCCGAACGTCTTCTTATTGCCGACGATTTTCACCTTCGGGTAGTATTTCTTGATGAGTGCCAGCGACCCGCTGTGGTCGGGCTCCATGTGGTTCACCACGACATAGTCGATGGGACGCTCACCGATCACCTCCTGGATGTTCTTCAGGAAGGGGATGAAGAAGTCCACCTCGACGGTGTCCATGAGGCACACTTTGTCTGATACGATGAGATAGGAATTGTAGCTCACTCCGTTGGGCAGCGGCCACAAGCCCTCGAAGAGGTTCTTGTTGCGGTCGTTGACGCCCACGTAATAGATTTTGTTTGTTATTTCTGTCATAATTATGATGTTTGAATTAGTGATTTTCCGAACTCCGGGCTGATGCTGTTGTTGATGCTCTGGCAGCAGTTGGCCGAGAACACCTGTGCCCAATGGATGATCTGGTCCCACTGTTCCTCGGAGAGTCCATTTAAGATATGTTCGCGCGTGATGCCGTGGCGCATCATCCCGAAGACCAGTCCGGCATTGAAGTTGTCGCCCGCGCCGATGGTGCTCACTGTCGGTGTGTCTACCACGGGATAGTCTTTACGGATGCCCTCGGCTATCAGGGCTACCGGCTCAGCGCCCCGCGTGTAGATAAACTTGCGGCAGTAGAACGATATCTCGGCGTTGTACACCCGTTCGGCGTCGTCTTTGTTGAACAGCACGGAGAAGTCTTCGCGCGAGCCTCTGACAATGTCGGCCATCTCGAGATTTTCCAGCAGGTTGGGCGTTATCTTCATCACCTCGCCCTGATGGGCGGCGCGGAAGTTGACATCGTAGTAGAGGATGGCTCCCCGCTGGCGGGCATACTCTAAGAAGCCTGCCACCTGCGGACGGATAACGGGATTGACGGCGTAGAACGAGCCGAACATCACGATGTCGTCGGCCTGCACGTCTGGGTAGGCGAAGTCGAGCTGGTCGTGCGGGTGGTCTTTGTAGAAGAGGTACTCAGCGTCGTTGTTGTCGTTGAGGAACGCCAGCGACACCGGTGACTTCGAGTCGGGGAAGACGTTGATGTTGTCGGCATTGACCCCGTTGTCGCGGGCAAACTGTATGATGTGCTGCCCCACGCGGTCGTTGCCCGTCTCGCTGATGAAGAGTGCCGGGATGCCCGCCCTGCCGAGCGAGATGATGCCATTGAACACGCTACCGCCAGGCACGGCCCCGATGGGCTGTCCTTGCTTGAAGATGATGTCGAGAACGGTCTCGCCGATGCCTATTACTTTTCTCATGAATTATCAATTATCAATTATCAATTATCAATTCTCTATCACCTTCTGAGGGCCAGGTTGTAGTTGTAGTATTTCTTGTTGCACGTGATGTCGGCCAGCACGCGGATGAAGGGCGGGAAGCGCACGTCCTCGTCTTCGGTGATGCCCTTCGTCTCGAGGATGGTGAGCGGTTCGGGCAGGTTGAGGTAGGTGTCGAGCTCGAAGTATTGCCCTTTCCAGATGAAGCTCTTGCGGTTCTTGCGGATGGTCTGCCGGTAGGGGTCAGCCTGCTGCATGAGCGACTCGTAGAGCGCGTTGGGCACCTGTCGCTCGGTGATGATCTCCTCGTGGCCCGACACGCGCTTCTTCGTGGTATGCACGTTGACCACCTTGCCCGACCAGTCGCGTCGGCGCAGCCTTACTTCTACGCCTGGGTCGGCAACGAGATAAGTCTGCGTGATGTCGCTCTCGATGCAATCGGGCATCTCACCCTCCACCTCGACGATGTATTTGCGCTCCTCCTCGATGGGCTGCGGCAGTCCGAGCACGTTGGTTATCTCCTTGATGACACGTCGTATCTTCGCCTCGAAGTCCTCGTGGTTGTTGATGACGCGCAGATGGCCATGCCCCGTCCAGGCCTCGATGACCTTCTTGTCCAACAGGCGGGCAATGCGCAGTCCCTCCTCGCTGGCCGGCTCGTTGCGACTGGCGTTGTTGCTCGTGGTATAGAACTGCTCCGCTCCGTCGGCGGCACTCACCAGATGGAGCACGGCGTCGTAGCGTTCGTCGCGCAGGTGCTGCGTGGTAGTACCCACGTCGCGGGTGATTCGCTCCCACATCTCCGGCTGCATATAGGCCGAGATGTCCATCGCCCCACGGTCGCAGACGATGACGGCGGGCTCGTTGCAAGCCTCGGCCATGCGCAAGAACTTATCCTCCAGGGCCAGCTGAATCTCGAGAGTGGCCTTCTCGCCCTCGTAGAAGAAGTCGGGGTTCTGTGTCAGGTAGTTCATGCCAGCCTGTGTGAACATGGTTGGCACTTCGGGCAGGGTGAACACTTTGAATCCAAGGTTTGAGAAGTGTTCGATAACGCGTACTAAGGCCGTTGTCTTTCCGGCACAGGGTCCTCCGGTGAGGACGATTCGTTTGATGTTGTTCATGATGGATGGTAATATTGCATGATGATCGATGGCAGGCAGAAGAGCCAATTGCCGCAAGCGACGTTGCCTTCGAGGAGTTTAGCAGGTCAGAATTTCTTACCAGAGAGGATGCTGACGGTGGTGAGCCAGATGATCTTCAGGTCGAGCCAAAGCGAGCGGTGGGCCACGTAGTCGAGGTCCATCTCCAGTCGGCGCAGCATTTTCTCGATGGTGTCGGTATAGCCATTGTAGAGTGTTGCCATAGAGAAGATGCCCGGCCGAACGGCATAGAGCTCGGTGTAGCGCGGGTCGTGCTGCATAATCTGGTCGATGAAGAATTTCCGTTCGGGTCGTGGTCCGACAAACGACATGTCGCCGATGAAGATGTTCCACAACTGCGGGAACTCATCGAGGTGATGGTCGCGTAGGAAACGTCCTACGCGCGTCAGCCGGTCGTCGTTCTGTTCGCAGAGGTGCGGGTTGTCGTCGTGTTCGGCATGTGGCACCATCGAGCGAAACTTATAGAGCATGAAGGGCCGTCCTTTATAGCCAATGCGCTCTTGGCTGTAGATGGCCGGTCCGCCGTCTTCGAGGCGCACACAAAGATAGATGATTGCCACGGGAATGGCAAACACCAACATGGAGAGTGCTGACAGCACGATGTCGAACAGTCTTTTTAAATCCATAAGCTGAACGTTCAGCAGACACTTCTTCTGGTTGTGCCTACATATATATAACCGAAGAAAGAGCGATTTATTTTATCAACAGTGTTAAAAAATTAAAAAGGAGGGCAATATTGTGCCCTCCTTCTTTTGGGGTGCGGGGGTGCGGGGGTGCGAAGGTGCGAGATTACCGTCATGCGCTTTTATTACTATTGGCTTTCCCTGTAGGCGCCGACCATTGGTTCTCGTACCCCCGTACCCTCGTACCTTCTCACCTCTCTCACCTCTCACTTTTTTTCACTTGGCCACAACCTTGCGTGTGCCTACAACATAGATGCCGCGTGAGGGCTTTCCGTTGATGCGGCGGCCCTGCAGATCAAAGACGGTATCTCGCACCTCGCGACCCGTACCTCGCATCTCAATGTTGGTGGGTGTTGAGGCGCCCATGACGAACCAGGTGTCGCCCTGCACATATTCGTCGCCCTGCATGATGAAGCCGTTGTCGGGATTGTAGTAGGCACCCTCGGGACTCAGGATGCCGATGCCGGCACCTGCCATCAGGTCGTCGCTGACATAGAGCGGGCCTAAGAGTCCGCGAGCCTGTAGCTCACCGCTTTCGACAACCAGACATCCCTCGATGTAGAGCGCCAGACTGTTGTCGGCATCAGCCTTCAGCGTCGGTCCGTCGATGGTGAGCGTCATCGGCCAGCCCACCGCGTCTTTGCCACCAAACATGCTGATGGCATTGCCTAAGAAATTGTCCATCTCATATTCCATGCTGTTCTTCAGCGTGAGCGTGCCGTTGCCCGTCAGGCTGACATTGTTGCTATTGAGCATCAGGCAGCTGCCGCCATACCTGTTCTCGATGCGGTTGTCGCCCTTGATATTGATGGTGATATGCTCGTAGCCCGGGAAGTCGATGGCATCGTACACCTCGATGAAGCCGCCCCCTTCAAACTCGGAGGTGGCATTGACATTGTCGAGCGTCAGCGTGTGCGACTCGTCGTCGAAGCTGATGCGGCCCGTCATGCCATAGTTGTTGGCGAGGAAGCTGTTCAGCTCGTCCCAGTCTGTTTCATCCGTTATCTGCTGGTAGGCGATGCCAATGGGCAGGATGCGGCTGGGCTTCTTGGCGATGACGATCCATTCGTTGGTAATCGGCAGGTCGTCGGCACCAACAATCATGTTGTTTTTGATGACGGCATTGTCCGGTGAGACAATCGTATAGTTGTCGGGAATGATGAAGCAACCCTCCTTGTCGGGGTTGAGCATTACCGGTGCCGACTCACTGAACAGCTTCAGCTGGTTGCTGTTGTCGTCGTTGGCACAGAACTCGAACACACCCGTGTCGTCACCTTCCAATGCTGACATGATGCCCACCAGGTCGGCCTCCACTGTGAGGTCCACATCCTGACAAGTCACCTTGCAGCCGTTGTGGATATAGATTGCACCCATCGTAGCGTTAAGGGAAAGGCCTCCTAACATCCCCGAGGGCGAGGAAAGGGTGACATTCGACTGAGCTTCGAGACATTGCGAAACGCCGCTGACGGAGTTGTTGCCAGAAACGACGATTTCAAGGTCGGAGCCCTCTGCCGACTTGAGGAACGTCCTGTAGGCATTCTCCACGTTGTATTCCATCTGGAAGTTGTCCATATAGAGTTTGCCGTCCTGATAGAACATGCTTCCTGAAATGTTGATCTTGTCTTCGTAGTAGCGGTTGGCTTGCTGGATAAAGCTGACAAGGTCGTCACCTTGATTGACAGAAGGCGTGTCTCCGAGCAGGGAGAAGGGCAACAGCTCGCGTTGCTCGATGACAATCCATTGGTCAGTGACAAAGGCGCCACCGATGACGATGCCGTGGGTATTTGTATTGTCGTCGATGAAATACGACGCGCCGTAGGGTTCCCATACCTTGATGCCTTCGCCCATCTGAAATTGCTGCATGCTCATCTTTCCGAAGCAGCGGAGCGATCCGCTCTGTACAGCCACCTTGGCCGTTCCATCGATGTTGTCGGCGAAGATGGCCACGTCGGTCGACTCTATCTCCACGTCGGGGCCGTCGATGCTCATCAGCTCTAACACACGGGCTCCCTGACTGCCAGCCTTGATCTTCAGCGAGCCGTCGCCAACGAACTGTATGCCACCTCCGGTATCGAAGATCATGTTGTCATTGCCGCGCAGTTCGCACTCACCCTGTATCTCCACCTTCAGCCCCTGAACGCCCGTACGTGGCTGGTTGAAGATACCGTTCATGATGCCCGGCCGGTCGGCGGGAATGGTCATGCGGAAGTCTTTCAGCGTCAGCATGGTGGTTGCCTCGTCGTAGTGAATCTCGGGGATGCCCTCAAAGAAGTCTACCATCAGACCCTCGTCGAGCTCGGCCAGATCTTCCAGCAGCTTGTCCGCTGCCTCCTCGTCGGTGCCGGTGAGCCAGATGCCGGCGATGGAGATGTTGATGTCAGAGCAGAGGATGTTCTCGCTCTTCACCCATTGCGTCCAGGGATCGATGTCGTAGTTGGCGGGAAACGGCACATAGAGTTTCCTGTCGGGTACTATCCACTCGCCCGTAGAGTCCCATACCCGCTGAGCGAAGGAATTGGCACCTACTGTGGGCGGTGTAGCCCTGTTGATGTAGATATACTTCAGCTTGTCACAATAGGCGAACGAGGTCAGGCCTATTTCCTCGATGGTAGAGGGCAGCGAGACGTAGGTGAGGTTGTCGCATCCGTGTACAGCGGGATTCTCGACGACACGCACCCCTTCGGGAAACTGTACTGAGGTAAGCCAAGGAATCTTGTAGAGGGCAAAGCTATGTGCGCCCACCACTTTGTAGCCGCCCACCTCGGTGGGCACCACCAGGTGGCAGCTCTCGTTGGCCTCGAGCTGGCCGTCTTTGTCGTTCAGTGACTTGGTATACACTCCCGTGTTTCCGTCGAAAGCACCGTAGAGCATACACTCCTTGGGCGACTCGCTCGTTACGATACACTTCAGCAGGCCGTCCCACTGGTAGGTTTTCCACTGTGTACACTCTTTCGGCGTTTCGCCATTCGTGCCGATGGACAGCTTGTTCAGGCTGATGATGTCGCCCACGGCAGCTTGTGCGCTGGCTGCCACGATTAGCAGCAGGCTCAGCAAAAGGGTCTTTATTCTCATGTCTTTTCTTTTAGGAGTTCAGGAGTTCAGGAGTTCAGACATATCTTCATTCCACTGTTATTTGAGCACGACCTTGCGCGTACCTATGATATATATACCGCGTGAGGGTGTTCCGTTGATGCTGCGGCCCTGCAGGTCGTAGATGGCACCTCGAGATTCTTCATTCTTCATTCTTAATTCTTCATTTAATTCTTCATTTCCGATGCCGGTGGGCTGGCCGTCGGCAACAATCTCGACGGGATAGTAGTTCTCCAGGCGGCCGTTGTCGTCGTAGTTGCAGATGCCGCCGTAGGAGGCATCGAAGTAGTGGTTCATGTCGAAGAAGTGGCAGTCGTTGAGCTCGAAGTCGGAGAGATACTTCGTCACGTCTACCATCGGGTCAGCGTGCATGACGACGTTCGAGTTGTTCACCACCACCGAGCGCTCCTCACCGCCTTCGCTGCCATAGACAGCACCCAGGGCACCGTAGATGGTCAGCTTCGTGTTGTGGATGGTCAGCTTCGTGTAGTCTTCGTCGATGAGGATGCCCACGCTGCCAGCGGATGTCACCTGGAGCGAACCGCTGCCCGTGAAGGTGGCATCGCTGTAGAGCGTGACGCCCTCTTCGTAGGATACAAGCGAGTTGGCACCGACGAGCTTCACGATGAGTCCCGGCACACGGTTGTAGATGAGTCCGGGGTCGCTCTCCATCCTGACGTTGTCGAGAGTCAGGATTTTGCTTTCCGGATCGTAGGAGGCCGTTCCGCGCGAGAGTCCGCTGAAGGTGATGTCGTCCTTGTTGGCATCTGTCACCATCGTGCCCACGAAGAGGTCGTAGCCGTTGCTGGGCCGGATGGTGATGTAGCCCTCGGAGGGCTCGCCATGCCGGTCGACGACGCAGCCCAGCCAAGGCCAGAACTCAGCGAACAGCGGCTGCTCGAAGTGGCTGTTGTAGAGGTTCATCTGCGTCAGGTTGTTCACCGTCGCCACACCTGATGCCCCCGTGGGCCGCAGCATGAGCGACGAGTTGGTGATGTTGACGTAGGCTTCCATTTCGCCCGAGATGTCGCCGCCGCGACTGTCGATGTCGAGCGTGGCATCGACGATGTCGAGCTTGCCGCGCGAGATGAGGATGCCCCGCTCTTGCTCCGACTCTATCTTCAGCGAACCCGGACCGACGATGGTGTTGTCGTCGGTAAGGGACATGCCTGCCCCGAACGTGCGGATGGTGTTCGTTCCGTTGAGCTCGATGGTCAGTCCGTCGACGGCGATGTTCTCAATGCCATACGCATCGTTGCCCGTCGCATCGATGGTGGCATCGGTGAGCACAAGCTTGCGGTTGGCTATCTCGTAGTTGACGGTGCCTGCCGTGACACCTTTCTCAATGCCGAAAGTCTTGGTGCGCGGAATGACATATCCGGCGATGCGCAGTCCGCTGAGAGCCTTGGGCGTATAGGATTCCACGCCGGCAAAGAAGCGGTTGGTGTTGTTGGCAAGGTAGAGGTTGAGGATGTCGTCGGCTGTCATCCCCGTTGCCTCGTCCGGGATGTAGAGCAATGTTTTCTGGGCCGCGATGTTGTCGAAGGCTTTATCAGGAATAGGGGGAATATATCCCGTCCACTCTACATAGACCGACTTGAGGTCGTAGCAACTCCAGAAGGCATCAGCTTGGATTTCGCCCACCGTCATCGGGATGAACACCTCCGACAGCTGCGAGCCGTAAAAGGCGAACTCCATGATGACATCGGTGCGGTCGTCGATGTCGAAACGTCCTGTGCGTCCTTTTGGGAATGCCTGCAGGCAGCACAACGTGCCGAACTCCCCCTCTTCGTCGTGGTAAAGCACACCGTCGATGTCGTAATACTTGGGGTTGTCCGGATGGACGAAGATGTTCTGCAGATTACCACAGCCGGCGAAAGCACTTGAGAGTATATCTAATACAGTGGAAGGGATGGTCACTTCGGTAAGCGCCTTGCAGCCCTGGAAGGCAAGTATGCCTATGGTCAGCAGGCCTTCGTTGAGCCTGATATCTGCTATAGAGCTGCCAGAAAAGGCGAGATCCCCGATGTGTTTTACTGAAGAAGGCAGGTAGAACGCGTCATCTGTCACTCCGCCGGCGTAGGTGGTTGCCAGACTCGTGCAGTCCTGGAAAGCACCTACGTAGATATCCTCAAGGCCTTCGGGCAGGTTGACGGCTCTCAGTCGAGAACAATTGCTGAAGGCATCACTGCCGATTTTCTTCACACCTGCACTCATGTGGGGCACCTCTTCGAGGTATGGCAGATGGAAGAAGGCCGAGTCGCCGATTTCCACTACTGTGTACGTCTTGCCGTCGTGTTCCACCTCGTCGAGCATGGTTGCGTATGCTGCTGTCCTGTCAGTGAACGTGTTGTCCCGTCCCGGTGCTTTTACGAACTTGACGGTGCCGTCTTCCTCGCTGACGACACTGAATGTGCAGGGCACCCCATTGCCAAAGGCGTCAAGAACGCCAGTGGCTTCCCAGCGGTCGCCATCTTCGGCCTGGGCTGTCAGGGCAGCGATGCCCATCAGTAGTGTGACAAGAAGTCTGTTCAGGTTGGTGGTTTTCTTCTCTTTCTTCATAGCGTTATTCTTTTATTGATTGTTATTACTACTTTCGCTTTTGCCTTATTTTTCGTTTTCTTCCTCGCTTCCTTTTTCGCTGTTGCTTTCGCTTTCTTTCACGCTGACCAACCGGCGCAGCTTCTGCTCCACCATCTGGTCAATCTTACGTTCAAAGTCCTGACCGATGCGGTCCTCGATGTCGAGCAAACGGTTCATGTATTGCTCGGCATACGTCAATGCAGCGTCGTGGTTTGTTGGCATACAATGGATAACAATTGGTTTCGGCTGCAAAGGTACGACAAAAAGCCAAAACGGGCGTTATCATTTCGTGAAGTTCTGTTGTCATTTCGTGAAGAAATGCCCTGTACGCGGCGTTCTACGGGCAGCCACGGGCTTTTAGCAACGGACTAACACGGACTGACACGCTTTTCAGCAACGGACTAACACGGACTGACACGGTTTTCTGCAACGGACTAACACGGATTGACACGCTTTTCAGCAACGGGCTAACACGGACTGACACGGTTTTCTGCAACGGACTTACACGGATTATCACGGAATAATCATCAGCATGCATTTATCTCGGCATATAGCTTTATCCGTGACAGCCCGTTGCATTAAAATTATCCGTGAAAAACCCGTGACAGCCCGTTGCATTAAAAATATCCGTGAAAAACCCGTGACAGCCCGTTGCTATAAATTTTATCCGTGTCTGTCCGTGACAGCCCGTTGCCATAAACTTATCAGTGTCAGCCCGTGGTAGCCCGTGACAGCCCGATGCCATAAAACTTATCAGTGTCGGCCCGCTGTTGTACCACACTGTGGTAGCGTGACTACCGCAATGCGGTAGCATGGCTACCACAGTTTGGTACTGCGGCTACCACAATTCGGCACAGCAGTTGGTACTGTGCCTTCATGAATCAATGTTAGGAATGCTGCTTCTGCTCGCGGTATTCGGTGGGTGTACTGCCGATGGCCTTCTTGAAAGCTCGGGTGAAGTTGGGCGTGTCGTTGTAGGCGCAGAGCTGCGCTATCTCGCTGACCGAAAGCTCCAGATGGCGGGCCAGCAGATGGCAGGCACGCGTCATGCGAATGTTCTGGATAAAGGTCTGAGGCGTCTCGCCCGTCAGCGTCGTCATACGCAGGCGGAACTGGAAGGGACTCATACACAGCCTTTCGGCCACAGTAGCAGCATCCACCTGCCCGCGACTCATCAGCTCGTTGATGATGTTCACCGTCTGCTCGATGAAGCTGCGGTCGGCATCCGACAGCTGCGTCTCCGGCTGTGGAGCCGTCTTGGCCTCCTGCGTGGCCTTTAGGATGTCCTCGTAGTGGATGTTCAGCTCACGATATTTCTCGCGCAGCTGCTCGATATCGGTGCTCAGCTGTTCGTTGATGCGGCTCTGTTTACGGTTGCGACGGCGCATGACAATCCATACTGCTGCCGTCAAGGCTGCCAGCAGCAGGGCGATGACCACACCGATGACGATGGCGCGCTGGCGTGCCTGCCGTTCGGCATGATTCTCCACCTGCAGCCAGTCGTTGCCAAACTCGGCATTGTAGCGTGCCAAACTCTCGGCCGTCGTGACGCTGTAGATAGAGTCTTTCAGGTCGTTGAAACGGTCGAGCTCAGCCTTTGCCGCGTCGGGATCGGTCTTCCAGAGCGATTCGTAGAGCCCCCTACGCGCGTGTACCTCATTATATATATCGCCCATCTGCGAGAAAGACTCTGCTGCCTCGCGATAATAGCTGACAGCCTCAGCCTCGCGATGTTGCGAAAGCAAGGCCATACCCATCTTGTTCTGGCTGATGGCAAGCGACTGCCGGTCGCCAACCTTACGGAAGAAAGGAATCACTCGGCCAAGCACCTGCTCTGCCTGTCGATAGTCGTGCAGGCCTAACAGGACCGAGGCTTTCTGTGCCAATCGCACCATCATGCGTCCCTCTTGTCCTGCCAGACTGTCTATCTCGTAGGCGCGCTCGATGTGGGGCAATGCCTTCTGGTCGTCGCCCATCGCATGATACACCTCAGAAGCCATTGCCTGCAAGATGGCCATCCTTCCGGGGTTGTTGGCCTTCTCTGCCATCTCGATACCTTTCAGCACATATTTCTCCGCCTCGCGGGGCTGGTTGGCTCCCATATAGATGGCCGACAGCGTGTTCAGACTCGAACTGATGCGGTCGGCATCGCCGCTCTTCTCGTCGAGTGCGTAGCATAGCTTGGCATATT
>Ga0310695_10009305_pt1 | contig 14805 bp, 6 predicted proteins | sample RumenRJG_04DNA_FD_203882 | JGI IMG/M metagenome (GOLD analysis project Ga0310695, IMG submission 203882) | Bovine rumen microbial communities from Lethbridge, Alberta, Canada - RJG_04 (v2) (version 2) | ecosystem: Host-associated > Mammals > Digestive system > Stomach > Rumen | place: Canada... | reverse complement strand
CCTCTGTTCCAAGGGTGAACGTGGTCTGTATTTGTATAAGTCGGTGCAAGTAATTTTGTTGCAATTTCTTCTGAACTTCTTAATTCACCTAAATTTTTGGAATATCCGCCATATTTTACAAACCAAGCAGTTTCACTGTTTGCAGCACTAGGCATTTTCTTTGCCATAGTAAGTAATTTTTCCTTGGTTGCTTCATCTTTAATATCAATAGTTTCAACTAATTCAAGGAATTTACTTCTTTGGAATGCAAAATTATCTTTTCTGTCAAAAATAACTTCGCTTGATTGGTCTAATAAAGTGTTAACTTTAAGTTTGTCATCAGCAGGCAAAGTTTCGGCAAATTTACCTATAGAATCCAAAACTTTGTATTGTTGTTTTTCTAATTGACCTAATCTTTTTTGTCTTTCTGAGCGCACAATTTGAGCAATTGTTCTGTCAGGATGTTTTGTTTTTTCTTTTTGCAAGAACTTAAGAATTTTTTCTTCTTGAGGGAATAAAAATTCTTTGTGGCTTTCCACTACGTCCAAATATGTCTTTTCATTAGCATTAGCCAATTCAGCCTTGATTTCTGCAAAAATAGGCTTTGTCATAATCGGACGACCACAATCAGGACAAATCATCGGATGATTAAGAGTGCTTAATCTGAATCCGCTTTGCGTATCCGCTTCCATAGGATCCATGCCGATGGGATTATTTGTAGGTCTTGAGCCTCCAAAAGCAGGTACAAAACCGCCAAAATTCATGTAAGAAACAGCTGCACCTGAAGTTTTTTCACCCCATAAATGCGCTGTAACGGGAGCATAACCTTCTGTATTGTTTTTCTTTTCAGCTTCAATAGGCGAAGTGGCAAAACGGAGTTTTTCCGTACCTCTTACGAAATCTGTTGAATTTACACCATTAATTGCCATGAATGCTCCTAATAACCTATATATTATATAAGTAAAAGGCATGTAAATAATTGCCTTTATTTAATTTTTACCTATTTAATTATTTACATTTTGTTACAATATTATGTGCATATTTTTTAGAATTATTAATAAAATGTAATATTAAAATTTTTCATCACTATACAATAAAATACACCTGAATATTTTAATGATGAAAGCAGTTGCACTATTAGTGTTTATTCTATTTGTTATTTAAACTAATTGAATTTTGTTGACAATAATTTAAAAATTCAGAATAATCTTTTTGAACTTCTTCCAACAAAATAGGGTAATTAATCTTTTTAATTGATGTCAAGGTCATTTGATAAAGTTGGTTAATTTTATTTATTATTTCAAGTTTATCGGTATCAGGATTCATAAACAGTTGTTGCAATAATTGTATATACAACTTATAAAGTTCTATTTTTGCGAGTTCAAGTCCGAATTGTTTTGCAATGAGCATACCTTTTTCAAGATACATTTTTGCAGCATCAAAATCGCCTTTTGCCATATTAATTTCTGCAATCAATTTTTGAAGATATACAGAAATGTGGTATTGCGAGAATTTAGGATTTTGGGCAACTTCTAATGCATTTAATGCCATGTTTTCAGCGGATTCAACGGTTCCTGTCACTAAATTTATCTTTGAAATATACAGCCAAGAAATCAGTGCTCCTGTTACAATTTTTTCTTTTGCGAAGAAATTCAATTCATCATTAAATATTTCAATTGATTTTTGATAATCTCCTGCATTGAATAACAACTTAGCAAACATTAATTTGAACATGTGCTTTCCGAAGTTGTCGTAATTATCGTCTGAATACATAGCATATTCAAATAATTTTTGTTTTAAACTGTCTGATTGACCTACCATAATTTTGGCAAAAGACAAAATTAAATTGTAACGGGATTGATATTTTTTATAATTGATAAAATTAAATGCTTTCAGTTCATTAAGTGTAGTAAAACAATCATTTATATTCCCCGATACAACTTGTGAGAATGCTTTTCCTAGTTTCAAACGAATTATATATTCGTCATTTTGAATATTATTCATTTTCAAAGTTTCTTCTATGTTTGCAATATGAGGCATTGATTGGGTGTTCCCTTGAAGAGAATATATATTTGCAAGCCACATTGAAACGTCAAACCAAATGGAGAACAATTCTTCCATTTGTTCACTGTCATTGTTCTTTGATAATTCGTTTTCTAAAATAGGTAATATATCATTATTTGCTAAGTTTATTGCTTCTTCGCAATTGCCTAAAGTAAACAGTGCAGGCATTTTCTTAGAAAGGATTATTGCTTTGTCAACAGGCTGTATCTCTGATTTTGACGATAATACTTTATCAATAGTTTCTATAATTCCGTTATTATTACCGTTAGCATTACATGCTTTTATCATATATGCAGACAACTCAATCATTTTAGGTATATTATGTTGTTTTTGTGCATATAATATCGGATTTACCAAATATTTAGATGCTGATTCCGGTTTTTCAAATGTATATATTTTTCCGAGGTTTTCTAAAACTTCTATTTGCGTATCATTAACTTGTTCTGAAGTTTCTGAATAGCCCGATGCAATTAACCATTGTTCACTGCAAATTGTATATACGTATTCATCTCCCAAATATGCTGCTGTGTCTGCTGCCGTTTTCCAAGATTGAAAGGCTGTTTCTGCTTCATCTCTTTGCTTTGCGATTGTTGCTTTTACCGTTACATTTGATAGTCCGTATTTACCCATTGTGTAATATATTTTTTTACACAACGGTTTATAGTTTGGCAATGTTTGTGCTTCATCGAAAATAACATTCCAAGAAGTCATGTTCTTAAACGAAAATTCAAATTGCCCTGATGGTTGTATATACATAAGTTCAGATAATTTTTTGAGGACATTTTCAGTCTGTTCGGGGGAATATTCCATTACTTCTCCGAAAATATTTTTATCAAATTTATATCCCAAAATAGAGGCTATGTATAAACTTTCTTTCAATTCATTAATTTGAATAACGTTTAATCTTTCTTTTAAAATTTCTTCAATATTATTTGGTGCATACGGTAATTGTACTGAAGTGTTGAATGATATAAGGTTTTGGTTTGCAGAGATATATCCTACATCAAATAACAATGCAAGATATTGTTCTGCAAAGAATATATTTCCTTTTCCGTTTGTGTTTATTACCGATAAAACTTCCTGTGGAATGTTTTCCGTATTAACAAAGTTTTGTACAAGTTTTGCCGATTGAACCTCATTCATGTTGTTTATTGATAAGGTTTCAAATATTCTTGAATTAATTAATTTTTCATCGAAATAATATCTTGCGGCTTTGTGTTCCTGATAAGTTACTATTAACTTACGTTTTGCGTTAATTTTATTTACTTTAACCAAATGATTAATAAATTCGTACGATGAAGAATCTATTAAGTTGAAATTATCTATAACGAGAATAATGTTGTTCCTTGAAGAAATTGAATCTAATACTTTCTCTAAAAGCATTATTGTCTTGATTTTGTTATTATACAAATCCTTGTAATCACCGTTTATTGACGGGTACAAGAAATTCATAAAATCAATGACTTCTTGAGGGGATAATGTCGGAAAATTAGATGAAAACATCTGTTTAGAATTATCACTGAAAAATATCGGCATATTTGGGTGAAAATCAGGAAGAGAAAGCAGTTTTAAAATAGAATCTCTTATACAACCGTATGGGGCAATTTTTGTCAATTCTGAACATTCGGAATATAATCCCAAAATTTGTTTTTGAGAAAGTGAATTTAAAAAGGCTCTAACAATTGTTGTTTTACCCATTCCTTCTTCACCACAAATAGCAATAACTGATTTATTAGACTGTTCCGTTACTGCAGACAATGAATTTAATAAATCTTGTGCGTCTGAGAATTCTTTTATGTCTTCATCTTCATTAATAGTAAGTGACTCTTCAGGAGAATTGTCATCAACAATAAAATCAGGTTCTTCTGCAATAGGAACATTTTGAACTTCTTCCGGTATTTCTTCTTCAATTGGTTCTTCAGTCGTTTCAGAAGAAGCACCTTCTGTAATTGTGCCGTTATTTACCCCTGAAAATTCTTCTGTGCTTTCTTCAGTTATTTCTTCTGAATTTTCTTCTTCAAAATCTTCTTCGAAATCTTCTTCGAAATCTTCGATTTCTTCTTCGCTGAAATCTTCTTCTTTTTCTTCTTCTTCTTCTTCTTCTTCTATCAATTTATCGGAAGTTTCCTCTTCATTATAAACAAATAAATCTTGATTATCTGACAAATTGTCTGCTGAATATTCTTTTTCTTCTTTTCCTTTATCTTTAATTATTTCAATTTCTTGATAATCTGTTTGATTGGTTATATTTTGAACAACTGTTTCTTTTGACTCTGTAGATTCTCTTTGTTCTTCAACTTTAAAAACTGTTTTTTTCAATGAGTTTTTACATTTTCTACAAATAGTTGAATCAGACAAATTGGCTGCACCACAGTGCTCACAGTATTTAATTAAAGTCCTGCCGCAATTTGAACACTTTTCACTTCCGAAATAATTTAATGCTTCACAATCAGGGCATACCGTTTTAAGCCTCATTCCGCAATGAGAACATCTTATATCATTATTTTGTACTTCATTATTACATTTCGGGCAAAAAATCTTGTTCATACCTGTCTTGACCGACTATTCTATTTTGTCTTTTAAATACTTTGCTAATTCCATAAGCCGTTTGCTGACCTCAGACTGGGACAAATTTAACTCTTTTGCTATTTCTTTTTGCTTCATGCCTTTGACATATCTGCATTCATAAATTTCAAGATAACATCTGTTAGGGTTTTGGCTATGCATAATACAAACCGAATCAGCAATCCTTTGTAGAAGTTCTTTTGTAACAATTTTTTCTTCAACTGAAGATTTTGGATCTTCAATATCATAATAAAATTCTTTTGGAAGTTCCGAGTAACGGTTTCCTACGGGGACAGTCACGGGTTCTATATGCTTTACCGTGTCTAGAGGTATTTCTCTAGTTTTAATATATCCCGAAGATGTCCTTTTTAATCGTCCGGAATCTTTTAAAACGGTCAATATAGAAGTATTTACCACTTTAGATACATAATTTTCAATTTTTTGGATATCCGAATTAGAATTAAAAATTATGTAAGACTTTTGGAAGGCTTCGTTACAGAAGTCTTCAAATAAATCTTCATTATCTTTGTATTTTATGTTACCTCTGACATATTTCTCAATCAGAGAGCGTTGTTCCTCAATTTGTAATCCCATTTGTTGATTCTCTTGAGTTTCGATATAAGCAATAATAACACAAATCAGAAATTATTAAAAATTAACAGATAAAGTTAATTTAAATGAATTGTTTCCGTTTGCATTTTTTATGGCTTGAACCGAGGTTTCAGAGAGTTTAGGCAGTTGGGCATTGTTCATGTAATCTTTAACACTTTGTAATACTATTTCATCAATTTGTTTTGAACCGCTTGATTTTGAAATAGATACATCTGCTATTTTTCCATCACTAAAAACAATTTGTACTTTTGTATTTTCAGAATAAGTATTGTCTTTAACAGTTAGCAAATTCTTCTTAATTGATGCCTGTATTGCTCGTCCTGAAGTTTGTAAAAATGCTTTAAATTCAGTATCTGCTGCAATATACGGTGCTACAGCCCATGATGTTTTTGTTACTTTTAAAGATGATGGATTATCTGAAAATGCATTAGTCATGGCTTGATTCATATCCTTTGATTTTGCAGTTTCGGGTTGCGGCTTTTTAGTTTCAGTAGCAGGTGCGGGGGGCGGAGGAAGTTGTTCTTCTCCATTTTTTTCTGCAACCGCTTTTTCTTGCGGTGGCATTTGCTCTGCAAGCTCTTTGTTTTCACCTTCTTCAGGGAGTTGAATTCCTTCTTCTCCTTCGTCAAGATTTAAATTTTCTTCTTGATTTAATTCTGTATTTTCCACTGCACCGGAATCTTCATTTAAGGCGTTTAAGGCTGCAATATTTTGCATTTTTTCTTGTTTTGCCTTATTTAAGTAATAAAATAATCCGCCGCCGATACCTCCCAGACCGATTAAAGAAATGATTCCTATAATTGCAACTTTTTTAATTAAGTTATTTTTATTATCTGTTGTTTCTTCTTCTTCAGATTCTTCTTCTTCTTCGCCGTCATCATCAATTTCGTCGGATTCTTCATCGTATTCTTCTGTGCCGTCATCACTATATTCTTCGGCTTCGTTTGTTTCATCATCTTCAAACGTTTTGTCATCTTCAAATGTTTCGTCTGCAACTACATCTGATAGTTGTTCGTTATTTTGTTCTGAAGATAAAATAACAGTATCTTCATCAGTTTCGTCATCTTCTATTTCAAAACCGTCTTCATCATATTTTACAGTCTTTTGAGGTTGGCTGACAAAACTAGTTTGATGATTTATATTTTCGTCTTGTTTATCGTTTTCAATTACAAATTGATCATCAGTTTCGTCATCATTAGTAATTATTGATTCCTGAATATTATTTTCTTCGGTCTCAAGTTTGATTGGTTGACTGTCAAATACAGCACCTGCAGGACGAACAAACTGATTTTCATTTGTTATTTCATCGTCTTCTTGATTTACAAAAGTAATATCGTCATCAATTTCGTCGATTTCAGCTTGTTCATCGATTTCTGTATCTTCTGTTTCCATAAATCTGTTGTTTAAATCCGAAACTGATGCGGGACGGAAGAATGTTGAGGTATTTGTTTCTTCCTCATCATCAATTAATATAATATCATCATCAGATTCTTGATTGCTTTTTGTTTCAAACGGAATGCTACCGGTTGATTTGAACGGACTTATTATAGGTCTGTTTGTATCATCAATCAAAATAATATCATCATCATCTTTTTCCTCAGGTTCTTCAATTATTTCTTCCTGTTCTGAATTTTCTTCGAAATTATTATATGCGGGCATGTCAATATCGTGACTCGATTCTGTTTGCGGTGAAGAAATTATAAATTCATTATTTGTTTTTTCTTGTTCAAGATTAGATGTCGGATGGTTTTCTGTTGTTAATGAAGTTTGATTATTGTCTAATTCTAAATTTTCATCAAAATTTAATGATAAATCAATATCTCCTATATCCGGCAAATCATTATTTAATAAGTCGCTATCATTTAAATCGTCTAATGATATTGTTAAATCACTATTATCGCTTTCTGATGATGATACACTATCATTAGAATCAATGGTTTCGTATAAAGGATTATGATCACCTATATCTGTTGATATTTCCGGTAAATTAATATTAACGGGTTTTTTGTCTTTAAATCCAAAATCAAGTCCGGGAATGTCAATCGTGTTAACTTCATTATATTTTTTGCTTATTTCATCGGGTTTGATTTGAATTTGTTCTTTTTCATTTCTGTTATCATCTAAAATTTCAATTTCATCTTCATCATCAGATTTAATTTGAATTTGTTCTTCTTCATTTTCGTTGTCATCTAAAATTTCAATTTCATCTTCATCATCAGATTTGATTTGAGCTTGTTCTTCTTCATTTTCGTTGTCATCTAAAATTTCAATTTCATCTTCATCATTAGATTTGATTTGAGCTTGTTCTTCTTCATTTTCGTTGTCATCTAAAATTTCAATTTCATCTTCATCATCAGATTTGATTTTGATTTGTTCTTCTTCATTTTCGTTATCAGCTAAGATTTCAATTTCATCTTCATTTTTCTCTTCAACTGTCGAAAGAATATTATTAACTGTTTGTTGTTTAGGTAAGTTTTCGTCATGGGATACAACAATGTTGACATTTTCGGTATTTTCGAGGTTTTCTTCTACAACATATTTGTTTTCATATTCTTCAGTTATATCGATATCTTCCACATTAAAATGTACTAAATCTTTTTCATTAACATCTTCATATTTTTCAATTGCAGATTCAATTTTATCTTCTTCTTTAGAAATGATTGATTTATCTTTATTATTTTCCTCAATCTCAATTATTTCAATTTTATTTTGTTCTTCAGGTATTGTATTGCTTTCCAAAACCGGTTCTGTATCCGGTTTATCCGTATGAATATTTAAGTTGTTATCTTCATCATCATCAATAATTATGATATCTTCTTCTTCAGTGTTATGAATTTTTGAAACATTTGATTTGTAATTTGCAAATTGAGGAATGTCTTGAGAAACAGGTTTGTCCAAAAGAAGCATTTCATCAAGAGCACTGGTTTCATCGGCTTGGGGTTTTAATTCGTTTATGAACATTGGTTCATCGTCTTCTTGATTATATATTGTTGAATCGGATTCCGGTGTAACAATATCCTCAATATACTCAAATTGAGGTACTTTTTCTTCTTCAATTTCTGTTTCATATTTGGGTTCTTTTTTATTTTCAATTTTTGTTTCTTTTGATAAATCTATTCCGTCTGAATAATCTTCTTCATATAGTGAGGGATTGATTTTTCCGAGAGTTTTTCCTTCCTGTTTGATTTCTATTGGTTGAACTGAAACAGACATGTCAACCGTAACATCGTTTATGGGCAATTTGGGAATGTCAGCCATGACACTGTCAAGGATACTCTTTGGTCTTTTTTCAATAATCGGTTTTTGTTTGAAACTGTTAAACACGTCACTATTAACAGATTTTTTTCCATACAAAACTTGCAGAGGGTCTTCTGTATTTTTATTTTCTCCTTTGATTTCATTCAAAAAATCTTCTTCTTCATATTTATCAGGTTCTTTTTCTACTTCAAGAGTTATTTCAGGGTAATCTTTATATTTTTCGTTATCAACATCAGTGGCACCGACAATATTTAATAATTTATCTTGAAGTATTTCAGGATATTCAGATGAATGTTTTACAATAATTTCTAGATTGTACAAATTTGCAAATCTGTCTCGGCAGCCTTTACATTCAAATAAGTGTTTAAATAATTCTTTTTTGTTTTCTTCAGGTAATACTCCATCGCAATAGTCAATGTAGTATGAAGCGTACAATTCGTGGTTTTGGTTTGAAATTTTTGTATTTTTAACAAGCTTTATTCTGTCTTCAATTTGAAACGGCTGAATTAATTGAGAAGTATCCATTATAAAATACTTTTCGTTTTGTCTTTGCTTATCAATTTCTAAAGGTTCTATGCAGCCTAAAATATTGACAGTCTTTGAATCGGAATTGTATTTCGCAACAGCAAACAAATCCGGTAATACATTGTATTTATAATATGATTTCGGAATAAGTATATATTTTCCGTTTACTACGGTTCTGACATCTATGCATCTGCCGTTGCAACGCAAGTCGTTACATTCAAGTTCTTCATTTATCGGAAGTATTTGATGCAATGTGCTTTGATTATCAACTCTGAATCCTTCATCCTCAAAATATTCAGCCAAAGTCCTTAAGCAGATTAACGCTTCATAAATTCTTTTTCTTGAAAATTCGTTTTTAGAATCTTTTGCTATACTTTTTGCATATCTCAAAGTTTCTTTAGTAACTTCGTAAGCAGTTGAATCAAATAATGTCATATATATTTTCCTATTAATTTATCACTCAATACTTAGGAGTACATATATATTTTTTTTATTCCAAAAACAGAAGAATTGTTAAAAAATTGTTACAACTATGATTTGAATTTTGGATAAGAGCCAGTTATTTTTAAAGAATTTGTTACTGATTTTATTTCGGATAAGGCGTTAACAATATCTTTATCTGTTTGGTGACCTTCTATATCTATACAGAAATTATATTCTCCCATAAGTTTTTTAGATGGTCTTGATTCAATGTACAACATATTTATTTCATGTTCATTAAAAATTTTTAGAACTTTATACAAAGATCCCGGTTCATTTTTTACTGAAAAAAACAGAGAAGTTTTATAGTTATTTGATGATTCAATGCTGTATTTCGAAATTAAAAGAAATCTTGTTTTATTATCTTTTATATCGTTAATATTTCTATCAAGAATTTTTAATCCGAATTTTTCTGCGGCAATTTCGCTTGAGATTGCTGCATATTCTTTTCCTTTCAAGGTTACTGTTTTTGCTGCTTCTGCGGTTGAAGGATAAGATATAACTTTTGCATTCGGAAAATTTTGATTTATGTATCCCGAACATTGATCAAGTGCTTGAGGATGCGAAATTATTGTTTTTATGTCATTTATATCATCTGTGGTTGAAACCAGACAATGATGAATCGGGATAATTGTTTCAGCAGTAATTTTTATTTGTTTGTTTTTCATAATCACGAGGTTATCAATAGTTTCTCTGACAATTCCCGCTATGGAATTTTCAATAGGTAAAACAGCCGCAGAATTTTTTTCTTTATCAAGTAATTTAAGAATTCCCGTTATAGGATTTTTAGGAATAATTTCCTCTGAGGTTATATTATAAGTTTTTATTAACGAATTCATTGCCTTTTGGGCGTATGTGCCTTCAGGTCCTAGAAAATATAATTTTTTAAAATTTAAAGAAGTCATTTTTTTTCCGTTATTATTTTGATAAAATCAGTTTATCATATCAAAACAGAATTAAAAAGGATAAAAAAATGAGCGGAATAAAATTCGGAACAGACGGTTGGAGAGCAATTACAGACAAAGATTTCAATGATGAAAACGTTACAAGAACAACAAAAGCAATTGCTAAGTATATTTCAGATAACTTTGGAACGGATAAAAAAGTTTTAATAGGCTTTGATGCAAGAAGAAAAGCGGATTATTTTGCAAAATTGTGTTCCGAATTGTTTAAAGAATCGGGCTTTAAGGTCTTTCTCTCCGATAAAGTTGTTGCAACGCCTGTTCTCGCTTATTCTGCAAAAGAATTAAATGCCTGTGCAATAATGTTTACGGCATCACACAATCCGCCTGAATATCTTGGAATGAAATTTATTCCTGATTATGCGGGTCCTGCAACTACGGAAATTACAAATGAGATAGTTGCAAATATAGATAAAATTTTGCCAAAAAATGAAGGTGGTTCTGTTGAATTATATTCTTTTGATGAGCCATATATTACTCATATTGAAAAATTAATTGATTTTGAAAAAATAAAAAATTCAGGTATAAAAGTAAATTATGATGCTCTTCATAGTGCCGCAGGAAAGATTTTTACCCGAATTTTAGATAAATATAACGTAAACTATGAGGCAGAAAATTTAGATTATGATGAGAATTTTGGAGGAAAACTTCCTGAGCCTGCGGAAAGATTTTTGACCGATTTAAAACAAAAATGTAAAGGCAACGGAAATATCGGTTTTAGCAATGACGGTGACGGTGACAGATTTGCTCTTGTTGATGAAAACGGAAATTTTACAAGTGCAAATGAAGTAATAGCGATTCTATTAAAACATTTATACGAAAACAAAAGAGTAAGAGGAAAACTGATAAAAACTGTTGCGGGAAGTCAGATGTTGGATATTTTTGCTCAAAAATTGAATGTTGAAGTCGTAGAAACTCCAGTTGGTTTTAAATGGGTCGGAAAGGCTATGAGAGAGAATGAAATTATCATAGGTGGCGAAGAATCAGGCGGACTCAGTATTCAAGGACATATCCCCGAAAAAGACGGTATTATTGCAAATCTTTTGATTATAGAAGCTAAGGCTTATTTCAAAAAACAAATTTCTAAATTGAGGGAAGAAATTCTTTATACTGTCGGCTGCAAATTTATTAATAAAAGAAACGATATAAAACTTCAAAATGACGATATCGTAAACGATGCAATGAGGAAATTTAAAGATGCGGAAACAATCGGAAAATATAAAATCTTTATGAAAAATTATGCCGACGGGATAAAACTGTATTTGAACGATAAACGCTCATGTATTTTAGTTAGAAAAAGCGGTACTGAACCATTATTAAGAGTTTATTTTGAATCTGATAACGAAGAGAAAATTGAAGAATTGCAATCAGCAGTTAATAACCTTTTACAAGTCTGAAATGATTTTTGACTTAATATAATGAACTTTTGATAATGACGATAATAAACCGCCGCATCCGTTTGTGAGTCAAATTTTTGTTTTATTTTGACTTATTGGGTATGTTGTCAATTATTCCTATGTAATTTTTTATTTTGTCAAGTTTTCTTATACAGTCGGAAACTCCTAAGTCATAGATTTTTTGTAATTTATTTTTATCCTTCTCTATTCTTTTTACTTTAACCAATTTTGTCGGGCGCAGAACAATAATTTTATCTTCAGTCTCATATTTATCTATCAAATCCATTGTTTCATTATATTCTTGGTAATATTTTTTTGCAGTTTCAACAAAATTGGGAAATTTTCGATAAAAAAGTTTGTAGGGAAGATGAGTCTTTTTTTGTCTGTACCCTGAAGGTCTTGTTAATATAACGATAATTTTTTCATAATTTGTTTCAAGAACCTTTTTAAAAGGTACTGCATCACTGATGGCTCCATCTAAATATAAATTCCCTTTTATTTCAACAGGTTTTGATATAAACGGCATAGAACCTGATGCCCTAAAATATTCCATATCTTTTTCTGCATCATCAATTTTTATATATTCGGGTTTCCCTGTTTGTAAATTTGTTACCACTGCATAAAATTCAACAGGATTATTTTTATAAGTTTCAAAATCAAGTTTATCCAATTCATAGACAAGTTTTCTGAAACAAAAGTCTTTGTTCATTATATTGCCTGTTGTAATGAGCGAATATAAACCCATATAATTTTTTTCATTTGCATATTTTAAATTGTATCTTAAAGCACGCCCTATTTGGCGGGATTTGTAATTTAAACCGAACAAAGCACCTGCTGATACTCCATATATAACGTCAATATTTACGTTATTTTCCATAAAAACGTCGAGAACACCTGCGGAGTACAAGCCTCTCATTGCCCCGCCTTCAAGGATTAATGCTGTTTTGTTTTTCATTTTAATAATATTCCTTTAATAGTTATTTTATATTAAATAATAATATTATTTAAGCTTATTCATTTTTTTTTTAATTTAATAGCAAATTTTTCTTTGTTTTGTTTTAGTCATAAATGTAATAATAAAATTAATCAGAAAATCATACATTCGATATACTTAAAATGCTTGATTTTAAAGAACATAGTTATTACAATGAGTGTGTAAATGTAGTCCCCGTTTAGGCGGGAAGTGGTAAGTAAAGGAGACAAAAAATGTCAAACAAAATCCTCACGGCTGTAAAATCAGCAGGTATGGCTTTAATGTCATTCTTGTTTGTTACGGCTCCTGCATTTGCCAGTGAAGCGGATTTAGTTGTTCCGAACATTGGACAAGTGCACCCCGAGTATTTTAATTACTTGGTAGCAGGTATTATTGTTTCCGTTTTAGGCTTGCTTTGGGGTTTGAAAGCATTCTTGGATATCAAGAAAATTGATGCTCACAAATGCATGAAAGAAATCGGAAACGTAATTTTTGAAACCTGTAAAACATACCTTATTCAACAAGGTAAGTTCTTAATTGCGTTAGAAGCATTGATTGCTGTATGTATTGCATTCTATTTCGGTTATTTACAACATATGCCAATCAAAAACGTATTAATTATTTTGGGAATGTCTGTTATCGGTATTCTCGGTTCATATGGTGTTGCTTGGTTCGGCATCAGAATGAACACTCTTGCAAATGCAAGAACAGCATTTGCTTCATTAAAGGGTAATCCTTTAAATATTCTTGCAATTCCTCTTAAAGCCGGTATGAGTATCGGTGTTGTTCTCGTTTCTGTAGAACTTATCATGATGCTTCTCATCTTGTTATTTATCCCCGGAGAAATTGCAGGTGCTTGCTTCATCGGTTTTGCTATCGGTGAATCTTTAGGTGCTTCCGCACTTCGTGTTGCAGGTGGTATCTTCACAAAAATCGCTGACATCGGTTCAGACCTTATGAAAATTCACTTTACAATCAAAGAAGATGACCCGAGAAACCCCGGTGTTATCGCTGACTGTACAGGTGACAACGCAGGTGACTCAATCGGACCTACAGCTGACGGTTTTGAAACATACGGTGTAACAGGTGTTGCTCTTGTTTCATTTATTTTACTTGCTGTTGTCGGTGAATCAAATCAAGTTACTTTATTAACTTGGATATTCGTAATGAGATTCTTAATGATTCTCACATCAGTTATCGCTTATGGCGCTAACGTTCTTTTAACAAATACTTTGTACAAAGACAAAGCTGATTTAGACTTTGAAGCACCTTTGACAAACCTTGTTTGGATTACATCAATCCTTTCAATGGCTATGACATTCGGTGTAAGCCATTATATGTTGGCTAATGTTGAAGGCTTTGGTAACTTATGGTTAGTTCTCGCAATAATCATTTCTTGCGGTACTTTAGGCGCTGCTTTAATTCCTGAAGCAACTAAAGTATTTACAAGTCCTAAAGCAAAACATACAGAAGAAGTTGTTACTGCATCAAGAGAAGGTGGTTCTTCATTGACTATCCTTTCAGGTTTGGTTGCAGGTAACTTCTCAGGCTTCTGGATTGGTGCCGTTATCATATTCCTTATGGCATTGGCATACTTTGCAAGCACACATATTCCGAATGAAATTATGATGTATTCATCAGTATTTGCATTCGGTTTAGTAGCATTCGGATTCCTCGGTATGGGACCTGTTACAATCGCAGTTGACTCATACGGACCTGTTACCGATAACGCTCAATCAGTTTACGAACTTTCATTGATTGAAGAAGTTCCTAACGTTTCAGAAGAAGTTGAAAAAGAATTCGGCTTCAAACCTAACTTTGACGTTGCTAAGAAATACCTCGAAGCAAACGACGGAGCAGGTAACACATTTAAAGCAACTTCAAAACCTGTACTTATCGGTACAGCTGTTGTTGGTGCTACAACAATGATTTTCTCATTGATTTTGGTTATCCAAAAGACATTACAAGTTAATCCGACTGATATTTTGAA
>Ga0310695_10009303_pt1 | contig 14806 bp, 7 predicted proteins | sample RumenRJG_04DNA_FD_203882 | JGI IMG/M metagenome (GOLD analysis project Ga0310695, IMG submission 203882) | Bovine rumen microbial communities from Lethbridge, Alberta, Canada - RJG_04 (v2) (version 2) | ecosystem: Host-associated > Mammals > Digestive system > Stomach > Rumen | place: Canada... | reverse complement strand
CTGAAATATGATGTCAGGCTTGACCGGGACAACCTTGCTCTGGAAGGAGTAGTAGTTACTGCCCAAAGTAATGAAGGAAGCGCCGCGACGAGCCGTTTCATAGACAAGTCTGCTCTCAACCATATCCAGGTACTTAACGTGTCTGATATCTCCGGACTTCTTCCCGGAGGAGTCACTTCGGACAAATCCCTTACTTCAACCCAGAGATTCGAGGTGCGCTCCGGTGGCGCTTCCGAGATGGGAAACTCTTCGTTCGCGACCGCGGTCGAGGTCGACGGTGTACGTCTTTCGAATAATGCCAGCTTTACCGAGACCAAAGGTGTCGCTACAAACAATATCGCTTCCAGCAACGTGGAGTCGGTTGAGGTGATCTCCGGCGTTCCTTCGGCAGAATATGGGGACGTCGGCTCCGGAATAGTCAAGATAAATACCCGCAGCGGAGCGACTCCATATACCGTGACCATGTCCACGACTCCGAATACCAAGCAGCTGTCTGTCTCAAAGGGATTCGAGTTCGGCCATAGCCGCAAGGGCAAATCTCTCGGAGTGCTCAACGTCAGCGGAGAATATACCAATTCGATAAGCGACCTGCGTTCTCCGTATACTTCTTATAAACGTAAACAGCTGTCTCTCAATTATTCCAACTTGTTTGACAAGGGGATTTTCAGTGCTTCGCCCCTAAGGGTGAAACTTGGCCTTACCGGCAATCTCGGAGGTCGTGACACTGAGTCCGATCCGGATAATGTCCTTGATAATTTCGAGAAGACCAGGGATAATAGTTTCCGTGCCGGATTCAATGCGATGTGGCTGCTCAGCAAGCCTTGGGTTACCAATCTTGAACTAGACGCATCGGCCGTCTACAGCGATAAGCAATCCCGCGTAAAGTCCGACTATACGAAAACTTCAAGCACGGTTTCTATCCACGGTACTGAAGCCGGATACTTCCGTGCAACTCCATATTCCGATAATCCGGATGCGGCGGTATTGCTTATTCCGCAAGGATTCTGGTATAACGTGATGAGGACTGACGACAGACCTCTTACCCTGAAGGCCGGCCTTAAGGCCAATCTCGCCAGGAATTTCGGGAAAGTAAGTTCCAATACCAGACTCGGCGTTTCATGGAATGCAGACAAGAATTTCGGCTCGGGACTGACTTCCGAGGACGAGGCCACCGCTCCGACATATAGGAAATACAATTACGGAAAGGAAGTTCCGTTCATGCATAATATCGCCGCTTTTGCGGAAGAGAACCTTACGCTCCCATTTGGGAAGACTTCGCTTAACGTCATCGCCGGACTCAGGGCCGAGAGCACTTCGATAAAAGACTCCGGTTATGGTACCGTTACCAGCCTCTCCCCGAGATTCAACGCAAGGTACCGTATACTTCAGGGCAAGGACCGGAAGGAAAGGCTTCTCCGGAGCCTTTCCATAAGGGGTGGTTGGGGCGTAACAATGAAACAGCCTTCGTTCGCCATTCTTTTCCCGACTCCTCTTTATTCGGATATCAGGGTCTTCGTGGCTCCTGCCAACTCCAGCGGGTATGATTATGAGGCTTATTACATAATGCCGGTCCCGATGCTCTTCAATCCTGACCTGGTAATGCAGAAGAACCGTCAGGCAGAGATCGGAGTCGACGCGAATGTCGCCGGAAACAGGATTTCCGTCGCCGCCTTCTGGAACAGGACAAAGGACTCTTATTACATGGCGGACAGATATGACAGCTTCAGCTATAAATATACCAACCAGGAAGCTGTCAATACCGTAAGCATTCCTAATGACAACAGGATCTATTCGATAGGCCAGGACGGCGTAATCACTGTTTCCGACAGGACCGGGGCTCTTCCTGACGAACTGGCTCCTTATAAGGAAAGGACCAGGCTGATCCGTAGGGATATGCCGATGAACGCTTCTTCCGACATTGACCGTTACGGTCTGGAATGGATAATAGATTTCGCCGAAATCAAGCCGGTCAATACCACGATACGGGTCGACGGGACGTTCTACGGTTACAAGTATGTATCTGGCGATATCGCCCAGTATAGCGCTTTGAATGCGACCATGTACGACGGATCTCCGATGAGGCTTGTCGGATATTATTATGGTACTTCCGACAATTCCAACGGCAGAGTGACAAAGAACATCAATACCAACCTTACCATAACGACTCATATTCCGAAGATCCGTATGATCTTCTCCCTTAAGCTGGAAAGTTCGCTGATGAAGTACTCCCGGAATCTGAGCGAGATGGAGGGTGGCGTCCGGACATATCCGGCAGCCGGCATGAACGACAAGTTCCCGACAGAGGGGCTTTCTATCTATGACGACAGGTGCTATGCCCTTACATATCCTCTTTACTATACTGACGTCAGGGATGGTGTCATGATTCCTTTCTTTGAGAAATATGCCTGGGCAAAAGAAAATGACCCGGAGTTGTTCTCGGAACTTACGAACCTGGTAAGATCCAGCAGTTACCTGTACTATTATCAGAAGGACTGGATTTCTCCGTATTTCTCGGCTAATTTCAGTGTCACCAAGGAAATCGGAGATCTCGCTTCCATTTCTTTCTATGCCAATAATTTCTTCCGCAATATGGGACAGGTCTATTCTACCGCAAGACGGCAGTATAGTTCTATCGATACTTATGTCCAGTCCTTCTATTTCGGACTTACCTTAAGATTAAAGTTTTAAAAAACATATGTCATGAAAAAGTATTTAATTCTATTCCTTGCTGCAGTGATTGCGGTTACAGGATGCAAAGAAAAAGATGATCCGCAAGAAGACGTTCTGAACGATGTGAAGATTTCATTGTCTTCAAATGGCAGCGCGTTGACTGTCAGCGGTATTAATGTTTCGCTTTCAAATACGGCGACTTCTGTTGTATACAGCGCAGAAACCAATGCCGAAGGAACTGTAGAATTCAAGGTCCCTGCAGGCCTCTATGAGGCCAAGGCTTCCTCATATGTGGATTATGCCCTCTTCAACGGTGTCAATTCATCCATCAACGTGGTTGAGGGTGCTGCAAACGCCTTTACCCTTGAAATGGTCGAGTCTCACTCGGGACAGGTGCTTATCAAGGAGCTTTATTATTCCGGATGTTATGATGAGAAGACCCAGAAATCGTTTTCATTTGACAGGTATTTTATTCTCTATAATAACTCTCCTGTAGAGGCAGACATAACCGATGCCGCTATCGGAATGGCTTATCCTGCAAACGGTCATGCGTCGAATCTTTATCGGAATGAGGATGGAAGCCTTTCTTATACTGATTTCATTCCTGCATGGCAGGGCCTCTGGTATTTCAAGACCGAGGTCAAGATTGCTCCATATTCCCAGATTGTCATCTCTATAACCGGAGCGAAGAATCACACCGAGACCGTTCCTGCATCAGTAGACCTGAGAGGCGCAGACTATGTATTCTATAATCCTGAAGTACTGTCTTTGGACAGCTATTATCCTATTCCGGATTCAAGCATACCTACATCCCACTATATGGACATCAATTTCTATGGAATGGGTAAGGCATGGGCTCTTTCTTTAAATTCGCCAGCCCTTATTCTCGTAATCCCGGAGGGTACGAATATCAAGGATTTCACCAGCAATCCGGATAATAGGGACGTGCCGGGCGGAAAGCCTGCGAATACAGTTGCAAAGATTCCTGTCGACTGGGTCAAGGATGCCGTAGAAATCTTCGACGGTCCATCTCTGGACAATAGTGCAAAACGCCTTCTTCCAGCTGTTGATGCCGGCTTTATCGCCATGCCTGCAACCGGAAAGGGATATTCTGTCTATCGTAATGTGGATAAGGAAGCTACCGAGGCAATCGAAGGTAATAAGGAGAAGCTTGTATATAACTATGCGGGCGGCACCGAAGATCCTGAAATCAATGGAAATACCGATCCTTCAGGAATTGACGCCGAGGCCTCCATCGCCAACGGAGCTATCATCATCTACAAGGATACCAATAACTCCACCAGCGACTTCCATATCCGCAAAGTTGCATCAATCAAGAAATAACTCATGTACAGGTTCCAGACTGTAATATCGCTTATAGCTGTTATGCTTCTTTCCTGGCCGGTTTCCGGCCAGGAAGGGCAGCACAGCTATGCCAAACCGGATTTAAGCTATACCGCAGCGTCGGATCCATGGCTTTCCGGCAATAATATGGCCGGTCTTGCCACTCTTACGATCGACGGCGTATCGGTCGCCGGAATCAGATTCGACAAGGGTGACGGACGGTTTGCCGGAATTGAAGAATCCCCGGACGATTATTCTCTGGAAGCCTATACAGAATCATACAGGAAAATATCGGACAGGATAGCTTTCTACGGAAAGTTGTCCTATTCGTATTTCCTTGGAAAGGAGATGGGCGGTCCTGCCTATCTTTATCCTTCCGAAAACCCTATCGGAATAATAGAAAATTCCACCGGGACTACCGGCAATAAGATAAGAGAATTGTACAACCTTACAGGAGGCGTCTCTTATGTACTTTCAGACAAATGGTCGATAGGAGGCCGGTTTTTCTACCGGACTGGGGATTATGCAAAACGCAAAGACCCCCGCAATGTAAACTACAGGATGGATATGGATGTAAGTCCTTCCGTCCGCTTCGCCCCGTCACCCAACTTTGCACTGGGAATAAACTTGCATTACAGAAGGAGTCTGGAGACCATGCTCGGTCGTGTTTATGGAGAGACTAGCACCAAGTATTTCTATTTCATAGACTATGGCGGATTATTCGGAAAAGTCAATATGCTGGAAGGCGACGGAACGGTAATTTCTACCAATAACGCCCGTCCTCTCATGGACATCCGTTATGGAGCCGGTCTGCAGGCCGATATATGTTTCGGGGACGGATTCCGTTTCTTCAGCGACTTCGCTTTCGACCTCAGGAACGGCTATTACGGCAAGAAAGCCAGCGGTTCCGTACAGTTCTATGAACATGACGGAGAAGAGTTTTCCTACAGAGGAGAACTCTACAAGGAAAGCTCCCGTAACCTGCATAAGCTGACCGTGAAAGCCTCTCTTAAAACTCTCGAAAACTTCGAGAATTCATATCGTGTGACGACTGTTCCGGGCGAGATAAGCCAGATAACCTACTATGGCCAGAATAAGGCTATGGACCGTACAGATATTGCCCTGGGACTCGCCTATGAAGGTTATCTCGGAAGGGATGGCTTCCGTCCGGCATGGGTCATAAAAGCAGATGCCGGGTGGAATAACCGTGACCAGACTGCCACAATCTATCCGTTCTACCGCAAGCATTCCATATCGCAGACCTTCGCCGCAGCCTCAGTGGACCATAACTTTGTTTCCGGGAAGAATATATTCACTCCTGGTTTCAGGGCTGGGTTTATGACTGGTGATGGCCAGAAAAAGAAGGACGGAAAATACGCGGATGCTGAATCGTCGATAAAGAGTCATGACGAATGGCTCGACCGTTATTTCGAGTTCGCAACGGCTTCCCGCATTGATCTCGGATGCGTTTTCCGTTTCTCCAGAGTCGTAAGCCGGCATGCTCTCGCCTTCGCAGATATATCCTTCTCCGCGACCAGAGCCCTCTCCGACCCGCTATACCTCGCCGGCCGTACTCGCACCACCCTCTCCCTCACCCTCGGCTGCGAATTTTGATTTGCTATTTCGCGGTAATGGATTATATTTGTGGAAATTGTCATAGCCATGAAATCTTCCGTAAGCACGTCTTCTGCACCGGCCGCGATAGGGCCGTACAGCCAGGGAGTCCTCTCTGAACTTCTTTTCGTATCTGGACAGCTTCCGATCGACCCTGCAACCGGAGTCTTTCCGGAAGGAGGCATCGAGGAGCAGACCCGTCAGTCCCTGACCAATATAAAAGCCATTCTGGAAGCCGCCGGCCTCGGGATGGACAATGTTGTCAAGACGACGGTCTTTCTCGCTGATATGGACGATTTCGCTGCAATGAACGGAGTCTATGCCGAATTCTTCTCGGCACCTTACCCGGCCCGCTCGGCAGTAGCCGTGAGATCCATCCCGAAAGGCGCCCTCGTAGAAATCGAGTGCATCGCCACCCGCCAGAAATGATTGACGAATATCACGGAAAAGAAGCTGGAATCCTCAGCGTCAAGAGCCCGGAGACCATGATCGGAACAATCCGGGACCTCGGCATCGTGCCCTTCTTCGTCAACTCCATCCAGGGCTATTCCATCGAAGAAAGGACATTCCCCGAATTCTGGTTTACCAGCGAAGAACTGGGCCCATGGGACTGGAAGATCGAGGCCGTCCGCGCCGGGGATATCGCCTACGGCAAATTCCTCCATGGCAAGAGCAGCTTCGCGACCTCCGTATGGTATCGTAAACTGATGGATTACCGCCGCGCCCAGCCTAAATACCAGCCGCAGGGCATCGATGCGGACGTCCTCGCCGCCGTCCGTAAGGCCGGGTCGATGAGCAGCCGCGAGCTCAGAAAGATATTCGGGGTCAAGAAGGCTGCGATGGACAGCATAATGACGCGCCTTGAGATGGGTACATGGCTGATTATCGGGGACATAGAGAGAGTCTATCGCGGTCAGGATCTCCAGTATTCCGGCTGGCAGCTAGCGTCCGTATGTCCTCCGGAGGACTTTTTCGGATTCGACAAGGCTCCGGATACTCCGAAGGAAGAGAGTTTCGGCTTCACCAAGTTCTCCGGCTTTTTCGAGGATGGGGGCCGGGAAACCGGCAGCGCTGAGTCCGACGATTCACCATACGAAAGCCTCATGGAGCATATCCGCTCCATAAGACCGTCAGCTTCAGATAAGGAAATCGCGAAACTGCTTGGCTAGACGCTCCTCGATTTAGGTGTCACGGCACATGAAATCGCAATCAGAGTCAGCAGGATCAGCAGAATCGAAGATACCCTCGAAATGCTTGAACTGAGAGGGTAGATCTCCGGCTCGAAACGCATGACCACATCATAATCTCCGGCCGGCATTATCGCGCCCCTGAGAGTCCAGTCAGCACGGAACAGGTCGATATTCTCCCCGGTATCCATACGGCTCATCTTCCATCCTTCAGGATAATATATCTCGCTGAATACTACCGCCTTATCTGCGCGGGACGAGAAATGGTACCTCAGTTCGTTAGGCGAATATGAGGTCATCTGGATACTTCCGATGTGGGCTACATCAGCATCGGCCACGGAAGCGAAATCAGGGCCGAGTACGGCAGTCCTGCGCAAGTCTATATTCCTTCCGGTCAGCACGGCTATTTCCTCGTCAGGAGACGTCGTCCTTACAAAGGAATCAACGCACCAGGCCTCTCCGAAAGCGCCGGAATTGACGATCGGCGCAGCCTCCCCGTCGAGAATTATATACTTCGTGTTGAGCATTGAAAGCACAGGGACCGAAGGCATTGCCTTAGAGGCCTCCTCCACTGTGGATACCCCGCGCATCGAATTGAAAATCTGATTGATTTCCGGAACAAGAGCCTTGTCGATAAGATCCTGATAACGCTGAAGCTTGACAGGACTGTAACCTCCGACATTCTTATGGAAATAGCTTGGATGCGAGTCATTGAAGACATTTACGGTCAGGTCAAGAACCCTGTACTCCGGATCGGTATCCTCAAGAATCATCCTGTCTACAGGCCTCTCCACAAACTGGTTGTCAAACTGCCTCTTGGATACGAAATGGTCGCCGTTAAGGTATCTCTTTCCGATGATTCCCATATTCAGCAGGACAAGCGCGCAGATAACCCAGGCGACAGCCGTCTTTCTGCTTTCCTCCATATAATGGTCCTTAGGAGCCACGGCCCACAGCAGCAGGAAACATGTCAGCGCAATCATCGACAGGCTCAGCAGCGAATCCTGTCTCAGCAGCATCGCGCGGTCGGCCATCAGAGCATCGACCAGAACCTCCTGCTGGCCGTTATCCACGGATCCCGTAAAGCTGCGGCCGATACCCGTAGCGCTTATGGCGCAGAAGCCTGCGGTAATGGCCAGGGCGATAAGGCCCCAGCGTTTGACCGCCTTCTTGTCGACCTCCGCTTTGAGAATCTTGTCAAGCATGAGGAAGCCCAGTACCGGCAGCGTGAACTGCAGGATCACCAGGGCCATCGAAACCGTCCTGAACTTGCTGTAGAACGGCATATAATCATACCAGAATTTTGTAAAGCCCATGAAATGGTAGCCCAGGCCGAGCCCGATACCGATCAGCGTCGGAATCAGCAGCCACCACTTTTCCTTCCCCTTGTAAAGCCCCAGCGCCAGCACGAACAGGAAAATCGTTATTGCTCCCATGTACATAGGGCCGGCGGTAAACGGCTGAGGTCCCCAATACAACGGTAGCGACTTGGCGATCTGGTTCAGGTTTCTCTGTCCTGCGCCGCGAAGCAGCCTGATTGTCTCCGACTTGTCCGGATTGACAGCCCCGGCCGACGCTCCGCCGTTATAGTCCGGAATCATCATGTTCGGAAGCTCCTCCCAGCCGTATGACCAGGAAGTCGCATAACCGAGATCCAGTCCCTTTGTCTTCTCTCCATCCGAAGACAGCTCCGAACCTCCGCGCATTGTCTGCCTTGTATATGAATATGTCGGCAGCAGGCGGTTTGCATTGGCCGCAATTCCGGCACTGCCGAGCACCAGCAGGAGAGCCGACGCGGCGACGAAACGCCCGAACAGCTTACGCCTGTCGGCATTGGACAGCAGCCATATGATCAGCACAAGGACATAGGATAAAATGATTATCGCGAGATAATAGGATATCTGGACATGGTTGGCCTTGATCTGGAAGTTCAGCGCCATCGCGAACAGCGCGGCTCCGATCAGAGTCTTCGGGAACCACTTTTTCTTGCCTGACAGCGCGCTGCGGTAGGTGAACACCGTTCCGGCGAGGACCCATGGAAGGAAAGCCAGAGCCAGCATCTTGGCGTTATGCCCGACCTGGATTATCTGCAGATTATATGAGCAGAAAGTAATCGCAATCGCGCCTCCGATGGCGACCGGCAATTCGACCCCGAACGTCAGCATCAGCAGGAATGCTCCCAGCAGCGAGAGGAAAAGATAGCTTGCCGGGCGCTTTCCGGTAAGAAACAGATTATATATCGGCTGAGTCCAGTCGCCGTCGCTATTGCCCGTAATCATCGTAGTTGGCATGCCACCGAACATGGAGTTCGTCCACGCGGTCTTGTTGTCCGGGTTCTCGGCGTCCCATGAGTTCGCCTCATGAGCCATCCCGACATAACCCGAGATATCGCTCTGGTCTACAATCTTACCCACCAGAACCTGAGGGACATAGCCGTATGAGATTACAAGGAATGCCAGGACAATTCCGGCGAAGGTCAGCAGTTTCTTTAAATCCATTTCTTAGTCTATTAAAGATTCCAGCAGGGCGGCCATCTTGCGCGCAGTCGCCTTGCGGGAGTATTGTTCAATATTGTTGTCCGGGACGGAATCATCGTCTCCGGCGAGGAATTTCTCCCAACGTTTAAGCACATAGGTCCGGATTCCGGCTTCATCGTCCCATTCGAACGTCTCTCCGGCTCCGGTATCGGCCAGGATTCTGGCCATGGCGCCGTCCGTCTGTCCGATGCCGAGCACCGGCCTCTGCGATCCGAGATACTCGAAAAGCTTTCCCGGGAGCGTCGCCCGGTACTCCGGTTCCTTGCGCAGCGGCAGTATCAGCATTGTCGAGCCCATCTGTTCGCGGACCGCGACTGTATGGTCCCGATACCCGAGATCCACCAGATTCCGCTCAAGGCCGGCGGCATGGATGCTGTCCAGGATCTTGGTATCGTTCTTGCCGACGAGCCGTATTCGGAGCTGATCCGCGAAGCGGGCGTCCTCCCTGCAGAGGTCAGACAGCACTTTCCATAGGGTCTCCGGGTTGCCGTCGGAGGCGAAAAGACCGGTGTGGACTATGTTGAAATAGCCGTCCGGCTCGACGATCTGGCCAAAGTCTTCGGGATCATAGCCGTTCGTGACCAGCTCGATCCTGTTCCCCGTCATTGTCTTGAATTCTTCCTGCACCAGCGGGGACACCGCGACGACAGCAGAAGCATCGTCCAGTACCATCTTCTCCAGTTTCTCGTGCTTCTTCCGGGCCCAGTCAGAAAGGGCCAGATGCTTGAAGTAGAACATTCTCGTCCATGGGTCCCTGAAGTCAGCCACCCAAGGAATGCCGGTAGCCTTTGAAACCTCGCGGGCTATCAGGTGCATCGAATGAGGAGGCCCCGTGCTGACAATTACGTCAACAGGGTGCTCCCTCAAGTATTTCTTAAGGAAGCGGACTGACGGCCTCAGCCACGAGATGCGCGGATCCGGGATGAACAGATTGCCTCTTATCGCGAGCATCAGCTTCTGCTTCAAGGTCTTCTTCTGGCTGTTGATAGGGTTGACCTCTCCGCCGCCTTTATTCCCGGAAATCCTGCGGTAGATGCTGTAGATTTCCGTTATGGGGCGCTTGATTATCTCGGCCTCTTCGGGGATGTCCGAATAAAGGCTTTGGTCGATTGAAGGCATGTCCGGATTCTCCGGAGTGTATATCACAGGCTGCCACCCCTGCGACGGGAGATATTTCGAAAATTTCACCCATCTCTGGACTCCGGACCCGCCGGATGGCGGCCAATAGTATGTTATTATCAGAACCCTTTTCATTGACATACAAAAATAATGAATTTAACTGATAAAATTGTAAATTTGCCTATTATGGCAAAAAAACTGGCAGAGGATACTCCTCTGATTAAACAATATTTCGAAGTAAAAGCCCAGAATCCTGAAGCGATACTGCTCTACAGGGTCGGGGATTTCTATGAAACATACTCTGATGACGCGGTGCTTGCGAGCAAAGTCCTCGGGATAGTCCAGACTAAACGCTCCAATGGAGACAAGGGAAAGCTTCCGATGGCCGGATTCCCGCACCACGCACTCGAAGTCTATCTTCCGAAACTCGTAAGGGCGGGATACAAAGTCGCCGTCTGCGACCAGCTGGAAGATCCCAAGCTGGCAGGGCGCAAGCTCGTAAAGAGAGGAGTGACGGAGCTCGTTACTCCCGGAATCGCCTTTGGCGAGACCATGCTCGAGCAGAAACAGAACAACTTCCTGCTCGGCCTGACCTTCAGCAAGGACCAGTGCGGAGCGGCATTCCTGGACGTTACGACCGGAGAATTCAACGTTGCCCAGGGCTCTGTAGAGTATATCGGCACTCTCGTTTCCTCCCTCTCTCCGAAGGAGGTCCTCGTGACCAGGGGCGACGAAAAATATGTCCGCGAGCAGTTCGGGGACAATCTCTATATCTCTACTCTGGATGAATGGGCCTTTGTCTATGATGCCGCCGTGACCCGTCTCTGCCGCCAGCTTGGTGTCGAGACTCTCAAAGGCTTTGCGGTCGAGGAAAAGTTCCCTCTCGGAGTCTGCGCCGCCGGGGCGCTTCTGGTCTATCTGGAGCAGACTCACCATGAAGGTCTTACCAATATCTGCTCGATCTCCCGTATTGACGGTGACAAGTTCGTCTGGATGGACGCCTTTACCTTCCGCAATCTGGAGATCTTCCAGAGCGCCGCAGGTGGCGAGGGTGTGTCGCTCGTCAGCGTGATTGACCGTTGCTGCTCTCCGATGGGGGCAAGACTGCTGAGATCGTGGCTGGCGATGCCTGTAATGGATTTGGAAGAGCTCAATTCCCGTTATGATGTCGTATCGCATTTCGTCGGGGCCCAGGATGATCTCGGCGCCCTGCAGGACAAGCTGGGAGATATCGGTGACCTCGAGAGGATAGTCTCAAGGGCCGCTGCCGGGAAGATTCTGCCGAGAGAGGTGATGCAGCTGGGGCGTGGCCTGGCGCAGACCGGACCGATCCGGGACCTCTGCAAGGGGACGGCTCCGCTGGAGAGACTCGGAGAGAGACTCGACGGCTGTCAGGAGCTGCTGGACGCCATCCGTAAGACGCTTTGCGCCGATCCTGCCGCCGCTGTCGGAAAGGGCGATGTGATTGCGGCCGGAGTCAATGCCGAGCTGGACCACATGAGGGAGATCTCCCGCGGAGGAAAGGATTATCTGCTCGAGGTGCAGCAGCGCGAGAGCGAGAGGACCGGAATCCCTTCGCTCAAGGTCAGCTACAACAATGTATTCGGTTATTTCCTGGAAGTCAGGAATACATATAAAGACAAAGTTCCGCCGGAGTGGGTGCGCAAGCAGACTCTCGTCAATGCGGAACGATATATAACTCAGGAACTTAAGGATTACGAAGAGCAGATTCTCGGCGCCGAGGACCGGATCTATGCCCTCGAGTCCCAGATATACGCCGACCTCGTCGCGCTGATCCGGAGGTTCATCCCTAAGATCCAGGCCAACGCGAAGACTCTGGCCCGGCTGGACGTCCTCGCCGGTTTCGCCGACCTGGCGGTCTCCAACAAGTACTGCCGCCCCCAGATGGACGATTCCCTGAGCCTGGACATAAAGGCCGGCCGTCATCCGGTCATCGAGACCCTCATGAAACCGGGCGAAGAATATGTCCCTAACGATATCCATATGGACTCCGACGGGACTCAGATCATGATTCTGACAGGCCCGAACATGGCCGGTAAGTCGGCCCTGCTGCGTCAGACTGCGCTGATCGTACTGATGGCCCAGATCGGCTCGTTCGTGCCGGCTGCGTCCGCCAGGATCGGCTGGTTCGACAAGATCTTCACCAGAGTCGGCGCGAGCGACAACATTTCCAGGGGAGAATCGACTTTCATGGTCGAGATGCTGGAAACTTCGATGATACTGCACAACCTCTCGGCGAGGTCGCTGATACTGCTGGACGAGATCGGCCGCGGAACTTCGACCTACGACGGCATGTCCATCGCCAGGGCGATCGTGGAGTATGTCCATGAATACGGCAAAGGGGCGAAGACCCTTTTCGCGACGCATTATCATGAACTCAACGACCTTGAGGAGATCTACCCTCGGGTATGCAATTTCCATATCGAGGTCAAGGAGTCCGGGCGTCAGGTGATTTTCCTGCGCAAGCTCGCCAAAGGCGGCACCGACAAGAGTTTCGGCGTGCATGTGGCGCGGCTGGCCGGTATGCCAAGGGAGGTGCTGGAGTCCGCCGAGAAGACGCTGAAGACTCTGGAGGCCCAGAGGGACGGGGCGGATTTCGGGAAGATCACGAAGCCGTACAACGTCAAGGAGGGGACTGTCTCCGGGGACGGGACTATCCAGCTTTCGCTTTTCCAGCTTGACGATCCGACGCTTTCTTCGATGAGGGATACACTCAAGAAGGCCGACCTGAACAATATGACCCCTATGCAGGCTTTCGACTTGCTCCGCGATATGAAAAAAGAATTAGGTATATAATATTAACACTATGACACGATTTACTTTTACGGTACTGGCCATGATGCTCGTATCGACAATTTCATTTGCCGGCTCATGGACGCTCAAATCTCCGGATGGAAAGACTTCCGTAGCGGTCTCCGACGGTCCGGTAATCACTTACTCGGTCAGCCGGGGCGAGACGCTGCTTATCGACGGGGCGAAGGCTTCCATGAAGCTTTCCGATGCCGATTTCGGAGCTGATGCAAAGGTCCGTAAGGTAAAGTTCAACAAGGTTGACAGAAATCTCGACGCGATTGTGTACAAGAAGGCATCGGTGCGCGACAACTACAACGAGATGGTACTCTCTTTCAAGGGATATGACGTAATCTTCAGGGCTTATGACGACGGTGTCGCTTACCGCTTTGTTTCCAGGCTCAAAGGCGACCGCGAGGTGGTATCCGAGAGGGCGGAGTTCAATTTCGCCGGAGACTGGAATCTGTTTGTCCCGTATGTCGACAGATCACCCGAGTCGTTCGAGGCCCAGTTCTATAATTCTTTCGAGAATACATATTCTTATCATAAGCTTTCCGAGTGGCAGGACGGCCAGCTCGCTTTTCTGCCGCTTGTCGTAGAGGCTCCGGAAGGTATCAAGGTACTCGTTACCGAAGCGGACCTGCTTGATTATCCGGGCATGTATCTGTACAATTACGGCAAAGGGACTTCGCTTTCCGGCGTCTATGCCGGATATCCTGACAAAGTCCATCAGGGAGGCCATAACATGCTCCAGGGTATCGTCGACCACCGTGCGGACTATATCGCAAAGGTTTCGGGGGAGACTTCTTTCCCGTGGAGGGTGATAGTTGTTTCCGATGAGGATAAGCAGCTGGCCAACAGCGATATGGTATGGAAGCTTTCGACTGCTCCTGTCGGGGATTACAGTTGGGTCAAGCCCGGAAAGGTGGCCTGGGACTGGTGGAATGACTGGAATATCTACGGTGTGGATTTCGAGTCCGGAATAAACAACGATACTTACAAGTACTATATAGATTTTGCCGCAGCCAATGGTATTGCTTATGTGATCCTCGATGAGGGCTGGGCAGTAAATCTCCAGGCCGATCTTATGCAGATTGTTCCGGAGATCGATCTGGAGATGCTTTCTTCATACGCCCGCTCGAAGGGTGTGGACCTTATCCTCTGGGCAGGATACTGGGCTTTCGAGAAAGATATGGAAGAGGTCTGCAGGCATTATTCCGAGATGGGTATCAAGGGCTTCAAGATCGATTTCATGGACAGGGACGACCAGCTGATGGTGGAATTCTATCGCAAGGCCGCCGAGACAGCCGCCAAGTACAATCTTATGGTGGATTTCCACGGAGCTTTCAAGCCTGCCGGTCTTAACCGTACTTATCCTAATGTAATCAATTTCGAGGCTGTCTTCGGGCTTGAGAACATGAAATGGAGCCAGGATGCGGATGAGGTTACTTATGATGTCACGATTCCATTTATCCGTATGGTCGCAGGCCCGTTCGATTATACCCAGGGCGCGATGCATAATGG
>Ga0310695_10009302_pt1 | contig 14807 bp, 22 predicted proteins | sample RumenRJG_04DNA_FD_203882 | JGI IMG/M metagenome (GOLD analysis project Ga0310695, IMG submission 203882) | Bovine rumen microbial communities from Lethbridge, Alberta, Canada - RJG_04 (v2) (version 2) | ecosystem: Host-associated > Mammals > Digestive system > Stomach > Rumen | place: Canada... | reverse complement strand
CCAAACGCCCAATGCTCCGCCGGTTATCAGTTTTACTATGCCCAGTCCGATCTGACCTCTTATGAATCGATCTACTCCTAGCGATCCAAAAAGAAAGTTGCAGACCCACACAAATATGTGCTTATTAATTCTTCTCTCATCCTGTTGCTGCATTGACTCCACCTACCCTTCTTTCTCTTAAGGTATCAGCGTCAGCACGCCGTCCTCAAGGGTATACTTGAATTCCTGACCGTTCTCCAGCTTCACACCTTTGTCATAGTCGAGCTTAAGCATATTGTCCACCGGATTACCATTGCTGTCCGTACCGCTGAGTTTCTCGATCGCGTCATCGGAAAAAGCCAGGAATACGGTCGGTTTCTCCCATACAGCTCCGGTTACGACCTGGTCAACGACTTCCTTGTCGCCATAGATGATCTTATCGTAAAAAACAGTCTCTCCTGTATCGACGTCCTCCATGCTCCATCCGTAACCGCCGACACCGGCAATATCTACCTTAAGCGTAGACGAGCCGCATCCTGCAAAAGCAATGCAAAAAACTATCAAAAGCGCTGCGATAAATAGCTTTTTCATATCTTCTACCTCCTCTCAGGTAACATCTTAAAAATACAGTGGATATTGCGCATTTTCCTGTTCCATCATTTCCATCATGTACTCATCATACGCCTCTTGGGCGTCATGCATCATGGCCTCATCGATTTCATCCTGAGAAGGCACGAGTGATTCTTCCGCGTTCGGCGGAACCTCCCAAGACTCTGTTTCCGGATAGCTTTCAGGCTGCACTGATTCCGTCGTTGTTTCAGTTTCAGTCTCCGGCTCCTGCACAGCCGACTCATCTGCGCAGGCAGGCAAAAGCAACATGCATAATAGAATTGTAAAAGCGATTAATCTTTTCATTCCATCCACTTCGTCATGCCGGCGCCCATGTGGCCTTCACCCGGCCGACGCCTGAATCCAAACTTTTCGTAAAACTCTTCTTTGCCTTCTGCCGCCATTAGATAAACCATCATTGTAGGCTTACCTTCCTTCTCCTGCAAAAGCCACGCTTCTATTTCTTCAACCATATGGCGTCCGATTCCCTGCCCTTGATAGTCAGGCACTACAATCACATCGACGATCAGGTAGATGTATCCACGGTCGCTGATTACGCGAGCAACGCCAACAGGCTTGTCATCATTCCATGCGGAAATCAGGTAAGCTGAATTACTCAGACCTTTCTCAGCCTGCTCAATGGAGAGGCTGCGCCAGCCCGCGCCGACGCGCAGGTTGTTGTATTCAGTTGCGGGGATATCGTGTTTGTAGGTGACCATTTGCTAATACTCGTTCTAAAAAAGGCTCAATTGTTCTTCATCCTCAACATCATAAATACTTCTAAAAGCCTCTGGCGAACAGGTTTTTTCCTCCAACATGCCCCGTTTACAAAGGCTAACAAAAATAGCTGCCGCACGAGCCTGACAATTCAAGGATCTCTTGTGATTGAATTCTATATCCGTGAAGATGTCATATTGCAAAAGTTGCTCCGCAAGATGCATGTTTTGCTTCAAAGCCGTGATATAAATCCAGTCATAAAACATTGTTTTGGGAAATAGCGGCCATTCTTTGCCATATAACTCAAAGCATATTAACTGCCCCGAATTAGCCAATCTCTCATCCCCTTTTGCATCCTTTGGTGAAACGTTTAATAGATCGTGATACGGTCCGCCATATTCAAATTTTTTCGAGGATTGAAAAACATTTTCAATATGCCGCTTTTCGCCTAATTCCACATGGTAAAACGGCAAATTAAACGCACTGCATTTTATTCCTTCCACTGATTCAGATTTCGTAGATATTTCCAAAACGCTTTTGTCTGGATATTTCTTCTTTATTGAATCATGAAGAGATCTTATACTCTTTTGCTTTTGGCTAACTGCAAAACCCGAATAATATGTGTATTCAACTATTTCCTCTTCATAATAGTCTTTGTCAGAGGAAAGAAAAATCATTTTTTCCGCCATTTATCTGCCTCCAAATCCGTGGTAATTATCTCGGCTAGTTGTAAATATCTCTGGATCTGCGCCTGCCCCAATACCTTTGTTTCTTAGTATGCCTCTATATAGTTTTGCATCATTTTCGCTCATAAACCATACAAATTTAATATAGTCTCTCTGGATGACGCCTTCTACTAGTATCTCTGCCTGATCGTTGGTTGGAAGAAAACTATAGTCATTCTTTAAGTTACTTCTTGGATATTTAAATGTTCCCTTTGTTGTAATCGCCTTTACAATTGGAGCAAACATTTTTTCAAAGGACTGAGCATCAGTGCGCTCATCCAAATTCTTCGAAATTCCTTTCGACGCGGCATTGTATTCTGCAAAATAACAATTATGATCAAACAACAATGTTGGATCTAAGACTATTACGGCCCAACGAGAGCCCACGTATTTCTCCTGAAAACCATTTAACACCCAATAATTCGGATACTCTACAGACACAGAGGTGCAATTAAGCTGATCGTCATATCTTTTATGATCGTTGCGCTTATATTTATACCCTTCTGCATCTAATTGTTTTACAGGGATTAGTCCATCATTAACAATAGATTCAATGTTGTCTATCCTTGTAAAATGTACCAGTTGCTTAATACCTCTGTTATCCAAAATGGATTCTATTTCCCGACTTCTCTTATTCAGCTTCTGTCTTTCCTTTATAAGTTCCACCGTCTTCTGGCAATATATTTCATAAGAACCTCTAAATACGGGATCAAATATCAATCTTTGCTGAAGGTTCTCAAACTTAATAAAAAATTTTCCGCTATCCGGCACCACATAAAAATGAAATATCGAATCCGCTCTTGATGCACCTATGACATTGCTACTGAATCTCAGTACTATTTCCGAATCCAAAGATTTAATATATTTCAACAGACCATAAAACTCATTTGCAAGATTCTTTTGGTTCCGGAAGAAACGATCTATTATTTCCTTAGCATTTTCAACTTGTCTTATTTCAAATCGATAATCTATGACCATTGTATTTTTTCAAACCTATACTTCTGTATGGTTGACAAGTAAATCTCATAATCCTTTTTCACAAAGCATAAAAATAGTTTTCATACTCTTAATGTTAGATTATCACAATAAAGCGTTATAATAAAGATAAAGAGGCATTGCTGCCTCCTTGGAACACTTATATTGCCTTATTAAGATGCATATTCTGATATCAGTTTTCCTATTTGTAGAATATCGCTTCTACCAGAAAACTCGAATCTGACTTTCTCAGCACTACTAAAGCAAAGCTTCACTTCACTATCAAGGTCTATTGTTCCTGCTGTCCCAACTGAAAAACAGATATGTATTTATACGACATGGATGTGAAATCCTACTTTTTACCTGTAATTCCCTGGACATAAAACATCATATTTAGTTTTCCTTAAATAAACTGCACGTTCACGCCAGCCGGATCCTTTACAAAAAAGAACTGAACCCCGGGCATTGGTGAAATCATTGGCGTTACCTCATAACCTGCAGCAATCAATTCCTCCCGCTTCGCAGTAACGTCATCTGCCTGAAAACCGATGGACAGATTCGGATTGCCTGATTGCTCCGCTTCCGGATTGCGAAGAACTTCTACGCAGGTATCTCCTTCTGCATTCGCCAGGAAAACCAGATCCTTTTTCGGTCTCATATCCCTCTGCAAAGTCAATCCAACCTCTTTCTCATAAAACGCAATTTCCTCTTCGAACTGATTAGTCTGAACGGTAACGTGAAGCATCTTTGCCATTATTCAATACCTCCTATATCATCTGAAACCTTTTCGAATCTGTACTTCTGCTTGATGTCGGGATACTTTTCGCGATCCACCTCACTCAAAAACATCTCAAGCGGCCTTACGTACATTCCCTTTTCTTCGTACAAAGGCTGATACACCATCATCGGCTCGCCGGTCTCGCTGTGGGTAGCTACTCCTATGATCTTATACAGATATTTGTTTTGTGCCAGGGCTTCTTCGCCCAGTGTTTCTCGCTTGAAGTGCTGGACAATGTCGCCGGGGCAAAATCTGTTGTGCATATTATTTTACTATGTATTATTTCTTTCCTTTGTTGGATTTGTTTCGATAATGGTATCCCATTCTTGGCGTTGGCTTTGCGTATGGGCTGCCATCTATTCTGGTATACCCATATTCTGGCCTGCTATTTGCCGCCGAAGATTCTTCTCCGTGTTTTCTTTCTTTGCTTGAATCAGGGTATTTGTCAAATATTGCCGGTGTTTTTTGCCTGCTGAATTTTTCGTAGTTTAACTGCTTGTCAACTCTTCTTAGTCTACTATGTGCTTCGAGATATTTTTCAGCTCGTTCATAGGATGTAAAAAACTGTTTCCCCTCCAAAGATCTATGTACTGACCAGTTTCTTCCATCACTTGTTCTTAAATAAATTCTATTGTAACGAGTTCCAAGGTATTCACATGAAACGATTTTATTCTTTGATATAAAAAAGAAATTCATATCCCTATTAATTAACTCACAAGCAGCGGTTTTCTTCTTTTAAACAATGGTAAAAGTGTTATGATAACTGTCCATTAGATATATATATTTTCGTCATCAAATACAATTTGTAATGGTTCATTATAAATTCTTTTGACATCTTTCACGCTTTGAATAAACGGATCAACTTGACTCTTCTTATGCGGTATTATCTTTTTCATTGTCTTGCTGATTCCTTCTTCCTTAGCGTCAGCCAAGTAATTACCTGCAAATTGGAGACCTTCATCGAGAGGCGACTTTTCAACAACCGGAATCTTTTCTAATACTTCGCCCGCAAATGTATTTGCTTTCGCTAAGCCTCCCATAATATGCCCCTGCAGAGATTTGTCCAGTTTTCTTTCCAACTGATTATAAGAATCTGTATATAGTTCTCTATATTTAATTGAGTACCTTTCTATTTTATTAGTAATGCTATCGAGATACTTTTCATCAAAATTCTCCAAGAGCATTACTTCCATAAAAGATGAAAACGCGTAAAGATAAAGTGACATCGAATAACTGCGAAAATAGTCTCCAAGATCATCTAACTGCTCTTTAACTTGCTGGCTTGTTTGTATAAGACCTTTTTTCTTTGCTTTATCTTTTATCAAGGTACGATATTGTTCAACGCTAGCTTCGGCAGTTTGTTTGATATCTTGTGTTTTAATAAGATGGGCTTGTTTGAAAGTATCGTTATCCCAATTGAACTTGTAATTGTTGGCAACATCTGTTAAGAAATTGATGTCACCCTGTAGTTTTGCTTTATCCTTTATTTTCAGATAATCAAACATCTCCTTTTGCGCCTCTTGTATGCCATCCAGTTTTTTATCTATGCTTATCAGCGCCACTGCCATACACATCGTCGCAGGATTAAGTACTACAGGGTTCAGCACAGCCTGCCCGCCGCCAACACCGCCGTTTGCTGCCTTAACAGAGCCCAGAAAACCGCTTCCATTCTTAAATTGCATAAGCGTGCCACCATTAGGAACTGTAACATGATAAAGTCCACTTGATGCCTGCCCTCCATTGACGACATATTGAAAGGCAGCTGATATAGAATCGAACGCTGTACCAGCACCCGCAAGGCGACTATAAGGTATTTTTTTTCGTGTCGACAGCTTATCTTTTTCTTCAAAAACAGCCGGAACCAACTCTATCGCGTTCATTTGTTTAATTATTTCACTCTTTTTTATATTATCTGTCATCTCAAAACCTCCAATTTAATCCTTACCTACTATTACAATTTTATTGTACACCTATTTATAGGCCAATAAAACTCCCGCCTTAAAACAGCATTATGAAAAACAGAGCCATTATACATATGTACAATAGCTCTGTTTTAACACATTACTTTCTTTGGTTATTCTTCTCCCTCAAACTCCGTCACATGCGCGCATCCTCTTACTTCCTTTGTCTTATCAGGTCTATCTGTTGAATCCGGAAGCCAAACAGCAATCGTCTTTGCCTTACCTTGCGCACTGACATTTTCTGAATTCATCATTGCATCCATAACGCCTATCAAGTTGCCATCACTGTCATACATTCCGGCAAGAAGCATATAGTTTTCTGCTTTCTTCGCATATGGATTCTCAACCGTTGTTTCTGCAGCAAAGCCGGAAACGTTGTAATCATAATTGTGGATCATTTCCATGTCGCCAACTATCAACGTGTCGTCATCTTCCTTCTTTGCCTTGGAATACTTGATGTCAACCTTGACGTCAGCTATGTCATCCGGATCTTTTAGTATTGCTTCCGTGGACGCATATGTATCCTGTCCGTACCCATTCTTTCCAGGCGCAACGTACTTTGGAGTGTATTCCGACATATCGGTACTGCATACTGTCGTTCCTTCTGAGTCCAAATACTCAAACTCAACGCCGTCAACTTGGAGATATTTCTCTGACTTGTTGACAAACCCGCAGTATCCGAGCACTGAGAAACCTCCGCTCGATGTCTCATCTTTATATACGTAAAACCCTTTTTCGATATCCAGCGGGTTCAGTTTCAACGCAAAGGCAAGGTCACTTTTGTTTCCCGCTTCATCTTTGACCGTCAGTGTGAAGTCGAATTTTCCGAAATCTCCCGTATCAATCTTTCCTGTTTCCTCATCATAAATGGAACCGTCACATGTTATTGAATGTTCCAGATCACTCAACTTATATTCAGCAGTTCCGTCATCCGTTTCGTCTTTGATCTGCAGGTTGTCGTTAAGATAATCCTCTATATTAAAATCCGTCCCGCACATAACTTCAATTGTTTCATCCACACCATTCAACTCCGGTGCGGATCGATCACATCCTGTCAGCATACATAACGAAAGGATTGTTGAAACAATCGCACATCCGATAATGGTTACTTTTCTTTTCATGAATTTGCTCCCTCCTTAATGCATTCCCTGATAACATTGTTTAACAGTAATTTCTTCTCTTCATCCAACTCATCATCTGTTACAAGCAGATCCACTCCATCGGATACTGCCAGTGTTTGGGCTATAAAAATCTGAAGTTCCAATTTGTCTCTTTCCTTTTTCAATTCTTCCAGACTTTTCATGATTGCCCTCCGAAACACTTCTTCATCACAGATAGCTGCTCCTGCTTCCTCTACCGACAGCCCAATATACTTAAGCAGGAATAACTTCTTCAGCTTGCCGATAGCTTCGTCATCGTACAGCCATTGGCGTCTACCTGTTTCCTCTTTAATCGTCGGCGGCAGCACTCCCTTCGCGTTGTAGTAACGCAAAGCGCTCTCTGTCGCACCAGTCATTCGAGTTACTTCTTTCATACTCCATAGTGACATCGCAAACCTCTCTTCCTTACTCTACATCTCGTTGTAACGACGAGGTCAACACATAATTGCGTATTGCTCCTCACTATAGGAGTTGTAAATTTTGCGAGGTTGCGACCAAGTTTCTAACAATGAAAAAGGCCACAGGTTAAAACCTGCAGCCGTTCTGTCACCTATGTTATTTTTTCCTATTCAAATTCAACTATGATCTCTGCATCTGGATTTGCCGCCCCAAGGAAATTCTTGAGTTGCTCTTCCGCATTTTCATCGGCTTGCTGATAAAGAGCATCCATGTCCAATTCTTTTAATGCATTCTTCTTTGCATATTTTCTTAGATCACTATCATCTTCAGGTTTAAGAAGATTAAACAATCCATTTTTCTTATCCAAGAGAATCCAAGAATCCTCATCGATCTCATGACTTAGAATTACACTGTGTGGTACTGTTACCGTAATCGTATCAGCATCAGCTTTAACATCGTAATTGTCATCGGTTAATTTAAGACCCAACTTCAAAGTAGCATCATACTGTGCAACCATGCTCTTCTCTGAGAATGGTATCTTAATATTGGTCTTCCAAAGATTCTTTGACTCGCTGGTATATGGGACAGTTAAAGTATATCTGTCTTCTAAAGTTGCAAGTTCAGAAACTTCCTTGACTTGTTCCTTTATTACTTCTAGATCGTAATGGCCTTTCCCATTGTCGTTCTGCATTGATTTTGCTACAAAGAATCCCCCGCCAAAACCAACGACTACTGCAATAATAATTGCAAGCACTTTTTTCATATCACTTTCCTCCTCATAATTCTTCCCTTTGTCAAAGGTCTTTTGTTTATATCATTTATTGCGTTGTTTGAATTGTTCTATTATTTAATTTACATCTCGTTTCAGCGACGAAGTCAACTATTATCCTGTCAATTCTGCAACAGCATCTCCAATCATTTTAACAGTATCTGCAGATTCCTCTGCCAATAATCCATCATCTGTAAGCAGTGGTGTATCACACGCCTCACTGCTTGACGCAAATGCCACTGGAATCACGGCGACAGCAGCAATAATCATTATTCTTACAATTACTTTCATCTTCAGCGTCGACCTACTTTATTATTCGCTATACTCCTAATTCTTTATAAATTAGAATATCTGTATTCCTTCCTTTTTTCCAAACTCTTGACAACATCGACATCTGCTGGTAACCACTCAACACTCCAAAGTTGATTTTGATCAAGCCACTTTGCTGCTTCATGCTCACGCAAAGTTAGTTCACCTTTGACCAGGGAACAAATAAAACAATGCATTGTTAGGTGGAAAGTTGGATAATCATGGTCGACTGTGCAGAGATATTGTTCAATTAATATCTCTATATCCAATTCCTCGCGGATCTCGCGAATCAATGCCTGCTCAGGAGTTTCCCCTGCTTCCATCTTGCCACCAGGAAACTCCCATCTGCCCTTGAATTCACCGTGCCCACGTTGAGTCGCGAGGACTAGTTCATCCTTTTCAATTATCGCCGCAACGACATGTATTGTTTTCATTGGTTCTCAATTCTATATCTCTTCGATTCCGATACTTTTAAGATATTGATAAGTCCCATCATAATACTCTGGTAAGCGTGTACTGTCTTCAGGAAATCCACTTGCTGTTTTATGGTCATTGCCTTCCGGCACACAGATTACCATCCCAACTCTCGCCCTGGTTAGTAATACTCTATAAGCATTTAACATGTATTTGATTCGTTCGTGATTATTCTCGCTATTATCTATGATTTCTCTCCATTCCGTCTTTCCATTAAAGCTGTAGAAGCGCCATCTGCCGTCATCATATCGCATGTCGGCATCCCACAGCAGGCATGTGTAATCTAATTCCAAACCCTGCACTTGGATTTCTGTTGCAGCATCCTCCAGATAATTCGAGGATCTCGTGTCAATCTTATCTTCGAGAAACCAGTGGACTGCGTCCTGATCGCCTGAAGGCAGCACATGAATCCCAAGTGGCTTATATCGGGCGGACTCTTTCGTAATCAATACCCCTGTCCTCTCAGTGCCTCGGACTTTTTGGTGCAGCCAGGCCTTTGCCTTATCCATGTCTCTGGTTAGAACAATAGGATATCTGTCCTTTATCTCTGCAAAAACACTATACGCGTTTTGATCTATTGCTAGAAGTGCATGGATAAAGGAGGAAAGCTTTTCGGCTCTGAATGACCTTAAAGAGACCCCTAAATGCAGGCTGTTAGAATAGATTACATTTTTATTGTCTTTTAGCAGTTCGTTGACTCGCCCTTCTGCGTATTCAGGCTCGGTTAGTTTTGGTGAAATATACACTTTCCAGTGGGTATATATCTCATTTAAAGCCTTGATCCACTCATAGATTCCGGCTTCTCCAGTATGAATCTCCTGGCCACCGCCAACTAAGCATACGATGGTTGCCCAATCCTCACGCTGATCTAGTGACCAGATTAAGAAAGCCGCTTCTGAAACTGGGAAGTTAGGAACTTTTAGCTTGTTGCCATAAGTACCACCCCGTTTCAAATAGTCTGCCAGTCTTTTATGTGTCCATGACCGCTGCGCTTCGTCAAAAATCGCAACATGCTCTACTTCTCCATAGCCTGCTGCTTCCAGTTTCACAGCTTTTTCTGGATCGATTTCAAGTCTGCCATTTTCTACTGGATTTTTTATCTTTTGCAGCATATTGTCGCGATAGCGATGGATAATCTGAATGAACTTTCCTACCTCACGTCTGGAGTCCGTTTTTTTCTTGCCTTCGGCCTTATGCTTCTCGTAGTCATCCCTTGCAAGCGCTTCTGTCAAAACTGCTACCAGAGGCCCATTGCCTGACAAGTAAACTGCGCCCTCGTCCTCGACTGGTTTATCTGAATTCTGATATGTCTGTTTGACTGCAACATCCAACCCAACCAGCGTCTTTCCTGCACCCGGAACACCAGTCACAAAACATATACTTTTCTCTCTGTTTTCCTTGCTTTTGCGGATCACGTCTAGAATATACGAAATCGTCTGATCTGTTGTAACGTCATCCGCTTCATGTCTAACGATATCCTCAACAGAGTGACTTTCATACAATGTCCTAGCAGCTTCAATAATTGTTGGTGTTGGAGCATACGGGCTTATGATCCAGTTGTGGTTAACGGGAGTCTCCTCCGGAAACTGTTGTAGGACTTCCTGAATAAGTCGCTGAAGGCCCTGTTTTCCCGTGACCAAAGGATTGACGACTCGGTCGTCATAGACTGATTCCCTGATTAGCGTTGAAGATCCTTCATATTTTGTTGCAACAAGAATTGGTACTATTATTCGATCTTCACTGTATTTATGAAAGTTCTTTAAGTCCAATGCGTAATCTAACACTTGGTCAATATCACTCTCAAGAATAGCAGATTGTCCCACTTTGAATTCCAGGCAGAATACAATTCCCTGGAGCAACAAAACGACATCAATTCTCTTCCCTAAACGTGGGATATCATACTCGTAGATAATACGTCCACTCATATTTCTCCATGGGGCAAGTTTTTCCTGTAGTATCTCTATTTCTTCCATCCATGCTTCACGGGATGTCGTCAATGCCTCTCCATGATAGTTGTCGCAAAGCACTCCAAATATCGATGTTTTATCTCCCTTCAGAAAAGAATCGATATCACAATCATATAGACAACGAGTATTATGATTCATGTAATGTAACCCCCTCGTTCTAGCTTCCGCTCCTCCCTCCCCACTTCCTGGGCTTCTTCAGAGTAGACTTCTTCGTCGCCCTACGTGGTTCGGTTTTCGCTTCTGCTGCTTTTGCATCTTTTGGCTTGCGCTTAACAACCTTAATAGAGCTGCCGCTGCGGACCGGAGTTTTTACTTCCATGTCAAAAAAAGCGCAGGAGATCTCGCTGCAAGCTTTGCCCTCCTCGGCGTGCATGCACCGCTCTCCTGCTTTTGCGCAATATACCCAGTCTTCTTTGTCCGTAACGAATGCTCTGCTCATTACAATACCAACTACATCTTCATTTAACTAATGAGTTCCTCATAAATTGATCCAAAGTTGAGCAGCACGCTGAACGCCACAACGATCAGAATCGTTATGATCGGGTGTGCCAGTATAAATGCCAGTACCATCATTCCGAATAACATTTGAGCCACCTCCGTTATCTCCCCTCTTGGCTATAGTGTCCCATAGCAAGTGTCCAAAAAACTTCTCTTTTATGGGGAGACTGGAGATTGTCTACTCGCAGATGCTCTTAATAAACGCTTCAAAGTCTGCCAGAATCTGCTCCATGTCAACTGACTCGTCATCGATGGCAAGACCGTAGAAAGGCGGTACTTCCAGACCGCGCGCCTCGATGGCTGCTTTGAGCTCCTCTATGTACACGCCTTCGCCTTCGATGATGGCGTCGTTGTACTCCAGATCTACCGGCGCACCGCCCCAGCGCTCATCCCAGCTGGTGATGGTAACTCCGCAGGTCGGGGATCCATCGCAGCTCAGAACGCCGACGGTTTTGTAGCCGGCTCTTTTGTATTCTTCCATGTATGTCGCCACACGCTCCGCAATCTCTCTGCAGTGTGTGCGGAATCCGTGGTTATCGTACAGATTCTTTGTGTGGAACCATCTGGAGATTCCCAGGTAAAGTGTCTCCGGACAGTCCATCTGGTTGATTCCCAGACCGTATTTGTTCAGGGTGTCAAAGACTTCCTTACACATGCCCGGGTATCTTGCCAGGCCCTGCACTTTATTGTTCGTGTTAAGCAGGCAGCTGGAAACAAATATGATCTTCTTGCTTCTTGCATCGTCTCGTCTGTCCATTGGGGTACCTCCATTATCTCTTTCCGTTGGCTTTCTGCCACTTCTTATACTTGTTCAGATCCATATGCATCGCCTGCAGAATAATGCCGACTATTGCCGCGTCGTCCAGGACGCCGACTCCCAAGATATATTCAGGAACGATATCCATCGGATTGACCACATAAATGAGCCCGGCAACCGCGGCCAGGATCGTGGCGATCGAAACATCGGTGTACTGCTTCTTGATATATGCCCGCAGCATGGAAAGCAGCACGGCAACATCGCTGGCTCTTTTGCCGATCTTAGGAATCAGTTTCAGCTTCTTCTCGAATTCCTGGAACAGGTTTTCCATCTTCTCGTCATCATCGAGGAATGCTTTGGCCTTTTCCTTGTTTTCGTTCAGAGACTTCTTCAGTTTTCTTTCGGAGTATTCTCGTTTGGTTTTCATGTAGATATTATATCAAATCACATGAGCAAAAGAAAACCGGGCTGCCGCCCGGTTACTGTTGCTTTTGCATTTTATGCCTCCACTATGCTCATCAGCACTTTTGCGAGATCTTTCTCTGCCTCCTGTTGCCTGTCGGTATCTGCCAACATGATGAGTCTTACACAGTCCACGATCACTTCGTCGGCTGTTTGCTTATCATATTTGCTGGTAAATCCCTGCCGAACGGCGTTTGTAATGTTTATGAAATCTGTTGCTACTTTGATTGGATTCCCGAACATGCGGGTTTTGCCTCCACCGCTAACTATCATATTCTTCCCCCTTTTCAATGACTAAATCTATGACTACTGGTAATTCTTATGCAGCGTTCCATATGGTCCTGACATTTCCTTTGGCCACAATTCCATTTCGTAAGCTGGAATCTCCGGACAATTCTTAAAGTCTTCGCAAATCGACTTTGCGCCGAAACATATATCGTTTTTGTAGAACATGCATTTCTTGCAGGATGGCTTCGGCTCTTCCTGTTTTTGCTTTACGACTACAGGCTTTGGATCCAGAATGATTCTCTTCGTTTTTCTCTCTTCTACGAGATGCCACTTATAATAACCGTCTTGTCGGAATGCCCTTCTATATTGTCTACTATAAAGGATACTGTTAACTTCTCTTCTCTCTACTGACAACCTACGCGCAATTACTTTGGCCTTAAGCCCGTCTTCCATCTTTAACTCATTGATAATGTCTCTATATAATGCTTCTCTCGATACCATAGTGCCGCCTCCTTTTCGTTTCCATCCTTCACTTTACATTCTTATCATACGTCATGTATGACCTGTTTTGGTCGCCCCGGAAGCGACATTTCGGTATACCCTTCTATATTTATTATATCAAACCGACACCATGATTATCGGAATAGTTGGAGGGCTTTTTTGAAAAAAATTGTTTTTTTATAAAACAACTCCAGAGATGTTCCTCTGGGGTCGTCTATTACATTTTTTCTTCTGATTCTTTCTTTCCTCTTTTAAAACGATTCAAAAAGAGAGCAAAGCGAATAGAGCAGATAGAAATCCCTGTCGGTCATGATAATGCCCTCTCCGGCGGCCGCCGCCGCGGTTGTCACATTGCCCATGCGGTAGATTTTCTTTTGATCCAGCTCAATGACAAGAGGAAGCCGTGACTCTATCGTGTCCTTTCTGGAATAGGAGCGGTTCTCCACACAGGAAAAGCCTTCTGATTCAAGAAACTCAATGAGCTTCACTCTGTCTTCTTCCGTCAATGGGTGCACATAGTTCTGTCCGCCGGCCGCGAAGCATTTGGCTATTTTGTCCGTATCGACTGGTCTGCGCCCCTTGGCGTATTCAAGCGTGTATTTCATGACTTACCTCCTTCCTGTTGCTGTATGTTATATTTCATCCCCTCTTGGCTTTATCGCAAACAATGTGTCTGTAAAAACGGACTCGATTTGACATTAGAAAAACGGCCAGCTTTCGCTGACCGTTCCCGGCTTGATTACTTATACAGTTATAGCTTTTGCACTGTGATTGTGTTATTTCAGCCCAAGCTCTTCCGCCTTTTCCATCGGCATGGCAACTAAATAAGGTTGTTGCGCCGGACCATCGAGCGTCGAGGCTTCGCCCTCATGCCACTGATAGAAGAACCGTTCTGCGCTGTAGGTGTAGTAACCGTCCTGATACTGGTCGCTGGTGTCATACGGATCGGCCAGAATCAGCACGTCGTCTGCGGAATTATCTTCCTGACAGGTGTCGATGCCGATGATGCACTGCCAGTGGCCGCCCCAGTCGGACCAGTCGACCATAATCGGAACGCCGTTGTCGATCATCTTTACGCAGTAGTCTTCAAAGTCCTGCAGCGGATCTTCGCTGTCATCCCAGCTAAACTTCTCTGTCGTTGCGAAGTTGAACTCTGTGTACCACCCAAGCTCATCCTTAAAGAAGCCGTTCATGCCCTCGGCGTCCGTACCCGCATCTTCCGTGGTGCCGCTGAACTTGCAGATGGTGAGTTCATCGTATTTGTTGATATCACCGCCGAACCAGTTCAGGACCATCACGCCGCAGGCCGGTCCGCAAGAGTATTCTGTGGACTGCTGATAAGGTGCAAAGTTCGTCAGAATGTGCAGCGTTCCATCGCTTTTCATGTTGTAGTAGTCGTTGATTTTGAAGTATGGTGTGTCGGGATTGTCGCACCATCCATCGTAGCTGGAACCGCCGCCGGATGTAGTGTCATAACCATCAGGATATCCTAACAGGTGTTTTTCTGGAGCAGATGTGGATGCAGAGTCAGAGTCCGTA
>Ga0310695_10009301_pt1 | contig 14808 bp, 23 predicted proteins | sample RumenRJG_04DNA_FD_203882 | JGI IMG/M metagenome (GOLD analysis project Ga0310695, IMG submission 203882) | Bovine rumen microbial communities from Lethbridge, Alberta, Canada - RJG_04 (v2) (version 2) | ecosystem: Host-associated > Mammals > Digestive system > Stomach > Rumen | place: Canada... | reverse complement strand
GAGAATTAAATCTCTATCTTTCTTCCGGTACGATCAAAGGCCTTACGGTATATATGGTCGCTATCGATATATTCAAAAATGGCGGAGTACTTTTGCTGGATGAAATGGAGAACCATTTTAACAGGGAGCTTGTGGCCACGTTGATCAGGTTGTTTCAGAACGTTAAGATTAATAAGAACGGTGCCATGTTGGTATTTTCGACGCATTATCCGTCATTGTTGGATGAGTTTGACCGGAATGATAATACCTATATTATCAGAAATGAGGATGGAATTTCGATTGAAAACCTGGCATCCCGTTTCACAAGAAATGACATCAAGAAGAGTGTTGCATATGAGAGCAACTATCTTGATGGAACTGCTCCGAACTATGAGGCTTACATGGATTTCAAAAGATTTCTTCGGGAGGAGATAAAGTGAAGCGGGAAAAATTGAATCTCGGAGAAAAAGTGGCCGTTATATGCGAAGGCGGAGCTGAAACAGCAATAATGGAAATGCTCCTTGATGCGGGCAGGCTGATCTTTACAGAAGAAGATCTGTTTTATGATGAGATCATAAGGTGCAGAAGTGCCGAAATCTTCGAGCAAAGGTATCTTAAGGTAAGAATGGATTTTAGGCTCACAATCATAAGGGTGCTTGATTCGAGAAGGGAGAACTTCAGGCTGAGCAAGCCATACTGCGATGAGGTAGATGTTATTTCTCTTGAATACAGTAGACGAGGAATAATAACGATAGCTCTGGAGTTTATTTCAGGGCTATTTTATTCTAAAAACAGATAGTGCGTATGAGATCATCGAAAAGAAAGGCGCTACCTATTACGGTATTGACGGCGTTGCACTCAGTATGCCGGCTATTGTTGGAAGAGCAGGAGTTGAAGGGTCTGTGCCCATCAGACTCAGTGATCAGGAAAAAGAAGCTTTAATAAAGTCATCGGAGACTATGAAAGCTGTAATTAATGAATCACTTTGAGCACGGATGCAAGATATAAAGATTTTTTGATAATAAAAGTGGGTAAAAAGGTATTGATTTCAGAGTTTATGTCGTACCTTAAAGGGAAGAGTGCTTTATTTTTTTTTGACAGACATCCTGAAATTGGTGCTAAATGGGGAGAGAAACACTTATGGGCCAGAGGCTACTACGTGAGTACGGTAGGAAATGTGAATGAGGAAACCATACGAGAATACATAAGAGAACAGGAAGAGAATGATAAAATGGGGGTTGCTAACTTTGTGAAGCTGTTATTATTATGGGAGAAAGGATTATTCAACTGATGGTACGGGAAGCAAGAAAAGAAGACTTAGATGCATTGCTTAAGCTCTATCTGTTTTTGCATGAAGACAGTATTCCAGAGCGGAATGCTCATCTTGAAAAAACATGGAATCAGATCATCGAGGATCCGAATCATCATCTGATTGTAAAGGAAATCGATGGTCAGATTGTATCTTCCTGCGTATGTGTGATCATACCGAATCTGACAAGGAATGTGAGACCGTATGCCTTTGTTGAAAATGTGGTAACACATGAGGATTTCAGAGGGAATGGTTATGCAGGAGAGTGTCTGGATTATGCCAGGAAGATCGCTGAGAGGGAAAACTGTTATAAAATGATGCTTCTTACCGGATCAAAGAAACCGGAGACTCTGCATTTCTATGAGAAGGCAGGGTATAACAGCAGCGACAAGACAGCCTTCATACAGTGGATAGGGATGGATAAATGATTATGGACATTACGGAAAGTATAAATGATACCCGAAAAGGCTTTGAAGAAAGCTTTGCCACAGGGGATTTTTATAACAGACAGACGCAGGATTCAGAGCATCTGAAAAGGATACTTGAATTTGTGAAGATCAGTGAGGGGATGAGAATCCTTGATCTTGGAACCGGAAGTGGATATCTTTCTTTTCCGATTGCGAAGAGCAATCCCAGCTGTGATGTGATCGGCTTGGATATAGTGAATACTGCTCTTGAAGCAAATCGTTCACGAGCCGAAAACGAAGGGATAAAGAATCTGTCGTTTGTAAGCTATGACGGGATTGATTTTCCTTTTGCAGCGGATTCCTTTGATCTTATTGTGACAAGATATGCTTTGCATCATTTCCCCGATATAGAGCATAGCATTGGAGCGGTGAGTAGAGTTTTGAAAAGCGGAGGTATGCTGTTCATTTCGGATCCCTGTCCCAATGAATGTGATACTGAGAGATTCATTGACGACTATATGCGACTTAAGAAGGATGGTCATATCAAGTTTTACACAAAGGATGAATGGTTTGATATTTGCAGCAGAAAAGGTCTCATTGCCGTAGACAGTTTTGACAGTTCCATACGCTTTCCCAAAAAGAAGGAAACGGCCTACGGATACGAGGAAGTATTGAAGAAGCACGATAAGGCTGTAATAGACAGCTATGATCTGTTAGAGACAGATACGGAACTGTATCTCACGGAGCAAGTAAACAATATCATATTTGAGAAGATGGGATTACAGAATAATTGATTTTAGTTTATGAGGAGAAAACACGATGATTACCGGATTACACCATATATCCTTGAAGTGTGGAACGCCTGAAGAATTTGAAAAAGCAAAAGAGTTTTATATGGAGCTATTGGGATTTGAGAAAGTAAGGGAATGGCCGGACGGAATAATGATTGGATTTGGAAATGGAATGCTTGAAATCTTTAGTAACGGATCCGGCATTAAGACTAAAGGAGCATTACGACATATGGCTTTTGCAACGGATGATGTTGAAGAGATAGTTGATAAAATTAAAAGCGCCGGATATGAGGTTTTTATTGAGCCGAATGATATCGTGATAAAATCTGAACCGGAATTTCCTGCAAGAATGGCATTCTGTTTCGGACCTCTCGGCGAAGAGATAGAGTTTTTTCAGGAAATGTAATTTACAGAATTAAAGGAGTAGGAAAAGTGAATATCTCATATAAAAGGCTGACAGAAAAGGAACTGGATACCTTTATCCGGATGAGAATAAACCAACTCAGGGAGGAGGGTGCTACTGAGGATATCGACCTTTGTGGCGTATGATTACTTTGAGATGGAAGAGCATAAAGAGTATGATCTGATGGTGCCATTCACAAAGGAATCCTGGCATGGAAGAATGAAGGCCTGCCGTGGCGTAGGCGCATCATTGTCCGGGGAAGAACTTGCAAAATGGGATGAAGAACACAGGAAGCTGCTTGACGAAATAGCACCTGAACAATTTGATGTGTCTCATTATGCGGCACTTGCGGTGCTGAGGAAAAAATAAGTAGGGAGTGTGCATTTATGCAGCATAGAAAATATATCTTACCTGTTATAATGCTTACGATATTTGAGACTGTAGCGGTGACATTATGGCTGACAAAGGACAACCTGTTTTACCTGTTCAATTTCAGCTATATCGGTATTTCAATTTCGCTGGGTATTTTCCTGTTTATCAGGAAATACAAATATGCAAGACGGATTGTGCAGCTGTTGGTTGGGCTGTACATGCTTATCTATTTGGGGCTTATCTGCAATGAGAATATGCAGATAGAAGGATTCTGGTATTACCTGCTTACAGGTGTATTTGAAGCTGCAACAATCCATTACGCCGTTGCCAAGATATTCGGTCCGCTGATATTTGGAAGGGGCTGGTGCGGGTATGCCTGTTGGACTGCGATGGTACTTGATTTCCTGCCCTATAAGGTTCCGGCACAGCCGAGAAAAAAGATCGGGTGGATCCGATACATTACATTTGCAGCATCTTTGATATTTGTAGCGGCACTTTTTCTGGCGAAGGTTGGAAATATTGAACGGATAATGTTCTGGGCGTTTATCATCGGAAATGTTGTGTACTATGGTGTTGGTATTGCCCTGGCTATCGCATTTAAGGATAATAGGGCATTTTGTAAATATATCTGCCCGATAACCGTATTCCTAAAGCCGATGAGTTATTTCTCACTGTTTCGGGTGAAGTGCGATAAAGAAAAGTGCGTATCATGCGGAAAATGTAAAAAGATATGCCCGATGAATGTAGATGTTACGGATAATTCCAGAAAAAGAGAAAACGGAACGGAATGCATTTTGTGTATGGAGTGTGTTAGAAACTGTCCTAAAGATGCTCTTTGAGAATAGGGAAAAATAAATTTCAGGACAATACATTTACGCCTTAGGAGATGGAGTGTTATATAGTATGGGAATCGAATAATGGAGATGGAAGATGATAGAAATAAAAATTGCTGCAAAAGATGATATAGATTGGTTAATGAGTATTCGCCTTGAGATGCTTAAGGTTGTGAATAATCTCCCGAAAGATTATGAGTATTCAGATGAAATGAGAACTGAGAGTCGCGATTACTTTTTGAATGGAGACCATTTGACTGCTTTGGCAGTGGATGGCGACATAGTTATTGGCTGTGCATCAATGAGTTTTTTCAGGATAATGCCAACATTTGACCATCCAACCGGAAAACGAGCCCATCTCATGAATGTCTACACGAGAAACGAATACCGTCGTCAGGGAATCGCCCGAAAGATGGTTGAATTGTTGATTGAGAAAACATGGGAAAACGGTGCAACGGAAATAAGTCTTGATGCAACTGCGTTGGGAAGGCCACTCTATAAGAGTCTTGGATTTATCGATTCATCAGAATGTATGGTATTAGCAAAAAAGTAGGGGATGACTATGAGAGAAATAACACCGAACGAGGTGAGTAAACTATACGATTGTCTTCATGAGCTATCAGACTATCACAATGAGGTATCTATGAATTTCAGAGGCTTTTATCCATTAAAGCCATACGAAAAGACTCTGGAATCCTTTGAAACTGCATTAAGAAATCAAGAATCTTATATAGCAGTCACTGAAATTAAAAACCGGATCATTGGCTTCTGCAAAGTCGATATTTATGCAGAAACCGGCAAACTGGACTATTTGGTGGTAAAGGAGGAATTCAGAGGAAAAGGTTTTGGTAAAGAACTCATGAACTGGGCAATGCTTATGTTTGACCGGAATAATGTCAAGCACATAGAAGTAAAAGTAGTCGATGGTAATCCAGCGATTCATTTGTATGAAAAGCTTGGTTTCAAAATGAAATCTCACATATTAGGGATTGAGCGTTAGATTCCACCATAATACAAAAAGGAGAATGTGAATATGGCATCGAGCAAGGATTATTTGGGTTTCATATTGGAGCAGCTTTCGGAACTGGATGAAATATCGCATCGGGCGATGATGGGAGAGTATGTTCTTTATTATCGAGGGAAGGTTTTCGGTGGCATTTATGATGACCGTTTCCTTGTGAAACCTACGAAGACGGCTAAAGCCATGATGCCGGAAGCGGATCTGGAATTGCCGTATGATGGGGCGAAAGAAATGATCCTTGTGGATGATGTGGAGAATAAAGAGTTCTTAAGGGAACTGGTAGAGGCTATGTATGAGGAATTGCCGACTCCGAAAAAGAAATAACTTCTGGTTTTATGGGCGATTATGCGTTGGTTGAGAGTGCGGCAGTGATTCCTTCAAAGTTGACTAATATGTTGATTGCCAGATCCATGTGATGTCTTTGAAATAATAATCTTACAGTTTTACCTAGTATAGCTGTCGCAAAATAACTGGACTAATGCGCAGAATGCTTGCCTGAGAGTACGTTTACAAAAACGCAGGCGTAGCGGGCTACGCCGAGACTTTTGGAAATGTGCTATCAGGTGAGCAGGCAAGCATTTGAACCAGTTATTTAAGAACAGCTATACTAGGGTGGGTAATATGATAAAGTTTTTACATTTGTTTAAGAATTACTATTTGGGAATATCGTTTATAGGTATAGCAGCATTTGTGATACAAGAAATTCCATATATTGTTATGCCATTGATAAAACCTGCATCAAATCCGATTATGAATATGCAGAATGAGATTAAGTGGATTGAGACAGTACAAGGAATATTCGGTATTCTGTCAATGATTCTGCTGATGTTAATCGTAAGGGATGATGTTAAACTCATTCCGAGAGAAACAACAAAAGAAAAGACATTCCTTATACTGATGATTCTCATGATCCTGATCAACTTTATTGGGTGGATCTTGTACTATATGGGTTACCAGTATGGATGGCTGATTATAATTAGCCAGTTTGTAGTGGTTCCGTTGTATTATTTGTTCTTTGGACTTTGGAAGAGCAATTACCTGTTAGTAGGGACGGCGGTTCCATTTTTGGTGATTCATACTATCAATGGAATAATGAATTTTGCTGTTAAGAGATAAAATCTTCCAGGATAATAAAGGAGTAACGATGATTGAGAATTTGGTTATAAGGGCAGAGACGCCCTCTGACTATATTGATACAGAACTAATGACTATGCGTAGTTTTTGGAATAAGTATTGGCCCGGATGTACGGAGCACTTTCTTATTCGTATTATTAGGGAATCGGAGGATTATATTCCTGAGATAAGCCGTATAGCTGAGGTTGACGGCAAAATAGTCGGAGCAGTTTATTATACAAAGGCATGGATTGACGATGGAGATGTCAGACATGAAATAGCGACTTTCGGATCGCTTGCTGTTGAACCAACTATGGAAGGAAATGATATAGGCGGTGCTCTTATGCGAGAAACTATAAAGCTGGCCAAAGAAGCGGGAATAAAAGCTATCGCACTTATGGGAGAGCCAAACTATTATCCAAGATTCGGATTTAAGCGAGGTGCGGAATTGGGGATTACAGATGCCCAGGGAAATACTTTCGATGCGCTTATGTGTCTTCCGCTTAGTGATGATTTTTCAAGTATTAAAGGCAAACTCATTGAGAGCGCAGATTTTGAGAAGCTTGAAGATGAAAAACGTCTTGAGGAAATCAACAAAGAATTTCCTGTATATCGCAAGGTTAAAGTGCAGGAAGGTTTCATGCAGATATTTGAGCAGCATTTAGGTGTGGTAGAAGCTATAGATGGGGACGAATACATGGTTCGATATTGGGAACTCCTGATTCCGGCAAGACTTTCGCCTGACATGGCTAAAGAACCTTCGGTTGGGAGTGATGTACAATTCATCTGGAATCATAAAGGTGAGTCGAGTATCACAATAGTTTTTGAGAATCTGCTTGAAGATTAAACGGGAAGAGCAGAAATGCATGAACTATGAGTCGGAGGAGATCGATGGCTTTACCAATTTAGTTTTTCTGACCTCCGGCGGCAGTGTTCTTTCGGCAGGGAGTGTGAACAGGGCTCTGGATCGTATCACCAAGAGCTTTAACGAGCAGGAGGCGGATGCGGCGAAGAAGGAGAAGAGGGAGCCGATGGTGATCCCGCACTTTTCTGCTCATCATCTGAGGCATACTTTTTGCACGAGGCTTTGCGAGAACGAAACGAATCTGAAGGTGATCCAGAGCGTGATGGGCCACAAGGATATTCAGACGACGATGGATATCTACGCAGAGGCCACGGAGGAAAAGAAGCAGGAGATCATGGCGAATCTCCAGGGAAAGATCATCGTTTAAGAAGCAAGAAATCAGGACAAAAGGGTTAACAAAAGTGTCTTGGTTTTCTCAAATTAAGAAAATATGTTGTTTATCCAAATCAGTCCATACCGCATGAGTTCATATGGATCTGACGCAGAAATTACAGCAAAGAAAAATTTGTGTCGGATTGAAAAGGACGAATATGCAACGGCTCTTTCGGGGAAAAGGACGAGGCCGGATGAGCTTGGACGGATTTGGAAGGGCGGGAGGGAGAGATCCGCTCGTATCATACAAAGAGAAATGAGAGCCTTGCCGAATATTATTTTAGGACAAATAAGCATTTGATAGGGAAGACTGAAATAGCCGAGTATGATCCGGAATGCGATGAGTTGTTTATTATCCAGGACAAGAATAGATAGGCAGCTTCCAGTTTATATGGTTAGGGAGGAGAAACGGTATGGAGTTTTATGAAGTTATAGAGAAAAGAAGGACAATTCGTGATTTTGAGGCAGAAGATATACCGAAGGAGGTTATTGAAAGAGTCATTTCTGCAGCGATGAAAGCTCCTACCAATGATCATATGCGTGATTGGCACTTCATAATTGTTAAAGATCGTGAGATTGCTGCACGACTGCTTGACATAGTTCCCAAGGGGATATCTGACGAGAATATGAATCAATTAATCAAAGATTGGAATTTGAATGACAGTCTGCAACAGGAATGCTATCGTAATGCTGTACCCAAACAGTATCGAATGCTTTTTGATGCATCTGCAATCATTCTGCCACTTCTGAAGCAAAAGACGGATATATTGCATCCTGAGAATATCTCTCATCTAAACGGATTTGCATCCATATGGTGTAGCATAGAAAATATATTTCTGGCAGCAACGGCTGAGGGATATGGATGTAATCTTCGTATTCCTCTTGGGAATGAGAGCAAGCATGCAAGGGAGATACTCGGTTATCCAGAGGAATACTATATGCCATGTTTTATTGGGATAGGAAGACCGAAAGTAAATGCATCAATTCCTAAGCAGAAAGATATTGATATCAAGGATAGAATACATTGGGATGTTTTCTGAAATTGCTTTACAAATTAACTCGATAGTTAATCGTACTTTATAAAAAAGAGAAATACAAAATAACAAGAAACAATGAAGACGGTTTTGAGACGAAAGTTTTGAGACCGTCTTTTTATGTTTAAAACGAAAAGGAAGGAGTGAAAGAAAAGATGAAAACACGGTGCAGAGACAGGTGTACACAGGTGAGCCGGAAAAGGAAAAAACCAAAGAAGAGAAAAATGGGAAAGGAAGTTAATGGCAGATTGGGGCAGTCATCCGGCTGCCCCGGTCGTTTATGAGGGGATTGAAGATGAACGATTATGACAGTGAAGATGTAGCGCTTGTGATAGCAGGTGTATTTGCGGCGTTTTGCGTGGGCAGATTTATCCTGATGTTTTTGCTTGCCATGCTATAATATTCGATAGGAAATATGTCGATACAAATCTAATAGGCGTATTTGGAGGATAGAAATGTCGATTGCAAAAACGCAGACTTCTGAGAGCTTTCGATTAAGTGCGTTGCTTTCATTTTCGGGAGGACTACAGGATGCATATACTTATAATGTGAGGGATGGTGTATTCGCTAATGCCCAGACCGGCAACGTGGTACTGATGAGTCAGAATTTTATGCAGGGAGAGTGGCATAAGGGGTTACGATATATGCTTCCGCTCATATCTTTTGCCGCTGGTATTTTTCTGGCTGAAAGGATCGAGAGCAGGTTTAAGACAGGCAGCAAGATTCACTGGAGACAGATCATACTTTTCATCGAGATAGTAATGCTTTTGGCTGTTGGGTTTATGCCGTCAGGGTTAAGTATGCTCGCAAATATCATGGTATCATTTTCATGTGCCATGCAGGTGCAGACATTCAGAAAGGTCCATGGATATGGATATGCCAGTACGATGTGTATCGGCAATCTGAGGAGCGGTACGGAAAGCCTGTCACAGTATTTCAGAACGAAGGAGAAGGGATCCCTGTACAAGGCATTTCATTTCTTTGGTATTATTTTTATCTTTGCCATAGGAGCCGGCATTGGTGGGATACTTTCTTCAAGGTTCGGTACCGGTACGATATGGATCTCTCCGGCAATTCTTCTTGTGGTAGCTTTGATGATGGTCAGGGAGTGAGATATGAGGAGACATATAAAATGAAGATCATTGAGTATGATGAAAGATATAAACAGGATTTCATAGATTTCAATTCCGCATGGATTCAAGGAAATAAAGCTTGATGACTATGAGTATGAACGTGGAGATATTGCATTTGAAAAAATACTGGTGCAATAAGCGAAAAAAGTGCTTTGCGGTGAGTTGCAATCTGATCGGAGTAAGTCACTTATTATATCCCAGTAAAAACGACTAAAGGAATAAGAGAAAATGAGAATAAAGATAGCTTTTGTACAGCTTCTTCCGGGAATAGATCTCGATGAGAACCTTGATATCGGAAAGAAAGCATGTGTTGAGGCAAAAGAAAAAGGTGCAGATATAGCATTATTCCCTGAGATGTGGAGCGATGGGTACTATCTGCCACAAGATGAAAAAGAATTGAGCAGTCTGGCAATTAGCAAGGACAGTGGTTTTATAAATGAATTTCGTGGACTTGCGAGAGAATTGCAAATGGCTATCGGTATAACATTTCTTGAAAAGAATAACCCGCGTCCGTTTAATTCGGTGATTTTCTTTGACAGACATGGTAATAAAATCCTGCACTATTCAAAGCTTCATACTTGTGCTTTTGATGACGAGAAGGTATTGTCAGAAGGAACAGATTTTTATGTGGCTGATTTGGATTTGAATGAAGGAACTGTAAAAATCGGATCCATGATCTGTTTTGACAGAGAATTTCCTGAGAGTGCGAGAATTCTGATGCTCAAAGGTGCAGAACTAATTCTGGCTCCAAATGCCTGCCCGATGGAGATCAACAGGTTATCGGCAATTAGAACGAGAGCCTATGAAAATATGGTTGCGGTGGCTACATGTAATTATCCTGAAGGACATCCTGATTGCAATGGCCGATCAACACTTTTTGATGGCGTGCCATGGTTACGTGAAGAACCGGGATCGAGGGATATGTGCGTGCTAGAAGCACCGGGTGAACCGGGAGTATATGTAGCTGAACTTGATCTCGATAGACTTAGGACTCATCGAAGTAATGATATTATGGGAGATAAGTACAGACATCCCGAAAAATACGGTATATTATCAAATCCTGACGTTCGGGATGTTATAGGCGGTGAATTTGTTCATTGGTAGGATAATGCACGAAAGGAAAGAAACCAAATGGGTATTGTTTATAAAAAAATGTCAGAGAACGAATTAAGCAGAATTATAAAAATGAGAATAGACCAATTGACGGAGGAATACACATCAGAAGGAAAAACAGTTCCACAGGATGTAAACCTTGAAGCGTCACTTATGGATTTTTATAAAAGAAATCTTGCTGCCGGCACCTATGTTTCCTGGCTGGCATTTGATGGTGATAAGATAGTCGGAACAAGCGGTATGTCCTTCGCGGAAAAGCCGCCGTATTTCACATGCCCTACAGGGAAATTAGGTATCTTGTCTAGCATGTATACTGATCCGAATTATAGGAGATTGGGAATCGCTACAGAGTTATTGGACAGAGTGGTAACAGAGGCAAAAGAATACGGATGCGGAACGATCTATATCACAGCATCGGATATGGGTGTAAAGTTATACGAATCATATGGATTTAAGCATAACGGAAATTTCATGCAGTACAATTTTTGATAATAAGTAAAATCCTAGGTGTGAGGAGATTAAGGATATGTTTTGGGATAAGATTTCACCTTTATATGACATATTTGAAAATATTTATAACGGCAAGGTATATACCGGTACCGGGAAAAAGGTTGCAGAGCTTATAGACACTACGGATGAAGTGCTGGAGTGCGCCTGCGGAACCGGAGCAATCAGCATTTATATCGCGAAGAAGTGTAAGAAGTTGATAGCAACAGACTTTGCACCTGGGATGCTTCGGAGAGCAGCAAAGAAATGCCGGAATTACCCGAATGCTGTTTTCAAGAAAGCTGATATTACAAATATCAAATGCAAAGATGACCGCTTTGATAAAGTGGTTGCAGGTAACGTGATCCATTTGTTGCCTGACCCGGAGAAGGCACTCCATGAATTGGAAAGGGTAGTTAAGCCGGGAGGTGAGATCATCATTCCGACTTATATCAATAAGTCAAAGGGAACGGGAACAGCAGCGGTTAAGTTCATTACTCTTCTCGGAGCAGATTTCAAAAGGCAGTTTGATCTGGATTCATATAAGCAGTTTTTTGAAGACAAGGGATATACCGGAGTAGAGTATCATGTGGTCGACGGGCGCATGCCATGCGCTATTGCTGTAATAACCAAAGCTTCTCCCATTAAAGAAAGCAGAGGTTGCAGAGCGTGAAAAAAGCCTCCCGAGGCAAGTGCTCCAAGTAGAAGACCCGGTATGGGTGTGGACGATTAAATACAGGCGGGTAGCTGCGTTTCTGGCGTGGGTATTTATCAAATTGAGGTTAAAGTGATATGGAGTAGGTGGTCTATAAGGCAATAATCCGTTATCTTAAGATGCATTATCCGGATGAGCTTTATAAATAGTTAAGTGTATGAGAGGGAAAAAGAAATATAACGGTAGTGATGCGGGTATAAAAAGAAAGGATTGGTGTGAGATCGTATGCAGACAGAGAGAAACGAACTTAAAAACAAGACGATCAAAACCCTGAAGGGGAAAGAAGCTTTTAGGAAAGAGATTACCGGCAGACTTTCACAGGGTGAATGTGAAAAGATATGGCATGATGCACATAAACGATTGTATAAGATTTATGCGGAGCATCAGGATCTTCCAAAAGGCGTGGCAATGCATACGGATAGTTTTATATTCCCGGCTGCAGCGATCTATCTTGCGATGAAAGAAACTGCTCCTGAGATTGCATATGATGTGATGAAGAAGATCATGGCAGAGAAATCGGGTAAAACAGGACGGATGATAGCAAAGTTCTGCCGAATACCGGGATTTAACAAGTTCTTTCTTGGAATGTGGGATACAATGAGCCATAAAATGTTCGGGGAAGCATCGGGATTTAAGAATGTTTTCTATCCAAAGGAGAAAAAATGCTTTCGTATGGATATAACACAATGTCCATACAACAAGTATCTGACGGAACTGGGATGTCCAGAACTGAACGTCCTCTTCTGTGAGAACGATGTTCATTCATATGGTAATCTTCCCGGTCTTAGGTTCAGCAGAACAAAGACGATAGGAGCGGGCGATGACCTGTGCGATTTCAAAATGGAACTTGTGAAATGAGATTCCTGACACATGGTGATAAATCAAAAGTTTCTCTTAAGTCAATCGGAAATGCGGCTCTTTCCTGCTACAAGTACGATGTAAAGGATGGGATCAGGGAATATAAGAATCGTGTTGCATACTGGAGAGGTGAAAATGAACCGTATCCAGTAAAGAGCGCAAGGTTATTGAAAAAATATCTGCCACAGATGAAAGTATGTGTATTTAAAGGTATGGGGCACGGTCAGATGCTGAATGAACATACGGGAGCCTATGCGAAGCGGTTGATTAGCTTTCTTGAAGAAGCATAAGAAAAGGCCTGCGGGAAAATCCCGTAGGCCTTTAATAACGTCATCCTTCGATGAGTATCTGTTTCTTTTCCGGAAGCTTCTCTTTGTCTTTCTTGGGAAGAGTGAGATTCAATACACCGTGCTTGAAGCTTGCCTTGATGTCTTCCTCGGTGATGTTCTCGCCGATATAGAAGCTTCTCTGCATTGATCCGGCGTAACGCTCCTGTCTGATAAGTTTGCCTTTCTTATCCTTTTCGTCCTTATCGAGACCTTTGTTTGCACTGACAATGAGATATCCGTTGTTAAGCTCCAAACCGATCTCTTCTTTCTTGAAGCCGGGCAGGTCGATATCTACTTCGTAGTGATCGTCATGCTCATGGACATCGGTCCTCATCATCCTGTCGGCATGTCTGCCGTACAGCTTTCTTTCGGTTCTGTCCAGATCTCTGAAATCCGGGAATGCGAACCAGTCGTCAAATAAATCTTCTCCAAAAATACTAGGTCTTAACATAATGCTTACCTCCTTTTCACTCAATACTGTTAATAGCTACTGAGCAAGGGGAAGGAGGGATTAGATCATTGGAACATCCCGTTCTTTTGGTCTTCTCTGTTCCTCTGTTCGATTATGTTATAACACTATAATTAGCACTCGTCAAGGGAGAGTGCTAACAATTATTGTGAAATATTTGTGAACTGCTGATAAAAAACACAAAAAACAGATGCATATGACCACTAAAAGCACATATGTTCGGTTGCGGTTCAGTGATTAGCCAGGGCAAGGAAAAATAGATTATTACAGTGTTTTGCTGAAAGGGAGAACGGTGATAAACGGGTTATCTGTTTTGAGACCTGAATACCTGATCCTGTTTAAGGCCAAGGCTTACATGAATCTTAAAGCTAAAAGAGACGCAGGAGAAGAGGTTCACTCTTCGGAATTTAAGAAGCATAAGAAAGATGTTTTGAGGATAATCGTTGAAATGGAAGTAGAAAGAACCGAAGGATTACCGGCTGCATTAAGTAACCTCTGATTTGCGAGACAGTGTCATGCAAATTAAAGAGTGTTGGATATTCTTATAATTTGCCTGATTTTCTGATCAAACAAATGGATGAATTGGGAATGGAATAGTGGCTTAATTTCCGGACACGATATCTAAAAGTCGGAAAAAATATACTACCGGATCGTATCCTCGCGTATATGCTTAAACAGAGGACTGAAACGTTCCTTTTCGGAAGTAAGGCATACCAGGTAATAGTCAGCACAGCATTCGGGATCGGCAATCGGGATGTTGATCCGGTCCGGGAAAACCTCCCCACGGTTTATGAAGTAACTGGAGGAAAAAATCGGATAGTCTGAATTGGATGCCAGTTCAAAGAAGGAGTCATCCTCGACCTGCAGCAGATACTTGCTGTCAGGCGTTTTGGCTCTGTGGATCTTTGACCAGAATCCGATCCGGCTAAGCAAAAGGATGGTAAGACCATTCAGATCCTTAAGGTGTATCTCGGGATAAAACGAGAGAGGGTTTCCGGTTTTCAGAGAGATATAAAGGGCTTCGTGTCCGCATTTTACATAAGTAAAACAGGGATCTATCGGTTTTTCGTGAACAACGGCAAGCTGGTAGATCCCCTTTTTTATCTTATCAAGGAAACCTGCATCATCTGCCATGTCGGCGGAAATGGTCATGCCGTCGAAAGTGTTGTTAATGATGGGAGTAAGGACCGTCTGGGGTACGGGTGC
>Ga0310695_10009300_pt1 | contig 14813 bp, 3 predicted proteins | sample RumenRJG_04DNA_FD_203882 | JGI IMG/M metagenome (GOLD analysis project Ga0310695, IMG submission 203882) | Bovine rumen microbial communities from Lethbridge, Alberta, Canada - RJG_04 (v2) (version 2) | ecosystem: Host-associated > Mammals > Digestive system > Stomach > Rumen | place: Canada... | reverse complement strand
TGCATAACTTGTTGAGCGCCTTCCATATTTAAGTAATCACTTTCAAGCGCGTCAAATCTTCCACTGGATTCTCCCATAAAGCACCCCATGAGTCCCGCTGCCGCTATATCATTGAACCCCATTTGTTTCAATGCTTTCCAGATGTCCTTTAAATCAGAGCTTGAGATCTTAATATTTGTATTTATATTGCCACCGCCAGCTCCACCGCTAGTGCTGCTACCTCCATTGCTAGTCATAGCGTCCTGATCTCTGATAATGCCTGAACGATCCTGTCCTTGCTTTCCGATAAGGCTCTTAGCGTCTTTTATGACACCGTTTACTTGATACCCCTTATCTGAAAGCGCGAGGATATCTTCCTCAAGTTTGAGTGGGTCATTGATACCCAAAGCAGGATTGATTTCAGCCACGTTCAAAAGCGGTCCAAACATAGGTCCAAGCCATGGGCGTCTAATAAGCATATATCTCTTGAGGTTTGGCTCCCATGCCTTTACTAATACGCTGCCAAACATACACAGGCCTCCGACAAAGGCGTGGTCATTAGTGGGCAGCTTAGGCACACGGAAATCAGCCAGTTCCCATAGCTGAGGATTGAGCTTATGCTCATTGATAACGACTTCTTCCGTAAGCAATTTGCGCCGGTTCGTAATAGTAACGGACTCCATTGCTTGCTCTACAGTTCTTCCGTTAGGAGAAAGTTTGTATTGGGAATACTTACTGGCGGCTAAGTTAACTTGCCCATCCTTTCTTACGACGACGCCGGCGCCATTGCTTTCGTTAAGTATTCCTTGCTCATCTTTTCTTTGGAGGTTGAGCGCCCGATCCATCAAATCCGTAAGAGTATGAACGAGTTCCTTCGGTTCTTCAGGTTCTATCGTAAGATTAATGGGAGCTCTTTTCTTGACATTTTTCGTGGTTTCTGTCGACGAGTCCTCGTTTGTCTGGTTTGTCTCTTTTTCTTCAGCCATAAAAATACCCCTTACATAATCAGTCCGCCCGCAGGCTGTCCACTAGAACAATCGGAATACACATCTTGCCGGAGCTGCCTCTTGGATCTTACGTCCATAGCGTAATTGCCGACATGTCTGGCAACGACTACGACGGTATCTCCGGTGTCCTCGATAACTACGGTATCGTTCACGGAGGGAAACCAGTCGGCGCCATTTCCATAAAGCCTGATCACAACATTGTTCATGTTCCGTTTCTTTCCGTTCTTGTCAGTATACAGAATGCCACATGTGTTATTTGATTCATTCGTCGAGGTGACGACTCCTATCGTCGTAATACGGTTATTGATACGCGTTGCGGGAGCAACGACCCGCTCTTGGAAACGTGACTTATAATATGACACCGCCATTACCCCTTTCTCTCGTGATTCTTCTATCAGTAGATTACCGTGAACGACCCGCTTTTTGGTGAATATATCTAGCATTCCGGAAACTCATAGTGTCTCAGATCCTTAAGAAAGATTGATACGGACCCTCGTAGTTGTCCCCTTGCCGGGTTCAGAATTTATAGTCAATTCTCCGCCAATTTGCTTCGCTCTTTCTACCATGCCGAGAAGCCCGTAATGCTTGCTGCCGGCATCTTCTTCTCCAAGAGCTTCTTTAGCATCAAATCCGAGTCCATCGTCTTTTATGGATATTGTCAGGTTTTGCTTGGTTATCGCAATCACCATGTTGGCTCGTTTCGCTTCTGAATGCCTCGCGATATTGTTGAATGTTTCCTGTACGATACGATAGACGGCCATTTCCTTATAAGACGGGAGGATTCCGCGAACAAATTCGCTATCCCCGATAAGGTCTGATGTAACCTTTATTGAATACCTCTCCGCTACGGTACGAGCAAGTTCCATAATAGCTTCAACCAGACCGAGATCATCTATCGCCATAGGACGCATGTCAAAGATGGCCTGGCGAACCCCCTTAATGCCGCCTTGTATTCCCTCTCTTATCTTACCGAGTCCAGAGATGGCATCCTCTTTCATCTCTTTTTCTACGGCTCTTTGGCAAATAGAGACCTCGAACAGGAGGCTCGCGAGATCTTGCGCCACGGTATCATGAAGCTCTCTGGAGATGCGATGTCGCTCCGCTTCGTGAGCATGAATGATTTTTACGTTAACATCCAATTCGTCCTTCATGTTAATCAGGTTCGCTGTCAGATAAGCGGACGTATTCCTTAGGAACGTAGCGACTGAGCCGATAGCAGTTACCATGCCTTTAGCCATTATTTCCATACTATGGAATCGCTTAAGTTTCATCTCCAGCTCGTCTCTTCTATGACGAAGCCGATCTTCTTTGTCTCGTTCTGTCTTGAGATATTCTTTCTCTTCCCGGATACGAAGATACAGGTCTTCCTGTTTTCCTTCATGGAATCTTTTACTTGCTTCTGCGAGCTCATTTTGCAAGAGCCTGCCCTTTTTTTGCATATTATCTACATTCGGAATAACAGTCTTCAATTGTTTCTTTATGTCTTTAAGCTCTATTTTTATCTGATCTACTTCTGTCAGAATCTGCTCATAGAACTCGTAGATGTTTATGTTCTGTGTCAAAATGGATTCTATGATTTGGTTCATCAAGTTTTCCAAAATCTTAGGCTCCAGTTCCTCCAAGTTTCCTTCCTGGATGTCTATGCCAAGCTCTTCCAGTAAAATCTTGGTGTCTTTCTTCGGCTTTTTCTTATTATGCATCACTACATCTCCTCGTAGACAGTAGCCCCCGCTTTTGCAAGCGGGGGCTGTGGTTCAATTCGCATGACTACTACCGGTAGCATAATCAATCGTTATTTTTGGCTGGACATTGTAACAGAAGACATGGAACGATACGCCATTACCATTGTCTTCCACGGATTTTGCCTCCATCTCAACGCCATCAGCAACGAGATTACTGCCGGTGAATATCGGCTTGACGCGATACATGACATGGTTTCCGGTATGCTTGACATAATTGGCAACCTTGTTCTCGAACGGAAGCATGCCGTCTACGTTCAGATATCTGGTTCCCGTGATAAGGTTCTTCGGGTTGGCATCTTCGGCGCTCATTTGATATCCGATAAGGTGGCAGCGATTGTACAGGCTTTCCCCGTTCAGGACATCATATTTTTCGTTTTGCCAGCCCGTCGGTGTAATTTGCGAGATAGGACCGCGTGTCTCTATCGGAAGCGAATCCGGCCCGATGCAAGCGAAGGCTGCCGTACATCTGCCGAGAGAATCTAAATCGCCGAATCTTTCGAAAGATTCCGTGCTCATGTCGGCATCGCTAAAGTCCGGAGCGTTTCCATTAACGGTAGTATATGGATTGCTACCATCATACGGTGAAATACTCTCCGGCGAGACTGACGTATGGCTGCCGGAGGACGCATTGCTCGAGGACTCCGTGATCTTTGGCAAGAACACCTTAATGTAGGTTCTGTCACTCTTTTCGACCTCTTTGTTGTTGCTGTCAATAGGTATGCTCTCGAAAACATTAAACTCAACATCTGGATAGCTTTCCCGATATTCATCAATTTCTTTTTCCATGTCTTCTAATGCTTCTTGCATTTTTTCGACACAGATACCAACACCACGAATAACGAAGGCATATCCGGTGCTTGCCATGCTTGTCCTGTCACCTACGCGCAAAGCAGATTCAAAGAACAAATAGGAGCTCTTAATCTGCTCATAATACTCTTTCTCGTCGGCAAAAACAGGCATTTTTCTTTGCGTGCGGGAAACAATTTCATAGAGAACGGTCAAAGCCTCTGATGAAAGCATGGGAATATCATAGACAAGATTGCCGCTCTCATCTTCAGATTCTATATAGTTAATAGTAGTGTCTTCTCTTCCTGCCCGTTTTACCGTCAAGCGAGTAACACTTTGCCCCTCTTTAAAATTAGGGTCTCCGTGTGCAATTCTGAGAAATTTTGGTTCGGATTCCATGTATGGTTTGAGATTCGTAAAATCAGAAATCATACTGAAGTTATTGAGTTTTGGGTCATCCAGTAGCTTTCGCGGTTCTTCTACCATAGCAAAATGAATATAGGTTGCATAGAATTCTTCCGCATTACTGCAATCTGCTCGTTGCCCCATGATAAGACTATCCCACGTAGGAGCTGCTGAAGTGTTTCCATTTGTGCATACAGAAGAATATATGCTTCCCTGTAGATTTTTTGCTAGAGGACTTCCTTTTTCAGACATTGTGGAAAACAATCCCTTGTTTTCTCTGGTCAGCATGTTTCCGCCGGAATGTTTTTTAAGTCTGTCAGCTTCGGCCATGGCATCATCATCAAATAGCATACACGCCAAAAATGTGCCAACAGCATTGTCGGGAGAAACAATTCCGCTAATAAGCTCAGTGAGTTTCCCTTGTTCATCGTAGCTAGGAGACCCGTAAATCATTCCTTTGCTTCCAGCCATCCCCGCAGTCCAAACAAGATTATGATGAAACAATGGATAAACTGTAAGCACTTGGAGATTTTTGAGGTAATTCTTTACAGAATTTGATAGAATTTGACCGACAGTTTCTAGTGTCATGCATACAGCGAGCGTAGCAGCAAAACCTACGAGTATTTCCGGCAAAGCTGCCGCCGCTACTCCGGCTGCGCCTGCAGCTCCTGCAGCTCCTGCGGCACCTAGAGCCGGAGCGGCCTCTGCCGCTGTTCGTATTACCCTTACTCCAGATCTAATAAGGTTTGAGTCGATCATAGACGCTGCTTTTCCTGCTTGTTTAGCGGCCCATTTTCCAGCATCTTTTGCTTCATTGTAAAATAGCTTGGTCCATTCGGTAATGGGTTTGCCATCAATTACCTTATTGCCTATTTGTTGATTCATTTTATTAAGAAGGCTTTGTCCACTTTCTGCTACTGTTGCAATTCCAGGGACTTTTCTCATTTTTAACGCGGCTGCTATATATGCCACACAAGCAAGATGTGATGCTCCAGTTCCTCCGACAGCATTCCACCAGTGATGCACTACCGTCTCAAATTTATCATCGACAACATTAATACAGTCTGGAGATATGGTCGTCACGAAACCGGTATCTACGGACATATGATGAACAACTTCTTTTACGGTTGCCTGTCCGCTGATCTGATTATAATTATCCATGATAAACATACGATCATGAGGTTTTACCGATGGATCACCAATAACTACCATGTCTCCTTGATACATTTCCTTTACGGATTCCTTAAGAGCAGATGCTGTCATACGCCAGGCGATGGCCTTGTGGCTTACCATACTACCTTCTTCGTCAAACAAGTCATCGACGGCTTCAAATGACGTTAGAGCATTTGTAAATACCGCACCAGCTATTGATGGCCCTTTGCCTAAGAGCTGGGTGTCAACGATCATAGATTTTTGGTCTTCCGGATAGATATCTATATCAGCATATAGCGGACCAACAACATGCTGTTCTTTAGTATTGAAACCAGCAGTTACCTGATAAAGTCCTGACGCATTCGTCTTCATGTACTTGGACGAAGCCGCTATCCCGTTCTGAATGATGTCACACCCAGATGTGTAGACATGAAATTGCTGAAAAGGCTTTCTTTTTTCTTGGATGGCGCCGTTGATATTTACGTAACTGTATGCGTAGTAATATCTTGGAGCTCCGATAAAAAGAGTGGAACGGAAATCAAATGGCGCTACGCCACAGACAAAGTCCGGCATAACACTGCGGCAAATATTCGCGATATCCCAAACAGTTTTCCCTAAAATATCAAATGTTATTTCAGGAGCACCTCCGTTAAACCAACAATCAGAGGTATCTTTGGACTCCATTTCTCCCCATGCCGGCCTTGGCCATGCTTCGTAAATATTTTGAGTAGGTTCTCCTGTTGAAACAACAGTTTTAAAATTCTTATCACCAAAATGGTAAATACCGTATGGGTTGTCTCCCAAAAGATTTCCGTAGCCAGCTTTTTTAAGATAAGTTTTAACGGTTCCTCCTTCGTATGTAAGTAGTTTATTCATAATATTTTTAGGCGTATCTCCATTTGAGAGCCAATGTGGGCCATTTTCGACTTCGTGTGCTTCATAATCATCCGGGATGGGGTTCATAAGTTCTATCCCATCCCCCTGTGCTATAATATTTACGGTATCTTCCGCCGTAACTTCAGCGATACTACCATTAAACAGTATAGGCATCATAGCGGCATTGGCGCCATATCCCGCCCGAAGATGTATCCTAGCTCCGGGACGAATGCGTACATTGTCTTGCACAGAAGAACTTCTTCTTTTGGCTTCCTGTTCAGCACCTGTTTTATCCGGGCGAAATACGGACTCCAATGCGGCCCCCCAGCTTCCTTCCTGGTACCGTATTCGGTCTTCGTCTTCAGTCTGGAATGCCTGATACATATTGGTCATGACGATATTCGCCGTATCCGCTGGGTTCTTTCTGTCTTTTACGATAGAAAACTCCAGTATAGCGGAAGAGTTGTAGAAATTGTCATGCAGATGCCAATTACCTGCTTCGCGCCCCTCGTCTATAAAGAGAATATAGTAAGTAGGGAATGCGCGGAGCATTCTTCCTCGTGCATCATGTACAATCATATCATGGCAGGCATGTACCATAAACTGTTTCGGATCTTCTGCCGCGTCAATATATTTCTTTTCAGTAATATCACGCGCAGCTTTTACCGCTGGAAGGTCCTGAGGAACACCACTGGCACTCGCATCCTTGATGCGACCGATCCCTATGAGCGCAAGATCCATCTTACGAATGGTCATAGATATTTCATCGTCTTTTTGAATACGTGACTCGGGGACAGAGACTCCATGCACGTATTCGTTAAGCGCTCGATAATCCCGCTTGTTGATGCGGTCAATAAACTTCTTGTTTCCGTCCGTAGATGCCAATACGGATGCTGTCCACATTTTCCCGGCATCGATGGTATAAATATTCTTAGTAAAGAACTTTAGGTGATCCTGAACAACTTTGTTTTTTTCTACGTCGACGCCATTTGTTTTTTCCGTGTCTTGGATTTTCTGTTCCGTATGAGTTGCTTTGCGAAGCACGTCGGCATTCATGGATGGGTATGCCTGAATATCAATAAGCCTTTTGAGCCAGTAAAGCATATTCCTGAGATAGGCATACGTACAGTATTCCACACTGTTGATACAGCCTTTCTTATATTGCTCAATATCTTTCTCTGGCAAATAGCGATAATAACGGTCAATTAACCAGTGAGTCGTATTGAAGCTACCAGAGTTGTCATCCCAGACATTTTCTGGATTTTCTTCCGTAATATCGAGAAACTCTTTCCGTTCATACTGTTTAATGCGAAATACGCCGAATTCCTTGGCACGAAGAACAGCATTATCGGTATTCTTAAGCTCAGAACCACTCGTGGCATCCTGCAAACCACTGCCACTATCAATACCGACAAAGTCTGGCGCCGGCATCCATCCAGTCGCATTTTTTTTATTTGCATATTCTTTTTTCGCGGTGGCTGCGCAGGCGGCGGAAAAAACGATATCCTGAGTAACTCCGATAAATGATTCGGATACATCGATATTGAGAAGCTCGAGAATCCGACGAATGCTTTCCTCGCGGAAGAACTTATTTACAGTCTGGTAGATAGCAGTTTTAATAGCTTTGTAACAACTATCCGTATCCGTACCATTCTTTTTGCAGTTTTTAAACCTTTCTCGTATAGTATTCGTATCTGGCACATTGCATGGTATCGGTGTACTATAAATATAGGCACTGATGAGATTAGATGCCAGAGCGGCATCCTGAAGCTGCATGCAGACCCATTTTCCGTCTGGAGCTGTGGTGCTATTGTCCACTTTAACAGTTCCGTCATCGCTATATAAGCCTTTAGCATAGTCGGTAGCTTTTTGCCCGATGAATAGGAACGAGGCAGGTGTCGAATTTTCGACTGATTGATTTGTTTCGTTTTCTACGGTAATTTCGTTATTTGGTACTGTTCCATCAGGAGAAGCCTTTGTTGTATTGCCTTTTGTGGCTATTTCATTTCTTCTCCTTTGGAGATATGCGTCATATTCTTTTTTATAACGCGGCTCAAGAAACATTGCTTTAACATCATTGCAGATATCCCAGCCCTCATAGTCCTCAATCAAAGAATTGCTCATTCTTTTGTTCATATCACTATGAACTTTTTTCGCATCAATCTTGTATTTTGTGTCCTCGGCATCTTTGACTTGTCTGAGTTGATTGGTCAGTGTCTCATTATGTGCTGTCGTTGTGTAACCACAGTGTTTGCTAGCAACCGTAGTAAGCATTGCACCCGTGACATCTTGATAGGTAGCGCTTCCATCAACGCCATTGTCTACGGACTCAATTATTAAATCACGAAGAAGCTGGCTAGAAAGCTGGGAAAGATATACGAAATAGAAGTCAGGGTCAACATAAGTACGTGCGTCTTGGAATTTGTAGCGAACAAAGTCCCAACCAAGGGATTGCATCTCTTTAAGAGTTGGTAGTTCAAGATCGGGATAGAGCTCCGCCTGCGCAATCAAGTTTTCGATCTCGAAGTAGCCCATAGTGACCTTTTCACCAAAGCCTTTTTCGTATCGATTGCCGGCATTGTTGGCCTCGATCATCTGAAGTGCCTCCCGGTTTCTGAGCGTACGATCAACTGAACGCATGGAAAGAGTTATCGAATATACTCCAGGTTGCCCCGGAACTGTTTCTGTATCTACATGGTCAATCAAAACTTCGTTTACGCCAAGAAGTCTCGTAAATTCAGAATCAATTTTTAACGGTGAGCACGGGATGACTTCGCGATACTGCCGCATGATTTGCCCAGTATATTTCGGGAGTCCAGTAAAAGCACTCGCCGTATCTTTGCTTGTAGTCAAAATGGAAACACTAAATGTAATGTCTTCACCGCCAAGATATTGTGGAATACTACCAGAGATATCCAACAATGTAACTGGTCGTCCGCGAAAACTCGTAAGATGATTTTGTAGTGAAGCACTCCATGCGTTAACAATACAGTCTCCACATTCATATGGAATAAAATTCATATTATCAAGCTGATTGAGATCAACAGCTTTCTTCCAGCTTGTAATTCCGTTTCCATTATTCTTGTTTGCTTCTGCGAGGTCTTTATCCCCATCGGACAATTGGTCGGTACAAAATTGACCCATTTGAAGATCAGGAAATTTATCACTAAATACGATATCACTATTAAGTTTATAATATGGATGAGAATTTGGGCTTCTCTCCATTTCTCCTAATTGCATAGCAAGCGGAATAAATATTTTTCCATCTTGCAACATGTCATCTACGGATTTGTTTTCTGAATACATATACGTTCTGCGTATATCATCAACATTTACATCCTTAAGCGTGATAAACATGCCAAAATAAACATATCCATTTTCAACATTTGCACTTGGGTCAAATACTGCACTTGGATCGCGAGAGTCAACTTCTTCATTGGTTACGATTTTTGTACCATATTCTATATTGGAAACAGAACCGTCTGTTTTAAGAGGCAGCTCTATCAAAGAAAAAGTGTCTTCAATAAGTTTGTTTACATTTTCGTCCGCTACAGGCTCGCCTTTGTCATTAAGAACTTTTATTCCTGGGTTTGCATGGCTTCCGTAATGGGTTACTCCGTTCTTTTTCCCGCTATTAACATAAACGAGATTCATGCTATTAAGTTTTTCAAGATTTTTATTGGCTTGGATTGATGTCATTTGTTCCATGACTTTTTTGTGGATACGCCCGACTTTTTCCATGCCTTTCCTTTGATCATCTGTAAGATTCAGGGAAAGCTTGTATTTCTTAGCTCGTTCACGTTTTGCATCAAGCATCTTTTGGAGATATTCAGTATCGGCAACATAAAGCTTCATTTCACTTGATTTAAAAGCCATTGGTTGAAGGGTTGTGCGATTCTTGAGCGATTCCTTGATATATTCCTCGGAATTTACGCCACCTTTTTTACGATTCCTTTCGACGACCTCGGCCATACGATCTCCAGCCATAATACTACGTTGGTAATAATACCGCATAGTTGCCCAGTTGAAAGCCGTCGCGAACCAATTGCCATCATATTCTACCGTCTCACACATGACGGCGACTTCGGGAAGGTAACCTTCATAGCCAAATTCGCTCATGGTAAGTCTGGCTTCGATAAGTTTAGGCTGGCCTGGTACTGACTGCAACGATAAACTATTGAACGTCACGGCATGAATGCCGATAACATTGTTGAGATAATCATTGTCAAGAGGGAGGAACGGGGTAAACTTAAACTCAGAAATGAGCGCACGAAGTCCATTGAGAGAGTAATTAAACTTCTCACCGCTGGGAGATTTTTGTTCAAGCTTAAAGCCGTTGATACCCTTATCACCATAGAAATATAATGACATGGCGACTGTACGGGTATCCATACGCCCGTTCTTTGCTATAGAGCCTGAGGCTCTGAGAAGTGGCTGACGATATTCCTCGACTTCAGAAATAACCTGAATGGAGGTTGGGGGAATAAAAAGCATAACATCGCCAATCATAACATTCCATTTGAGCAGATCTTCAAAATCTTGACTGAAAATTCTCTGTTGAATGTTGCGACGATCATCAATATCCTTTATCAAGCCAATATAAGCATCAGCAAAGATCTGTGCTTCTTGATTATAGTTCTGCGGGAATACTTTCTTGTCATCTCCAGTAAAACTATTATCAAAAGTAGTCCCGGTGTCATCCTGTACTAATAGTGCCTTAGCAAGATTGATCCACTTACCATCAACTTTAATATATGCAACACCTGTCAGCTTGGATTCATCCTCCTTGGAGAGGCAGTATCCATTCGCTTTGCCGCTGGTATTGCTACCAGCCCATTTTTTAAGTGTTTCTTTCGCGCCGATGTCATCGCTTATCGACTGACCAAAACACTTGGTTGACTTACCGTTTCCCGCCTTGCGGTCCACCTGAAAATAGACATAGCCGTCCCCTCTATTGATATAGTCCATGACGGACTCCTGAGCTCTTGCTGCGAGTTTCTCATCATCCGCACCTGGGGACACGAGCCAACGAAAAGATATCTTGTTATTGTCGACAGATATGATATCCATCTCATGCCACTGGGCACCGATAAGAACGAAATTGCGCATCTCACTGCCATCTTTTGGTGGGGCACTCGTGACGTAATAGACAGTATTTTTCCGTATTTCATTTACTACGACAGCTTTATACTGTACGGACTTAATAGGGACATCAATTTCTTCTGCCCAACGTGCCGTCGTTGGAACATCGATACCATACATCTGCATCTCGAAACAGTCACCATTCGTAAGCTTGTCGAATGATTTGTTGCCCTGGAGAGCCTTGTCGAAGAACTTCTTCGTATCATCCCCTGCATCTATATCGGCGATAGAGGCACGAAGGGTTCCACCATCCATAAAGCCACCAGCGCTCATCAGTTTACTTGCGGGCACACGAATAAAAGCGGAGCCGTCGCCACAACTGAGCCGCGTATTAGTGGGGGTTTCCGTATAAAATGCGGCGTTGGCCGCATGCCTTTCTCCAGGGCTTTCTTTTCCTTCGACGAGAGCGCCGAGCTTCCCGAGATACTTCGTATCGACCGCGCCAAGATAGAAGTCGCCCATTTCGGGCAAACTAAAGCACGCATCAGGGATAGTAAACGCCTCTTCGTTTATGTATTTGTCCCAGCCAGACTTGCCAGCGATCCTGTCTTTTTCTTTGTCTGGAAGAAGATCATATCCAATATCACCGACATCCATTTGGGCGTTATTTTGTTGTCTGCTCCATTCCCTAGTCTCATCCAGCAATTGGTCTTCTCTTGCCGCTATTGTACTATTTGCCTTACTTGTGTTATTCGTCCTGTCTTCTTCTTTAAGTTGCTCTCGTGACTTTTCGTACGGATCTTTCTCTGCCATTCTAGCACCTCGTCCCGATCTCTCGATTAGTTTCTAATTGATATATTACGCGAGACATGCTTCTATAATTTGAAAAAGCGATAAGCTTTGTCATGAATCCATACACCTGAAGGCAGGGGCTTGTCCTGGCGAGATAAGAAAACTTAACCAAAAGTTAAGGGTGTACCAATACGGTACACCCTTAACAAGTTTAGCCAATATGCAATTTGCGAGGGGGTACCGAATCGGAACACCCTTTAGCAAGTTATGCCACGCCTAGTGCATTCGCTACCATGCGGTTTACCTGAAGCTGGGAAAGAGAGTCTGAACTGTCCGTGGACATAGACACATTGATGGAACCATTCTGCGGCGTCATTCCTGATGCCGCATTGTTTATGGCTTTTACGGCCGCCGCTTGTCCTTGCGGCGAGGATGCATTAATATTGATAACGTATCCTGCCTTCGGCCCACCTCTCATGACGTTCATATTAGCATCGGAAAGACTTGGTACTTGGTTCATCTTGGTAACGACTTGCTCATCTTGGCTCATACTCGAAGACTGAGAAGTGGCTGGGGTAGGGGAGCTCTTCATTGGCCCGGAGGCATACCCCGAGGTAAGAAGCCCTGCCGCTATTCCTATGGCTCCTGCTATAATGCCATGTCCGCGAGTCATTCCGGCGAAGCGTTTTCCTACACCTGAAGCTGACTCAAGAGCAGCTTCCTCGGCGGCATGTTGTGCGGCTCGGTATTTCTCGGCATTGTTTTCCAGGGCGGCGACATCTTCGCCGGGTATACGATGTCTTGTTTGCTCTGGCATTTCAGACATATGGATAGTGCTTTCTCCACCCATCGCTTCTTGTAGACTATTGATGTCTTCCATAGTGCTGTTCAGAGGACTGTTCTGAGCGCCGGCGACACCGGCTGTCTGCTGATCCAATTTCATGCCTTGTTTGGATACACCGGTTTTCAGAGAATCCGTGTTGAACCCGCGAAGATCAACATTTCTCGCAATCTTGCCCATAAGCTGTACAGCATTTTCTGCTGACTGTTTATTTCTTGCGTCAGAAAGCTTTATGCCTTTTTCCAGATTAGACCAGTCTTTTTGTACCCATTGACCTGTCCCGCTAGATTCTACATCTTTCCAGAATTCTGGACCGCGATCGAACTCCTTGTTCGCACGTTCCATGATGGCGCCTCCATAGACTTCCATCATTTCGTTCGCGGCTTCTTCTAATCCGCGTCCGGTTCTCATGGCGGAGTACACTTTTTTGTCTACGTCGAGGAGTGCCTTAACTCTGTCAATATCCGGGCCACCATGCTCACTCTTACCAGTAAGCGTAGCTTCCTGGATCGCGGAGATGGTTGTTCTCATCAGATCACTTTCATTGGCGTCCAAAATTCCCTGTTGTACTGCATAGTCACTGATTCTTTGCCACTTATAAAGGACATCGTTCAGCTGTCCAGCGTATCCTTTTGACATGTTAGAGGAATTAAGACTTTGACGGTCTTTGTCCCACTTGTGGAGATGCATTATTTCATCTACTGCGTCAGCATCCCTTCCATGGTTGACGGCATAGTTTTTAAGATCTTGAAGATATTTCGCAGTTTCGTCTTTTTCTCTCTTGAGGAATTCTTCGCCTAGGCCGTCTGGAGTAGAATGCTGCAAGTAGCTAGCATATTCATTCTTTAACTGATTCCAGTCTTGACGTCCTTGCCTTATCTGCTCATAAGAATAGTTGCGACTTTTGTCTACGGTATGGACACCATCATAAGTACCATTATTTTTGTCTCTCACAGACTCCATACTAAAGGAATCACGTTTCCACGTAGTATCCCTTGGATCTACGTTTTTGTTAATCTCGGAGCTTGCGTAGAAGATACTTGATATAGCATCCGCAAAAGAGTTGTCCAGTAACTTAACGTTTGCTCTATCCTTTATGTTTAAGTAAGTAGCGTAGTCGAGAGTAGTATTGATTTTGTTGCCATCGCCCCAGTCAATGACAGCTTTTGACTTCACCATCATATCGGAAAGATGATCAGAGTCAAAGTCACCTTTCATCTGAAGCATCTGGCGAATAGCTATCGTAATTTGATCATTGCCAACAGCATTGTTGAAATAAGTGGCTGTAGCTCCGATAGAGCGGTGTTGCTGCGTGGGATGGCGCATGACATCCGTAAGGGTAGCTCCACCTTCATCAAGGTATCCCAACGTGGCCTTTTTTAGCTTCTTAGCTTCTTCCGCGTTTCCCCCAGCCAGTTCATTGAAGTAATCGTCGTTATACCATTTCTCTTTTGCGAGGTTTCCAAGGATAGCATATCCAATTTCAAGATACTGATTTTTACCGATCGCGCCGACTTTTGCCAGTTCCCTCTGTGTGGCCTGTTCAGAGAGGTTGATGCCGAGAAAATGCATTTTCTCGAACCCTGCGTCGAGACTTTTTCCGAGTCTAGCATTTCCTTCCTTGTCGTACAGAACATTACCCTCGCTGTCCCGCAGGATTTCTCGCCCATGAAACTCATGCCCCTGAGCTGTTGCGTATATCGTGCCATCCGTGAACTTGGTGGTTGAGGCTTGCTTTAGCATGGAATTCTTTGCCGTAGCTTCTTGAGCCTCAGTCGTCTTTATGTCACTAATTCTTTCTTTGATCCTGTCAATGAGCTTTCCACGATTGTCTTCAGACATTGAATAGTAATTGTTGCGAAGCTCCTGAAAATCTTCTTGGAGATACTTGACGCTTCTTGCCATATCAGACTGCACGAAGGAACCGTCCCGGCTTTTTTGGCCAATCTCCGTAAAAGGAATAGCCAGGTACCGTTCACTTTCGTTAAACCGTCCCGAAAGCTTGCTGTCATGAAAATCAAGGTCGATAATGACCTGCTGGCCAGCGAGAGCATTTTCGTAGGAATTAACCGCACCGGATTTTTTGGCTGCCCTGGCAGACGCATCGAGTTCGTCCATGGTCATAACCTTGAACCCCATCTTCTGCATCTG
>Ga0310695_10009299_pt1 | contig 14814 bp, 11 predicted proteins | sample RumenRJG_04DNA_FD_203882 | JGI IMG/M metagenome (GOLD analysis project Ga0310695, IMG submission 203882) | Bovine rumen microbial communities from Lethbridge, Alberta, Canada - RJG_04 (v2) (version 2) | ecosystem: Host-associated > Mammals > Digestive system > Stomach > Rumen | place: Canada... | reverse complement strand
AGTAGAAAGCGAAAGGATTCTTTGCTTAATCGGTGAATAGAGAGTATCTCGTATGAAAAATAGTCCCATTTAAGTTTCCTTCACACTTAGCCCACTCTTGTTCCGTGGGTGCAAAGGTAAAAGTATGTTAAATCAAATTCACTCATCGTGCAATCGCAGACATGGGAGTACCTAAAATCTACTTGACATGCCTGATTTCCTCTAAAGCGACAATAGCTTAGATCACTGAAAAAGAAATCAACACTATTAAGTTTTGCTATTCTTTTGTCTTTCTTGTCTTCAGGCATATCTTTGCCATACATCTTTTGATAGTAAAATTTATATGCATTCAAATCCATAGTGTCAAAGTTGCATTGCTGTAGATTAGCCTGTGCAAAACAGACTCGACTTAGTTGGGCACCAATAAAAGAAAGATTAAAGAGATGACGTTTTTGAGGGTTGTCAGGACAGAATTTACTGAATACAATATTGTCTAATCGATATCTATCGAAATTGATACAACTGCAGTCATCCATTTCAGATAAGTCCAGATTCGAAAGGAAGAGTTCTTTTTCTTGCTCACATTGTTTCATTAAATCGAGTAAATCCGCCTTGCTCTTTATGGGCTTTAACGCGCTTTCATCAACAAAAGAGATGGTTCTATCCATATTATCAAGTTTTATTTAATTAATCGGTTTCTGATACTCAGACACTTTTCCATCCACTCACCATTTACGGCGAAATAGTAACTGTCGTGTTTGGTATATGGTGACGAAAGAGAATTGGAGAATTTACGAAGAGTAGAGGTAATCTGCTGCATCGATTTTAAAGGAGCCGTAGAATGGCTGTTCAGACTGTCTTCAGTAAACATCACCTGCGGGGTGATGGTCTGATCTGCCGTACCAACAGCCTTGTTAAATGCCACAAGACCATAATTGTCTTTTAACTGTTTAATCCATGCCAAATCAGGAGCATCCATAGCCACATATAGATTCTTGGCAGACTTAAGAATCTTAAAGAGATTCGACCGCGAATTACTTGGTCGTTGACTCTCTGCCTGAATAATACTCATCAGAATTTTCTCTGCTATAAATACCTTGAACATACACTGTTTGTTATTGGTTAAAAGTAATAAAATATACCTATAACTAAGTTATTAGCGCTACAAAATTACAAAAAAATTCTCAAATGACAGAATAATTGAGAAATTTTTGAACTAAAACGAGAAAAAGCGACAGCTTGGTAGAGTCTGGAAGCTTGGATAATCTATTCATAGCATGTTAGCACCGCTAATATCACAATAATCCAAAAGAGAGTAGTTGGCATCGTTTCTATTGCAAGTTTTATACATTCTGCCTGTGGAAATACGAAGCTTTTTTCTTATATGTAATTTTTTTGTTGGAAATTTGATGGTTTTCTTTGTCGTTCCAATTATTATCATTACCTTTGTGGGGAAAATCTACAAAACTACCACATTATGAGAAGTACATCATTATCTATATTATTCACCATCTTGCTGTTGTACGTTGGCATCAGTAAAGTCTATGGCGCAACTAATGACAAAGAGGAAATAACCATTACTGGTATTGTCGTAGATGAGGACGACGAGCCCATTATTGGTAGTTCCATCTATCTCTTTTCAGGCTCGAACACTACCTGGAATTCGTCTAACGATGAAAAATTCGCCATCAGTGTAGTTCCAAATGGAGAGCAGTTCTGCCTGTGGGTATCACACGATGGTTACAAGACGCTGAATCAAACTTTTCACGTCAATGAACTTAATAACTCTACGGGCACTGTCAAAGTTAGATTGTTAGGAGACAATCGAAAGAATAAAAAAAAGAAAAGTTCAATCATCGAACAGAATTTTGGTAAGAGCCATTACGATTTCCTTTCCAACACCATTCAGGCATCTACCTCGAAAAGGTCCCCTCAGGATTTATGCGAGGAAGGCGACAAATACTATCATGGTACGAATGGTGTCACCAAGAATTATGCGAAGGCTTTAGAGCTTTACCTGCAAGCGGCCGAACTGGGCCATGCCTGGGCTCAGATGAGAGTTGGGTATATGTATGATATTGGTAAGGGAACACCTGAAGACAACGTGAAAGCTATGTCGTGGTATACGAAAGCGGCTGAACAAGGAAACGCGACGGCGCAGAACAACATTGGAGTATTATACGAGAATGGTGAAGGCGTTACGAAAGACTACACGCAGGCAGCCCAATGGTATCAAAAAGCTGCAGACCAGAATAACGCCAGAGCACAAGCCAGTTTGGCAGAATTGTATTATTACGGGCATGGAGTTCCTCAAGATTACAATCAAGCATTTAACTGGGCCCTGCGAGCTGGCGGACAAGGCGACAAAAGAGGACAATTTCGTATAGGTTATCTATATGACACCGGAAAAGGCGTCATCCAGAATTACACGCTTGCGAGAGAGTGGTATCTGAAAGCTGCAGAACAAGGCGATAATGCATCCATGACAAACCTTGGCATCCTCTTTCGAAATGGTCAGGGAGTAAAGAAAAATGATTCGGAAGCATTAGCCTGGTATAACAAAGCAGCAGACAAAGGCAACACGAAAGCCAAAGAATATGCCGAGAACCTTACGTCCAAAGGTGTCAAGCCGGCTGCCACCACTACTGCCGCCACCATGGATTTGGCCACCCTTCTGAATACCTCTAAGCCAAACAATGAAATAGCTTCTGCTTCCACGTCAAAAGATCCAACTACAACAAAGGCCACAGCCTCTACCTCAACGTCACAATATGTCGATTACAGCAAGATGAGTGCCGAACATCTTTACGATGAAGCCTCAAAATATTATAATGGAACCAATGGGGTAACCAAAGATTATAAAAAGGCTTTTGAAATTTACGAGCTGGCAGCTAAGAAGGGCTCAGCAAGCGCACAATATTATATAGCTGAAATGTATTACTATGGCGAGGGGGTAGAAAAAGATGAAATTGTCGGCTATCAATGGTATAAAAAAGCTGCCGACAATGGCGACTCTATCGCGTGTAACAGACTAGGCAATATGTTCTATTCTGGCAAAACAGTTCCTCAGAATTATTCAACGGCTTTCTCCTGGTACAAAAAGTCTGCAGAGAGGGGGTATAAGTGGGGACAATATAATCTTGCCAATAGATATTATAATGGAGAAGGCTGTGAAAAAAACTACAAACAAGCTGTTGCTTGGTTCCAGAAAGCCGCTGATCAGAATATACCAGATGCTCAAAACAAGTTGGGTATCTGCTATGACAACGGGTATGGTGTACCAGAGGATAATGCCAAAGCTGTTGAGTATTTCAAAAAAGCTGCTGAGCAAGGATTAGATTGGGGACAATACAATTTGGGATACATGTATTACAATGGCGAGGGTTGCAAAAAAGACTACAAGCAGGCCGTCTATTGGTTTCAGAAAGCAGCAGACCAAAAAAATCCAAGCGCTTATAATATGCTGGGGATTTGTTATGAAAATGGTTATGGGCTTTCTAAAGATATTACCAAAGCTTTTGATTGTTATAAACAATCGGCAGAGATGGGATATAGCAGGGGGCAATACAATCTTGCTTATAGCTATTATAATGGAGAAGGCTGTGAAAAAGACTACGCACAAGCTGTTGCTTGGTTCCAGAAAGCAGCTGATCAGAATTATCCCAATGCTCAAAATATGCTTGGAATCTGCAATGAAAACGGATACGGTGTGCCAAAGGATGCTACCAAAGCTGTTGAATATTATAAAAAAGCTGCTGAGCAAGGAAATGATTGGGGACAATATTACCTTGCAAACAAGTATTGTATGGGAGATGGTTGCGAGAAAGATACTGTTAAAGCAGCATATTGGTTTGAAAAGGCTGCCTCTCAAGGTCTTGTTGATGCACAATCTGTTTTAGCTTGGGGCTATTATAACGGCATAATTGTAAAGAAAGATGTAAAAAAAGGCGCTTGACTGGATTGAAAAGGCTGCGCAAAGCGGTAATGCAGAAGCTCAGAATGATGCTGGTTTTATGTATTCAGAGGAATCGCCTTTCACGAATTACGAAAAAGCCGTCTATTGGACTCAAAAAGCTGTCGAACACAACTATCCAGCTGCATTCAATAATTTGGGATGGTTGTATGAACATGGTTACGGTGTAGACAAAGATTTAAATCAGGCATTTACATATTACAAAAAAGCAGCCGACTTAGATTATTCGGGTGGTATGCGTCACGTTGGTGAATTCTATGAAAACGGATGGGTAGTAGAGAAAGACGTTCTTGAGGCAGCACTCTGGTATAAGAAAGCAGCAAAGGCCGGTAATGACAAAGCGAAAGTTAATCTGTCATCAATTACTGCAAGGTTGTCTGATAAAGGTTCTACATCGTTATCTCCCCGTCAGGAGGCTAACTATGCCAGCACTAATTCGGTAAAAGATTTGCCTTCGATGGGTAAGCGCATTGCTCTGATCATAGGTAATGGAGACTACGCCAACGGATTTCTAAAAAATTCTGTGAACGATGCCCGAGACATGAGGACAAAACTGCAACAGTTAGGCTTTGAGGTAATGGGAACAACCGATATTGAGAGTAAGGGAAAGATGAGGGCGGAAGTCAAAAATTTCTGCACTAAAGCAAAAAGTTATGATGCCGCATTATTCTTCTATTCTGGACATGCCCGTCAGGATAATGGTGAGAACTATCTGATTCCTACTCGTTGTAACATTGAAAGTGAGGCAGATGTGGAAGACCAGTGCCTAGCGATGAATTGGGTGGTAAAAGAAATGCAGGCTACAGGTGCGAAAAATGTCATCGTGCTTTTGGATGCTTGCAGGAATGCTCCTCCTATCGCGAGTCTAACACGTGACAATGCCAATCAAGGTTTGGCCACCATGACTGCCAAGAAAGGAACATTCATAGGATTTTCCACCCAGCCAGGCAGTGTGGCATTGGATGGACGCGGTCAGCGAAACAGTCCTTATACCGCTGCTATCCTCAAAATGCTTGACCAGCCGGGATTGCCCCACTATACGATGTTCCGTCGTGTAAAAGAAATAGTCCTTGAGGCTACTGAGCAAAAACAAATGCCCGACGAGGATGACAAATTACCTGTCGCGTTTTACTTTAATCTGAATCAGTAGAATGAAAAAGCCCAATAGAAATCAAATAATTAGTATTGTTATTGCAACTCTCATTGCCGCATTGTTTCTGATAATACTCTATCAGGTATCTAACTATAGAATTCCCATCACTGACGAAAAAGGCAAACTGCAACTTTTTGAGAAGATTCGCTCAATTTGCTTTGGTATGCCTCAGATGGAAACTGCCGATTCTGTCATCATGATAGACGTGCATTACGACAAGCAAATGGTCGTAGAACGTGATGAAGGAATGCCTAATGGAATGGTGCCTGTTACCAATCGCAATAAGCTATTTCGACTCTTGACTTTTTTGAATGAGCGTCAAGACTATTGTTATATTATGATGGATGTCTTCTTAGGAAAGAGTGTCAGACAAGAAAATGATACCGCCCTTTATCACCTCATCAGCAAGATGCCACGCATTGTCATTGCCAAACCTATGCAAGAAGAAATTGCAGATTCCTGTCTGTTGGCTAAAGCTGGCACTGCCCAATACGGCACTGCTATTTGGGAGAATGACTTTGTAAAATTTCAGTACCAGACAGACAGCACCAAGAGTATGCCACTGATGATGTATGAGGAGTTGACAGGAAGAACAATCAGCATGCATGGGAACAAATGGTATACTGACAAAGGACTGGCGCGTAACAGTGTTATCCTGACTTACGAATTCTGCGACGAAGACATGTCATGGGACTTAGGAACCGGATTGCTTGGTGATACTATTGACAACATGCCCAATACTCCTGAATTAGAGAATATCGATACAAAGGGGAAATACATACTGATAGGAGATTTTGAAGACGATCGTCATCAGACATTCCTGTTTGACATGTCTGGCACATCAATTCTTTTCAATGCCTACCTAACACTGCTCCACGAACATCATCTAATATCCTTTGGCCTCATTGTCTTGATATATATGGTATTCTGGGTACTGGGATGGCTCACTATCACCCAGAATAAGGGATTTGAATGGCTGTGCTCTTTCATAGGCATTCCCATTTATTTGTTTATATTGTCTCTGTTTATTTATCTGGTATTCCGCGAGGCTTATGACGTATTGATAGCTACGATCCTCTTTTGGATATTGAAAATAACAGTATCATTATATCACAACTTTCCAAAGGTTCTATCTACGTGCAAATCAGTAAAGAATAGGATTATGAAACGACTATTATTCATCACATTGCTCTTGTTAGCAATAGGAGCTGATGGCTATGCCAAAAGGCTTACCATCTTGGAGCTGAGAAATTGTACCAGCATCAAAGTGGGAAGAACAAAACTAAAGAAAGGAGACCACTTTGACAGTTCGCAAACCATTCATTGGAACAAAGGTCGTCAAATGATACTCGTAGAAGACGAACATGGAAAGAAAGACCGTTTGACACATAAAGGTTTCAAAAAACACAATGTTACGACCCCGGACCAGTATTTCATAGCAGAACAGGCATTGGGAACCCGTGAACATGGTATCCCCTCCGACCATTATACTCGTCACGATTACTACCTCACTACTAACAAGGTGGACACTCTCATGTTTCCCGTAAAATCAAAAATGCCTGCAGACATGCATGCAGAAGCTGTGTGGAAAGATTCCAAGGGATATGACATTGTGACTAATATCGACTTGACACCAGACGGAGAGTACTTCATCATCTCTCCACGCATATGGAATGGAAAAAAAACTCAAGACGTTATCCTGACTATTCGTGAAATATCCAATGATGGAAGCTGGACGGAAAATATCTATCAAGAGTTACATATTGTTATTCCATAAGTATTTTATTACCTAATGAGAACAATAATATCATAATGAAGAAATATTATTTTATCAACCTATTCCTAATCGCTATACACTTCTCCATCCACTCACCATTTACAGCGTAATAATAGCTGTCATGTTTGGCGTATGGCGAAGAAAGAGAATTGGAGAATTTACGAAGAGTAGAGGTAATCTGCTGCATCGATTTTAATGGAGCCGTAGAATGGCTGTTCAGACTGTCTTCTGTAAACATCACCTGCGGGGTGATGGTCTGATCTGCCGTACCAACAGCCTTGTTAAATGCCGCAAGGCTATAATCCATCTTGACCACGAAATAGTTGGAAACAATGCGCCGATTATGAAAATTGTAGTAGGAGTCGTTTTTGCCGGTAATACCTAACACCTCCATCGTTATGGGATAAGGACGCTTGAATTCTTCTTTGATGTCGTTCAGTCGCTTCGCAATTATCTGAAAGTTGTACAGGGGATCAATGCTGTCTTTATCAAAAATAACCGTGACATGATAGGTGGTATTCAATTCGCGTGGCAGTAACTCCGTTAAAATACTGCGCACATTATCAAAGCCATTGCCATATTTCGCATTGGTGGTTTTAAACAGATAGCGGTCCGTTAGAATGAGTGCATTAGAGGGTAAGGGTTCTACGCTATCCAACACGGTATCCCATCCTCTTCCCAATGGTTCATTTTTGTCTGTCGTATGTTCGTCGTTTACGTCAATCAACGTTGACACGTTGGTATCTACCCCACTCCGACAAATCACTCCATATTCTACCTGAATCTTTTTGGCCTCAGCAAGTGGAATATCAAGGATAAAGAGTGAAGACGGATTCTTAAGCACTGACTCTGGTTTGGAGGGGATCTTCTTGATATATTCTGACCTTGTTGTATCTGCCACAAGACCAAAATCGTCTTTTAACTGTTTAATCCATGCCAAATCTGGAGCATCCATAGCCACATACAGATTCTTGGCAGACTTAAGAATCTTAAAGAGACTCGACCGCGAATTATTTGGTCGTTGACTCTCTGCCTGAATGATATTCCTCAGAATTTTCTCTGCTATAAATACCTTGAACATACACTGTTTGTTATTGGTTAGAAGTAATAAGATACACCTATAACTTAGTTATTAGCGCTACAAAATTACAAAAAAAATCTCAAATTACAGAATAATTGAGGATTTTTTGAACTAAAACGAGAAAAAAGCGACAGCTTGGGTTGGGAGTTCTATTACGGTTCTTTTCAGGTTAACTAATCTGCGAGGAGGACGTCTTCCAGTGTGAGCAGTCGCATTTGCCGCTTATCGACAGGGTGCATCTGAACACAGCGAGTCGCATGTTGAATGTATATCCGTTCCAACTGGTTTGCAACGAATCTGGCGTTTCCCCATGACTCCGCATCTCTCTGGTTATAAGCCTTTGTAACAATCTTTTTATATTGAATCCAAGCTTGTGGAGTGAACTCGTATTCATATTCTCTTACACGGCGAAGTGTAATATCTAAAAGTTCATCAATGGTAAAGTCAGGAAAGACGAACTTGTTGGGGAAACGAGACTGTAGTCCAGGATTGGAATTGAGTAATGACTCCATTGGCTCTTTATATCCACAAAGCACGATGGCAATGTCACGCTGTGACTCATCGGCAAGGATGTTCAACAGCAGTTGAATAACAATCCTCCCAGGATCTTTTTCGTGTTTGCCATTAAGCGTATATGCTTCGTCGATCATCAACACACCGCCTTGTGCCTTTTCAAGCACCTGACGCATAGAACGTTCTTCATCCCCCCAATGTGTGCCGATGAACGTACCACGATCACAAATGACGACATGCCCTTTCGACAATGCTCCTGCCTGACGAAGCAGGGAACCGTAAATCTTGCAAACTGTGGTCTTGCCAGTGCCTGGTTTTCCATAAAAGACACTATGCAGAGATACTTCATGCTGTTTACTATTGGGAAACAATTCTCTGGTAAGCTTATTGTACTTGGTCAATGCAATCAGCTCTGCCATACGTTTCTTAATTTCAGTACATCCGACTAACTTGCCCAATTCTCTTTGCGGATTGCTGATTGGAGGGAGTATCTCAACACAAACAGTGACATTCTGATTCTGCTCGATATAGCCATCAGGGATTGAGAAATCTTCAATCTTATGAACACTTTCATCGAACGGGGCGTCAGTCTCGACTACCTCAGGAGCTTCCAGTCTAAAGCTCCTTATAGCAATGCTCTCTATGATATCCCTTGCTTGCTGATTATTGTTTTCGTTAGTGGCGATAACTCTGTGTCGAAGATTCGTGAGATTATCGACGACATGGATATTCATCGATTCCCATTCGTCTTTCATGTCACTCGCATTTAGGATATTACTTTCTGAAAGCAGAACACCATAGATCTCAACAGGTGGGAAGAAATTGATTGTCGACTCTTCCATCAGTTTGATGGTCTCTGACAATTGCCATACAGGACTCGATCGAGAGCCCTTATGAGAATAGTATTCTGGTGCATCAGCATCATAAGAATCTTCTTCATCTGCAATTTCTTCTATCTTCCCACAAAGGTCAAAGCATACCACAACCATACTATTGTCATAGAGGTAGATGATCATATTTTTATCTTTCAGGTATGGTGCGTAGCCCTTCAAATAAGTAGAATAGACAGCACTGTTCACCGCCAGCCTATCCATATATTCAAGAATAGTATTCTTGGTCTGTTTCTTGAACTCATCAATCAATCTCACTTCTCCGAACATTTCTTCTCCACAAGTTCTTCTATCCATTCATTTAGAGGTTTCTGTGTTACCTCATTATCTTCCATACCTTCCAACTCACTAGTGTCGTAAAACAGCTCAGGATGCTCTTCCATCATTGCAATAAGATTGTCAAGTTCTTCCATATCTTTCTTCATATAATTATTGTAACTTACGAGCAGATATTTTATCCGCTATAAATAAAAGAGTCTTCATACTTATAGCTTCTATCACCAGCTAAAATATATTTTTAGAGGCTTCAAATATTTCCTCAAAACATTTGGTGGGAACGAGATTTTTACCTACTTTTGCAGGCGAATTACATAATTCTATCACAAATCATATTTAAAATTGTAGCAAGAATGAACATGATGACAAAGGAAACAGTCAAGTATCGAGCGATTCAATGATGAAGTAAAGAACTGAATCTGAGAATCGACAGGAGGATTGTACCTTGTCGTTTTGGGCGTTCTTTGAAGTTATGCTTCGAAAAACGGCTGCGCCTCAGCAAAGTATGAAAGCGAGCTTTCACTTTGCTTTCGGCTTGCGCGTTCTTTGACATATTGCTACAATAGTCGGGGATTGTGATAGCGTATTCTCTGAACTGAATACTCAATTATTCCATAGGTTGGTGCTGATGTACTTGCCTATTAACTCTTGTGCCCCTATACCAAGGGGATTTACACTTTCATTTGTTTTTATAGTGATTAGAATTATGTAGATTATGCGGAAAGAATATAGACTCATTAATGATTTCAAGAAACAGACACAAACAACTATCTGGAAACACTTAGATGCTATGGCGGTGAATTATGCCGTCTATTCCTCTCACCTGAAGGGCTTAGCCCCATATTTGACGGACTTCGACGTATATCTGTATTGCGACAATTCATGTATGGTCGTGGTATGTCTTGACTGCTGCGGTCATTGCGAAGAACAGACATACGAAGAATGCGAAACGCTCAGTCCCCTTATTTTAAGTGATGGTCATGATCCACGTGTCAGCAAAGTCTGGAAAATAGCACAGAGTGTTCGTGCAATCGGGAATCAGCTCATGATACCCGTGTATGGTGTGTTAATAACAGAAGCCGACATTACCAATGCATACGAACTTTATGAGATGTGGGATTCTAACAATGTCACGGTCATAGATTATATGAAGAGACTGAAGTATCGTAAGATACGGGTGAATGAGGATGAAAATCTGGACTGTAAGTCCTACGTGTACGCTTTGAATGAAACGCCACTACATGCATTGGAAACTGAAAGCCCCATCATCCCTGTATCCGACACTAAAGAAGAGAATTCAGTAGAGGAATCAGAATCGAATGATGACGAATTCGAGAGGCTATTTAACGAATTTATCAATAACGAAAGCAACGACCCTTCTGAAAAGCATATAGAAGAAGATCAAGATGCCGATTCTGAATACAGCTCTGAGGAGAGCAATTCGGAACCGACAGAAGATGAAACCCCTACAGAGGATGACACATCCTTTCCTGATGGTGAGATTGAGCAGAACCAGAATCTCAGCGTTAAAGTTGAAATATTGCGTCCGATTGCCAATCCTCGCGAAGAACTCGACAAGCTCGTAGGGTGTAGTGAAATAAAGCAACGAATGGATGAACTAGTGAAATTAACAAGCTACAATAAGATGATACATGAACTATGTCCTACAGGCAAACAACATAAGGTTTCATTACATAGTCTGTTTTTAGGCCGCCCTGGTACTGGAAAAACTACCATCTGTAAGATTTATGGTTCCTTGCTCCGACAGGCAGGGGCTTTGTCAAAAGGACATGTGATGGTATGCGACCGTAGTACGTTCATAGGTACACTGTGGGGGGACGAAGAACGCTCCACACGCCAGGTCATCGATATGGCAAAAGGCGGTGTGCTGATGATAGACGAGGCTTATCTGTTGAATAGTTCAAACCCACATGACCCAGGGAAAATGGTAATTCCATTGCTGATGAATATCCTTGCAGATGAGTCTCAGCGTGATATTGCCGTTGTACTTTGTGGTTACAAAGAGCCGATGCAGAAACTAATCGACCTCAATCCCGGATTGCAGTCGCGCTTTCCCAACAAGTTTGAATTCCCAGACTTTACAATCGACGAACTTTTGGAAATCACAAAACTTCGCATTAAGGAATATAATTACACGTTTACAACCGAGGCATGGAAAAAATATGTCAGCATCCTATCGTCTGCCTATCAGACTCGCGATCCCCAAACGTGGGGAAATGCCCGATTCATAGGCAACCAACTTGAGCGTATCTATATCCAGCATGCTGCCCGATGTGTGAAGCAACAGTCAAGTGGGAAGTCTGAGTTACTTTCTCTTACACCAGAGGACATTGTTTCCATTGAGGTTCCTCGTCCGAAATCAAAAATAGGTTTTTAAACAACTACTCACATGAGAAGAAAAATTCCTTATCGGGTGTGCAGTTGCACGCCCAATGGTGTTGTTACCCATCTTGAAGCCCGACTGCTGAAGGAAATGGTAAACAGTACAATACATCCTATACGCTGTGCCGCGAGCTGCAAGCAGAAGTATATGAAAGGTATGCGTATTGGTGATCTATGCGCTGAGACTGGACATTTCTGGTGGGCACGAAAGGTTTGGAGATTCACGGCAGATCTTATTGAGAGCAAAGATTATGACGATTGGCGGTATGTCTGGTTTGACAACAATCGGGTAAGTCTCCGAGATGTGATTTCAGAAACAGAGTGTGAACAGCTCGAACGTCGTTGTAGCCAACTTTGGAGAGCACTGGGATTTCCAAAATATGATTGGTGGGACGAGCGGATTGAGTATCTAGCAAGTCGTTATTTTGGCACATGTTACTATTATTTGTATGCAGATAAGTTTGATGGCTACTACGATGAGTTGATTGGTGAATGGGAGGAGAAAATGATGGAGTTCAAGGCTGAACAGGAAACTGAACAGATATTTCGTGATGCCCAAGGCGACAACCTTCCCCCATGCTCACAAGACTTTTTCGACTATTGGCACGATGGCCCTCATATAGAGGATTTCTCGTGGTTCACTTTTAAGAAGGAATGGCTGTAAAATGCAGTCATTCCTTCTTTTTCCATTAAAGTAATGTAAATTTGGAAGCGATTATGACACTTTATTGTTTTTTATTGCTACATTTGCAAATGATTAAACGAATTTTTGACGATGACAGAATTGGTTAAGACGAAAAATGTGGCATTGGCACTATCAAGTGGTGGTGCAAGAGGACTGGCACATATAGGTGCTATAGAAGAACTCGAAGCACAAGGCTACCAAATCAGTTCTATTGCCGGGTGTTCTATGGGGGCACTCATCGGTGGTGTCTATGCAGCAGGCAAACTGAACGAGTTTCGTGAATGGATGAAAACCATCGACAGGAAGAAAATGCTGGGACTCATTGATTTCTCGCTATCACTCAACCATATCGTCAAAGGCACACGTATCATCGAGGCCATCATGGAGTTTGTTCCTGATGTGAACATTGAGGATTTACCAATCCCATATTGTGCTGTTGCTACAGACTTGAAAGCTGGTCGTGAAGTGTTGTTCAGGAAAGGAAGCCTGTTCAAAGCCATTCGTGCCAGTATCTCCTTACCTTCATTCTATGAGCCTGTGACGATCAATGACATGATATTAATCGACGGCGGCATCATCAATCCTCTCCCGTTAAATCGTGTCAAGCGACAGCCTGGGGATATTCTGGTTGGTATTGACGTGAGCGGACATGACTACAAAGCACAGTGGGACGAAATGCACAGACTGACTGAAATGCAAAAATGCGACAAATCACTGAAGACAAAGATTCTCGATATGCTGATACCAGACAATCTTGAATTCAACTATTACACAGTTCTTTCAAGAGCCAGTTCCCTGATGATCCGACAAAACTCTATCTTGATGGCACAATTGATGAAACCAGACATGCTCATAGATGTTCAAATGAACCGCTATGGCACATTCGACTTCGATAAATCGGAAAAGCTGATTGCTATTGGCAGACAAAAGGCCACAACAGCAATCGGCAAATTTGAAGATTACGATAAACCCGACCTTTGATGACGTCAAAGGTCGGGTTTGGTTAAAGGTAAAAGGGGCTTCAAACGTCGAGCAGAATCTTCATCATTTCGACGGCAGCCTTGGCTACGCTGGTGCCGGGGCCGAAGATGGCTGCGACGCCGGCCTTGTAGAGGAAGTCGTAGTCCTGGGCGGGAATGACACCACCGGCGATGACCATGATGTCCTCGCGACCGAGCTTACGGAGTTCCTCGATGAGTTGCGGAATGAGGGTCTTGTGACCAGCGGCCAAACTGGAGGCACCCACCACGTGGACGTCGTTCTCGACAGCCTCGCGGGCAGCCTCGGCGGGCGTCTGGAAGAGCGGGCCCATATCAACGTCGAAACCACAGTCTGCGTAGCCCGTTGCTACAACCTTTGCACCACGGTCGTGACCGTCCTGACCCATCTTGGCAATGAAGATACGCGGACGACGACCCTCCTTCTGTGCGAACTCGTCGGTCAGCTTCTTGGCCAACTCGAAGTCGCTGTCGTTCTTTGATTCTGAACTGTACACGCCTGAAATTGTTCTGATTACTGCTTTGTAACGGCCCACGATCTCTTCGCAGGCATCTGAAATTTCGCCAAGGGTACAACGCAACTGGGCGGCCTTGACGGCGAGGTCCAGCAGGTTGTTTTCGCTCTTGCGACCCTCGTTGAAGTCGCGGACGCACTCGGTGATAGCCTTGAGGGCAGCCTGGCAGGCGGCCTCGTCGCGGCTCGCGCGTACCTCTTTAAGACTCTCCTCCTGCTGCTTGCGCACGGCGGTGTTGTCGACCTCGAGGATGTCGATGGGGTCTTCGTGCTCCAGACGGTACTTGTTGGTGCCGACGATGGTCTGCACGCCAGAGTCGATACGGGCCTGTGTGCGGGCAGCGGCCTCCTCGATACGCATCTTGGGCAGTCCGGTCTCGATAGCCTTGGCCATACCGCCAAGCTTCTCAATCTCCTGGATGTGCTCCCAAGCCTTGTGCACCAGTTCGTTGGTCAGGGTTTCCACGTAGTATGAGCCAGCCCACGGGTCGATCTGCTTGCAGACCTTCGTCTCGTTCTGGATGTATATCTGAGTGTTACGGGCGATACGGGCCGAGAAGTCCGTCGGCAGG
>Ga0310695_10009297_pt1 | contig 14815 bp, 12 predicted proteins | sample RumenRJG_04DNA_FD_203882 | JGI IMG/M metagenome (GOLD analysis project Ga0310695, IMG submission 203882) | Bovine rumen microbial communities from Lethbridge, Alberta, Canada - RJG_04 (v2) (version 2) | ecosystem: Host-associated > Mammals > Digestive system > Stomach > Rumen | place: Canada... | reverse complement strand
TTTGTGCACTATAGTTTTTTTTCCTAACTTTGCACGCTTCATCTTTTGGAAGGAGGACAATGTGCCTGCTGCCTAAATGGGGTAAAAATAAGTTTGATTTCTGTAAGATTTTGAGCGTCAATGTTTTGCGTTGTGCTTGAAGCACCAGAGGTATGCCCATTGCTGAACAAAACATAATCAATAGCGCCCCATGTGGGGATGAAATACCGCAATGGTTTGCCATGCGGGCAACCTATCACCGCGAGATGGCAGTTAAGCAGCTCCTTGACAATGCCGGAATCGAGTGCTACTTGCCTATGACACAAAAGGTCAAACTCAGTAACGGCCGCAAAGTGAGGGTGAGTGTGCCACTGGTGAGCAGCCTCATCTTTGTCAAATGCGTCAAGGAACGCCTGCAGCGATTCAAGGCGCGTGTGCCGCATCTGCAGTACATAACTCAGCGGCGTGAGGGCAAAAACGAGCCGATTGTTGTGCCCGTGAGACAGATGGATGAGTTCATCGCAGTGACGCAGAGCGAGAGCTCTAGATTACTGTTCTATCGCCCTGATGAGGTTGACCTGGGGCGCGGCACGCTTGTCAGAATTCACGGAGGAGCGTTTGACGGTGTGACAGGAGCATTCATCAAACTCAGCGGAAAACGTAACAAGCGTGTCGTCATCGAGGTGCAAGGTGTCATTGCTGTGGCACTAGAGTGCTCTGACGCCAATTTTGTTGAGGTATTATGAATTTGACAATTTTTTTGGTTTTGATTGCCGTGTCGGCCCTGGCATTTGTGGCCGAATGGCTTGTCATCAAGGCCGCCTATAAATTGAAACTGTTTGATACGCCCAATGTGCGCAAGATTCATCATCAGCGCATTCCGCGTTTGGGTGGCCTCATCATTGTGCCCATCCTGTTGCTGGGCATGTTTCTCTTCTACAGCCTTGACGAAGCTGCTACTTTGGCCTTGTTCAAGGGAAATGAGACCGCTCTGGTCGGCATGCTGATGGCCACGGGGGTGGTCTATATCTTCGGCTTCTTTGACGATTTGGTCAACATCCGCTACCGCAATAAGTTTGTTGCACAGAGTTTTTCGGGAGTGGCCATGTGTCTCAGCGGGTTGATGATCAGCTCGTTCTCTGGGTTCCTGGGAGTGAACTCATTGCCGATTGCATTAGCGTGGCTGGCTACTATATTTGCCACAATCTATATCTCAAATGCCATCAATTTCATTGACGGCATCGACGGGCTGGCTGGCAGCTTGGCCATCATTGCATTGGCCTACTATGCTGTGATTTTCCACATGACGGGGTTCAAGGGGTTTGTCATGGTGTGCATCCTCATTGCGTGTGCTGTGGTGCCCTTGTTGATTTTTAACCTATTTGGCGCCGTCAAGAATCACACTAAGGTGTTTATGGGCGACGCTGGGTCACTCAGTTTGGGCATCTTGCTCTGTGGCATGGGGGTCTTTGTAGTGCAGCGTGTCTCGTTTGGTGATGCAACATCTGGCAGCTTTGCGCTGGCTGTAGCACCACTGATGTTGCCCTGTTTTGACGTGGTGCGGGTCGTTATTGTGCGGCGCATCAATGGCAGGAATGTGTTTGAGGCCGACAAAAGCCACATACATCACAAGTTTTTAGCTATGGGAATGACTCAACATCAGACCCTGCTATGTCTGATAGGCGTTGACCTGGTCATGGTCCTGTCGACCGTATGGCTGTCAACAGTGCTGGACGTTAATCTTGTCATCCTGGTCGAAGTCCTGCTGTTTGTGGGACTCATTCAACTGATCAACCGAAAATTAAAACAAAAACAGATATGAAAACAAACAGAGTATTATTTAATTTGGCAATGTTCATGATGCTGATTGTGACATCATGTACTCCTCCAAAACTGGGATATTTCCAGAATGTGGATACAAGCCAAACCTATGACATTAGGTCTCAGGAGTATATTAAGATTCAGCCGGGTGACAAATTATCTATTTTGGTCAGTAGCAAAGACCCGCAACTGTCCTACTTGTTCAATCTGCCTGTGGTGGGCAGGTTTCAGTCATCCTCGGCTGAAGCGGCACTGTCTACATCTCAGGTCACCAGTTACACCGTCAACCCCGATGGAACTATCTTTTTCCCAGTGCTTGGCACTGTCAAGGTTTCTGGCATGACACGCTACGAGATCACAACCATGATTCGGGAAAAACTGGTGTCGAGCGAGTTGCTCAAGGATGCAGTGGTGACTGTCAGTTTCCTGGATCTCTACTATGAGGTGATGGGTGAGGTGAAGAATCCTGGTAGATATGCTATCGATCACGACCAGGTGACTATTCTTGATGCCATCGGCCGATCGGGCGACCTAACTATTTTCGGCAAGCGCGACAACGTGCTCGTGGCAAGGGAGGAGAATGGCATGCAGAAGTTCTACCGCATCGATCTGACCAATTCTGAGAGCCTCTATAACTCGCCTGCATTCCATCTTAAACAGAATGATATCATCTATGTCGAGCCCAACTCCAAGAAGGCACGTGAGTCTATCGACAATGGTAATGCCTTTATCCAACCCAGTTTCTGGATTTCGGCTATTTCGCTCGCAGCTTCGTTAGCTGTCCTTATCTTTAAATAACAGTTACTATGGAAGATAGCAATTATTATGGTGGCGTACAGTCACAACCACAGAACGACTTTGTCAAACTAAAAGAATGGCTCCAGTATTGTTGCTATAAGTGGCACTGGTTTGTCATATCACTGGGCATCGCCATCACACTGGCATTTGCATATATTGTCACACAGCAGCCACAGTATATCCGAAAGGCACAAGTTCTGGTCAAACAGGATAACCCAACATCGCTGTCCAATGACTTCAGTGCGTTATCGTTCGGTATCACGGGTGGAAGGACGAATCTGTATAACGAGATGCTCACCTTCGACTCGCCGACGTATATGCGCGATGTGGTAAAGCGTCTTAATTTGGATATGAACTATAGCCAAAAAGGACGTTTCCATGACAAGGTGCTATATGGCAAGTCGTTGCCCATCAAGGTGGCGTTGCAAGACGTTGGAGAGGAAGATTTTGCCAATCTCACAGTTGACTTTGAGAAACCTGACAAGGTCATTCTGAGCAACTTCAAGAATGCAAACATTGAGGACATAGATGAGAAGAAGGTTCAAGGCAAACTGGGGAGTGTAATTGAGACGCCTGTTGGAAGGGTCATGGTGACACTGTCGGGACAATGCCCACTCAAGTTCCCGCAAGATCAGATACAGGTCAAACGCAAGTCTATTGTAGATGCCACCGCACACTATTCGCAGAAACTGTCTGTTGACATTCCTGAACTGAAGGCATCGGTCATCGAGATGAAGATTGAGGACCAGTCGGCACAAAGGGCAGAGGACATACTGAGGACGCTATTTGATGTGTACAACCAGAAGTGGGTCGATGATATCAACGAGCAGGCTGTCAGCACATCAAAATTCATCGACGAGGAGCTGATGCAGATTGAGGCTGACCTGGGAAGCGTGGACAATGATATTTCGAACTTCAAGAGCAAAATCATGAGTCCCGACTTGGCTGCCACTGCTACTATTAGCCTGCAACGTGCCGAAGTGGCAGGGCAGGAACTGATGGGCTTGAGCAACCAACTGTTCATGGCTAAGTACATCCGCAAGCAATTGAGTGATGAGAGTAGCAAGTACAAGCTTTTGCCTGCCAATTCAGGCATCGACAATGCTTCGGTCGGAACGCAGATTGTAGCATATAACGATAAACTAGCACAACGCAATGCTTTGATTGCTAATAGTGGCGCAAACAATCCGCTGGTTGTCGAACTTGACCAGTCACTTGCTGCAACAAGGCAAGCCATCATTGCTTCGTTGGACAACGTGATTGCCACTTTGAGCAACCACATTGCCACTGTCAAGGGGGCACAATCTCAGTCAAAGGGAGAAATCGCATCTACTCCTTCGCAGGCCAAATATCTGCTGAGTGTTGAGCGTCAGCAGAAAGTTAAAGAGCAACTCTACATCTACCTGTTGCAGAAGAAAGAAGAGAACCAGTTGTCGAAGGCGTTCACTGCCTATAACACAAAGCTTTTGAATCCGCCGTCAGGTAGTAAGCATCCCAGCAAGCCTGTCAAGACTGCTGTTATGATTATTGCATTGACACTGGGACTTCTGTTCCCGCTGATGTTGGCATTCTTGATGGTCAATATGGACAATGTTGTCCATACTAGAAAAGATCTTGAATCTCTGTCCATTCCCTACGTCGGGGAGATTCCGCTCAGCTATAAACGGCATAGTGGCTTGCTGTCATTCCTCAACAAGCGGCAAGAAATTCGTCGAATTGTTGTCAAGGATAAGAGTGGTAATACGGTCAACGAGGCCTTCCGTGTCCTGCGCACCAACCTTGAGTTCATTTCTGGTAAGGATGAGGCCTGTAAGACTATGATGCTCACATCATCGTTTGCACACAGTGGCAAAACTTTCATTTCGGCCAACTTGGGTATGAGCTACGCTATCAAAGACAAGAAAGTGTTGCTCATCGATTTGGATATGCGCAAAGGATCGTTATCGACATTTGTTAACACGCCATCGATTGGTGTCGCTGACTATTTGAGCGAAAACATCGACAGCATTGATGAGATTATTATCAAGGGGGCGTTGCATCACAATCTTGACGTCATTCCTGTCGGCACACAGCCGCCCAACCCCACCGAGTTGCTTTTCAGCGATAGGCTGGAGAAGCTGCTCGAGTCCATGCGTGAGCGTTACGACTTGATTTTGGTTGATTGCCCACCGCTGGATGTGGTTGCCGACTCTTCTATTATCAACAAATTCTGTAATATGACCATCTTTGTTGTCCGTTCTGGCATGTTTAACAAGGGTTTGCTGCCTGACCTGGAGAAACTATATCAGGATAAACGCTACAACAACATGGTTATGGTATTGAACGGGACATACAAAGACCGTCCAGGCTATGGCTCTTATGGCTACGGATATGGTTATGGCTATGGCTACGGCTATTATTCAAAGAAGTAATTTGACACAAAGCACTATATGAAAGCATGTTTTATGGGCTTGGGCTATATTGGCCTGCCCACTGCAATTATCGCTGCAGACAATGGCATTGAGGTCTATGGTGTCGATATCAACCCTGATGTCGTGGCAAAGACCAATGCCAAAGAGCTGCACTTTGTCGAACCTGGCTTGCAGCAGATGCTAGCTAAGGTTGTTGAGGCGGGAACATTACGGGCCAGCGTTACGCCTGTTGCCTGTGATGCCTATTTTGTGGTCGTGCCCACTCCCTTCAAGGGAAACCACGAGCCCGACATCTCCTATGTTGAAGCAGCTACTCGCACCATTATCCCGCTGCTCAAGGCTGATGACCTATTTGTCATCGAGTCGACCTCGCCTGTGGGAACGACTGAAAAGATGGCTGACATCATCTTCGGTGAGCGTCCCGAGCTGAAGGGGAAGCTGCACATCGCATATTGCCCCGAACGAGTGCTGCCTGGTAACGTCATCTATGAACTGGTCCACAACGACCGCGTCATCGGAGGCATGACCGAGGCTGCTACCGACCGGGCTATTGAGTTTTACGCACACTTTGTCAAAGGAAACTTTCATCGCACCAACTCGCGCACTGCCGAGATGTGCAAGCTCACCGAGAACTCGAGTCGTGATGTGCAGATTGCCTTTGCCAACGAGTTGTCTATCATCTGCGAGAAGGCTGGCATCAATGTATGGAACCTTATCGAACTAGCAAACAAGCACCCGCGCGTCAACATCTTGCAACCTGGTTGCGGGGTAGGGGGCCACTGCATCGCTGTCGACCCATACTTCATCACTGCTGCCTATCCACAAGAGGCGCAAATCATCGCTAAGGCCAGAGAAATCAATAACTACAAGGCCAAGTGGTGTGCCGAACGGGTCAAGAATGCCATGCTCAAATTTGAGATTGACAACAAGCGTAAACCCAGGGTCGCTATGATGGGATTGGCATTCAAACCTAACATCGACGATCTGCGCGAGTCGCCAGCCAAGCGTATCGTTACTGATGTCATGCAAGGCATGACCAATGCCGACATCATGGTGGTAGAGCCCAACATCAAGGAACACAAAGTCTTCAAGCTCACAGATTATCAAACCGCATATGATAGGGCAGACATTGTGGTCATGCTCACAGCACACGACGAGTTCAAGACATTGCCCTGGAGTGACAACAAAGTGATTCTTGATTTTTGCGGTGTGTTCAGGAAATAGGTAATCGTTTTGCTTCTAAGCTTAGCAGTATATTCGACATTGGCAATGGGGCTGTTTGCGCTGGGATGGCATGTAGCCCGGCGCGAACAGCGTTCGTTGGCCCTAACTGGTCAAAAGCTACCATTCATGACTTGGGAGGTGGCCTTGTCGATTCTGCTCTTTGCTGCTGTTGCCGGTGCACGCTACCACACGGGGTACGACCATGCGATGTACTTGCACCAATATGTGTCGTACGAGAAGTATGGTTTTTTCACGCGCGACTTTGAGCCGCTTTTCATGTGGGTGACTCAGCTGATGGCTTCGGCTCACATTCATTACTTTTTTTACTTTGCATTGTGGGCTGCCATTGAGATAGCAGTGCTATATTATGCGTTGAATGACTACAAGCAACTCATTCCCTGGGTGGCGTCGTTTTTGGTGCTAAGCCCCATTTTCTTGCACTTGATGAACACAATGCGTCAGGGAGTCGTTGAGTGTGCGCTGCCATTGTTGCTGCTGCTATTGCGTGACAAAAAGTATCTTAAGTTCGCTGTGTTAGTGGTACTGCTTGCGATGATTCATTCGACTGCAGTGCTGTTGTTTGGATTGTGTTTACTGCGTATCGATGCAACAAGTCAGACGATGTTTCGCAACTGGTCTGTTGCTCTGTTCTTGATTGCGGTGGTTGTCGGGGCAATGCCTTTTTGGCTAGACTGGTTCAGTCGATTAGCACAAAAGTTATTATCTGGGTCGATGATACATTATGGCACGGAACTCAGCATTAACGACCATCACTTTGCTGCATCATTTGGGCCCGTCAGATTGCTGACATTGAGCTGTCAATTGATGGTTCTATGGCTATCGAATCAGACATTGAATTTTTTCAAAGACAATAGACTGATGCGACTATTGGCACTGGCTGCAGCTATATATGTTATCGGGACAGCTTTAATGTGCAATACGACGAATTTTTATCAGCGACCGCTAGAACTCTTTATCGTTTGTTTTGTGGTGCTGACAGCCGCTACAACTTATTTTTTGTTGATAACCGGTAAGAAAATATTGGCTGCCATTTTGATTGCACTCTGTGTGTCACCGCTTGTGGTCACGCTGGTTAAGGCCAATTTCTATCCCAATGCATCTAATCTACCCACACTATATCATTTCTTTTTTTGCTCATAATTGATTGAATGAAACCTAAAGTGTCAATCGTAGTGCCTCTCTATAATGTGGAGGATTACATTGAGAGATGTGCACGGTCTTTGTTCAGGCAGACTTTCACCGATGTTGAATATATTTTTGTCGATGATAGCTGCCAGGATAAGACTATGGATTTGCTCAAGGGGGTCATTAGTGATTTGAATGTTCAACAGAAAGTGAAGATCTGCTCCCATGAGCAGAACGAAGGGCTAGCGGCTGCTAGGTTAGATGGATTGTTGATGGCCACAGGGAAGTATGTGTTGCAGGTAGATAGCGACGATTATGTCGAAATGGATTATGTCGAGCAGCTGGTTAACGAGGCAGAACGGACCTGCAGTGACATCGTAATTTGTGATTACTATCAGGACTATGGCGACAGAAAAACGATATGTCATGTCAATCCGCCGGCGGAGGTCAATAAGTGCCAAGAACTGCTGATGTCGGGACAAATGCACAATGCTGTATGGAACAAATTGATCAGGAGATCTCTTTATGTAGACAATGGCATAAAACCCATTCCTGGTTTCAATATCTTTGAAGACAAGATTGCGATGTTTCAGTTGTTCTACTTTGCCAAACGAGTTTCTTATGTCAATAAGCCGCTATATTATTACAACCGCACCAATTGCAATTCTATCACATCTCAGGATAAATCTAAATTGATTCAGCCTGCCATCGGAGTTATCAGACTTTTGCATGCATTTTATAGTGATAAAGTGGTTGATGAGAATGTTAGCCGTGCGATAGTCTATTTCAAGATTAGCATCATGGGACTAATTCTGTTGTATGGCACAAAGGAGCAGTTGGAAGCTAATAGACAGCTGTTTGGGAATCCAACCGTGCAACAAGTTATGTCACAACCAGTGGTCCCGTTTTATTATAAGTGGGCTGTAATAGCATACATTGCTAAAGTGCCGTTATTGTTCAAACCAATCAAAATGACATTGCGCTTGCTCAATCATTTTCCAGCTTTGAAGCGCAAACTGGCATATTCTGCTTCACATCAATGAACAATTCTGTAAATACTAGCTTATTCTTTTTGTTCTTGGCGATTCTTTATGTGATCTCGCCATTTGTCGCCTTTGTCATTGCATTGTTGTTCTTCAAGAGGGGAGTGTCGCAATTTTTCATGATAGCTTTCGCATTTTATTTTGGCTATCAAGTGGGACCTATTCTTGACCTTTTGAATCACTACAACAATTATCTGACTTTTGGTAATCGATCGCTGCCCGACCTGTTTACCGATCCTCTTGTCTTGATTAGTGGCCAGGAGCCTTATCATATCTTGTTCAAGTTTGCATTGGCTAGTATTGACGCCTCCGACAGGTTGTTCTCGGCTTTTGCAGCTGCGGTCTATGCTGTTGCGTTCTTGGTATTCTTTAGACAGCTAAAGCCCTTCTATATTGATCGCATGACGAAGATGCAGATGGCGGCGATGATATTAATGGTTGTCTCGATTGACTTCTATTGGTATGTGGGCTTGAGGTTCTGGACTGGAGCTTTCTTGATGTTGGCTGTCTATATGCGCTATGTGGTGAAAGGCCAAAAGACAATGCTTCTGTTACTGCCGATTGGCATTTTGTTCCATTATGTCCTGATTCTGCCTGTCGTATTGTTATACTTGACTTTGTTGCTTAAGAATAGGAACATGTTGTTGCTGATTCTGGTGGGTGTTAGCTATGTGTTTAAATATATAGAATACGGTTTCTTGAACTATGCAGGAAAGATACCCTTTGTCAATGCTGCTTTCCGTGACAAATTGCAGGCCGAAGCTACAGTGCGAGCACTCAAAGAACAGGCCAACTTCTTCAGAAATGATGGTAACTTTATCTATCAGCACCGAACCGACCTCATTTTCTTTTCGGTGGTACTCATTCTTCTGAATCTATTCTTTCGAAACAGAAACTTGCTCCGTTACTTCCCGCAATTGTTTGCGGCAGTATGCATTACCTTGATTGCAACTAATCTGGGCTATTCGGAGTATGTCTTTTACACCCGTATGTACAAGTTAGTCGCGCTGTTGATTTCACTGTACCTGTTCTTGTTGCTTTCAACACCAGAAATTAGGAAACTTCGTTTCAATATAGTGACCAATATGTTTTTGCTGGGAGTCGCTTTGTTCTCTCTGCTCATAAGCCTTGTTCAAATCAGGTCCAGTGTATTTAATATTGAGTTGTGGCTTGGCAATTACTTTGTTGAAGTGCCGATTTATGAGTATGCTACAAAGGTTAAATTCTAGCCTATGATGAAGCAGAAAGTTGTCTTGACTGGCCCTTGTCCCAGGAACATTGGAGGAATCAGTATGCACTTGAGCAGGCTGACGAGACTGCTCGATAACGAATGCCAATTTGACTTTGTCGATGAGGGGCATGTGCGCTATGACAATGTGTTCAATCTGCGCTCGTTTAACTTGGGCAGGTATCTTTCAATCATGCGCAAAGCTGATGTTGTACACATCAACAGTGGACATTTCTTGTTGCGCATGGTCAACATTATCGTAGCTAAGTTGCTCTTGCGCAAGCACACGGTCGTGACCATTCATCGAAATCCTGACGTAGAGCCGTGTCTGACTATCACAAGATGGCTGCTGAACAAGTGTGACCATGTTGTCATGGTCAACCAGGAAGGATACAACTTGATGACAAAGGGTATTGCTAATGCAAGATATGTTATGCAACCTGCCTTCTTGCCTCCAGTCATTGATGAGGAACCTCAGTTGCCCTCGCCTGTTATAGAGTGGTTTAAAAAGGCACAAACATATTCAGGTCACTGCGTCTTGGTCTCTAACGCATGGAATTTGGTGATGCATAATGGTGAAGACTTGTATGGATTGGACTTATGTATCCAAGCTGCCATCAAGTTGCGTAAACTACATCAAGAGCCTAAGTTCTTCTTTGTCTTTGTTGTCGCTACTTGTACCGACCACATCGACATGCTCAATCGATACATTCAACAAGTCCAGGTCAATGGCCTCGAAGACCAGTTCTTGATTTGGACATCGCCCCTGTCATTTGTCAGATTGCTCTCCTATTCAGACATCATGTTGAGGACAACAAACACCGATGGTGATGCTATCTCGGTCAGAGAAGCATTGTATATGGGGAAGAAAGTGATAGCGTCGGATGTCGTGCAGAGGCCTCAAGGTGTGATGTTGTTTGAAAACCGTAATGCAGACAGCTTGGTTGATGCCATCGAACGATCGGATAAGCAACAACACTCGATTACTGCAGACGAACAATTGGATTACAAAAAGTTCTATTTGGAATTATATAAATCAGATAATGAAACAATTGACGCAAAAACTTCGTGATGGAGACATGTTGATTCAAGAGGTGCCTGTACCACAGCTCGATGCTGGAATGGTGATGGTAAGAAATCACTTCTCACTTATCAGTGCAGGAACAGAAGGGTCAACCGTCAAAGCAGCAAGAAAGAGTCTGTTGGGTAAGGCAAAAGAGAGGCCTCAGCAAGTCAAGCAAGTGCTTGAGGTCCTGAAAACTCAAGGGCCCATCCAGACTTATCGAGCTGTGATGAAAAAACTGGATGCTTACTCGCCATTAGGATACAGCTCGGCTGGTGTCGTTGTTGAGGTGGCCGATGACGTGACTGGCTTTAAGGTTGGTGACAAGGTGGCGTGTGCAGGAGCTGGTTATGCTAATCATGCCGAGGTCATCACTGTGCCACAGAACCTGTGCGTCAAACTTGCTGCTGACGCCGACTTGTCGTTGGCATGCTACAATACACTAGGAGCAATAGCATTGCAAGGAGTTCGCCAGGCCGACATGCGGTTAGGCGAGACGTGTGCTGTCATCGGACTAGGTCTGATTGGGCATTTGGTGTGCTTGTTGTTGAAATCATCAGGTGTCAACGTTATCGGTATTGATGTTAGTCAAGAGGCTGTTAATTTGGCTAGTCAGCATTGCGTCGACTTAGGATTGACAAGGTCAGCAGCAGGCATCGAAAACACAATCTTGCAATTTACAAGCGGAATCGGAGTGGATTGTGTCATAATAGCAGCTGCGACCTCTAGTCTAGACCCGGTCAACTTTGCAGGCGCTATTTGCAGGCGCAAGGGGAAGGTCGTGGTCCTGGGCGCAGTGCCAACGGGTTTTGATAGGGATCCTTTTTATTATAAAAAGGAGTTGGAACTCAAGATGTCTTGCTCTTATGGGCCCGGTAGGTATGATCTCAACTATGAGGAAAAGGGCATTGATTATCCTGTTGACTATGTGCGTTGGACCGAGAAGCGAAATATGGAAGCATTCCAGCATTTGATCCACACACGAGCCATTGATCTGAGTTATCTGACTACACATCGGTTCCACTTCGATGACGCTTGCAAGGCCTATGACCTAGTGGTCAATCACACAGAACCCTATAAAGGGATAGTCCTAGAATATGATGTGGACAGAGCAATTGAAAAAGATGCAAGTATTTGTGTAAGAGAGTCTAATGCAAACAGTGTCGACACGCCTGCAGTTGCATTTATCGGCGCTGGTAGTTATGCGCAAGGCAACTTGCTGCCCAATCTGCCTGACGATATACGCCGCGTGGGGGTGATGACTAACTCAGGCACTACAGCAAAACGCGTTTCTGAAAAATTTGGCTTCGAGTTCTGTACTTCTAGTGCAGATGACATTTTCCAAAACAATGATATCAATACTGTTTTCATTGCCACAAGGCATGATTCGCATGCCAGATATGTCAAGGAGGCCATTAAGGTACACAAGCACGTCTATGTTGAAAAACCACTATGTCTGTCACTTGAACAATTGTTGGAAATAAAAGACTTGCTTGACACTGCTGGTGACGTCTCTTTGATGGTTGGTTTTAACAGAAGATTCTCCCCTCTATCGACCTGGGTAAAAAAACAACTGCCGCAAGGACCGAAATCAATGATATATCGAGTCAATGCAGGTGCTATACCCAAGGCGCACTGGATACAAGATGCGAGCATTGGAGGCGGAAGAATCATTGGAGAGGCGTGCCACTTTATCGATTTGATGGCGTGGATGTGCGATAGCTGTCCTGTCAAGGTGACGGCATCGGCACTCGATGACAAGCAGAATCTTAATGACACAGTCAACATTATGATTGACTTTGCCGATGGCTCAAAGGGAGTTCTGGCTTATTATGCCAATGGGTCGAAGGCTCTCAGCAAAGAGTACTTTGAGGTCTTTGCAGGTGGCGCAACTGCCGTCATTGATGATTACAGGAAGGCTTTGTTCTATGGCAAGCGTGAGTCTCACATGAAACTTTCAGTCCAGAACAAGGGCCAAAAAGAGATGATGAAGCAGTACTTCGATGCGCTCAAGAACAAGATGCAGCTCATCTCAATGCATCAACTGTTTACCGTCACTCTAGCTACTTTTGGGGCAATCAAGTCATTGCAGAACGATGGCATGCCTGTTAGAATTAGTTCGTTGCAAACACTTTGATTGCCGATTAAGATGATGACCAAATTGTCAAGATGGATTGTTAAGGCATCTCTTGTGCCATCATATATGTACGACCAGTTTTTGGCCTTCTTCTACAGGCGAGCTATGAAGCATTGTGGCAAGCACGTCTATCTCAGGCCCAGCAGCTGTAACATCAAAGGCATACAGAACCTGTCGGTGGGAGATTATACATCCATACCAAAAGACAGTACACTGTTTTGCTCTAAAGCCGAACTCACAATTGGGAAAAAGGTCGTAATAGGCCCTCGACCTACTATTATTACCGGTGATCATCGGACTGATTTAAAAGGGATTTATATCATGGACTCGGTCGAAAAGCTGCCAGAGAACGATGCTCCTGTGATTATTGAGGACGATGTCTGGCTAGGATGTAATGTGACAATATTAAAAGGTGTCACTATTGGACGGGGGTCGGTCGTGGCTGCAGGAGCAGTTGTCACCAAGAGTTGTGAGCCCTATAGCTTGATAGCTGGTGTGCCGGCGAGAGTAATTAAGAAGAGGTTCTCAGCCGAAGTAATTGTTGAACACGAACGGATGTTGAATGCTAACTCAAATGGATGACACATTTGAGTCAAATGATTTTATCAGATTGACCGTTGACTAGCAATGCAAGACGCAATAGAAGGTTTGAAGAAGCAAGGTAGCATGGAGGCTATTGATGCTTTCGCATCGCTTCGCAACTATTGTGAGGCGCAGGGTTTTAAAGGCTGGGACCCCTACGATGGCTTGAATTCCAAGGTGTTCCAGGCAATGCCATTTGCCGCAAAGTCGGCCATTTTGCGCTTGATTGTAATTCAGGGGTTCAAGCGTTCGCCCATTAATCTCAGAACGATAGCTTGCGTGCCTAAGGAGTATAACGCCAAGGGAGTTGCACTGCTCCTCTCGGCTTATGCCAACTTGTGCCAAATTCTGACCAGACATCCCGAATTGCAGAGCCAGTTGGGCGAATTAGCAACGGCAAAAGCCAAATGCGACGAGTTGTCACATTTGCTGATTTCGTTGCAGTCACCTGGGGATTACCATGGCGCATGCTGGGGCTACAACTTCGACTGGCAGGCACGTCGGGCATTCTTGTTTCCGAAGCATACGCCAACGGTGGTGGCTACCACCTTTGCGGCTACGGCTCTGATGAGTGCCAACAACGTAACAGGCAATCAGCATTATTTAGATGTGGCGTTGTCGTCGGCAGAATTTGTGATGAATGACTTGCACCGTACACCATATGCCGATGGCTTCTTGTTCTCTTACAGCCCGTTGAAAGGAAATGACACGGTGTTTAATGCGTCACTGCTTGGTAGTAAATTGCTTGCCATGTGCTATCGGTATACTGGCAATGAGGCTTATTCAGAGGCCGCTCGGGCTTCGGTGGCGGCTTGTTGTGCGGGCCAACGAGAGGATGGCGCTTGGGTCTATGGCATGTTGCCGGTGCAGTCGTGGGTCGATAGTTTCCACACGGGGTATAACCTTGAGGCATTGCATCTCTATGAAAAAAATACAGGAGACAAGCAATTCCATGAGTTTGTACAGCGAGGGTTTGACTACTATGTCAGTCACTTCTTTGAGGCAGACGGGTGTCCTAAGTACTACGATAATAAAAAGTATCCCATTGACATCCATTGTCCGGCACAGCTGTTTGTCACTTTGTCGACGTTGGGTCGCTTTAAAGAGCACAGTGATTTAGCACATCGTGTGCTCGATTGGACCAACAAGAACATGAGAGACTCTAAGCATGGGTATTATTATTATCAGTTGAAGCCACATCTCAGTTCCAAAATTTCATACATGCGGTGGAGCAATGCCTATATGCTCTACGCATTGTCTCACTTCCTGTTCAATTGCTGAGCCATTGTTGATGGAATGATGTCGATATCAAGAATGCCAGTCTGTGCATAAAACAGCAGACTGGCATTCTTTTTTTCAAAGAGGTTTTCTCATCGGCCTCTG
>Ga0310695_10009295_pt1 | contig 14819 bp, 15 predicted proteins | sample RumenRJG_04DNA_FD_203882 | JGI IMG/M metagenome (GOLD analysis project Ga0310695, IMG submission 203882) | Bovine rumen microbial communities from Lethbridge, Alberta, Canada - RJG_04 (v2) (version 2) | ecosystem: Host-associated > Mammals > Digestive system > Stomach > Rumen | place: Canada... | reverse complement strand
GCTTCCTGCGCCTGCGCCCGCACTAGCGCTTCCGTGCGCGTCGGCTGGCGCAAAGTTGGCGCTTCCTGCGCCTGCGCCCGCACTAGCGCTTCCGTGCGCGTCGGCGCCGACATATAACAATGGCGGCAGCGGCAGTTGCAGTTGCCGGTGATCGCCCAATGGACGGAGTAAAGGAAACGGTTCGGATAAGCGCGGTACTTCTGTGCGTCCGAAAGGGGGGCCGGCACTTCGCTTTTCTCCAGGATTCCCGCCTCGCAAAGCTCGGCGAGCATCTTCCGTTCCTCCGCGGAAAAGAGTACGCTCCCCACAGGCAGGGAGCCGCAAGCCTTTTGCAGTGCGCGATAAACGGCAGGGGGCAGGAAGTCCACGTCCCCCGAAAGGCGACGCACGATTCCCGTCGGCAAAAGCTCCCAGCCGCGCAGCCGAAAATCGTCTTTCAGTTTGTAGTACATGGTCAGGTTATCCTTTATCCCGCAATCGGACCGTCGGAGCCGCCGAGAATAAGGCAGAAGGCGACTTTTCCATTCTTCCTGGTTCTTCCAAAACCAACGCCCAAATAAGCACAGGCGTTGATACCATCTCCCGGCGGGCGCGAAGGCCTCCTCCCACCACCGGCCACCTGATCCAGCTCGTCCTCGGAAAGGTTCATTTCCTTCAGCCGGTCCTGCTCATATTCCTTCAATTCCTCAAGAGTAAATGGCAGGCCAACTTCCTCAGCCAGCGGGAGAACAATAGCCACTACTGCCTTTTCACGCATAGCAATATCATCTGCAGAGCCCTCATTCTTCTCCGCAAAATCCTTGTCCAGAGCATTGAGCTTTTCAGCCAACGCTGCGTCCTCTTGCAGCTTCACATAAAACTTTCCTACATTTTCCTTTGCCATGATCTTTTCCCCCTCGTTTACCCGGCAACCGGGCCGTTGATTATCAAAACGCTGTTCTAATTGCTATGTATCTCTTGGCCCCTGCGGCGAGAGATTGTCAAGCTTCTCTCGAGTCGCAAACACGGCCGTTAGAAAAACCTAATAAGAAGCAGGCAGCTGTATTCTTACGCTTCTTATCTTTAACTACGCCGATACCAACCCCCACGATGGCACATGCTGCTTTGTACGAAGGTTTACCTTTGTCTTCAGGTCGCGGTTTCCCCCTTCCCCCTGCCACCTGATCAAGCTCGTCCTCGGAAAGATTCATTTCCTTTAGCTGCTCCTGCTCGTATGCCTTTAATTCCTCAATGGTAAATGGCAGGCCAACTTCCTTGGCCAGAGGCAGAACAATTGCCTCTGCAGCTTTTTCACGGACAGCCATATCATCAGCCGGTGCATCATTTTTCTCAGCGAAATCCCTGTCCAGTGCATTGAGCTTTTCAGCCAAAGCTGCGTCCTGGGCCAACTTCTCATAAAACTTTGCTACATTTTCCTTTGCCATGATGTGTTCCTCCTTAGTATTTAAATATTTTTGTTTACTCTTGTCCTTTATATCCATGAGATGACAAAAGTGTTATCTCTTTTTTACTTTTCTGCAAAAAATTTGGTTTTCCTGCAAAAATGGAGCAGCTCATAATGAACTGCTCTCGTAGACTAAAGCTCGTTATTCACTTCCTCCTCCAATTGGGCCGTCGGAACCACCCAGAAGGAAGCAATAGGCCGTGTTCCCTTTTCTCTCTGTCTTACCAAATCCTACACCAAGAAAAGCACAGTACGCGCCTGCTCCGGTCGTCGTTCCTTTACCAGACTTTTGCTGTTTCTTTCTACCACCAGCTACCTGCTCCAGCTCATCCTCGGAAAGAGCCATATTCTTCACCTGCTCCTGCTCATACGCCTTTAATTCATCAAGGGTAAATGGCAGACCGACTTCCTTTGCCAGTGGAATAATAATAGTCTCAACTGCCTTTTCACGCATAGCAGCATCATCTGAAGAAGCCCCGTTCTTCTCCGCAAAATCCTTGTCCAGAGCATTGAGCTTTTCAGCCAAAGCTGCGTCATTCTGCAGCTTCTCATAAAACTTCGCCGCATTTGCCTTTGCCATGATGTTGTCCTCCTTTTATTGTTTGCCTTTTTGCTCGTTCATCTGTATATATGCGCAAGCCGAAAAATCCTGACATGATTTTTTGCCTGCTAAAGGTGCTGGAACCTGCAGCCTTTATATACCCTGTCCAGATTAACCTTGAGCTCGCCCAGCTTGTCCGCCCGGACTCCCCCAAAGAAGTGGGTATGGACGCCTCTTTCGATCCCAAGGCTCATGAGAGATTTCCCCGCCATAATCCCTTTGACCTGTTCGGGCGTCAGTCTGTCGTTGGCGCTGACGACGTCGTATTTCCCGTCCTTGCGCTTCACGAAGTACGCGTACCCGGCGCCGCCCGCTACGTCGTCCAGTTCCGTTTCGGTCATCACTTTATCCATCAATTCGTTCGTCATCGTCTTCGCCTCCCTTCATTTTTGCGCGTAAGACACAATTCCGTCGATCTTCCTTCTTCATGATATTTCATTTTGGCCTATATTATATTTCTGCCCCAGCAATGACATGACCTGATCGTGGCTAAGCTGCCTGTATGTGGTCTTTCCGCCTTCCGTGACTTTCTGCCAATAGGTGTTTCCCATGACCTGGTCCCAACGAAGGCAGGAAGCGGGGGAATTCGGGTCATCCGGGCAGGTCCAGATGAGGTCGAGATCCTTGGACAGTTGTTCCTTGAGCCTGCTCATCCCTGCTTTCCCTTTCATCGTCAGGACTCCCGCCTGTTCATATAAGGTTTCCAACAAATAGATTTCCTTGATAGAGCCTCCGGAAACTCTGTCCAGTTCCGCATCGTTCATGCGCTTGTCCATCAATTCGTTTGCCATTTTCGTTACCCCCTTTTTTCATGTTGCCGTTGTTTTTCCTTTCATCTGTATATATGCGCGAGCCGAAAAATCCTGACAAGGTTTTGATGAAAAAGAAATCGTCTTCCTCAATAAATCACCCCTCCGCCTGCAACAGATGGAGAGGTGATTTTGACGTCGCCGGGCTTACGCCGCCTGACTTACCAGTCCCTCCGCGTAGCGCACCATTTCGATATAGAGCCGCCTGCATTCCTCGTTCCTTCCCTCGGCGATCAGCGCGAGGCAGGGGCGGATATAGCGGCTGAGAAGCTCTTCGCAAAGCTCGCCGTAATTCGGGGAGTCCTTCATGGCGCGAACGATGCCGGGGGCGATCTCGTAGTATTCCTCGATCAGTTCCACACCGCCCGGCTGTTTCGCCAGCCACTGATCCCGATATACCCGCAGCGTGGTCAGCTCCTCGCAATCGTCCGCCTTGCCCAGATATTCGCAGACTGCCGTGGTGAGGAAGCATCCCTTATGTTTGCCGCCGGGTTTCATAACTTTACCTCCCGCCACGGCGTCCAGCTCCTCACCGGTGAGCTTGCCGTCCTCATGCTCCGCGAGGTACGCCGCCGCCTCTTCTGCGGTCAGCTCGACGCCGTTCTCCTTCGCGAGGGCTACGAGATCCTCCGCCGTCTTGCAGGCTTCCGCCTTTGCCAGCATTTCCTTCGTGATCTCTTTGCCGTTGGTTTTCATGATGTTTTCCTCCTTCTTAAATTCAAGATTATTCAAGATGAACTCACTACTGCTTTATGTCGTGCACAATCACTTCGTAGCCGCGTTTTTCCCATCGCTCCTTCAATTTGTCGATATACTGCGGATTCACGTGATGCCAGACCTTATAGCCCTTGCTGTTTTTCATGAGCTGGTCCACATATTGGAAATTGCCCAGTTTGGTGTGCTTAATGAGCTCGTCCATATCTCCCTGATAATCCCCGCCGATCGCGAAATTCGGCCAGACATTCCGGAACAGGACGACTACCTTTTTGCCTCCCACCACATTCTCCAGTTCATCGTCCGTCATCTGCTTGTTCATCAATTCGTTTGCCATTTTCGTTACCTCCTTTTTTCATGTTGCCGTTGTTTTTCCTTTCATCTGTATATATGCGCGAGCCGAAAAAACGTGACAGGATTATGAAGATAAAATTGAATTTCGATATCCGGGGCTTCCCGCAGATCACCACATCCGCCGCAGCGTCAGCGCGCACATCATGTCTTTGTCATGGGCGCCCTTTTGCAGCGTCGCATCGCCCGCCAGCCACCAGCCGGGCGCAAACTCCGCCTCGCCGCCGAGACTCACGACGAAATGCGTTTTGTCCTGCTCGTTCCGCATTTCGTAACTCGACGCCTCATCGCCGACATAGCCGAAGGTCAGCTTCGGGTCCGTGCCCGTGAACGCGTGCTTCACCCCGAGGCGCAGCGCGTAGCTGCCGTTCGCAAGGTAACGCCTGCACTCGAAGCCGACGCCGCCCGCGAAGTAGGTGTTCTTCGCGCTTGAAACCCGCTGGCCAAAGATGCCCGCGCCGCTCTCGGTGTAGCCATCCTGCCAGAGCTCGGAAAGCTGCACATTGGCATAGGGGCTGAGATGCCACGGCGTCATTTGTTTCGCGTTCAGGTCGTATTTGTATTCGCCGCCCAGCTCTAAGATGCGGCTGTCGTAGTTCGCTTTCGGGAACAGATTGAGGTGCGCGAGGCTCCGCGAGATGTCGTTTTTCAGCCAGCCGTAGTCAAGATAAACGAAGCCCGCATGGGGACCGAGACTGTAGCCGCCGTAGAATCCCAGCCGCGTGTCCTTCATCTCGTTCCGTGCCCCCGTGTCGGCGAAGCCCACCGTGCCATAGCTGACGAACGCGCCAGCGCGCCACGTCTTGCTATAGGCGCGGTCCCAGCCCACCGCGAAGGACGTGCCGTGATAGTACGCGCCGCCTTTGAGGTCGCCCCAGTTCTTCGCCGTCTTGAACCAAAAATCGTTGTCCACGGGCTGCGGCAGTTTCATCGGCACCGTGACCGCTTTTTCCTCCCCTTCGTCGAGCTTCGCGACAGGGAGCTTCACCTCCATGGGCTTCGTCACGAAGGCTTCGGCGAGCCGCGAGGAAACGATGTGCCCGGTCATCGCGCTGGTCTGTGCGAGGCTCATATTTTGCGCCGACGCGTTCGACGAGATGGAGGCCAGCGACTCTTTCGCTTCCGGCGTCTCGAGGTCGAACAACGGACGCATTTCCCCTTCGCGCGGGTCGTTCGCGCTGTCGAGCGTCCTGTACATATTGACCATCGCGTCGTATGTTTCGTTGAGAATCTCGTCCGACGTATCGAGATTGTTCGATGCCGTCGCCGAAACCGTGACGGTATTGCCTTCCACTGTCGCCTTTTCGTTGAGCATGCCGGTGGCGGGGCTGCTGACGTTGTTCTTCGGAACACCCGTGACATTGCCCGCAGTCAGGGCGGTGAATTTCTCGCCGGGCAATATGTACTTCACTTCAATGGCGGAGCCTTCCACGTCCGCCGTTCCCTGCACGACGAACTGCGTATTGGTAACGGTACCGGCGGCGTCGTTGATGACGCTGATCAGCTGTCCGTTGGAGTAAAGATTCGCCGCCCACAGATTGCCGTTCGCGTTCGCGTCGCCCGCTACGGCCTTATTATGATTGTAAAGTGACCCGTTAATGACGCCTCTTCCCCCGATGACGCCGTTCTTGACGCTGTAGGCGTCGCCCGCCACCGAGCCGTTGATGAGGAGCGTTCCCCCCTCGGCGATGCTGGCTCCCTGATAGGTGTTGTCCCCAGAGAGAGTCAGGCTGCCCGCGCCCGTTTTCAGAAGCCCCACATGAAGGCCCGCCAGCCCGCTTTTTGCGACCTCGTCATTGAATTCCTTGATGTAATCCTTCATGACTTGAAGGTTCGGCCAGTTCGTCGTGTAATATTTGTACCGCGCTATCAGGTCGGCCTCCGTGTTGTCGTCCGCGAGCTTGCCCACGCGAATTTCGCGGATGTCGTTCGACCATTCGGAGTCATAGCCCGCCGTGTTGACGGTGTAAAGCGCCTGGTCTGTCTTTGTTCCCTGCACCGTATAGTCGCCGCTGATGTCGTCCGCGGTCAACCGACGGGCGTTCAGCGCCGCCAGGCCGCGCACGGCTTTTCCCACGTCGAGAACACCCTGTCCGACGAGGGCCTCATACGGAACATTGTAATAGGGAACATACTCGCAGTTGGGATTATCGAACGCCCTTTGCAAAACATTGTATGGATAAGTAGACGTGTCCCGATCCTTCTCCTCCAGGAGTTTTTGGATATCCTTACGCAGATCATTTTGCGTCTTAGAGGTTACGGGCGGATTGGTATCGATGTAGAAGATATTGACCTTATCGCTACTTTCATAGGAAACGACATAGCCGTTCGTGGCGGAGACGTTCGGGTTGGCAGTGGACAGCAGCACGTCGCCGATCTGCTTGGCGCTCAGATAGGGAAACGCCTGCTGGACGACAGCCGCGCCGCCCGCCACGAAAGGCGTGGCCATGGAAGTACCGCTCAAGGGAATATCCAGCCTGCCGTCGCCCGCAAAGTTCGCATTGGCGGACATGATATTAGTGCCGGGGGCGGCCAGCGTATAATCCTCCGCATAGCAGGCAAAATTGGAAAAAGGCCCCATGAGCTGCGACCCGGAAATACTCCCGCCCTGCCTTTTCAGAAAGTTCACGTCGTCCAGGGCCGTCACCGCGATGACGTGGTCCATCGCAGCGTTATACAGCGCGGCGGAAAGTGCCTGGGGATTCCCTTCGGGGCGTCCGTGGTTGCCCGTCGAGAACACCAGCAGCTTGTCCGCCTTCGCTGCCTTGAAAATAGAGTTTAGGCAGTCGCCCGCCCTATTATTTTCCACGACGTTGCGATACGCATTAAGACTATTGTAGTCATTCAAATAAATTCGGTATGACCATGAATTGTTGATGACCTTCACATCTTTCAATGAAAGATAGGGTTCAAACGTGGAATAACCTGGGGCCACGCGGAAGCCGCCGTTTTCGTTGATATACTCTCCGTACACCGCCCCCAGCACGTCCGCGTCAAAGGCGACGCCATGCATCCCGACGCCGTTCCTGTCGGCGGCGGCGATGCCGGCCACATGCGTCCCGTGGGTGAGATACGCCCAGCCGAAGTCCTCTAACGTATACAAGACAGACGGGTCACTTGAATAATAAAACTCCGCCTCATTCAGCATGGATGAGCCGCTTTTGCCCGAAAAATCCGGATGCCTGAAATTGGTCGGCTGATCGCACACGCCGAGGCGGACGCCCTTGCCCGTGAAGCCACGGTCGTATGCCGCCGCCGCGTTGACGATATCCAGCCCCCGGGATGAGAAATATTCAACCGTCTGCCAGTCCGCTTCCGCCGCATAGACGAAGGACGGGACCGTCGCCAGCCCCGCCAATATCATCGCCGCAAGGCGCCTCTTTGCTTTTCCGTTGATTTTTATTCTTCCATGCTTCTTCATCCTTGTCTCTCCTTTAGGAACCACCGAACTCGTTTTTTGCTTTTCGCTTCCTGGTTTTCCCGACGTCGCAAGATTTCCGGACGCCGCCGCTCTTACGCCGCCGCGCTTACCAGTCCTTCGGCGTAACGCGCCATTTCGATATAAAGCCGCTTGCATTCCTCGTCCTTCCCTCGGCGATCAGCGCGAGGCAGGGGCGGATATAGCGGCTGAGCAGCTCTTCGCAAAGCTCGCCATAATTCGGGGAGTCCTTCATGGCGCGAACGATGCGGGGGGCGATCTCGTAGTATTCCTCGATCAGTTCCACACCGCCCGGCTGCTTCGCCAGCCACTGATCCCGATAGGCGCGCAGCGTGATCAGCTCCTCGCAGTCGTCCGCCTTGCCCAGATATTCGCAGACTGCCGTGGTGAGGAAGCATCCCTTATGTTTGCCGCCGGGTTTCATAATTTTACCCCCTCCCGCCACGGCATCCAGCTCCTCACCGGTGAGCTTTCCTCTCTCATGCTCCTCGAGGTACGCCGCCGCCTCTTCTGCGGTCAGCTCGACGCCGTTCTCCTTCGCGAGGGCTGCGAGATCCTCCGCCGTCTTGCAGGCCTGCGCCTTTTCCAGCATTTCCTTCGTGATCTCTTTGCCGTCGGTTTACATTATGTTTTCCTTCTTCTTATATATAAGCTTATATACAAGATTATGCACGCTGAACTCACTGCTGCTACCCTTCGTGTATCATCACTTCGTAGCCGCGTTTTTTCCTTACCCGTACTTTTTGTGAAGCATATCCATGATCTCTGCGTGAGAATATTTCTTGTGCCTGTCATAGTAACGGTTCTTGGAATCGTCGCTGTTATCCTGAATATTCAAGGCAACGCTGATGTTAAAATCACGATTCAACAGAATGCATGCTTTCCTCGCCGCAGCCTCGATGTTGGTCGGCATCTCGACCCCTTTCGACTTGTAGAATTTGATGATATCATACGTCTCTATCCTGGTCCCGCCGGACACCTGCGCCAGTTCGTCCTCGTTCATCGACTTGGCCATCAATTCTTCTGCCATTTTCGTTACCCCCTTTTTCATGAGGTCGTTGTTTCACTTATTTCTGCACAGTTCCTTACTTTTTGTTCAATGTTGCCGCACCGTGAATGGCATTAGCAAGATCCGCGACCCCGCTGGCGATAGTGATGCCGCCTGCCGCAGCGCCGGCCCCTGTGGCGCACAGGACCGTGCCGATGGCTATGTTGCCCACGGCGCTGACGGTGCTGACAATCAGCTTCGATCTTTTCTTTGCGTCAGCGCTGATTGGGAGCTTGTCCACGATGCAGTTCACGCCTTTCCCCACGAAGGAGAACACCGAGCCAAAGGGGAAGCCGCCGGCCACCTGCTCCAATTCCTCGTCTGTGAGTTTCTTGGAATCCGCCTTGTCCTCGAACACCTTTTCATGAAAATCCTTCAGGAAAAGATTGGCGTAAACCGTGCGAAATTCATCGAACTCTTCCTTCGTATAATTGCCCGGAACAGCCGCGGCAGCCGCAGCATAGGACTTCTCCGTGTCATAGACGCCCATGACCGCTGCAAACAAGTCCACATCCTCGCCAAGTTTTTCCGCCAATTTCTGAATGTCTTTGTTCCGGAACGCCTTTTCCACCCGCTCCTCGGGAATATCCTGGAACACCTTTGCCAGCTTCTCGCCGTCAATCTCATCCCGGAATACCTGAATTTTTTCTTTGTCCAATGTCGCCATCTTTAAACTCTCCCTTCATTTGGATTGTTTTCCTCTACACTTTCGGCAAAACATCGTCCCGCTTGGCGTGTCTCGCCTTTCCGTCAGACGGCCAGCAGTTTTCCACGAATCTTCGACCTAAAATTCAAATCGTCTGGAACTTGCAGCCGTCATAGGCCTTGTTCAACTGCTTTTTCACCGCGTCCAGCTTGTCGGCGGGCACGTCCGGCAAGATACTGATCACATCATCCCGGATCCCGTGATTCTGGGGAGGATCTCCGTTCAGAAGCCCCTTCGCCTGCTCGACGGTCAGTTCCTGGCTGCAGGTCACGATCTCATAGTTTCCGTTCTTCTTTTTCCGCATGTAGGAGTACCCTGCGCCTCCTGCCACCTTGTCCAGTTCCTCTTCCGTCATACGCTTGTCCATCAATTCTTTCGCCATGGTGTTCGCCTCCTTTTTATTACCGTTGTTCATTTGCTTTCATCCGTATATATGCATGAGCCGAAAAAATGTGACAGGGTTTGAAAAAATCCCTTATTCTTTTTCCTCGTCCGACGTTCTTTCGTCGGGCGTTTCTTTTTGTACCGGATGCAGCGACGCTTCGTCCAGCGCCCGCGGCTCGGACTTGCCGCCGTCCCTCGCGGCAACGTAGCGCGGCACGTCGATGTCCACGGGAACGCCCATCGCCTTTGCCAGCGCCGCCTTATTCAGGTTGTAATCGTAAAGTGCCGTATAGTAATTCGTGCGGGCTTGGGTCAGCTTTTCCTGCGCGTCTGTCACGGCAAGCAGGATGTCGACGCCTTCCTGATAGCGGACTTCGGCGATCATATAGCGATTCTCGGCCTGCGCGATCGCCTCGGCGGCGGACTGGATATTCTGCTCCGCCGCTTTCATTCGGATATAGGCGCTCTCTGTCTGCAAGCGGACGTTCCTGAGCAAGAGCTCCGCTTCGGCCTGTGCCCGCTCGGCCGTGGATTTCGCCACGTTGACGTTCGCCGCCGTCACCATGTTGTCAAAAATGCTCCAGGAGAGGGAAAGCCCCGCCTCCCATACGTCGCTCCGCTCCCGTCGAAAAGGGTCCTTATCGGCGATATTCGTCGAGGCAACGGCGGCAAGGGTTGGACGATAGCCGGCCTTTGCCGCTTCCTTCTGCGATTCGGCCTGTTTCACCGCGTAAGCCGCCGCCGCCGCGTCCGGACGATTTTCCAATGCGTAAGCCTCACACTCGGGAAGCGTCATCAAAAACGGCTCATAGGAAAAGACGTCCGTCGTCTCAATTTCCGTATCCCTGGGCAGCCCGACATAAGCAAGCAGCGTTTTTTTCGCGACGCTGAGATTTCCCTCGGCGCTGACGAGGCCTTGCTGATAATTTGCAAGCTGCACCTGCATCTGAAGCACGTCGGACTTCGCCACCGCGCCTTCGCTGAACTGCGCCTCGATCAGGCGGAGCTGCTGGCTGGACGTTTGCACGGCGCTCTCGGCGACTTTGACAAGATTTTTCCGCTGCAGCACGTTGTAATAGGCTTCGGTGGTCTGATATTTCACGGTCTGCTTCGTGTTCTCCAACGTCAGGTCTGCAGCGGAAAGACCGTGATGACGCGCCTCGATCGTGTTCTCGATGCGGCCGCCCGTATAAAGCGGGAATTCTGCGGTAAAGCCGTTCGTATAGCTGTATTCGTAAGGGTCATCCGTGAGACCCATATTATAGTAACGACGATTCTGCCGATAATTCGCCCCGCCAATGGTCGTCGCGGAAGACTTCCAGCCGATATTGAAGCCGGAAGCGCGGCGGGCAGCGGAAAGCTGCCATTTTGCAGCATTTTTCCCGGCCCTGGATGCCTCGATACTCTCGTCACGATCGAGGGCCATTTCGACGCTTTTGGAAAGGGACAGCGGCACGGCGGCTTCACAGAGTCCGTATCCCGCCGCGAGGAACGCCGCCGTCGCCAGCACGCCCGCTTTTCTCCAAATCGTTTTCATGCGTCTTTTCCTTCTTCCAAGTATTTTTTGAGCGTCTTTCGGCTCCGGGAAAGCACCGCCCTGACCGCTTCCGCCGTCATGCCGAGCTCTTCCGCGACCTCTCCCGCCGACATTTCCATCCAGTAGGTCATGGTGAGGATTTTCTGTTCCCGCTCCGGGAGCCGCATCAAGGCGTCATGCAGTTCGGCGTCCCGTTCCCGCCGCAAAGCCATCGCCTCCGGACTTTCCTGTTCCGGCGCGGGCGGGTCGAAACCCTCGTCCCATTCCGTGTCCAGGGATCGCTGCTTTGCACGGAAAAGCATGCGAAGCTCGTTGACCGCGATCCGGAACAGCCACGTGGAAAACGCGCCCCGCTTCTCGTCGTATTCCGCAAGGTGCGCGTACATATTGAGAAACGTGCGGCTGACCGCCTCGTCGGCCATCTCTCCGTTTCGGCATTTCGACAGCAGGAATTTATAGACCACGGGGAAAAACTCGTTGTAAAGCTCAACGAACGCGGCCTCGTTTGTGACGGCAAGGGCTGCGGTCTTGTTCCAATATGCGCGTCGTTCTTCGGTTGAAGTTTGTTGTGTCATACTCGTTCCTCAAAAGCAATCATAATTATTCAAATCCGCTTCAATACCTCGCCCGCCGGTCCCCGAAACAGTCCACTGGACTGTTTCGCCCCATAGGGGAGGGCAAGTAAATTCTACGCCACTTGCCGCTTGACCAGCTCGGCGAAGATGCCGCCCTTCTCGATCAGCTCGTCGAAACCGCCCTCTTCAGCGATACGCCCATCGTCCATGACAATGACATGGTCGCAGCCGCGGATTGTCGAGAGCCGATGCGCGACGATGATGCGCGTCGCTTTCAGCCTGTCCAGACTTTCCGTGACAATCGCCTGGGAGCGGTTGTCCAAGGCGCTGGTGGCCTCGTCAAAGATCAGGATCGCAGGCTTGTTGACGAGAGCGCGGGCAATCAGGAGCCGCTGCCGCTGACCGCCGGAGATGTTTGAACTGCCCTCGCTGATGACGGTCTGCATCCCCATCGGCATTTCCGAAATGTCCTGTGCGATGCCCGCCGCCTCCGCCGCTTCCCATGCGTCGTCCTGGGTCAGAAGCCGCGTGCCGACAATGTTCGTGAAGATATCGCCGGTCATCAGCTGGCCGTTTTGCAGCACGACGCCCATCTGCGTCCGAACCGACGGCAGGGAAAGCTCCGCGAGGTTCTGCCCGTCATATGAGACGATTCCTTTCGTCGGCTTCTCGAAGCCCAATAGACAGCGCACCAGCGTGGATTTCCCGCAGCCGGATTTCCCGACGATGGCGACGGTTTCCCCTGCGCGGACGCGGAAGCTGACGTCGTGCAGCACCTCTGCTCCGCCCTCGTAAGCGAAGGAAAGATGGCTGACCTCCATAGCGCCGGTCAGCGTCTCGGCGTCCATCTTGTCCCCGGTATTCTCCGGCACTTCCTGTAAGATCGGCCGCAGGTTTTCGAGCTGCGGCTGGATGCCGAAGAATGTGCCGATGAAGCCCATGACGCTGCCCAAGGTTCCGTTGAAGGAGGAATAGGCAGCGCTGAACGCCATGAACTGCGCATATCCGATGCCCTGCTGCGCGGCTTTTCCGCCGGCGCCCGCGTCGCCGTTTCCGTTCACTGCGATATAGTAAAGCAGCATCGTCAAAATGAAGGGCTGGATGCTCGATATAATCGAAGTGTAGTTGTTCTGCCATCGAAGCGCCAGTTCATAGTTCCACTGCGTTCCGAAATCCCGGCTCCATAAGTGGTACGCCTGTTCCTCGGCGCCCTGCACGCGGAACTTCGCAAGCCCCGCGAAAATCTGCTGCACCGTGCCCGCCGTCTTGTTGCTCGCCTCGATGATCTTCCGCTGGAATTCCAGTACCCGGCGAAAGACGAAGAACTCGAAGATCGCGTAGACAATCCAGACGGCGATCGCCGCCGCCGTCAGCTTCAGGCTGTAATAGCACATCAAAAAGATGCTCCAAAAGGAGAATATGAAGCTGAAAACGGTGCCGACGAAATTGCCGGAGACGAGTCCCTTGGCCACGCCGAGACCGCCCATACGGCCCGCCAGCTCGCCCACGGTATAGCGGCGGAAAAACTTCGTAGGCATCGACAGCAGCCGCCCCCAAAGCGCCGCCTCGGAGCTGATCTCGATCTTTGTCGAGATACGCATGATCGCAATGGAGCGCACGATGGACAGCGCAGCCGTCGTAAAGCTCGTGACCATCAATGCCTGCGTGACGGTGGCGAGCCCCTGCCGGTCGAAAATCGGGATGATGTCCTGAAAGATGGTCTCGGTGATGATGGGCGTCGCCAGCGGAATCAGGCCCGCGATCAGGCTGGTGAGGATAATGGCGCGATAGTCCGCCTTCCAGCACTGCCGAAACATGAACTTCAATAAATCCAGCAGCTTCAATGCCCGCGCCGGAAAGCCCGCGTAGCAGGCAAACGCGTCCCTCGAGATTTGTTTCGCCGCCTCGTCGTCTACAGGAATGCTTTGAGGCTGTCCCGCCAACACTGCCCGGTACTGCTCCGGCGAGCTCGGGATCAGCGCTGCGAGCCGCTTTTCTTCGCCCCAATAGCCGATCATGACGCCGACGTCCTGTTTGTGCCATCCCTCCGGCAGCGTCACGAGACGGAGCTGCATATTGCCCTTTTGCGAGAGACGACGCAGGATTCCCACTTGGTCCAGCCGCTTCGCCATGTCGCCGGAAACGCCAATGTTCTCCGTGGGCATCCCCATCGCTTTTGCGGCCTCCGCGACCACAAAGGCCGCCTCGGTGACGCCGTTTTCAGCCCCGGTTCCTTCATAATGGAGCTGCTCTTCGCCCAGCAGGCTGCGGATGGAATTTTCGACGAGCATCCGCTTTCCCCATGCGCGAACCTTCATGCGATGGGAAAGCCGTTTGTCCTCGGAGCCGAGCCGCATCCCGAGGAACATCGCGAAAATCTGCTCGCTCTCCCTGAATCCCGCCATAAGCGCCTCATGCGTTTCGGCTTCTTTCAGCACCGTTCCGTCTCTCCACGACCGCAAAAGGTCGTCGCCTTTATCGGCCAAGAGCCGAAGCCAAGGGATTTCGCCAAGATTCTTGAACCACGTTTCCATCAGCGGTTTCAAGACTTCCGGCGTCTCTCCGTCGAAGGCGGGTTCTTCCAGTTCGGCGTCCTCAACGGCACAGAGCACCACCTGGATTTCCTTGAATTCGTCGAGAGCGGGAAACGCCGCCTCCCCTTCGCCGACCGTCATCAGGTAGAACTGCCGGAACGAAACGTCGCCCGCAGTGTCCGCATAAGCTTCCAACCGGCCGGAAAGCACACGCACGAAGCTGTTTTCCTTATTCAGTTCCAACCGTTCCCCGGCATTCAGTTTCATGTCCGCAACCCTTTCTGCTCAGAGTGAAGATTCGCGTATTATCTCCACGCTCTACTCTCATTCTTCGCTTTCCCTCTCCTCAATCAAATGACGGTATGCTCCGTCGTGCTTCATCATTTCACGATGCGTGCCGCGCTCCACGACCGCGCCCCGCTCCAGTACGATAATCTCGTCGCAGTCGCGGATGGTGGAAAGCCGATGGGCGACGATCAGGCAGGAGCAGCCGCGGTGCCTGATATTTTCCAGCACGACCTTTTCCGTAATCGGGTCAAGGGCGCTGGTGGCTTCATCCAGCACTAAGAGCGACGGATTCATCGCCAGTGCGCGGGCAATTTCCAGCCGCTGCCGCTGCCCGCCGGAGAAGTTCAGCCCGCCCTCGGCGACCTTCGCCTCATAGCCGCCGTCGAGCT
>Ga0310695_10009292_pt1 | contig 14825 bp, 11 predicted proteins | sample RumenRJG_04DNA_FD_203882 | JGI IMG/M metagenome (GOLD analysis project Ga0310695, IMG submission 203882) | Bovine rumen microbial communities from Lethbridge, Alberta, Canada - RJG_04 (v2) (version 2) | ecosystem: Host-associated > Mammals > Digestive system > Stomach > Rumen | place: Canada... | reverse complement strand
CCCCGCTTCCTGCCGCGCGTGTCCAGATGTTCCATAACGATAACGTCGACATTATAAAGGACAGCGGTCTTTACGATGTATCCCGCCGTCTTTACGGCGATGTCCCTGCTGATCCCCTTTGCCCCGGACCAGAGCCGCGGCATGCGCCGGGCCCCGTGCTGCTGCGCCCTTTTGATCCTGCCGACTGCCCTGTCCAGACGGTCGTTCTCTCCGGAGAGTTTTAAGAAACTCCTCCCCGTGACCGTGCCGTCCGGTCCCATGACACAGCAGGTGCAGGCACTGTTGATGCCCAGGTCCACCACCAGGATCCTCCTCCCGCAGGCCTCTGTATCCGGCAGACCGATCTTTTCCTCAAAGGCAAAGTCCAGATACCAGCATTTCCCCCATTTCCGCAGGGTCGGGACACACTCCCTGCGGTTTTGGCAGTGGCGGGTGATGTAGTCAGCGTCCCCTTTGCGGAGGCCGATCTCCAGCCAGTCCCAGGTATTGCGGGTGAAGACCTTGACGGATGCCGTATACGTGCCTGTGCGGACGAACATGTTGTCCCTGTACATGGCAGGATACACATAATCCCGCGCAAGGGTATCCGGGGATCCTGCCCCGTGTACGCGGGTCAGAAGCCTCCCAGTCCTTCATGTTCGACTTATAAGAGGAGACCTTTCCGACCGCCTGCGCGATGGCCGCTCTCCTGAGATAGGACGGGAACTTGTAGAAATCCTTCCCGAAATCGTAAGGGACAGTTTTCCGTTTTGAAGTCTTTATCGTGAAGGCTTCCACGGCGTTCACTTTCCCTGTCTGCCCTTTGCAGGCAGAAACGGTGTCCCACTCCTCCATGCAGACACTGATAAAGAAGTCCACTACCCTCCGGTAGATGCCCGCCGTGGCGGACAGAGTCTTCCGTATGTCAGCGCTGCGGCTGATCCTGACAGGATATGAAGACATCTGTTTCATTACGGGCACCTCCTCGTGCAGATGGGGCAGTACAGATACAGGATAGTCTGACTTCCGGCTGTTGTCCTTTCCGGCATGACCTCCATCGCCGGGACCCTAAAACTGTATTCTTCAGCAAAACCCGAAAGGAGTTCCTTACAGTCTTCATCCGCCCCTGCAGTCAGTACTTTACGCCTGTAGCCGGTACACCAGACGATATGGTACTGGAGCGGGCAGACATATCCACGACCATAAGATAATCTGTATCCATTTATATTTATAAATACTCTTTTTCATACACTCACTATATCATATGTAATCTTAAGCCACAAGATAAATCGAATATTTGTTCGATTTATGATGGTATATCGCTGGCCGAATTTTTCTGATGTTCACACTGGTCGCACTGATCGTATCTACACCTGTCAGCGATCACCTGCTCTGGAGTATTTTGCCCGGAAGCGGGACCGCCTTTCCCGTTCCGGATTCTTCCAGGGAAAAATGACAGCCGGTTACGGCAGTTCGAACATTCCCTTATATGGGGAAATAAAAACCTGCTAACTCACGACTGAAGTCACGAGAATGCGCCGGTTGTATTTTCAAATACGGGGAAAAGCCTTTGGGATAAATGCAGGACTGGTGCCGCGGGTATTGTGCGATGGAACAAGTCTTCTCTCTTGCACGTGTATTCCCCGACTGGTGTCAAGGGTATTGTGCGATGAGGATAAAAAACACCCGGAAATATGATAAAATCAAAGATGGTTTCATCATATTTCCGGGTATAATTTCATCTCAGGGAGGCCAGGCATCATGGATAAATCCACAACAAAGCAGCTGGCTGATATTCTCGCCAAGATAGATTCCATGAAGGAAATGGAGCAGTATATGGAGATTCCCAAGGTAAAGGGGAACTTCGGGAATTTTGCTGAGTATTTCCGCTCTCTTCCTGATGTGCACAAGATGGACAGCGCAGAACTGATCCGGAAAAGCGGTCTGGAGCGGTCCTATTTCTATCAGGTCATGAAGGGAACCCGTAATCCCGGCCGGGACAAGGTCCTCCGCTTATGTCTGGGCGCCGGTCTGGGTCTCAAGGAGACGACCCGCGCACTGGAGCTGAGCGGAAATGCCGTGCTTTACCCCCGAAAGCGCAGGGACATTATCCTCACTGTCGCCATTAATCAGGAGGCAGGTGTGGACGAGGCAAATCTCCTGCTCTTCAAATATAATGAGGATCCTCTGGAATAGGTGCCTCTTTCTCATAACTGTCAGCAACGTCCTCAGCCGTTTTCCGGATCGCTTCTCCGTGTCCCGTCAGCGCTGCAAAAGGCGCAAACTGGGCAGCCCGCTCTTCCATGGACATCTGAGGATGCTTTCGGGAAACCGGATGCGGCAGGTTGATGATATCTTCATACTGGTCAGTCATTTCGATCCTGTCCTTTTTCTGCTTTTCTCTGTGTCAGGCCTTGTGTCCTCCGATACTCTGATTGCGGTCCCGCATGGTGGCACCTTCCTGCAGACTGGTGCCCTTCAGGATCGCGTTTTTACCGTATTTTCTGCGGATTTCCAGCATTGCCTCCTGCAGTCTTCGCTCCTTTTCCAGGGCAGCTTTTTCGCGCTCCTTCTCCGCCTCCAGAACCTCATAGTCCGTAAACAGATCCAGCTGCTGCCAGCTGCCGGCGGCGCCGGATTCTCCATTGTCCGGTTTGATTGCGATACTCGTTTCCCGGCTTCCCTCCCGGCCAGATGCGGATTCCTTTTCCTGATTCTTCTCCCGATTATTCTTTCCGTCTGGAAATGCAGAAGGATTACCATCTATAACAGTTGTTTTTTTCGTCTCTGTCTCCTCGATGACATGGTTGGTCACGAGGAATATTCTGCGGACCAGCAGGTCCGGATCAACGATCCGGTCATAGAGGCTCAGCACCGCATCGGTGATGATCCTGGAGGAAGATGTATGGCGGCCGAGACTGACCGTGCCATGGGCTGGTTTCGGGGCCATCCTTCCGTACCAGTCCTTTTTGACCGGGCCCTTGTACTTTTCGCGGATTGCGGGATCTGTCAGATTATCCTTGTCGTATACAACTGTCAGGACCATCTGGTCTGCCGTGAGACGTTTTTCGACCAGATCGAGGGCGGCTGCGTCAGCCATCTCGAGTACCACGATACGGGCTTTTTCAAAATCATAGGGGCACTGCAGGACCTGCCCGGCACTGAAAGACCGGTTCTCCGGTTTGTAGGCTTTGATATAATCAATCGTGCAGGGTTCCCAGCCCCAGGCGTGATCGATGAGAAGCTCCGCATTGACCCCGAACAGTTTATAGAGCAGATCCTCGTCCTTCAGGGAATACCTTGCGACATCCCCCATGGTGAACATGCCATATCGGGCCAGTTTTTTTGCCGTCCCTTTTCCCACCCGCCAGAAATCCGTGATCGGACGATGGCCCCAGAGTTTTCTGCGATAACTCATCTCATCCAGTTCTGCGATCCGCACGCCGTTGGCATCCGGGGCAGTGTGCTTTGCCTCTATGTCCATAGCGATCTTGCAGAGATAGAGATTGGGACCGATCCCTGCTGTGGCCGTGATCCCGGTCTCCTTCAAAACCGCCCGGATCATTTCCATGGCAAGCTCGTGCGCCGTCTTTTTGTAGAGGACAAGGTATTTGGTCACATCCATCATGACCTCATCGATGGAGTAGACATGAATGTCCTCCGGGGCGATGTAGCGAAGATAGATTTGGTAGATCCTCGTGCTGTACTCGATATAGTGTGCCATACGGGGGACCGCAATGATATAGTCCGCCTTGAGGGTCGGATCCGCCTCAAGCTCCGGCGCAGAGAAGGAAGATCCGGAAAACAGGCTGTCCCCCGGCGTCTCCTGTCCGGTATCGGCATTCTTCCTCACACTGTCCCCTGAAAAAGAAATCCTCCGGCTCCTCTCCCTGTTCACTTCCTTCATCCGCTGCACGACTTCAAAGAGCCGCGGGCGCCCGGGGATTCCGTAGGCTTTCATGGAGGGAGAAACAGCCAGGCAGATGGTTTTCTGTGTGCGGGAAGCATCCGCCACGACAAGATTTGTCGTCAGCGGGTCAAGTCCCTTGTCCGTGCACTCCACGGAGGCATAGAAGGACTTCAGATCGATCGCGATATAGGTGTGCTCCTGCTGCATCATCTCACTCTCCCCCCGCCTCTGTGCAGATGAATATCACTTGCCTCTCGTGCCTGAATTGCAGAAATGCTTTGAGCAGCAGCATTCATCTTTCGCGCCTGCCTCTCGTACCTGAATTGCGGCAATGTATTTGAGCGGCAGCATTCATCTTTTTATCTGTCCTGTCTGCGGGCTGCTCAGGGCAGCAGCAGATACTTTTCGCCCACTACGTCCGTCAGCATATCCCGCACATAATCATAATCAAATTCTGTGAAGCCGAACATGGTCCGCATGCCGTGTGCCAGGGCTTCTTCCTCTGAATAATCCGCATACAGGACGACATGGTCGTCTTCATAGTTCTCCCCGTAATCGGAAAGGATCGGGATCAGGGCATGATCTTCGATTTCGAGTCCCTCATCCGTAAACCGGAAGGTACAGGACAGCAGCAGACCGATCATGGCATCGGGGTTGGGCATGGAATTCTGCGCACAGAGGAAGTTCCCCAGGGAATAGGCACAGAACACCTTCCTGCCGTCCGCAGCTGTCAGCATTTCCGCCCCTTCTGCCACATGCGGATGTCCGCCGATGATCAGATCTGCGCCCATATCCGCCACACGCTGCGCAAGTGCACGCTGGTCTTCAGTCTCCTCGTGGTTATATTCTGCGCCCCAGTGAAGGCTCACGATCACGGCATCTGCCTGTTCCCGGGCAAGTTCGATCTGGTAGGCCATCAGGCCTTCTTCCTCCAGATAGATCACATGGGCCGGGGAGCCCGCAGGAGTGTCAATATCGTTCGTGCCGTAGGTATACGTGAGGAAAGCAAATTTTCTGCCCTTGCAGGTAAGGATGGGGATATCGTACTCGGTCCCATATTCCCAAAGACCTGTGAAGCAGATGCCGTCTGTCTGCCGTGAATCATTCAGCCCGGTTTTCTCCTGGCCGGTTTCCTCCTGGCTGGCTTTCTCCTGCCCGGCTTCCTCCTGACCGGTTTCCTCCCGGCCGGTTTCCTCTTGGCCGGTTTTCTCCTTCATTGAGTTCCAGAAAGCCAGCGTCTGTCTGATCCCTTCCGCGCCCTGATCATAAGTGTGGTTGCTGCATAGGCTGAACACGTTCCATCCCGCATCGATCAGGGCCCGCCCGCTGTCTGCGGGAGTAGAAAAAGCCGGATATCCCGAGGGCTCCAGGGAGTCTGTCATCACTGTCTCAATGTCGATCCAGTTGATATCATGCTCCTGAATAAAAGGGGATATTTTCGCATAACAGGGGGCAAAATCATAGTCTTTTCCCTCCCCCGCATCCGCCGCTCTCTGTGCAGCCTGTTCATACAGGACTTCATTGATCAGGTTGTCCCCGACGGCTGTAAAGGTAACTTCGGTTATGTCTTCTTTCTGACCCTGTTCTTCATCCGCAAGGTCTTCCTCCGCCTGTCCTTGTTCCGACTGTCCTTGTTCCGACTGTTCTCTTTCCGACTGTTCCCTTTCCGACTGTCCTGCGGAGGTATACATTCCTGCAGTCTCTTTGGAAGTACCGCCTGACTCCGACGCGTCTGTCCCCCCTGTATCTGCTGTCTGGGTCCGGGCCATGGACGGATCGGCATACAGGGTCTCGGTTTTGGAACAGCCTGCGGCAAAGCAGAGAGCCGCAAGCATCAGCAGGATAGAAAAAAGACGCGCCTGCCCCCGGCCGGCGCGCTTATATTCCGGAACAGTTTTATTTTTATGATCCAACATATCTATGTGCAAATTATTTTCCTGATTATTCCGCATGTTAAGCGTGTGCCAGAATGTACGATTTCAGTTCGTTATAGATTGTTTCCGGTTCCGGAGGACATCCCATAATACAGGTGTCAAAGTCCCTGGTGCAGCGTCCGATGCCCAGTTTCCCGGTCTTTCCCTGCATTCCCTGACCTATGGCGATTCGGTCGTGAAGCTTGTCGAGCAGGCCTTCCTCCTGAAGGAGATTCAGTGCATGGACGAGATTTCCGTAGCAGGCGCTGCAGGAGTCCACTTCCTCAACAGCATAGGATACTTCCAGAATGCGGTTTCTGCGGGGAAGCTCTTCCTCCTCGCTCTTCCCGTTCAGGCGAATGATCTCCGCCTTTGATAGATCCGCAGAACCGACACCGAGTCTTTCCGCCAGACGGACATAGGGCACTTCGTCGACATCGTACTGCATCAGATGACATGCATAGCTGTCCACCAGAACAGGATCCACGGCTGCCATGACACAGTTGCGGACGACAGGATTTCCTCCCTCTTCAAAATCCAGATCGCCGCAGATATGGTCGACGACAATGAAGTCCTGATGGATGCCCTTCTGCAGATGGGCGATCGGCTTGTGCAGGCCCATGCGGTGGAAGCGGCTCTTCTCTTTGTTGGGAAGAAGTCCCTTCATATTTTTGAGCGCACAGGTCATTTTCGTCTGGCAATGCCCCTTCATGACGGGCACGTTGATCAGAAAATCGATCCTGTCCACCACATCTGTGATCTGCAGCTTCATACCGGCACAGTCGACCTCATGCCATTTTTCCTTTTGGGTGTCAACAAGCGGCACACCGTATTGTTCAGACAGAGTATTGTAGCCGCAGTAGTCAAAAGCCAGCGCGGTCCGGTCACCTACCCAGGAGCCCTCCGCCACAATGATATTATGAAAGTCTCTCTCCTGCAGGTACTCAATGATACCGGCAACGACCTCTGTGTGCGTAGTGCCGCCGAACTGCGCGGGAGATGCGACCACCAGATTCGGCTTGATCCCGATCCTGGCCTCTCTGTCCCCGATCCTGTCGACAAGATTCGAAGCCGCCAGGACTTTTTTTGTCATCTCTTTATAATCCGTACCATAAATTTTCCAGATTCTGTTTGCATCATCGGGACGGTTTCCGTTTTTTGTGTGATTCTGTTTCATCTTTTCACCTCATAAAAAAATAATGTGTTCCCGATCTCTTTTCGCTCCGCCATTATAACACAGATTCAGTGAAAGAATATACCGGACTTTCCCGCCTCCGATACCGGTCGATACCATCCGTTACTGTACACGCCCTATCGAGGGCGTGTACAAGTAACGTTGCGAAAATCGCATTCCAACAAAGCTAAGCATTGTCTGCGCTGTGCGCGCGATTTTTGCCGTTTAACTCGGGTTTTTCGCGAAAAGCGCGCGAAAAACACCTCGCGTTTCAGGTGGGTCTGTACAGTAGCTACCATCCAAAACATCCCACCCGGAAGAATACGGTAGAACATGCAGCAGAATACGTTTATAATAAAATAAACAGCGGGCCAGGCGGACGCAAATACCGAGCTTGCTCAGGCATTTGCGGACATTTGGCGAACTCGCTTTAGTATCTGTATACATTTGGCAAGTGTCCTTACATGAGGGAGAACAATGAGTAAATCAAAGAAACACCGCTCCGGCAGACGTGCCAACAATCATAAAAACCAGAATCTGAACACGCCCGTCCAGCCTTCCAATGAACCTTCTCCTCAAATGAGTTCATCCCTGGAGTCTGTTTCCGCGGATCCTCCTATAGACAGCGAACCCGACGACAGTCTCCGGACAAATGACAGGTCCGGCAGTCCCTCCCCTCTCCGCCTCAAACCGGGCAGACTGCTCCTGACGGCAGCCGGTGCTGTGGTATGCCTGCTAACCATCCAGTATTTCAATTCGCGTATGTCAGGGTCGTTCCCGAGCGGCGATATCTCAACCAACTTGTCAAAAACCGGCAGCACAGCCAATATAGTCACGGAAGAGACTCCTGCCGCACAGGATACTTCTTCCGACTCTGAGACCACCGCAGAGACTCAGAAACCGGCAGCGGAGACTCACAAAAACGATCCGGAAGGCAACGGAACTCCTGCCGCAGCTGAAAACAGCCGTCCGGATCCCGCTGCGAGCGAGGACAGCCGCCCTGACCCTGCCGCGAACGAGGACCGTCACACGGATGCCGATCGTCACACGAATGAGGATCCGGAACGCTCCGGCAATGAAGAAGAGTACGATCGCGGCGAGGAATACGAAGAAGAATATAATGAGGAAGATGACGGCTACGAATACTATTGAAACGACGGGGACGGTGAGGACTACGAGGATTATGAGGACGGCGGTGACAATGAAGATTACGAAGAATATGAGGACGATGACGAGTATGAGGAATACGACGAAGATGACGAAGACGGACATATACACGGTCTTGACTGAATAAGCTTATCTCCTCACTCTCTGACCTGCGGGTCTTATGCACCGGGAGTGATAATCTCGGAATCCTCCGCCCAGATGGCGTCGATCTTATCTCTGTGCAGGTTCTCCCCTGTCACGATCAGGACCTCCCTGGCAAAGACGGTCGGCTCGATCCTGGTCTCCCTCCGGGTCGCATTGATCTGAACACGGGAATCTTCCGCAGTCCGCACGAATCCCTTGATGCGCATGACGTTTCCGCAGGCGGGATCCTTCAGGGTCTGCGCGATACATTTGCGGAGTTTTTCCTCATCCATCCGGGTCCCGAAATAAAACAGGGTACTGTAGCCGTTCTCATGTTCCACGGGTATCTTGACATGATCCGCGGGAATCATACCGCCCATGGCAATTGAAGCAAAGTCCTCTTTGGTCAGTTCTTCCCAGTCTTTCACAAGAATATCATCCGCCGTCAGCCTCCTGTCACACTGGTATTTCTCCATCGCGCGGTTCAGATGCGCCAGGATCCGCTCCCTTGTCTCTGCAGGGTCTTCAAGGTCCTTCATGTCCTGACAATGACTGAGTACGATCTTCCCGGCGTTAGCTGTCTGCGATACCAGCAGATATTCCGATTCCTCGGAGAGCTCATCCTCCATTCCCGCATCCACGATCGCCACGAGACTTCCGGGCGTGTACCACTTGCACAGGGGTTCCTCCGACATGGCGTCGAAAAACTCATCGGTGTCATAAATGCCGGAAGGCTCCACGATAATACGGTCAAATCCCGTCATTGCCATGGAGATCAGCTTGGTGGAAAAACGTCGTCTGTGAGAAATGATTCCGTCTCCTCCCACGATCATTTCCACGTCGCAGTTATCTCCCATCAATTCCTCCAGCAGCACCATATCTATATTGATCGCACCGTAGTCATTTTCCAGAATTCCCACGGTCAGACCATTATCGATGAGAAATCTTGCATATTTTTTAATAAACGTTGTCTTTCCGGATCCCAGAAATCCTGTGATCAGATCTATCTGCGGCATAAATTCCTCCTTTTAAAAAAACAGCAGGAGACCGGCTCCTGCAGGTGTCGGGACACGGTTCCCATTATCCTATTTCCTGTTCTATTTTGCAAGCCGCACCATTGCCCCGCATCCAGCCTTTCCACTGCCTTATCTTTGTCCCTCATCCAGTCGTCCTTTCGTCCCCTCATCCGGATGAAATCAGAATACAGCCATCACTGTCTTCACCAGGCCATAGTTGTATACAGCAGATGCTCGTACAGCAAATGCATTTCAGGATTTGATTGACGTTCCCGTATTCCTTCTGATAAACTCTTGAACCTGTAAGTAAACTCTTGAACCTGTAAGGCAGAAGCAAAAAAGATACGCGGTTTTCCCTGCATACAAGTCATGGGAATGAATGGAAAAGTCATGGCCGCGGTCCTTCATTCATTGTACAGCCAGCCTTATAGAGTTATTGTCAGGCACTCTGCAGGGCATGAACTGCAGTCAGTCAGAAAACGGAAAGAAGGTTACCCATGCGGACACTGGAGGAAGTGAGAGAATTTTTCAAGAATGATGTTTACGCATCCGGGACGACCGGCATCGAGATCGAGGATGCCAGGCCCGGTTATGCCAAAGTCACACTGAAGATTGATGAAAGGCACATAAACGCTGTCGACAGGGTCATGGGGGCGGTCTATTACACCATGGCCGATTTCGCCTTTGCGGTCGCAACCAACTACGAATATGACAAGAGCGCGACCGTCACGCTTTCCAGCCAGATCAACTTCCTCGGGGCGGCAAAAGGCAAAATGCTGATCGGCGAGGCAGAAGTAGTCAAGGACGGCAGGGCGACCTCCTTCTACAAAGTGCGCATCACGGATGAGCTGGGAACAAAAATAGCAGAAGTCTCCACCAGCGGCTATAAACTGCCCGCAAGATCGTGATGTTCCCGCGGACGACTATGGTCGGCCGGGGGTTATACGAGCCGTTTCGATAATATTCCCGAAGCAATACGGCCTGTCGGCAGAGCTCTTCCCTTTACAACTTTATAATGAGAAAAAATGGCAAAAAGCCGGGGAAAGCCCCGGCTTTTTCTCATGATGACATGTTCTCGAGCGAGTCCGGCATTCGATGAACTGCTTTGCAGTTCATTGACGCCTGACTGGCTGTTTATTCATACTGATGTTTCGTCTTTATCCGATCGGAATAGGCACTGCGATCAGGATGTAACGGGCATTATTAAATTCATAGGCGCAGGTCGACAGAACGATGATCCGGTCGACCGTTTCCAGATAATACTGCTTGTCCGACTTAAAGGTGGATTTTTCAAGGGCGTCTTTCAGATAAGCCTGCATCTCCTGTCTTGTCTGGAAAAGGCTGTAGACGGGGTCGTTATCTGTTGCAACGAAGCCTGCCACCAGGTTTAGGCGGTAGTTCTGTCTGGGTGTCAGATACCACATGGTCGGATGTTTGTCGTAATATTCCTGCTTGGTATATTCGTGGATCATGGCGAACATAGATCCGTCGTTCATACTGTGCCCATACAGAATGGTCGCAGGATCGATCTGGCCGGGGGAATTGTCGCAGTCCTCAAAGATACAGCCCGAGAAATTATACTCTTTATTGACCATATGGTGCAGATACAGCTCGTTATCCTTGCCGTGCATAACAGGATAATTGACGACCGTGTCGGGACAATAGATCCAGCCCGCCACATCAGGATTTTCCTTGAGCAGACTGTCAAAATCAATCTCGATCGGCGCTCTTTCTATCTCTTCTCCGCCTCCCGCTCCCGATCCTTCGCCGGTATCTTCCCTTTCCCTCATAAACTGTTCGGAGGTCTTCCTGTACTGCTCCCTGCCTCTGCGGTACTCGGAAAAAATACTGTATAACCGGTATCCGCTGAAAACAAGTACAGCTGTAAAAACGATCAATAAGACGTTGATGATTATTTTCTTCATTTTATTCCTGTCACTGCTTCAAAATACAAGTGCATTTCTTCCCCGCTTTCCGGCTTTTCAGGAGCGGATGCTGTAAAGAGCGCCGCTGAACGGAGGAAGCTCCAGGGTGAGGGGCTCTTTTGCCGTCGTTGTGATCTGTTCGGACTCTTCTATTTTCTGTCCGCTCCAGCGCTGCCAGTCGGTATGAAGAAGCAGTGTCCATTTTTCTGCTTTTTCCGGCATCAGTGTAATCTTTCTGGGACGGCTGGAGAAATTGAAAACCGCTGCGATATCACAGCTATCCTTTTCTGATAAGGGAGCTGCCGCATTTCCGACGGCGGGTTTTGTGCCGCCTGCCGCCGCGATATTGACGGCTGCGTTTCTGCGGATCGCAAATACATCGTGCCCCTGGTCATTCATGGCCAGCCAGGAGAATCCCGCGGGATCATAATCCGCGGAAGAAAGGGCGCCGTACTCGCGGTAGATCTCATTCAGGCAGATCATGTACTGATGGAAGGAGTCATGTAAAGGGTACTTGAGCAGGAAATTGTCCGGTTCCTTGGTCTCATCCCACTCCCTGAACATGGCAATTTCATTGCCCATGAAGTTGAGTTTCTTGCCGGGATGTACGTACATATAAAGGTAGAGGGAACGCAGCTGCGGGAACTTCTCCTCGTAGGAGCCGAAAATCTTGTCGATGATCGTCCTCTTGCCGTGGACAACTTCGTCGTGGGACAGAGGCAGCAGATGGCGCTCATTGTAATAATAGTACATGGAGAATGTCAGGAGCTCGGGGCGCTTGGAACGCTCGTCCGAAGTCTTCATGAAATAATCCAGTGTGTCATTCATCCAGCCCAGATCCCACTTATAATCAAATCCCAGGCCTCCCTCTTCCGCGGGCTTTGTACAGCCGGGATAAGAGGTGCTGTCCTCTGCGATCAGCATGGCAGTCGGATGCAGTGTGTGGATGCCGGCATTCATTTTTTTCAAAAAAGCGACCGCTGTTTCATTCACACCGCGAAGCTCATTGCCCATCCAGTAGATGACCCGGCTGATCGCATCCATGCGCAGTCCGTCGAAATGATATTCGGTGAGCCAGTAGTTGGCTGCGGACTGCATGAAGCATGCCACCTCACGGCGGGCAAAGATGAAGTTGCAGCTGCCCCACTCGCTGTCTGAGACATCGCTGGGCGGATACTCATAGAGTTCACTGCCGTCATACTGGCGGAGCCCATAGTAATCCAGGGCAAAATGAGCGGGCACAAAATCGATGATTGCGCCGATTCCCGCATTGTGCAGACGGTCGATCAGCTTCTGGAGCTGGCCGGCGGTGCCGTAGCGGGAGGTCGGGCTGAAAAACCCGGTGCTCTGATAGCCCCAGCTTCCGTCAAAGGGATGCTCGGAGAGAGGCATAAACTCGACATGGGTATAGTTGTTGGATTTCACATACTCAATCAGCTCATCCGCAATTTCTTCGTAGGTATACCAGCCGTTGGGATCCGACTCATTACGGCGGAAAGAACCCAGATGCAGCTCATAAATATTCAGAGGCCTGTCATAGCAGCGGGTCCTCTTCTTCATCCATTCATCATCAGTAAATTTATACTCGTCAAGATCGCGCACGATCGAGGCAAAGTCCGGGCGCAGCTCCATGCCGAATCCATAGGGATCGCAGTGCTCCACACGGCCGTTTTTTCCGTAGATTACATATTTGTACATCTGGCCGGGTCTGGCATTTTTTACAAAGATCTCATAAAACTGGAAGTGGACCGGCATTTTCATCTCTTCCTCAGTCCAGTCATTGAATTCTCCGATGATACAGACCTTATTTGCCTGCGGCGCATAGGTGCGGAACACGACTCCTCCGTCCTGGACATGGGCACCCATATATTTGTAAGCATCGTAAAGATCGCCGTCAAAAAATTTCTGAAAATCCATTCAAATACCTCCTCACCGTACTGGAAACAGCGTGCACAAAATCTATCTTTCCTTTATTGCTCAGCATCGAGAAACGGCGCTGCCTCCTGCGGCACAAAATACCCGAAGTGAAAATAATATTACATCATTATTATTTATTCTTCGGTATCATCATCTTCCTCCTCTTCGGAGGCACTTTCTTCTTCTGTGGAATTTTCTCCCGCATTTTCACCCCTGGTCTTCCAGAGCTGGTCAAGAACTTCCTGGGCATTGTCTTCCGTTACTTTGAAAACAACATCGGCGATCGTTTTCCTGGCCTGATTTCCCTCGACCACGTCTTTGGCGGCGACTGCAGTGAGCTTTGCCTGTTCATAAAAATCCACAAATGTAGACCCACTCATCAGCTTATTGATAATAGCCGTGCAGGTATCCTCATGTGTTCCGATCCCAATGACCAGAATATCCCTTCCCACAAGCCTGTGGCGCAGCTGGACTCCGTCCGCGGCAGCCAGGGCTGCACTCTCCGTATTGCAAAGCACCAGTTCCGCTTCTTTTCTGTGGGTATTCAAAATTTCCTGTGTATACAGAGAAATCTCTTCTGCGTCTTCGGAGTCCGTCTCTCCCAGAATCTGAAGTTCAGAGCCAAGATCCCGGACTGTCTCTTCAAGCGCCGTGCGCGCCTGGTCTCCTCCGCCGACCAGCAGAGCCCCGACATGTCCGTCTCCATTGAAGTCCAGCCCCCGGTCCGTTCCGCTGTAATCATACAGAATGTTCATCTGAATCGAGAGGTCCTGCTCATAAGTGGATCCGATCCAGACAGCGTTTATATTCTGCTCCGTCCAGCGAAGGATCTCCTCATCCTCAGGCCTGCAGTTTACGAACACCACACCCGCTTCCGCCGCGGCTGCCTTGTCTGCAATTTCGGGAATATCTTTGTTGTCAACAGCTGAGACGATCAAAAGCGTACATCTCTGAGCCAGGCACTCGTCAATTTCCTCCGCCTGTCTGCTGCTGCGCCCGGTAAGCTCCGGCGCAAGGATATTTTCTGCAGTAAAACCACGGAGAACGAGCTCATCCTGCAGCGCATGATAAAGATACTCGTTATCGCCCGTCTCGGAACGGGCAAAACAGATCCCGACAAGAGCATTCTCTGTCGTGATCTTTTCTTCCTCTTCAACAGCTGCGATCTCCCCTGTATCTGCTGTCTGTGCGGTCTGGGACATGTCTTCCGAGGCCTGCTCAGCCGCGGGCGCAGGATCCTTGCTGCCGCACCCAGCTATCAGCATGACTGCAGACAACAATACCGCTGCAAGGTATTTCCAATGATAATTCTTATTCCGGTACATAGCAGGACTCCCTCACGAATAGTTCTGTCGTTATAGTTCAGACTGTCAATTTATGCAGAGATTCTGTGTCAGTAATGATCCACCCGGTCTTTCCCCAGGCAATTCTTTATGCAGACAGTGTCATAGGTTCCAATTCCAAAGAAACTGAACATTTCAATTATAAAGTTACTGGTCACGACCTGACCAGGTTGTGACCGTGCAACGTTTTTAACCCGGGTTTTCACGCAAAGAATACGTGAAAACACCTCGAGTCCGGTGCAGGTATGACTTGTAACATTATAACAACAATCCTCATAAAATGGTAGGGTCAATGCATATAAGACCGGCAGGCTCTCCTGTTTAGTCCCGCCTCTTTCATTACTGTTCACGTCCCCTC
>Ga0310695_10009290_pt1 | contig 14829 bp, 6 predicted proteins | sample RumenRJG_04DNA_FD_203882 | JGI IMG/M metagenome (GOLD analysis project Ga0310695, IMG submission 203882) | Bovine rumen microbial communities from Lethbridge, Alberta, Canada - RJG_04 (v2) (version 2) | ecosystem: Host-associated > Mammals > Digestive system > Stomach > Rumen | place: Canada... | reverse complement strand
CCGTCCTCAGGATAAACGAAGTTCCGCTGCGCCATGGCCGGGAAGGCCTCATCCCTGGCAAAGGCTTCAAGAGAGGAACCAATGCGGCCTTCGGAAGCAGGAAATACCGCAAGATACATGCCCCAGCAGGAGGAGGTATACCAGGAGGTAATGATCTCGGCAAGCCGGAACTGACTTTCCTGATACAGCCGGGCAAAAGTGAGAGCATTTACAGGCTCGGAAAGGGGAGAATCTTCTCCGAGAAGCACAGACGGCACGGAGATTACGAGGTTATCAGACTGAAAAACAGATCTTTTCATATAAAGCCCTTAATTACTTGCGGGTAAAAACCCTGTGGAATAAAGGAAAAACCGACACATGCCGCGGTATCCCGCAGGCATTTTCAATTATAGACAACGAGATTTGTTTATGGCAATAAAAAACAGATTTGTTTTTCAGTATTTTTATAACATGACCATCAGATCACGTTTCTGAACTTAATCTTGCGTAATCAGGGCATACCCGGCAGTGACAGGAAGCCGGGGGCTCCCGAAAAGAGTTCTGGAGATTTCGGGAGAGCGGCTCTCCTTTTCCGGCGGAAGGGAGGAACGGTGCATTCCCGTAAAGAATACGGAAAACCACCGGGGAGATACGGAGACAAAAGAGGAACACCGTCCGAGATAATCAAGCGGCGTTTTAATGATAAAGTCCCGGAACTTCTCCGGAACGAAGGCACTAAGCAGGAATGGGGCCCGGGTAATTTCTGCCGAGAACCGGCTGCTCTTCCCAGTTCCATATCTGCCAGGAGTTGGCGCCAAGAATTTCCTCGGCATTCATTTTCAGGTTGGTCAGCAGTACCTTCCAGGGAATCCTGCTGAGATCCTGCATTTTCGCAACAGAGAATTCTTCATCTGATTCCGCAGCCTTAAGACACGATAAGGAAAACATGTGACAGTTGTTTGTCAGCGGACTGTATTTGCCGAGATCCTGACCCACCATGCTCAGGGCTGTGCTGGCCACTTTCGGGTTACCTGCGGGAACTCCGTTTCTGGCAGGGGCAAATATCGTTCGGGTATTTCCGTAACCGTTTTTGACAAAGACCTCGGGAGATACCAGTCTTATTATGCTGTGGCCTGTTGTACTGTCATTCTGGAGTTCCACAATGCACTTCTCCCCGCCTCCGACATAAATACCGGAATGATCACAGTACCCCATGCCGAGGTCCCGAAAAATAACAGCCCCGGGTTCAGGATTACCAGGAAGCTCCTTTCCGAGAAAAGATTTACCAAGTCTTACAACAAAGGGGACGACAGCCAGGGTAACTGCGCCCAGAATGCCATAGATCACCAGGCGTTTAGATTTGTTTTTGTCAGCGTTTTCCTTCATCGTGTTTCTCCTGTTTCCCTTATCTCACAGCACGGAACCTCAAAACCACCACAGTCCCGCAATTCATGTCCGCGTTTCGGAAAGCGACCTCCGAAAGTCTTTTCGGGGATCTCACACTTATCATCCCGGCAGGAACCGGAACAATGACTGCTAAGCCGGCTCCGGCCGGGAAACTCTCTCCGGCACGGCCTTTCCGTCCCAGTTCCACTTGAGCCAGGAATCGGCTCCGAGAACATCTCTGGCAGTATTCCTGAGATTGTCCAGGGTCATTTCCTGGTGCAGCCAGTGGCTGGAAGTCAGCTCCTGCATTTTGGCAACGGAAAACTTTTCATGGGATTCCGCAGCCTTAAGACAGGAAAAGGCAAACATGTGGCAGTTGTTTACAATAAGACTGTAACTGTCAAGATCCTCGTTAAGGACACTTCTGGCAACATTGGCCACTTCCTGGCTTCCCACGGCATCGCCGTCACGGGCTGAAACAAAAATGGTTCCCGTCATTCCGACGCCATGTTCAACAAATTCTTCGGGAGAAACCAGCCGGATAATGCTGTGACGGGTTTTCTCATCTCTCTGAAGTTCTACAATGCACCGTTCTCCGCCGCCAACATAAATACCGGAATGCTCCGCATAGCCTGTAAAAAGATCCCGGTAAAGAACAGTGCCCGGTTTTGGATCTCCCGGGATGAAATCCGAAATTGTCTTTCTTATGATGGTGGTTGCCGGCGGCTTGAGAATCGCAAAAGCACCGGCCGCAATTGTCCCAATACCAACGACTTTCAGTACTTTTTTCCAGAAGCCTTTTCTTTCATCTTCTTCCATAATGCATTTCCGTTATTGCCGGCATCCGGGACATTGCTCAGGAAACCGTTTTCTAAAAAATATTCACTAATCATAATAATTGAGATCCTGAAGGAGATTGTCAACAGGCGGTGATTTTTGTGAATTTAAAGGAATCAGCTCACAATTATTCCGATGCTCCTGAAAATTTCAGCTTAAGGGAACTTAACTGCATTCCCGCTGTCATAAGAAAAGCGGGATCAGACCTTTTCGGGAATAATTCAGTTATCCCGGAAAGAATTACCCCCTCAGTAACATTTTTTACATCACGGGCGGCTTTCCCGTCGGGAATTGTTTCCGGCTTCGGAGCACGCCTTAACAACACCGTTTACGGGAGAACATGCCATGAAATTCAAACTCGGCAGCACCGCAGCAGCTGTCATTGCAGCCGTTTCCCTCTCTCTTGCAGGATGCGGGGGCGGCGGTCATCACGGGCACCATCATGATGACCCGGAGGAGGATTCCGTCTACGTCGATATTCAGGTAATCGACGGATATCTGAAAGATGCCCGGGTTTTTATAGATCTCAACCGCAATTTCGAATGGGATCCTCAGGAACCCAGAGGATACACGGATTACGAAGGGATTGCGCGCCTTGATGTGAGAAAGGAGGAGCTTGACAAGCACGGCGATACCCCGCTTCAGGTCATTGTCACCGCATCAAAGGGAACCTCTGACTATGTTTACGGTGTAAAGGACACCCTGAATTCCCAGGTCACCATGTCCCGCAACATTTTTGTAAACCGCGACATGCATGACGGTGTCTGGTACGTGATTTCCCCGTTCTCCGTCCTGAACGACATCAGCATCTATGGCACCCGGGAATACTATGACTACGACTCCTATCAGGGAAAGCTGGCGGATCTGGCCGGTACTGCCGGCGCCAGCGAGAAGGTGATTTTTGACAACAAGGATTACAACCTGAACATCCGTGACGAAAACGACTTAAGAACCGTAGTGGCAGGTGAGGTGCTTACCAGGAGAGGTCTCCTCCCGGAAACCCCGGAGGACCTTGAAAAGATGATTAAGGCAGGAAGCACGGATTCCGCCGAAATCGAAAAGTGCCGCGAGCTCACGGGAGAAATCACGGATTATGCTCTTGAGGATATGAAGGACAACCCCAAATACTCCGGAAATGATCTTCTGGACACTATTGACGAGGTCCTGAAAAAGAACGCCAGAACCGAAGAGGGCGATACCCCGAAGGACAATTCCGACACTCCGGCCGGGGATAAGGAAACCGCTCCCGAAACTCCCTCCGCCGGCACACAAACCGGAGATGAAACGCCAGACACTCCGTCCGTCTGATTAAAGGAAGGCGATTCAGGAACAGGCTTCAATAACGGGGCCTGTTTTTTTTGTCTCCGGAAGAGCGGATATTATTCTATGCCGGAGTTCCGCCGCCGCTTTCATTCCGGGATTCCGGAGCAATGGAGCCTTCTTCGGACCCCCGCTCCGGGAGAAGCCGCTCCAGAGTTGCGAACATAAGGTCAGGATCCACCGGTTTGGACAGATGCGCATTAAGTCCGGACTGGAGGCTTTTATGGACATCCTCGTCAAAGGCATTGGCAGTGAGGGCGATAATCGGTACCTTCCTGGCATCGTCCCTGTCCAGGACTCTTATGGCCCGGGCTGACTCAAGTCCGTTCATTTCCGGCATTCTCATGTCCATAAGAACGGCATCGTAGTAGCCGACAGGGCTGTTCCGAAACATCTCCGCCGCGATCCGGCCGTTCCCGGCCAATTCGGCGGATACACTTCGAGTTTGCAGCAGTCTGACGATGATTTCGGCATTAACCGGCATGTCCTCTGCCAGCAGGATTCTTCTGCCTGAAAGATTCGCCTTTCGGGAATCCGTCATGCCGAGACGGATCTGACAGTATCTGCTGAACACCAGATCCGCGTTCAGGGGACGAGCCATAAAAGAGCAGTCCTCGTTCCCGGAATTCCTGGCAGCGCTTTCCTGGTCACATATGAAAAATATCACGTTTTCCGATCCGGCGATCTCCCGGATTTGACGGGCAGCATCGACAGGTTCCGATTCCGGAAGATCCGCTGACAGCAGGATGAGATTGTAGGGTTCGTTTCGGGCCTTCTTCAGGGCCAGAAACCGGAGAGCATCCTCAAGTGAAAAGGCGGAATCCGCCCCCATGCCGATCTTCTCAAAGGCGTCACGGGTGTATTCGCAGAATACAGAGTCGCCGTCCACGATCAGCGCCGAAACCTCCCTGGGGCTGATCTTTCCGGAACTTCGTGACTCCGCAGCCACCTCCTCCAGGGTAAGGGACACCGTAAAGACAGTTCCGGATCCCTGGGTGCTTTGAACCTCCACAGTTCCTCCCATCAGCTCCAGAATCCGCTTGGTAATGGCCATGCCGAGACCGGTGCTGCCGGCCTTGCTTCTCTCGGCGGTGTATTCCTGACTGAACGGCTCGAAGATTCGGGGGAGAAATTCGGGGCTCATGCCAATGCCGGTATCCGCTATCACAAAACGGAAAGTGGTCTTGTTCTCGAACCTGGCCACTTCGTCCACGGTCAGGGATACTTTGCCGCCCCGGGGGGTGAATTTGACGGAATTTCCCAGAATGTTGATGAGAACCTGGTTAAGCCGCACATTGTCCCCCAGATAAAATTCCCCGGGAACGCATTTCAGGCTGTAATCCCAAAAAAGACCGTGCTGGCGACACTCTCCGCCGAACATATCGTTAACGCGAGCGAGAACATCCCTGAGAGAATACAGTTCCCGCCGGATAACCATTTTTCCGGATTCGATGCGCGACATATCAAGGATGTCGTTGATAATATCCTGAAGATGCGAGGCAGCCATGGCCGTCTTTCCAAGATAGTCCTGCACTGCGGGTGAGAGTCCGGGTTCGTTCTGCAAAAGCCGGTTGAGTCCGATAATCACGTTCATGGGGGTGCGGATTTCATGACTCATATTTGAAAGAAAGACAGTCTTGGCCCGATTGGCCACCTCGGCATTTTCCAGGGCCGTTCTGATGGTTTCATTCTGACTCATGGTTCTGCGGGTTTCGGAATCCACATCGCTGAAACCTACACTCACCAGATTCTTCCAGACTCCGGAGTCATCCGTTACCCGGGCGATGCGCACCATTTCATAAAGCTCCCGGTTATTTCGGCTGACCAGATACCTGAAGTCGATCAGCTTTTCGGTTTTAAGGGCCTCCCGGATTTTGCCAATGGTCATAAACTGCAGAAAACGGGATCGGTATCTTTCGGATACGCAATCGGAATATTTCACAATGCATTCGTCGTATACAAAACGGGCACCGGGCTTGATCATGGGGTCCTCTGCAAGGGTATAAGCCTGGTAGCAGATGCCGCTGTTAGTATCCAAATCCACCATATAAACTCCCCGGTACACTGCGGAAAGGGCGCTGATTACGGTGCTGGTTCGGTTATGAACACTCGATCTGAAATCCCGGACCTGTTCCAGAACATTGTGAATCCGTGCCACAAGATGCTGTCCATCCCCGGGATTCCGCGGGCTGTCCGCGACGGTAACCGCAGGATCCGCGGAAATTTCCTCGGTAATCTCATCCACATCCCCGGCGATCTCCGAAAGCTCTGCGGTAACGGCATGAACCCGTTTTCTGAACAGGATTGTGGCAATCAGGATGAGAAGCAGGGCAACCATCAGCGAAGATACGCTGCTGACCACGATAAGTGCCGTCTGGGAAGCAATCCACTTATCGTGCAATTCCGATGCAAAATCCACTGCCACAATGCCCGCCACCTGTCCCCGGGAATTAAAAACCGGGCTGTAGGCGCTGTAGAACTGCCCCCAGTCATCCTTGTAGGGCACATCATCCACCGCGGGGGTTCCCTGACTGGCAGCCTCCAGAGCTTTGGTGAACACTACCGGGGCTCCGAAGGGTGCCGGGTCTGCAACAGTGGGATCCACCGTAAAGACAAAACGCCCCGGGCCGGAAACTCCGGTATCGCGGATGCAGTAAATGTAATTGAGCTCAATACTGTCCCGGAAATGGCCCAGAGTATGGAATATTCTGCGGTATTCCGGTGAATCCACATCACCGCTTTGCAGCTTTTCGAGATCATCCCCGTCCAGCATGGAGGCCGCCGTATTCGAGATATCCAGCATGCGACCGTCCACAAGCGTCTTCATGACTGCCCGCGAATTAACATACAGCACGGCTCCCAGGGTAATGTTGGCAACTACAATAACACCGGAAATTACCACCACAATTCCTGCCGCGAATCTGGATTTCGGATTATTCATAAAGTCTGGAATTTTAAAAATCTTGCTTCTCAGAATTGAAATTATAGTGAAAGATCCATTCTCCGAACTTGAACAAGGTAGCGATTTCAGAACAATGGCGGAAATTCTTCTGTCTGATTTTAATCCTGTTGCTTCACAGGAATTCAGGATGTCCCGCATGATAAAAATTGTGATCCGTAACAACGGAACAGACAATACAACGCCATATAATCGGTATCAGTCAGAATTCCGGCATTCCGGGAATTTTCGAAAGATTCGGAACGTTTCGGAGTAGCTTCGGGAAATACAGGAACAAAAGCCATGGGAACCAGAGCATACATAATTACCTTTGTAAGCGACACGCAATGCGAAAATGACGGCATTATTACTGCGGATACCGATAAAAAGCAGATTTACAGGGTTAACGGCAACGAAGACGAATGCTACAGGGGGATTGGCACCGGTGACGCACCAATGCAGTACCTCATGAAGCAGGCCGAGGAAGCTGACCGGATCACGGTAATCGCCATCGTAAGCCGGAAAGTGTACCGCGAAAATGCCAAAAACAGCAGTCTTACCCACTATGAACTGTTCCGGAGGAATCTTATCACCTTTGCCGAAAGGCTGGAAATAACCGAAAAGTACCGGAAGGGCGGTCTGTATCCGATTTTTTACGACTTCCGCAAAAGTGAAGCCGGGGATACCGGAACGGCAAACGACATAATGATCAAAGGAAGTCACGAACAAACCAAAGGCATCATCAACTGCATCTATGAGATCATTATCGCCGGGGAGCCGGAAAGCGGAAAAACGGCATATATCGATTTCACCTCCGGACTCCGGGACACCAGCTTCCTTATGACCTCGGTAATCCAGTTCCTTAATTTTTACGGCATCGGACTTAAGGAAATCGTGTACTCCAACTTCGGCGACCAGAAGATCAGGAGTCTCCTGCACATTACCGCCATTACCGACCTCATTCAGGCTGTAAACAGCTTCAATCTTACCGGCAATGTGAGGCAGCTCCGGGAATTCTTCGGCACCCGTTATATCCAGGACAGGATTGGTCCGGAAAGCAGCGGGGATCTTAAAGCCATGAAGGATGTTCTTGACAGTTTTCACGAATTCTTCTGCTGTATCAGCATTAACGATGTCGGCAGAATCGACGAATGCAAAAGGGCTATCGAAAACAACATGGAGAATTTCAGAAATATCGGAGATTCTCCTGACATGTACGTCTCAATGTTCTCCCGGCTGTTCGACCTCATCAGAAGAGAGTTCTTTCTGGACGGTTCCGGCACCATTTCCTACCGGGACATGATCAGGTGGTGTCTGAACCATGACTTTGTGAATCAGGCCCTGACACTTTACGTGGACAAGCTTCCGGAGGAATATTTCGAATCGGCCTGCCTGAAATCCATATACAATCCGGAAACCGACTCATTTGCAGGCAGCAATACCAAGGGAAAAAACAGATATTCCGACGGCTTTTACACCGGAGTATTCGACAATGTTCTTCTGAAGCTTCCCCTGCGGAAATGCCCGGAGGAACTCGAGATGGCCATCATGAAAGAGGTGGTGTTCTCCTTTAACGCGGAGGTAAAGGACCATGTTTTCGGAAAGGAGAACAGGAAAATATTACAGGCTGAGATAACGGCAACGAGCTTTAAGTCCCGCACCACGGAGATTCTGAGAGAACGTTTTCCGGGAAAGAGAACCGACCGGATTTCACGCGCGCTCGCGGAAATGGGAGATCTCATAAGGAACATCTTTGAAGGGAAAGTGCCTGATAATGCAGAACTTGACTGTTACGGGGAACTGGTAAAGGCAAATGACATCCCCCGGAAAATTTTGACGGCTGCTCCCCGGATTATTCACTTTTTTCTCTACAGATCTCCCGATGATTACCAAAGACTTGAGGAAATCAGCTCCGGGAACCGTACCTACACCAAAAAGCTGAACATAATCCGGGCTCTTATGACCTGTGCCGAAATTAATGACAGTGTTAAAAGACTGGCCGCTCTCATGAAGATGTATGTTTACGCCAAAATCATGCGAAACCGCATCAACCATGCCCAGGACGAAAATCAGATCAGAAAGGATGATATTGCGGATCAGGAATATGCCCTGAGCTTACTTGCCGGAAATGATTTCGGACTGGCCCCCCTGGATACGACATTCCATCCGGAGCATATCAGGGACATGCTGCGGAAGGGGACAGAACTTCCATTGCCGTAACCGGGAACCGGCGAAAGAAGGTTCCCGTTATGACATTTCCCGCAAATGATACTAATCGGATCTGTGCCGGATTCTGACTGACTTGTTTTTCGGGAAATTTCAAACAGTTCATGTACCGGACAGTACTTTCAGTCTGTATCAGCATAAGCCTGAAAATACTATATGATACATTAATGGTTGTATTTTTAATTCTGACTATTCCGCCATTCCGGAAAAGCCGGGGTTTCTGCCGTATTTTTTCCTGAAGAAGTTCTTCCGGAAAATCTCTGTCTTATGAAACAGGACTTTTTCGTTTTTGGAACATCACAGATATTGTTAAGCTATTGTCATTTATATCGCAGATGCCCGGAAAAACATTTCAGAAAAAGTTAAAACCGTCCGGGTTCCCCCGAACGGTCTCTCTCTTTTTTCAGGAAACCTTCACCTTCCTAAAACTCATACCTCATGTAATCAAACAGTCCCGGACAGTAGCCGAATTTATGAAGCACGGTCTCCGCATCCTGTTCGTCAGGACCGTCATCATCTGATTCCTCATCGGACAGATACTCGGATTCCAGATATTCCGGAGTGATGTGGCTGTCCAGGAATTCTCCCAGAGCGTCGAACCCGATTACCGTGACCGGGAATCCTGCGGAAACCCGGGTCAGGGATTCCGGAGTGCTGTCAAGACAGACCAGTACCGCATCCCGGGGATCAATGTCCATGTATTCGACAAGCATTGCGAGTTCGCCGGCGGCGCCTTCGGCATTGGAGGTGGCAAACACAAACAGCATCACCCGGTTCATGGTTCTGATAACCAGATCTGCCGCTATCCGGTAGTTGTCCAGAAGGATATCTGCATTTCGGGCAAAGAGACAGAAGCATTCCGGATGCCGGACCGACAAATCCATAAGCCGGTTCTGCACTATGGCCGCTCCGGCATTGCGGAACCAGCCGCCGGTTATGAAATCTCTGAGAGCCCGCGGTTTCAGCACGGTGATGCGGGATTCCCGGGAATCCCTGATGAAGACGTTCTTATAGACAAGGGCTATCTCCACCATGTCGTTCAGAAGCTTCTGATAGCGGGACAGCGTCTCTTCCGGAAAATCCATGTCCAGGGCAAAGGACGAGAGCTCCCGGGAGAGTCCCTCAAGAAGCATGTTGAAGACCGTGGCATATTCCTGGTTCCGGCAGAAATCCGCCAGAATGCCAAGGGACAGTCTGTCCGTATCCTGAGCCTTTCCGTTGTAGGTCAGAACGTCCATCACTCTGATGTTTTCGTCATCAAGGAAATCGGCGCATTCTTCGGGCTTCATAAGGTGGCTTTCCAGGAAGTCGTCCCTGAGCGCCTGATCCCCCGCTTCGTCCATCAGCATCCGGTAGTAGGAGGCCATGATACTGTCCGACACCGGGGAAGAAGGGGCAGGGCCTTCCTTAATTCCGGGATCCTGACGGGGTTCGGACGGAGATGCATCCGGAGACATCCCGGACTGACCGCTTCCCGTTTTACCGGTACCGGCAGCGTCAGAAACCGGAGTTTTCCGGTCTCTGTCAGATATGACTGGCGGTTCGGGGATTCCGGGAGCGGACTCCGGGACAGGGGTTTCAGGAATACGGCCTTCAGGAATCTCTGAAAGAGAGGCCGCGTTCGTTCTCCCGTTTTCCTTCACCTTCTCCGGCTCATGCCTTTCCTGTCCGGTCTCCCTGTTTGGCTCCTTTGCGGTCTCTTCTTCCTTTTCGCTGTTTTCCTCCGTCACCTCGGTGATAATTTCACGGAGAACCTCGGGGAGAGGGAAGTCCTTTACCGCTTCATCCATGAACTCGCTGTCAGAATCTCCGGCCCCGCTGTCCTGATGGTCAGTATCACCGGCAGCCCTGTCCAGCTCATCTTCCGGCTGTTCGCTGTTTTCGGGGAAGGCGGCAGAGGCACCTTCCCGGGTTTCCTGAGCATCATCGGAAGAAGCTGCCGACGCATTCTCCTTTGCGATCCGGGCCAGAAGCTCCTCAAAATCTGGCCCCGAAGCCCCGACAAGAGTTTCGGTAAGGATCTCCTCCAGAACAGAAACAAAACCGGAAACCGGGATAATTCTCATGGCTTCCCGGACCTGAGCGGGGGCGACAAGAGTCTCGGCTTCGCTCGGGAACACCAGAATCTGCCTTTCCTTCGGGATCTCCAGGAGATCTCCTGCCGTGGCCAGATACTCCGCCATGGCGATGCAGTTCTGAGCCGTGCAGGTTCTTATGGCAGTCCAGACTCCGCCATGACAGATCAGCACGTCAAGTGAAATTTCATCCCCCTCGGGAAGCTCCAGGGAGACATTTCTGATAAACCGGACAGCTTTGGGATTTCTGACGTGCTGCCCCAGATACTTCTGAGTCTTGCTGCCTGCATAATACCGGAGCCAGCCGCCGCTGAAAAAGCTGTGGAGTTCGGGGTTGTCGGTAAGATCGATGACAAATTTTCGGGCGGTTTTATTGTACTCAAAGTCTCTGATAAGGTCGGTTTTATACAGATTGGTGCAGAGGTTGCTGACTGATGAGGTCTTTTCGCCGTTAAGATTCTCCACATTCAAGACAAAACGCTGCCTCGGAATGTGGTTTTCATGAAGACGCAGCACCTCCTTCAGAAGCGGCTGGAAGATCTCCTCGTTCCGGTAAAACTCGCTGGCGCTGCCGTCGAGGGCAGAAAGGGCGGCACTGATAAGTTCCGCCTCCGTGACATTGACTCCGAAACGGGAAAACCAGGCATAAAGCTGCTCCGGGGTAAACTGGAGTTCCGGAATGGTAATCCGATCCGCACCGGCGCCATCCGGAAACTCCGGAACCTTCATCAGCTGCCGTGCCAACCTGTCAAATTCGTCATGACTGAGAACATTTACCGAGGTCTTTTTCGACAGGATTGCATATTCCGGGCTTTCTTTCCTGAGATTATGGACAATAAGGAGATTCCGGGCCGGAATGTCCAGCCATTTTCCGACGAGCTCCAGAGCGGCAGATGCCTTTTCGGGATCGGACGGCCCCGCAATAACCGCGGTGACGATCTCCCGGAATCGCACGAGATAATCGAGATCAATACGGACCTCTCCCTTGCAGATCCGAACATTGCGGGAAATTCCGAACACGTTCCCGTCAGTATTCTGAAAAGCAGTGTCAATAACATTGCCCACGGCATGGAAGAACCTGGTGTCCTCCAGCACATACTGACTGAATATGCTGCTGGCAATCAGATCGAATCTGACGGTCTTCTCCTTGCTGTAGTACTCAAAATCACGAATGACCTTCATGGTATCCGCCATATGCCGGCACATCTGGATGGTGGTTCCCACCTGTACCGGCTCACAGCCGTTCAGAGACTGGACCACGGAGAGATCTCCTGTTTTAAGGGCCCGGGCAATTCGTTTGAAGAGTACCGGAGCCAGTACGTACCTTCCTGACTTCATGCGGGACAGCACATCCAGGCTGATGTCAGTGCGGGAAACAGGAGTGTTGCAGACGCACTGTACCCCCAGGGTGTTCATGCGCTCTGACATGGCTTCATTCATGAAGGGATGGTCCACCACGGTATAAAGAGCGGCAGCTATCGTCGGAACAGGCTCAGAGAGGGTTTTGGGCTGCTCCGGACGATCCAGGCTTTTAACGGGTCGCGTGCTGCTTATCAGAGCCATCATCCGGTCATAGGAGCTGCGGTTCCGGGATTCGGCCCCCGGGGAGGTTCTCCGGCCCCCGGTTTCCTGACGGAGTTCATTTCCGGCAGAAGCAGCCCCCGCCGCGGGAACATCTCCTTCAGAGATCGGAGCGGTCATTCCGGAAGAAATCCGGGGGGGAACGGAGGACGGTTCGGAAACATCCGAAGCAGCCGTTCCGGATTCCGCACTTCCCGAAGTTACCGAAACAGAGTCCGTGCTCCCGCATTCGGCATTGTCAGAAGCTTCGGATACCGGCCCCGGTTTTTCCTCCGGGGATTCGGGAGAATCTTTTCTGCCGGCGGCCAGACAGAGCCCGGCCATGGCCTGAGAAAACACCGTACGGAAATTATCCAGGTTAATCACGTTATAACGGTGGATATCGGTAATATTCCGGGCCTGTTCCGCCGACACTCCGGCCAGCACCAGGAATGAATGCTCCGGAGCAATGGAGGTTCGCTTCCCGAACTTCTTGTACTTCACAATGGACTGCTGGAACTCCCCGGTCTTGCATTCCACCCATACCGGGGTCCCGTTTACGAAGCTGAGCACATCCAGTTCGAAGGTTTCCTTCTGGGTCATCAGGAACTGAATGTTGCTGTAGGTTTCCACCTCAATGCTGTAAAGCCGGGCGTAATTACTCAGGATCTCTCTTACGATGCCATAAACATAAATCTCCATCCAGTGTCCGGTGATGAAGTTAATGATGGCCCCGTCCTTCTGCACCCGCATGGTCAGGGTCGGCACCACACCGGAAGTATAACGGTATTCCACCAGAAGGGCATTCCGGTACAGCACCGAGGCCAGATTGGTACAGGCATTGCGGGTCCTGATGTCATAGCGGGAGAGGTTGATGACCATGCGGTTCCCCCGGCTCTGTGATATCTTGAGTGCATTGATAATCGGAAGGACCGCGTGATAGTCGCTGCCGATAATCCGTGCCATCTGATTCCAGACCGGCGATTCGTTAATGATATTGTCAATTCTGGTAATCAGAAAAACGTTGTCCTTCATGAATTTCTGAAGAGCTTCTCCGCAACGGGTCTCGCTGGCATCCGGGGTCGGAAGGGGCACCGGGGCGGAAACCGGAGCCGGGATATCGGGAGCTGCCGGAGATGTCTCCGGGAACCTGGTACGAGAGGTGTTTTCCGGTATGGCATCAGCGGAGCCTGTGAAGCTCCCGGTTTTACTGTCCACGGGTTCTCCGTCCCCCGGGGGCGGGTTCCGAACTCCGGATTCGGAACCGGGAACATAAGCACCCTGAAGACTCTGAGCCAGCGCAAAAAATGAATCCGCCAGCCTGTTAATGGCGCCGGCAATCACGGCGGCGCTTTTCTTTCCGATAAGTTTTTTTCCCATAAAAATCTCCGTTCTGAGTCTGATACCTGTCAGATCGCCATCGGCGATCCGGAAAGAGCGTTCAGAAATTAACCATGATAAAAATTGCCTCGTTTAAAATCACTCCTGTAATTCGCAAATCGCTTGCAATATACCTCCTGTCTTAAAAATATATTCTCTAATCAGGAAACAGAACTTTTAACCATCTCGAAATTCAGAAAATACGAAATTTTCTGAACATAAGGCTACCCATGTTATGGAAAGAATTTCAGGAAATATGCGGGGGCGTTGTTCTGGCGAGACTTTCGACATTATGTCTTACAGCATCTGACAGATTATTATTTTATAAGGCTTTGTCAGATATTCCTCCGCAATGCCGATTATGGTCATGAGCTCCTGTGCGATCTTATGGCAAAGCTCCCTCTGCCACAAAAAGGCCAACCCTTTGCGGTATTGCAACACCCGGGCGAACCGTCGCATAAGGTGAAGGGGATTTCAAACGGAACTCCCCTTCGCGGTGTTGAAACTCGCAGTCTTCTTCAATTTGCGAATTGGAAATTTCCTCATCAGCAGGCACTGAGGAGCAACCTGCAGCCACCTGCCCCCGGAAGGCAGGACTGATATTTGCGGACGCCAATCACACCATGGAGAAGGCGTTGTTAATACAACAACCACCTCCGCATTTCCGGTGAACATCACTGATATGAACAGCCCATACTGGACAATTCCTGAGCGGTAAAATTTACCGGTACCCGCATTTTTATTCTGACCGATCCTGTGTCCCGGATGTGGTAATAACCGGAAGATGAAACATCAGATCCCGGGACAAAGCTGATACAGCAGACAATTTTTGAGTATAATGCCGATGTCAGGACAATCAACGAGTCCCCTCACCTCACGCAAGGGATTCTCCGTTCCGGACAACAAATCTTTCGGCATTCATCCGTGTTTGGACGGAATAAGTTTTGCTGACCTTGTGTATCCGCTCTCATTATGTGTGGCGGATGTTAAAACGTCACAGGAGAGTCGGCATTGCCCCAGACCCTGTACCCCGCACCTCAGAAGGAGAGACTGTCATGAGTGACAGCAACCAGAACGACAATCAGAATAACCAGGGGATCCCGGAAGCTGGTTCTGAAAATCACGATG